>Ga0075423_10000516_pt1 | contig 31436 bp, 35 predicted proteins | sample SoiMethybrSBSTD2_FD_80114 | JGI IMG/M metagenome (GOLD analysis project Ga0075423, IMG submission 80114) | Bulk soil microbial communities from a Populus tree surrounding site in Tennessee, USA - Soil MetaG P. TD hybrid SBSTD2 | ecosystem: Environmental > Terrestrial > Soil > Tree plantation...
CTGACTTCGCGGCGTGACAGCGCGTCGAGGACTTCGCAGCCCGGTTCCACCGTGTGCGTGCAATCAGCGAACCGGCAAAGCGCCGCCAGCGGACGGAACTCGGGGAAGCAATCCGCGAGCGCCGACGGCTCGAGACCCCAGAGCCCGATTTCGCGCAGACCCGGGGTGTCTGCGACGAAGCCTCCGTCGGGAAGCGGATGCAGCAGGGCGCCCACCGTGGTGTGTCGGCCCTTGTTCACCGATTGACTGATCTCGCCGACGCGCAGCCTGAGTCCCGGATACAGCGCATTCAGGAGCGACGACTTCCCAACGCCGGAAGGGCCAGTGAGCGCCGATGTCCTGCCCTGCAACGCATCGTGCAGGGCCTCGAGACCGCGCCCACCATCCTTCGTGCTCGTTAGGTGCAGCGGGTAGCCGGCACGCACGTGATCCGCAAACAGTGCTTCCGCAGCCGATTCACTCGCGAGATCGACCTTGTTCACGACGATCCGTGCCGCGAGCTCGTTGGCCTCGGCGATCACGAGAAAACGATCGAGCATTCGCGGATGAGGCGCCGGCTTCACGAGGGCGAAGACGACCACGACCTGATCGACGTTCGCGGCCACGATTCGTTCGCCGTGGCCGCCTCCCGGCGACCGACGTGCAAGCTTCGATCGGCGCGGCAGAATGGACGCAATCGCCGTCGGCTCCCCGCGCTCGCTCCGCTCGAGGTCCACCTCATCACCGACCGCGAGCTTGACGCCTCCCTGCTTGACCCTTCCACGCAGCGCACAGTCGTACGTCGTGCCGTCGGCGCCGAGAACGCGCCACACGCCGCCGGTTCCGGACAACACGGTGCCGCGCATCAGGACGTAAACCGCCGCACCAGCCGTCGCCGGATCATTCGTCCCTCATCGCGTCCCACCATCGCCGAGAAGGACGGTTTGCCGCCTGCTCGCGAATGAGTCGCTCGAGCAGCGCCTTGACGTCGTTGAGCGTCATAGCGCCGACGGCATCCCGCGCGGTGTCCTCGGTCGCGCCGTAGGCGAGATAGTCGGTCTCGAGGTGGCCCTCGATGCCCTGCGCGCCGACTCGGCGCCAGCGCATGAAGAGGAGGTACCCGCCGTACGGACGACCTACGATCTCAGTCTCGTCGACGATGATCTCGACGCTGTAGGACATGCCATCCGATCCCTCGAACGCTGCGGGCCTCGCGTGCACCGCCGCGTAGCCGCCGATCGTGTTCGCGTCACCACGCGAGTGATCGGGAGGGAGGAATCGCCCAGACATGCGCTACCGTCCGCGCAGCATCTCTTTCACGACGTTGCCCGTCATGAACGCGACGTTGGCCGGGCGCTCGGCCAGGCGCCGCATGAGGTATGGGTACCACTGGGTGCCGAACGGCACGTACACGCGCATTCGGTATCCATCGCGCACGAGATGCTCTTGCAGATCGCGTCGAACGCCGTACAGCATCTGGAACTCATATCGGTCCGTCGCGATGCCGCGTTCGGACGCGAAGCGCTTCGCGTCGGCGATGATGCGCTCGTCGTGCGTGGCAAGGCCAGGATAATTGCCGTCGGTCATCAGCGTATGCATGCAACGCACGTAGTTCTCGTCGACATCGCGCTTGTCGGGGAACGCGACGGACGCCGGCTCCTGATAGGCACCCTTGCAGATACGGACCCGGCATCCCAGGCGGTTCGCGAGCTCCACGTCGGCGGCGGTGCGCCGCAGATAACTCTGGAGGACGATGCCGACGTTCTTCGGAAAGGATGGATAGAGCCGGTGCTCGAACATGTGCAGCGTTCGGTCGGTATAGTCGCTGCTCTCCATGTCGAGGCGAACGAACGAGTCGTGGTCGTGCGCGCGCTCGAGAACAAGCTGCATGTTCGCGACGCACAGCTCTTCCGAGATGTCGAGGCCCATCGCGGTGAGCTTGAGCGACACGTTGGCGTCGAGCTTCTCGGCCTTGATGCGGTCGAGAATGTCGACGTAGGATCGCGCCGTCGCGCGTGCTTCCTCCTCGTGGTGCACGCTTTCGCCAAGCAAATCGAGCGACGCGGTAATGCCCCGTGCGTTGAGGCCGCGGACCGCGGTCATCGCGTCTTCGACCGTCTCGCCAGCGACGAAGCGTGACGCCAAACGCCTCGCGAGACGGTTTCGCCGCACGAAGGCGAAGACTTGTTGCTGATTCGAGAGATAGAGCAGCGTCTTCCTCAGCATGCGGCCTCGTTATCGTGGGCGCGAGAGCGAGTGAACGTCAAATTAGCCGGGGAATGGATGGCCGCGCTCCGGATAGAAGCGGCGGCCCTCGCGGGCCATCTCGATGAGCAGCTGCGCCGCCGCGAAGCGCGGTGCCCGATCCGAATTCAGCCCCTCCAACGCACGCACTACACGCTCGACGCCGAGTGAGTCGACGTACCGGAATGGACCGCCGCGGAACGGAGGAAATCCGATACCGAACACGGCGCCAACGTCACCGTCGCGCGAGGAGCGAAGAATCCCGTCCTGAAGGCACCGCGCCGCTTCGTTCACCATCGCCAGGACGCACCGACGCTGGATGTCGTCCGCCGGCACATCGGTTCTCCGTTGACCCGTTGGGAGGAGGTCGTACACAGACGGATCGACACCGCGTTTCTTTCCGTCCTCGTCGTACCGGTAGAAGCCTTTCTTCCCTTTCCGCCCGGTTCGGCCGGCGGCCACGACGCGCGTCAGCGACTGCGACGGCGCCATTCGACTGCCGAACGCCTCCAGCATGATCGCGCCCGACTTGCCGGCGATGTCGAGTCCCACTTCGTCGATCAGCGTGATCGGGCCGACCGGGAAGCCGAACTCGACGAGCGCGCGGTCGATCGCCTCGATGCCCACGCCCTCGTCCAGCAGAATGCCCGCCTCGTTGAGGTACGGCGCGAGGATACGATTCGCAAAAAAGCCGGGCGCGTCGTTCACGACGATGACCGTCTTGCCTAACGTCTTTCCGTATCCGACGACCGTCGCGGTCACTTCGCGGCTCGTCTCCGGCGTGACAATCACCTCGAGGAGTGGCATCTTCGGCACGGGCGAGAAGAAGTGCATCCCGATCACGCGCTGCGGTCGTGAAGAGACCGACGCAAGGCGCCCAATGGGAATCGTGCTCGTGTTCGATGCGAAGATCGCGTCGGGGCGCGTTACCGCCTCGGTCTCCTTCAAAACTGCCTGCTTGACCCCCACGTCCTCGAACACGGCCTCGATGACGAGATCGACGTTGCGGAACCCGGAGTAGTCGATCGTCCCGCCGATGAGCGACATGTAGTCATCGAGCTGATGCCGCGTGATCTGCTTCTTCGTTAGGCGATCGCGCAGGACGTCGCGCGCCGCCGCGAGCCCCTTCCCCACCCGGCCGGGGTCCGCGTCCTTGAGTCGAATGAGCGTGCCCTGCTGCGCCGCGATGGACGCGATGCCGGCGCCCATGAAGCCGGCGCCCAGGACACCGAGCTTGCGAACCGGTGCGGGCGCCGGCGCAGGCTCAGGTACGCCCGAATCCTTTTTCAGCGCGGTGGTGGCGAAGAACAGGAAGACGAGCTGCCGCGACACTTCACTCACGGCGAGCTCGCCGAAGAGCCGCGCTTCCTCCCGGTAACCGCGTTCCGGGCCGTGAGCGAACCCGGTGGCTATCACGTCGAGCGCGGCGAGTGGGGCCGGGTAATGACCGCGCGTTCGCGTGAGTATCCGTTCCCGGGCCTGGCGGAGCACCAGCGCCCTGCCAACGCGATTCTCATCCAGCAGGAGGTGACGAGGCCCATGCGGGCCGGTCGGCGAACCTCGTTTCAGCGTGCCATCGGCGAGCGCTCTCGCCCGATCGATGGCAATGTCGTCAAGGACCGCCGGGTGCACGAGCTCGTGAATGACGCCCATCTGCAGCGCCTTGCGCGCGCGGATGTTTCGACCCGTGAGAATCATGTCCAACGCCGCTTCCAGACCCACGACGCGCGGCAGCCGCTGCGTTCCCCCTCCTCCGGGAATCAGCCCGAGCTGCACTTCCGGGAGACCGAACACGGTTTTCGGCGCGTCGGTACCGATGCGGTAGGCGCACGCCAGCGCGGCCTCGAGACCGCCGCCGAGGCACGCGCCGTTGATGGCGGCGACGACCGGGGTCCGGAGCTTCTCGAGGCGGTCGAGCAGCGCGTGTCCGTCGCGGCTCAATGCTTCCGCCTGCGATGACGTTTCGATGCCGAGGAATTCCTCGATGTCGGCGCCGGCAACCCAAACGTCCGGCTTTCCGCTGCGAACCACGGCGGCGCGTATCGCCTCATCACGGTCGAGGCGCTCGAGGAGCGCGGCGAACTCGTCGCGGACCGACCGGGCGAACGTGTTGACCGGGGCGTTAGGCACGTCGAGGGTCACGACGGCGATGCCGTCGCGGACGTCGGTCGTGAGAGCAGATGTCATTCGGTGCGCAGGGTCATTGACGTTCCACGACCATCGCAAATCCCATCCCGCCGGCGGCGCAGACCGTCATGAGCCCGAACTGCCCACCGCGCCGACCCAGCTCGTTGAGCAACGTTGTCGTTACGCGGGCACCGGTTGCGCCGAACGGATGCCCGATCGCTATCGAGCCACCCATGACGTTCAGCCGCGCACGATCCACTTCGCCCACCGGCTCGGAGAACCCCGCGCGCTCGGCCCAGGCTTTCGACTCGAATCCGCGAAGGTTCGAGAGTACCTGCGCCGCGAACGCCTCGTGCATCTCCACAAGGTCGATGTCGCGCAGCGAAAGCCCCGCGCGTCGCAGCGCCACGGGCGCCGCGAGGACCGGGGCTTGCAGCAGTTGCTCCCCGGGGTCGAGTGCGGCGTACGCGTACGAGCGGATGAAGCCCAGTGGCGTGTATCCAAGCGCGCGCGCCCGGTCCTCACTCATGAGCATAACGGCGGCGGCCCCGTCGGTGAGCGGCGATGAGTTTCCGGCCGTCACGGACCCGTACCGTCGATCGAACACCGGCTTCAACGCCGCGAGTTGATCGATATTGGTGTCGTCGCGGATGCCGTTGTCGGCGCCGATGACCATCTCGTATTTCGGCGGGACGTAGGTCGGCGCGATCTCCGCCGTGAGCCGACCGTCTTTCGTGCCGGCGGCGGCGAGGCGATGCGACCTCAAGGCGAACTGGTCCTGCTCGTCCCGGCTCACGTGGTTGATCTTCGCCATCTTCTCCGCCGACTGCCCCATGGTCTCGCCCGTCGACGGCTCGGCAATCGCCGGCGTGATGGGGACGAGATCCTTGGGCCGTATTCGCGAGAGCGCTTTCACTCGCCCGCCGAGCGTCTTGGCACGAGACGCCGAGACGAGGGCGTCGGAGAATCCGCGCGAATGGAGAATCGGGACGTTGGAGAGCGACTCCGCACCACCAGCGATCGCGACGGACGCATGTCCCAGCGCGATCTGGTCAGCGGCATCGGTGATGGCCTGGTTGGCGGATGCGCAGGCGCGGCTCACCGTGACCGCTTGCACGCCTTTCGGTAGCATCGGCAGCAGGGCAACCTCGCGAGCTATGTTAGGCGCGAGGACCGATGGCACAACAGTTCCAAAGACGACCGCGTCGATCTCGCGCCCGTCGAGGCTCGTGCGCTGGATCAACTCGGCGACGCAGGCCTTGCCGAGGTCGATGGCCGAGATGCTTTTCAGGACGGTCCCGGATCGCGCGAACGGGGTCCGCACACCGGCGACGATCGCTACGCGGCGGCCATTGCCAAACGTTGCCATGGCGGAAAAGTACTCAGCTCCCTAAGTCGTTGAAGTGCCGCCGCCTCCCTTCTGGGGTGTATCCGACGTGGCTCGACGGCGGTGGCTTTCGCGGTCGGAAGCGCGATTCGCTCCCGCCACCGCGTCGACGCCGCGAATCCGCGCCGCGACCGATTGGGCATGGAGTCCGAGCGTCTTGAACAGTGGGGCGTGGCCGCGGTCTGCAGCTGCCTTCGAACCGATCCGGTGGTGGGGATTCTCACGATCGATGCGCTGCTGGGTCTCGTGGGCCAAATCCTCGATCGTCTTCGCGTGTGCCAAGTCCTCGAGATACTCGGCGCAATGCAACGCCGCTCGACGCTTCCTGCCGGTGTTTCGGGTTCGTTTGCAATCACGTGTCACGCTCGCGTGTTCGTGGACCTGCTGCCTCGCGCATTGAGTCGATGACCGCCTGAATGCTCCGTCGCGTGGCTTCGATCTCCTCTGAGATGGAGCGTTGTTCCGCAACGGCCTCGCGAGCCTGTTCAGCACTCTGTCGTGCCTGTTCAGCGAGCACACGGACCGCCTCCGCGTCATTGCGAATGCGTTCCTGCAGGGCGCGAATGGTTTCACGTTCTGCGCGCAGAGCCTCCGTGGCCGCGCTATCCACTACCTTCGCCCGATTTGCGCTGGCCGGCAGCAGGTCCGAGGTCATTTTCGATCACGCGTAATGTCGTCACCGGATCCTGCTGCTGGTAGGAGCGGTTCAATCGTTGCGAGGTCTCGCCAGCCCGCAGAGCGGGCGACCTCCGACCTCCGGCCAGGCGTCGGTGTCGTCGCTGCTGAATCGACCCTATGAGGTCGCGCCTGGCGCGGGCACCGTGTGCGCTGCAACCGGGGTTGGGGACCCCGGCGACGAGGTTGACCGACCACTCGCGGTCCCGGCCGACCCCACGCGCCGCCGGAGCAGTCGCGACTCCAGAGCGTGCCAGCTCAGCGCGGCCAGCCCGACGGATGCTCCACCGGCGATCGCGATGAAGGCAAGCTGCCCCGCCCAGACGTTGCCGGTCCACGCGATCCACGTCACGGCGCCGAAGCCCGCGCGCTCCAGGGCACCATAGATGGGAACGTGGAAGACATACACGCCGTAGCTATAAACGCCGAGCCGCTGAAGCGCCCGGCGTTTCCCGAGCCAAAGGGTCCAGCGGCCGTCTGGACTTGCCCACGTAGCGCCGACGCATGCCATAAAGAGCACCGCCGCCGCCGTGTACCCGAGCGTCTGGGCGGCCGGGTGGTAGATGGGATCCATGAGTGACGCGAACAGTGCCGCCAATGTGCCCGCGGCAACGACCGCGATGGGTCGGGCGTACTGGCGCGCCCACCGCGGGACACCAAGCCGCCTCCACACCGCGAGCGCCGCCCCGAGCGCGAGCCCGTCCATGCGCATGGGCAGGAGAACGTAGACTCCGATCGGAGAGATGCCGGCGGCGAGTGCTCCCGCGCGGACGGCCAACGCCGTGACGGCGAGACCTAACGACGCGCGCGCCAGGGCGCGCGGTGAGAGCGCGAGCACGACGAATGGCCACAGGACATAGAACTGCTCCTCGACGGCCAGCGACCAGTAGTGCTCACCCGCGTGAAAGAGCGGCCACGCATCGCGGCTGGTCAGCCAGAGATTCGACGCAAACCCCCAGAACCACCACTGTGCGTCCGAGATGTCACGTACCCACCCGGCCCATAGCGGGCCGACGGCGGGCACGAACCAGAACAGCACGGCGAGCGTACCGGCGTACACCGGGAGGATGCGTCTCAACCGGCGCTCGTAGAAGCTTCGGAAGTATCCGGGGCGCCCCTTCGCGTCGAGAAGCACCCCGGTGATGAGAAAACCCGAGAGGACGAAGAAGAGATCGACGCCGAGCCAACCCATTTTGAGGGCCGCCAGCGTCCACGCCTGCACGTCCGTGAGCGGCGTACCGCGCGCGAAGTGGCGCAGACAGACAGCGGCAATGGCCAGTCCGCGGAGCGCATCGAGCGCAGGCTCCCGGCGGCCCGGCGGTGACCCGAAAATACTGCTGATGAAACGCCTCCCCAGCTATCGTGGTTGCGCCCGTTCGATAGTCGGCGAGCGCCCGACACGGTGCCGTGCGGAGACGACTTCAGCGTGAGCGCAGTCACGGTGCGGCTCGGAAGGTGAGCTCCGGCGGGCCGGACGGAGTCTCCCTATGGGCGCAAAAAGAAATCGCGTAGGTTCGGACCCGTCCTATTTCTTCATGGCCATAACGCGAGCCACGTGCCGTTCACCAGCGTCATCGACCACGAGCCCTTCCTCGCCCTCCTGCACGATCAGTGGGGCGACCAGCGCAGGCAGCTCGTCGGCCTCGAGGAGGTAGGCAGCGTTTCGCGGGCCATGCGCGCGGCCCCGCGCAACCACGTCCAGATGGGCGCGCGTGAAAGTCTCGTACACGAGCACGCCTCCCGGTTTCAGCAGCTCGGCGAATGGCTTGAACAGCGCTCGATCGAGAAAGCTGACACAGACGATCGCGTCGAACGTGTCTCGTCCGAACGGCAGCGCGTTCGCGTTCGCCACGACGCCGACTACTCGATCATGCCGACTGGCCGCGGCGGCCACCGCGCGGTGGACGAAGTCCACGAGGATGACCGTTCGCTCGCCGCGCGCGACAGGTTCCGCGTGGCGGCCGGTCCCTCCAGCCACGTCGAGGACGAGCGTGTCGACGGGCAACCGGGCGCATTGGTCGATAACCCAGCGCGAGGGGGAGCGGTCCAACTCGAACCCGCGCTCGCGATATCTCGCATCCCACTCGTCGCGCTCGCGACGCGAATCGAGATCCGAGCTCACTGATGACTCGCGCCGATCGCCTGACGCGACTGCGAGAGGAGCAGTTCGACGTCCTCATCATCGGCGGAGGGATTACCGGAGCCGGCATCGCTCGCGACGCCGCGATGCGAGGCTTGCGCACCGCCCTCGTCGAGCAAGACGATTTCGCGAGTGGAACGTCCAGCCGGTCGTCGCGGCTCGTTCACGGCGGCGTCCGGTATCTCGAGCATGGGCATCTGCATCTCGTGTTCGAGTCGAGCCGCGAGCGTCGCACGCTGCTCCGCATCGCTCCACACCTCGTGCGACCACTCAGGTTCACGTGGCCCGTCTACCGCGGCGCTCGGGTCCCTCTGTGGAAGCTCGGCGCCGGCCTGTTCATGTACGATGCGCTGGCAGCGTTCCGCAACGTGAAGGGTCACCGCCTGCTGTCGCCGAAGGAGGTCACGGGCGACGAGCCCGCCGTCAAACGGGAAAACCTCGTCGGCGGCGCCAGCTACTACGACGCGTCCACGGACGATGCTCGGCTCACGCTCGCGAACGCCATGGCGGCAGAGGAGCTGGGAGGCGTGGTGGTCAACCACGCGCGGGTCGTGCGGATGGTCCGTGAAGGTGCTCGAACCGTTGGAGCCATCGTCGAGGAGGCCGCCGAAGGGGAGATCCCGGTCCGTGCGGCCGTGGTCGTGAACGCGGCCGGACCGTGGACGGATATGCTGCGAGCGATGGATGGCGACACGCAGAAGAACGCCGTTCGCGCCACCAAGGGCGTGCACATCGCCGTTCCGCGCGAGCGACTGGCAACGCACGCGGCACTCACGCTGCTCTCGCCGATCGATGGCCGCGTCGTGTTCGCCCTGCCCTCTACCGCGACGACGATCGTCGGGACGACGGACACGCCGACCGACGAGCGGCCGGAGTCCGTGTGTGCGTCCGGCGAGGACATCGACTACCTGCTCAGCGCGGCCAACTTCTTTTTTCCCGCCGCGCGCCTAACGCCGACCGACGTCGTCGCGGCGTGGGCGGGGATTCGGCCGCTGGTCGCATCGGGCTTCACGCGCGATCCGGCGAGCGCGTCGCGCGAGCATCGCATCGATCGCAGCCCGTCCGGCATGATCTCGGTGTCCGGCGGCAAGCTGACGACGTATCGGTCGATGGCTGCGGAGGTCGTCGACCACGTCGAACGATCGATGGGCAGGCCGCGGACACGATCGAAGACTCACACGGCCCCGCTGCCGGGGGGCGACATCCCGTCGTTCGACCAAGCGCTTCGAGCCGCCGAGTTGGAGGTTGGTGATGCGGCCGTCGCGCGTCGCCTCGTACAAGCGTACGGGTCCCGCTGGCGGCAGGTGGCCGCGCTCACCACGGCGGAACCCGCGCTCGCCCGCCGCATCGTGCGCGAGCTTCCGTATCTGCTCGCCGAGGTCGTGTATGCGGTCGAGCGCGAGATGGCAATGACGCTCGCGGACGTGCTCGTGCGGCGGCTGCATGTCGCGTTCGACGTCGCCGATCATGGGCGCGCGGCTGCTCGCGTCGCGACGGCGGTCCTCGCTGGCCGACTCGAGTGGAACAACGCGCGCGCGCGAACCGAGATCGAGAGGTACGAGGCGGAGGTCGAGCAACTTTTTGGGGTACGGCAGCCAGCCGGGGAGCCCTCGCCTATCCAGTGAGGGCTCGCGGGCGCCAGGTATGCTGCTCGAGCGCTACTCGACCACGCCCTGGTGGATCGTCACCAGCTCGACGATGCGAAGCCGGCGCGTCATCGCGGGCAGCCTGAGGACGATGTCATCGCCCACGCCCTTGCCGACGAGTGCTTTGCCGATCGGCGAGCCCATGCTGACGTGCCCTTCCTCGAACTCGACGGAGTCGCCGAAGACGAGACTGTAGGTCTCGACGGACTTCGTCTGCTGGTCCTCGACGACGACGCGTGAGCCGAGGCCGACCTTGTCGGCCGGAATCTGCGTGAGGTCGATCTGAGCCAGCTTGCTCAGCCGCTGGCGAAGCTGGCCGAGTCGCGCCTGTACGAATTGTTGCCGCTCGAGGGCGGCTTTGTACTCGCTGTTCTCGCGCAGGTCGCCGAGCTCCACCGCCTTCCGAATTTCGGCCGGAAGGACGACGTTCAGCTCGTGCTGTAGACGTTGGACCTCGTCGCCCAGCTTCTGTTTCAGCTCTTCGATCATCGCAAGCCCCGCAGAGAACAACCAGACAGACAGAAAAGTGGAGCGCCCGGCCTTTCGAGCCGGGCGCTACTCCCACCGGTAAACTAAGGCTCGCGTGCAGCCGAGGCAATCACGGCCAGCCCCGCATTCGACACAGCCAAAATGCTACAAGTCGAGCAGCACGGGGACGTTACGCGTTTCGAGATGACGAGCGCCGCGAGCCGGGTCGTCGGCTATTCGGCCAGCGCCTACCTGGTTCGCGGGATTCTCGTGGATTGCGGTTTTCATGCGGCGCGGCGAGAGATGGACTCGATCCTCGACCGGGAGAGGCCGCGAGGCGTGCTCATCACTCACTACCACGAGGATCACGCGGGCAATGTGGAGCGCGTCGCACGGCGCGGGATTCCGATCGCGGCATCCGCCGAGACGCTGACGCGGATGCGGTCTCCAGCCCCGATACGAGCGTACCGGCGCTTCACGTGGGGCTCGGCACCGCCGCTACGTTCGTCCGTCACACCGTTCGAGGACGATCGGCTCAGGCTCGTCGCCGCACCGGGCCATTGTTCAGACCATCACATCGTATGGGACGACGCTGATGGGACGGTGTTTGGCGGGGATCTCTATCTCGGTGTCAAGGTGCGCATTGCGCATCCCGGCGAGGATCCGAGGTTGCTCGCAGCGACGCTACGCCGGGTTGCTTCGTTAGGCCCGACCCGCCTCTTCGACGCGCATCGCGGCTACGTGCCGAATCCGGCGCCGCTGCTCGCGGCGAAGGCGGATTGGACGGAGGAGACGATCGCGGCGATCGAGCGACGCATCGCGGCGGGGGCACCGGATTCGGCGATCGTTCGCGAGCTGTTTGGCGGGGAGTCGATACCGGGATACTTCTCCGGTGGCGACTACTCACGGACAAACTTCGTCAAAGCTGTGCGGCGAGGGATACAAGGGCGTTAGGCTGCTAGCTGCGTGCAGCTGCTGGCTGGTAGCCGACGGCTGCGCGCTACTGCCGCGTGCTGCTGGCTGCTGCTATTACCGCCTGGTTGTCATCCCGAGCCGACAGGCGAGGGATCCTCAGGGTCCCGATAGAGCTCACTGTCGGGACGATGAGGATCCCTCGCTTCGCTCGGGATGACACCCTTCGTCGCCCGTCGCCCGTCGCCCGTCGCCCGTCGCCCGTCGCCAGCCGACAGCCGCCAGCCCGGCAGTCGCCGGCCGCCTAACGATGCATCGGCAGCTTCGCGTCCGCGTCCTCGGCAAGCGCGGGTTCGTCGCCGGCACGCTCGTACTCGTCACGCAAGAGATCCATCAGCTCTCGGCGGCGATCGTACAGGCGTCGCAGCGGGCGCTTCGGACGAGTGGCCAGGGCGTAGGACGTGAGCAACGGCAACGCCACCGTGGAATCGAGATAGCAGACGACGGCATCGGGCAGGCGATCGGGGTCGATCTTGCCCCAGCTCACGGCTTCCGCCGGTGTCGCGCCCGACAGGCCTCCGGTATCCGGCCGCGCATCGGTGATCTGCAGGAAGAAGTCGTGGCCCTTCTCGTCGATCCCCAATACCTCCTGGATCTGTGGCTCCGTCTGCAGCATGAAGTTCTTCGGGCTCCCGCCGCCCGCGATCAACACACCACTCCGACCACCGCCGCGCTTCGCGCCCAGCACGATCGACGCTGTCTCGTTCACGTCCGCGTTAGGGTCGATCACGCACCGGTTGCCATCGAGCGCCAGAGCCGCGACGTTCATGCCGATCGAGGAATCACCGGGCGAGGACGTGTAGATCGGCACGCCGCACGCGTACGCGGCGGACAGGAGGGACTTCTGGCCCAGGCCTAACGCGTTCTCGCGCTCCCGAACGTACTTGCCGCACAGGTTGTGAAACTCGGCGCTCGACATGGGCCGCTGGAACTCCGGGCCCTGGATGATCTTCCGGAAGAAGGCGTCGGTGGAGAGGAGGACGTCGTAGTCGAAGAAGATGTCATAGATCCGGACCACGCCCTCCTCGCGCAGCACGACGTCCGACTCCTGAGCGTTCCCGCGATGCATCGCCAGGCCGAGCCCGAAGTGGGTGTCGTGGTAGAGATTCGCTCCCGTCGAGATGATCCAGTCGACGAATCCCGCCTCGATCAATGGAATGAGCGCGGCCATGCCAAGCCCCGCGGGCGTGAGCGCGCCGGTGAGCGTCATCCCGATCGTGACGTCGGGCTCCAGCATCTTCTGCGTGAAGAGCTGACACGCCTCGCGAAGGCGCGCCGCGTTGTACGCGAGAAAGGTCCCGTCGATCAGGTCGACGATCCGCTCGGTTCCGTCGATGCGCCGGGGATCGATGCGCTGGCCACGAAGAAACCGACTCGTCTCGTGCGACGTGTGCTGCACGCCGGCCTGCTCGCGCTCCTCGGCCGCTCGCTTCTGTTCAGCCTTCGGCCCGGCAGCAGACGATCGTTTGATGGTCTTCCCGGGCCGGGATCTCTTCAGACCGCGCGATCGCGAATCCGCGCCGTTTCTGTTCCCGGTTCCTTGGTCCCGGTTCCCTCTCTTTCCATTCCCTCTTCCGGCCCCTTTCCCCTTTTTCATTCCCCCTCCAGCCGAGCGCGTGCGGTTCCAAGCTGCGCCTCGTACGCAGAGACGACGGCCGCCGCTGCTTCCGCGGGATCATCGGTGAGCAACATGAGATCCATATCGCCCGGCGAGATCTTTCCCTCGCCAAGCACGCGCGTCTGCAGCCAGCGCACGAGACCGGCCCAGTAGTGTCGACCGAAAAGGATAACCGGGAACTGGTAGATCTTCCCGGTCTGAATGAGCGTCAGCGCCTCGAACAGCTCATCGAGTGTCCCGAATCCGCCTGGGAAAATGATGAATGCCACCGAGTACTTGATGAACATCGTCTTCCGCACGAAGAAGTAGCGGAAGTTCACGAGCGTATCGACGTACGGGTTCGCGCCCTGCTCGAACGGCAGCTCGATGTTGCAGCCGATCGATTTGCCATGCCCCATGCGGGCGCCCTTGTTCGCCGCTTCCATGATTCCGGGGCCGGCGCCCGTGATGATGGCGAAGCCCGCCTCCGCCAGAAGCCTCGCAACCTCGGTCGCGTTGTGGTACTGCGGGTCGTCCGGGCCCGTGCGCGCCGAGCCGAACACCGTCACGCCTTTCTGGACCGATGCCAGGGTGTCGAATCCCTCGATGAATTCACTCGTTATGCGGAGGACGCGCCACGTGTCGGTACGCGTGAAGTCATCGAAGCGTCCAGGTTGCTGGAGGAGCTTTTCGTCCTCCGTCACGACGGCATAAGGACTGCGAATGGAGTCGTCGACCTCCCGCGTGGCTCCGGCGCTTCTGAGCGTCGTGGCCTGCGACGGCGGGGTCCGGCCGGCCATCAGGTGGCCGTGTTCCGTTCGCTGGCGGAGCCCGTCGAGCGCGTTCTGCTCCGCGTCCGCGAGGAGCGCGGGGTTGGACTTCTTGCCGGAGGCGGTCCGGGGCCCTCGTCGAGATTTGGCTTTGCGGCGCGCGGTAGCGCGTTGCTGAGGCCGCTCCGGGCCATTCGACGACGGCGCTGTACCCTCCCCCGGTCCAGATCGTTCGATGCGCTTTGCCATTTCACTCCGATCGACGAAAAAAACCTCGGCGCGGCACGCGCCGAGCAGATGAGTCTATCCGAGTCGAGACCGGCGGCGCCACTCGCAAGTCACCGATCTCCCGCCCGTCGACGGTGGTTTCCCGTCGAATCTCGTACCGAACCAGCACGATCGACCCTTGTCAGTCGTAATTCTTCTTGCCGATGGCGCGCGCCCTGACGTCCTCGAACGCGCGATGGACAGCGGCTCCCTTCCCGCACTCGCCCAGCTCCGCGACGAAGGGGCGTTCAACACGATCACCACGGCATTCCCATCCGTCACCGGACCGGCGTACACCCCGTTTCTGGTCGGGCGCTATCCCGGGCCGATCGGGCTGCCGGGATTGCGGTGGTTCGACCGGACACGCGAAACCGCACGAGGATTCGGCAACTGCCGCAGTTACGTCGGCGCGGAGATGCGCTACGTCGACAGCGACCTCGATCCGTCGGCGCCCACGCTGTTCGAGCTTGCCGGACCAGCTGTCGGCGCGCTGAGCGTCATCGGCCGCGGGCTGCGTCGAGCCGACCGAATCGGGCGCGGCGTCGCGTTCGTCGCGCGGGCAGCACGAACCCACTTCACCGGTAACGTCGCCGGCTGGCTCGCGATCGACCGACAGGTGGGTGCCAAGGTCACCCGCCACATTCGGGAGCATCGCCCGCGTGTCGCCTTCGCCGCACTCACTGGCATCGACAAGGCTTCGCATTCCTCGGGTCATGATTCGCCCGCCGTACACGAGGCGATGCGAATCGTGGACGCAACCGCGGCCGAAATACGTCGCGACGCAGAGCGAAGCGGACGATGGGACTCAATGCACCTCTGGATCGCTAGCGATCACGGACACTCGCCGGTCACGGCGCACGACGATCTCGCCGTGTTGCTGCGCTCGTGGGGATACGACACCATCTCGCACCCCTGGACCTTCTCCGGCGGGCGTGACGCCGCAGTGATGGTGAGTGGCAACGCGATGGCGCACATCTATCTCGAGCTCGATCGACCGGGCCGCCCGTGGTGGCCATCTCTGGCACGCCGGTGGTCGGATCTCGTGGTGTCGCTGCTGGACCGCCCGTCGGTCGATCTCCTGATACTTCCGCTCTCTGGGGAACAATACGAAGTCCGAAGCGGCTCGCGCGGAACGGCGATGATCTGCGCCCGAGGCGGCGTTTACAGCTACCGGACGATCAGCGGGGACCCGCTCGGAATCGGGGCGCACGAGGGCCTGAGCGACGTGGCCGCGTATGACGTTACGGCGACCTCGGATTACCCGGACGCGATCGTCCAGATCGCGCGCCTCGCCGGCGCGTCCCGATCGGGAGAGGTCATCCTGTCCGCGGCCAGAGGCTGGGATTTTCGGGCGCACCACGAGCCGATTCCGCATGTGTCGTCGCACGGAGCGCTGCACCGCGAGCACATGCTGGTGCCACTGCTCACGAACAGGCCTGTAGCCTCTGCGCCGCGCCGTACGGTGGATGTCATGCCGAGCGCGCTCGCGGCGTTGGGTCTGGAACACCCGGCGGAGCTCGATGGTGCTTCGTTCATTCGGCGCGCGTCCAGGGCAGCGTCGCTCCAGAACTCCCACCTTGCGCACGGGCGGCATCATGGCGACCGTGATGCCGAGTCCGCTGTGGCGTGATTGCGCCGCCATGGCCACACACCCGCCGGAGGTCGACGATGCGAATTGGCGTGGCGATGGTTGCACTTGCCGTGGCGATCGGTTTGGGATGTTCGAGCGGAGGAAGCCCAGGTTCCGCGGCGGGCGCACCACGCGCGCCATCGCGGCAGCAGGACGTGATCACCGAGGCGGAGATCGCGTCCCACGCAGGCGACGCGTCGAACGCGTACCAGATCGTTCAGAAGCTCCGCCCACAAATGCTGCGAGGCCGTGGGCGCTTTTCGCCGGCCGACAGTTCGAACGCCGGCACGCTCCCGAAGGTGATCGTGGATGACGTCGCGTTCGGGGCGGTCGAGACCCTCGCGAACGTGAACGCGAACGGGGTGAGGGAGATTCGGTTCATCAGCGCCGCCGATGCTACGACCCGGTGGGGAACCGGCTATCCGGGCGGGGTAATCTTCGTGTCGATGAAGAAGTAGCGAAGCGCGCCAACGTGCCGGAGCCAGTTAGCCGAGAGCGCAATGCCCCTGCCCCACGAAATCCAGGAAGAGCTCGAGCGCAAACGGCGCGAGGAGCACGTGCAGGCCGAGCGCGACTCCATCCGCGCTCGTGTTCGCACGGCGCTCACGTGTGTCGCGTGGTCCGCGGTCGGGCTAGCATTCATGGGGTGGGGGCTGCACACGAGCGACCCTGAGCTGGGGCAGGTTGCGTGGAGAGCAGGAATAGTCGTGGGATACGCGGGGATCCTGTTCACACTGATTCGCGCGCACGCGAGGGCGAAGGATCGCGGCGACGTGTGATGTGGACGCGGCTCACACTGCGCCTGGCTGGCCGCGCCGCGCTGAATCCGTCACTGGCGAGCGACCTTCTTCGGGTGGCGTGGCGGTTCCGGGCGAACGGCTGGTACCGCCGGTTCCCCTTCCTTCCGGTGCCGTCGGAGAAATACGTGCGCTGGCGAATGCACACGGCCTACGGAGACCACGACATGGTGCCGCCGCTCGAGGACGTGGTGCGTTACGCGCGCTGGGTGGGCCGCGGAAAATGAGTGTGGCGGCAACCCGCACGCCGATGCAGAGCGCCGGCAGCGCGGGATCCGGCGTGCCCCTCGAGGAACGAATCAAGGCGCAAGCCTATGGGCTGGGCTTCGACCTGGTGGGCCTAACGAGGACCGGGCCCGCCCACACGGCCGACACGTTCGACGGATGGCTGCGTGCCGGCCACGCGGGCGAGATGCACTATCTGGAGCGTGGCGCGGAGAAGCGACGCGACTCGCGGCGCCCGGTGGTCGGCGCGCGGAGTGCCGTCGTGGTCGCGATGAGCTACGGAGGCCGGGAGCAGAGCGGTCCGGTCGCGCGTTACGCACGCGGTGACGACTATCACGACGTGATGATCGAACGCCTGCGCGCGCTGCACGCGTGTGTCGATGCGTGGGTGGGCGCGCCAGTACGCGGCAAGGCGTACGTGGACACCGGTCCGCTGCTGGAACGTGACCTCGCGCGCGTCGCCGGCCTCGGGTGGTTTGGCAAGAACACGATGCTCATCAACCGCCGCATCGGCTCGTTCTTCTTTCTCGGTACGCTGTTGCTCGAGCTCGATCTCGCGCCCGACGCGCCATTCGAGTCGGAGCACTGTGGAACGTGCACGCGGTGTCTCGACGCGTGTCCGACCGACGCCCTGCTCGAGCCGGGCGTGCTGGATGCGCGGCGGTGCATCTCGTATCTGACGATCGAGCTCAAGGGGGCCATTCCTCTCGAGCTGCGGGAACCTGTCGGCGATCGGCTGTACGGCTGCGATATCTGTCAGGACGTGTGTCCGTGGAATGTTCGATTCGCGCGCGACCTGCCTGACGAGTCCCCGTACGCAGCGCGCGAGATGCTCGCAGCCAAGGACACGCGTGCGCTGGCCCGAGCGTTGTTAGGCATGACGGCGGACGAGTTCAGCCGCGCGTTCAAGGACTCGCCGGTGAAGCGGGCGAAGCTGCGGGGGTTGAAGCGCAATGCCGCTGTCGTGTTAGGCAACGTGGGCACAGCAGAGGACGCCGACGTGCTCACTCGCGCGCTCGACGATCGGGAGCAGCTCGTGCACGCGCATGCACGATGGGCGCTCGGCCGGATAGCCGACCGACGCCATCCTCTCCCGCCTCGCTCAATCCCGGGGAAAACGCGCGACCCACTGGGCGAACGCGTCCATGTACCTCTCGAGGTGCGCGCGCGTGCTGTCGACGACGAGTCGTCCCTGATCGTCGAATAGCTTGTCCACGCCGCCGATGTACGCCTCGGGCTGCTGCATCGTCGGGACGTTGAGGTACATTAGCGACTGACGCAGGTGGTGGTTCGCGCCGAAGCCGCCGAGCTGTCCCGTAACCGCCGTCACCACCCCGGCCGGTTTCCCGTTCCACACGCTCCGGCCGGACGGACGCGAGCCGACGTCGAGCGCGTTCTTCAGCGCCGCGGGCACCGAGCGGTTGTACTCCGGCGTCACGAACAGCACTGCGTCTGCCGCGGCGATGCGCGTACGGAACTCGGACACAGCGGCCGGCGGCGTGCCATCCTCATCCTGGTTGTAGAGCGGAAGCTGGCGGATCTCCACGATGTCGAGTGAGAGCGCTGGCGGCGCGAGCCCCGCGAGCACGTGCGCGAGCTTTCGGTTGAGCGAGTCTCGTCGCAGGCTGCCGACGAGGACGGCAACGTCATATGTGTAATTCATGGTTTTCTCCACGCTTGAATTCCAAAGGGTTCACTTACTAGTGCTGCGTTGAGACGAGCCCCAGGCGGTCATCGCTGCCGCGACCGATCCTACCGCCGCTTGCGCAAGTCGCGGCTATCTCGGCGCGACGGACGACCGCGACGTACACGGCGACGGACGCGAGCGCGCAGGCGGTCATCGGCGCGGTCATGGCAAGCGACGAGTATCGATCGAACAACGCCGCGACGACCGCGGCGGTAATCGCGGCGGTCAGCATCTGCGTGCTGCTCAGCACCGCGCTCGCCACGCCGGCGATCTCCGGGAGAGGTTCGAGCGCCCCTTGAGCAGTGTGCGGACGGGCGATTCCCTGTCCCACCGCGCCGACGGCAGCGAGCGATACGAGGAACCAGACGCTCAGGACGCCGGCGACGGTTGCCGCGAGGAGCGCGACCGCGGACGCGACGATGGCCGCGAGCCCGAGGGCTACGAGGCGCTCCGTCGCGATGCCACGGCGCGCGAGTCGCGCGCTGACCCAGGCGCCGACGACGAGGCCTAACGCCACAAAGGCGAAGAGCGCTCCGAACGTCCTCCGACTCACGTGCAGGACGTTGATGAGCACGAGCGATGAGCCCGAGACGTATGAGAAGAGGGCCCCGAAGTTCAGAGCGCCGACGAGGACGTAGCCGGCGCTGACCGGATGCCGGAGCACGCGCACGTACCGGCGTGGGATCGACTCAGAGCAGCGTACCGTCCGTCGCAGCGACTCATCGAGACGCAGCGCGACCACGCCGAGCAGCGCGATCCCACCGGCCGCGAGCACGCCATAGATGGAGCGCCAGCCACCCACCGCCGCGGTGAGCACTCCGAGCGTCGGGGCGATAATCGGCGCGAGCCCCGCGGCGAGATTCACGTAGCTCTGCCTAACGCGCGCTTCGGCACCGGCATAGAGGTCCCGTACCGTCGCGATCACGAGCACCTGCACCGTTCCGGCGCCCACGCCCATCACGAGACGGCAGAGGAGCAGCGCCTCGATGGAACGGGCGAACGCCGCAGCAGCGCCGAAGCCCGCGAACGCGGCGCACCCGGCGAGCAGCACCGGCCTCCGTCCCAAGCGGTCCGACAGGGAGCCGGACAGCAGCGGTCCCAGCGCAAATCCCAGGATGAACACGCTGAGTGTGTAGGCCGCGCGCGCGGATGTCACTCCGAGCGACGCCGCGGTGGCGTCGAGAACCGGCAGCCCCATGTCGGTCGCGAACGAAGAGAGCGTGACGAGGGCCCCCAGCAGGAGCGTGAAGGCGGCGGATTTGGGATCAAGGGAGCGCATGGGGCGCACAGTAGGCGCCCCATTCATGCGAGTCCAAGTCTTTCTTTCGATCGATTGAGACGTCACACTTATCAATCATCCGTCACCGAGTGTCTACTTGGAGCTCCGCCATCTCCGCTACTTCGTCGCCGTCGCCGAGGAGCTGCACTTCGGGCGCGCCGCGGCGCGACTCAACGTTGCGCAGCCCGCTCTGAGCCAGCAGATCAAGCAGCTCGAACGGGAGCTCGGCACGCTCCTCCTCGCGAGAACGAAGCGGCGCGTAGCCCTCACAGAACCGGGGCGTCTCTTCCTGGCCGAAGCGCGGCGCACGCTCGCGCAGGCAGCGCTCGCCGTCGACATAGCGCGCGGAGCCGAGGCGGGAGAGGTCGGGCGCCTGCGCATCGGCTACGTCGACGCGGCGCTCTGGGGCCCGCTCCCGGAGATGATCCGAACCTTCCGCGAGCGCTTTCCGCGCGTCGCGGTCACTATGCTCGAGCGACTGCCGGCGGAGCAGCCCGCCGACCTCCGCCGCGGGGAGGTCGATCTCGCGATCGGCCCGCCGCCGCCGACGGATGCGCCGGTGGAGGTCACGCCGTTCACCGAGGAGGCGGTGATGGTCGCGCTTCCGGCCGCGCACCCGCTCGCCGGTCGCCAGGCGATCTCGATGGGCGAACTCGCCGGCGACCCGTGGGTGCTCGTCCCCCCGCGTGTCCCGAGCCAACTGCGCAACGCCGCACACGGCGCCGCCGCGGCGGCGGGGTTCACGCCGCGAGTGGCGCAGGAGGCGCGCGAGCTCGATACACTCATAGCGCTAGTGAGCGCGGGGCTCGGCGTCACTCTCGTGCCCACGAGCGCCGCGCGCCTTCCGCGGCCCGGCGTCGTGTTCCGCCCGCTCGCCGGCGAGCCGCTCCCGTTCCGACTCGTGGTGCTTCGGCGACGCGGGCTCGCGCCGCCCGCGGTACGGTCGTTCCTGGAGGTATTGCGCGAGGTCGGTCGCGGCGTCTAACTGCGGACGCGTTAGGCGAGAGAGTGGAACGTCGCGATCGCACTCCAGGGCGCGAGGCCTATGCCCTGCGCGAGCTGCGACAGCCCAACCATGTGCTGCGATAGAAAGATGAGCACAGGTCCATCGTTAGGATCGGCCTGCCACCAGCTCCCGTAGGCGCCCGGCCATCCGACGGTGCCCACGCCACCGCGACAGCGAAGGACATCGGCGTGGTCGGGCTCGACCACCACCGCCACGCCCATGCCGTAGCCGTGCCCTTGGGCGAATAGTGCCTGTCCGAGCATCCGCGCGTCCGTTCGCTGGCTTGGCGTCAGCTGGTTCGCCATCATGAGCGCGCAGGTGTCGGGCTGGAGGATCCTAACGCCGTCCACGGCTCCGCCGCTGACGAAGAGACGCGCGAACGCCAGGTAGTCGTCGGCCGTCGACCAAAGGCCCTGACCACCGGACTCGAACGTCATCGAGTCGGGACGCTCCGCCAACGCGTGGCCGCCCGGCGCCACCGCCAGCGTCGTAAGCCGGCCGGCTTCGTCGAAGCCCGTCAGCGCGGCTCGGCGATTGCGCTTGTGGTACGGCACGACGAAGTGCGTGTCGTGCATGCCTAACGGGTCGAGCACTCGCTGCCGCAACACCGCACCGAGTGTCGTTCCTTCGATTCGTGCGAGCAGGAAGCCGAGCAAGTCGGTGGAGACGCCGTAGTGAAACGCTGCTCCGGGCTGATCGATGAGAGGCAGGGTCGCGAGTCTGGCGATCCACTCGTCGGCTGTCAGGACGTTGTCGATCGTTGCTCCGAGCGTCGCCTTATACGCCGCGCGGATCGGCGCCTGATGAAAGTCGCCGTACGTCAGTCCGGAACGATGTGTGAGCAGATCGCGGAACGTGATTGCACGCCCCGCTGGGACCGTGCGGTCCAGCGGGCCGTTCGGATCCTCGAGAACGCGCAAGTCTGCGAGCTCCGGCGCGACCCGCGTGATCGGGTCGTCGAGTCCGAACCGCCCGTCGTCGAGCAACGTCAATGCGGCAACCGTCGTGATGGGCTTGGTCGCCGACGCAATTCGGAAAATCGTGTCGCGGGTGACAGGGAGGTCGCGATCGACGTCCCGCCGTCCGATAGCGATTGCGCGGATCGGCTGTCCCGACCGCCAAATCAGCGCGACGAATCCGGCCAGCTCGCCGCGGGTTACGTGCTCGTGAAGGGTGGCCTCGACCGCCGAGTATGATGCCGTAGTCATAGTAAAATTGACTGGCTTGTTCGCATCCCTCGTGTCCATACGCATCCCCGGTCGAATTCAGGACGTCCGACCGGGCGCGGCGCAGGGTGGGTGGGCGGCCGATGGCCGCCACCGCGGGCGTCGCACCAACACCCGGGCTCGCTACACGTCGATCACCGTTGCGACAAGCTGAGCGGCCGAGTAAACTTAGAGCGCGACAGGTGCGCACGGCGCACACACCGCCGACGGACAAGGGCCCTCGCTCTCGCGGGGGCCTTTTTGCGTCCGCCAGTCCGGCGCGGCAACCGCGGGCCGGTCCGTCAGGCGCCGGACCGGCCCTCGTGTTCGCGCCAACGACCCGGCACGGGCCGAATGTCCAACCCAGGAGACATGATGGACGAGAGACACAGCGAGTTCGCGTTCGCGGACGGCGACCGCAGGTTCACCTGCCGCGTCGAGGCGTCGCACCGAGCGCCCGCGGAGGCGTGGTGGTGGTTCCAGGTCTCGACCGAGAGCCATCAGCGCCACGCGCCGTTCCGAGCGGAAGCCACCGACACGCACCGCGACGTGCAGGCGCGCGTGGTGGCGTACTACGACAACCTGCTGGCGCGCCGCGCCGAGCCTGCCGGGCCCCGTTGGCAACGCCGCCCGACGGCGAACGCGGCCACCACGTCCAGCGACGCGGCAGCGAATACCTAACGCGGGCACATAACGCGCCGCCCACCAGGGCTGGCGTGGTCCGACTATGCGGACTGCCGCTCGTGCGTCGCCAACCGCCGGTCGGCAGCGTTCGAGCGCGGCGAGGCAGGCCGCCCCAACCTGTCCGGAGGTTCGTGCGTCATGGCGAGAAAGCCGAACTACCAATTCGAGAAGCGTCAGAAGGAGCTCGACCGGAAGGCTCGCAAGCAGGAGAAGCTGCAGCGCCGCTTGGAGCGGGCGACGGACGCCGAAGCGGCCGAGCCGGCGAGCGATGGACCGATCCCCGACGGCGATGCCAGCCACGGAACTCAAGCCATGCCGGCGTCCGAGCCGCGTTAGGTCAGGCGCGCCGGCACCGGCACCGGCGCCGATGTCGACTTGGACATGCTAACTCCAAGCCCAAGCCGGTCGCGCGGCAAACGCTCCGGTCTCATGGACGCCTAACGCCGAGTCTATACCACGGAATGTCGTTAGGCACACGATAGACGGATAGCGCGGCAGTGATCAGGCAAGCGGCGGTGATGTCGTGCTCGCGACAGCAGCAGCACACCGCATACGCGTCGATCAGCGGACGCGTGCCCGTTCGTCGACGACTGCGAACGATACGTCACTCCTGCGGCTCGGCTTCGTAACGCACTGGCCGCACGGCCGAGCGTGTTTGGCGTACAAAGGTCCAATGGTTCGCGGTTGGCTGTCCCGGTGATTCTGAAGTTGCGGCTATGGGAGCCGCAGTGCCCTGTCGTGTCGTCGCTCTCACACCGTCGCCACGACCCGCATCCCTCCACGAGATCGCCTGTCCGAGGTCACCTCCCGCACCGCGCGGAGCGCGCCTCGTCACCGAGCGAAGAGCCTTCGCCTCAGGAGCACGCCATGGCTGAAACCCCTCCCACACCGAGCACCCCAAAGTCCGCAATAAAGGCTGATCAGTTCACGCCGCCAGCCAAGCCTGCACCACCCCGAGCGGAGAAGATCGAACAAACCGACGCGACGACGAAGACTGCTCGAAGCACGGCGGTAAGGACGGATCAGCCCGTTCACAGACTCATGACCGTGACCATAACGATCGACGCCGATTCGGCCGAAGTCGTCCGGGTCGAAGGCGTCGATGCGACGGGCTCGCGTCACGAGCTCTCCGAGGAGGAGAAGACAAGCCTCATCAAGGAACGGCGCGAAGAACGTCTCGCCGCCTTTGTGGAGCAAGCCTTCGAAGCCGGAATCGCGTCAGTGCTGGGACGCGAGGAGGATGAAGCGGAGGAAGAAACGCCGGAGGACGTCGAGCTTCGCCATGAACTGCTGGCGCCGCTCATCGAACGGAGCGGTCTCGGGCATCTGACGGAACGCTCGGCCCTGAACCGAGCGATGCTGGGCACACTGATCGAGCACTCCATGAAGTAACGGAAGCACCGCGCATCTACTGCCAACCCAGAGGATACCCATGAGCACCAGTGCACGCGAAGCCGAAGATCTTGCCAAACTCGCCGTCGGCGGGAAGATGATTCGCAACGGCAGAATCCGCCGCGCCCTCATTGCACGCCTCCTGAGCGAGCGGGCGGAAGGGTCAGGGTCGGAAGAGGATGAGGCTGACGACGAGACCTCCGAGGAAGGCGGCGATGACGATCGCCAACTCGTAAAAGCCATCGTCGGCAGCCGCTTACTGCGGCGCCGGCGGCTGCGTCGGGTTCTCCTCGCGCGTCTCCTCAGGGAGCGGGCCGGAGGGGACGATGACGTGGATGAGGACGACGAGGAGGACGACGAGGAGACGGAAGGAGGCGACGATCGTCAGCTCCTTCGTCTGATCGTCGGCAGCCGCATTCTCCGGCGCCGCCGTGTCCGTCGCGCCCTGATCGCGCGTCTCATCCGGGCGCGGAACGAGGAAGGCGACGAGGATTACGACGACGATGTGGATGAGGACGACGAGGATATCGGCGAGGAGGGCAGCGGTGGGGAGCGAAAATTCCTGCGCCTTCTGGTCGCCAGCCGTGTGCTGCGGCGGCGGCGCGTGCGTCGCGCGCTCATAGCAAAGTTGTTGAAGGATCGCAGCGAGGCCGACGATGATTACGATGACGTGGACGAGGACGAAGGTGACGACGAAGGCCCGGATCTCAAGCGCCTGGTCGTCGGCCGCCGCTTAGTCCGACGCCGTCGCGCGCGTCGCGCCGCGCTCATCCGCTTCCTCCGCAATCGGGAGTGACATGTCTTGAGGCTCGGCCGACGACGCCCGAGCACGAAAACGCAGCCGGGGGCCCCGCCTCCGGCTGCGTTTTCGTAGTCACGCCTTCTTCAATGACGCTGCCTTCCCCGCCCCGCCGCGGACATCGTCGACGATGAGATCAGCGATCGTCGTGTCGCGAAAGAACGACTGCAGCGAATCGGACACGGCCGACCAGCGGGCGTGCGCCGCGCACGGGTAGCGGTCGCCGCACTGCGCACGCCCGAGCAGACAATGGCGCTCGCCGACTTCGTCGAATGGTTCCGTGACCCGCGCGAGCGTTAGGCGGGACGGAGGAACCGCCAGCTGGAATCCACCGCGCGGACCGCGCACGGACCGCAGCACGCCCGAGCGCGCGAGCTGGTGCAGGGTCTTCGACAGGTAGTTCTGCGGCACGTCGAGCGCGTTCGCGATCGGGCCCACGCGCACCGGCTCGTCGACGCCGTTCGTGGCGACGTATACGACCGCGCGAATGGCGTACTGTGAAGTTCCGGAGATCCACATGGGCTCAAGGTAGCGTACGGCGCGCCGGTGTGCTCGGCGCGACGCCCATACGGCCAGTTGTATTTCTCATACTAATATGATAAACTCGATGCATCCCCTCCCGCAAATCGGATTGGAGACCATGACCCCCAAGCACTGGTGAATACGAGACCCGCTGACTGTTCGAATGGAGATTCAATGTTGCACATAACGGCGGTCGACTCGACGCTGCCCGTGAACGAGATCATCACCCGGTTTCCTGCAACGATCGCGGTGTTCGACCGCTTCGGCATCGACGCCTGCTGCGGCGGATCGGCATCGGTCGACGAGGCCGCCGACCGAGATGGCGTCGATCGGGAGGCGTTGATCGAAGCACTCCGCGCAGCGATAGTGGCCGCATCATGATGATCTATGAGCCTGCGGCGATCGCCGCGCGCGCGGTAGCCGCAAGTGCGACGCGTCCGGCCACGGCGATCGTCCACGATGCGACGGACGCGCGAGTCGTGGTGTTTCGTATCGCACCCGGACAGAACGTGGCCCCCCACACCAGCCGGTCCACGGTGATGCTGTCGATTCTCGCGGGCAGTGGGGTCGTGTCGGGCAGCGATGGCGAACGTGCCGTGCACGCGGGCGATCTCATCGCCTATGAGCCTAACGAGATGCACGGCATGCACGCCGTTGACGAGCCACTCGTGCTCCTGGCCATTATTGCACCGAGACCGGGCTCGGTAGAGTAGGGTCCGTGTCGGTCGCCTACTACGTGAACGTGACCATCCACGTGCTCGCAGCGAGCGTGGCTGCGAGCGATGCCGCCGCGACGATCGCGATGAATCGAGGGCGGTCCAGTGATGCCGTTGGCGCGGCGGACCAGAGGTCCAACGGGTCGAACCGAAGGACCTCGGACTCCTCGCGCCCCTGCCCTTCCACATCAAACCGCATTGTCGCTGCGCGGTGCTCGGCGAACGCGTCGAGCACGCCCGGGATCTCGCGGGGTATCCCCGCTCCCATGAGGACGACGTTGACGCCAGCCAGCATCGCGCCGCACAGCGACGCCATGCTCGGCATCTGGACTTTCGTCAGCAGGTTGATGCCGACCACCCCGTCGTGCCCCTCTTTCGCAAGCGACACTTCCACGAAGTTCGCGAGCACGGTGACACGCTGTCTCGCCGCGCTCACGACCTGCTTGTACATCGGAAGAAGCTTGTATGCGGATCCGCGATGCTCGGAATCGGACGTACCCGTGACGAGATGACCGGCGCCGTCGAGCATGGCGCGACCGTCATGCTCGTGGACGCACGGGGGAAGGTCGCCTGGCGGCTCGATGGCTGGTGGGGAGGTATCGGAGAGCTCCTCGGGCGATCGTGAACCTGGAGTCCGGTGGCCGGGTTACGCAGCGCCCAACGTGTCGCGCGCCTCCTCCGGCAGCATGAGGTCATTCAGGAAATACGCCGCAAGCTCGGCCCGACCAGCGATCCCTGCCTTCTCGTAGACCGCGCCAGCATGCTGGCGTACGGTACGCTCGCTCCGTCCGGTGAGCGCCGCGATCTCCTTGTGCTCGTACCCCTTGAGGAGCATGAGCGCTACCTCGCGCTCCGTGGGTGTAAGTTGCCAACTCCCGAAGCGTGCATCGATCGCTCGGCCGAGTCCCTCCAACGCAGCCTGGGCACTCGCCTTCCATGTGTCGCGCTCTTCTCGCTGTCGCTCGAGCGACTCACGAAGCGTTGCTGCCGAATGCGCCGAGCGCCACCAGCCGAGCCAAAGCGTGGTCGCCATGACCAGCGCGCCGGCGATCATGAGAGTCTCGAACACCACGTGCAACGAAAGCCACCGCTCCGGATGGTCCATGACGAGATCGATCGTGCCGCCGACGATGATCGACAGCAGCGCGACCGTGAGAATCCAATGCAGCCGTCGATCGAGCTCGGTATTCATCACGCTCCCGTGCGTTCTGGCGCCTCCGTCATTTGACGGAGCACGCCGATCTAGACCCTGATTCCCGCAAAGAGCGGATACCCCGGCCTTTCCCGAATGCCGACGTTGCACGCGACACTCATTCGCGGAGGCAACGGCATGTTCGGCATCCCATTGCACCCACTCGTGGTGCACTTCCCCATCGTCCTCGCCATGCTCCTCCCAATCTCCGTGGTGGTGGCGCTCTGGGTTGTCGGAAAAGCGCTACACCGCGTCGGGCATGGGCCGTACCCCTCACGGTGGCGGCAGCGCTGACGCTGAGCGCGTGGGCAGCGACCGAGACTGGCGAGTCCCAGGAGGACCGTGTAGAGCGCGTCGTACCGCGCGGTGCGCTTCACGGGCACGAGGAGTCCGCGGAACGCTTCCTCGTGCTGTCTGGCGTGCTTCTCGTCGTAACCGCTGGGGGCCTGGTGCGCGGCACGGTTGGGCGCGCGGCACGATACGTCGCCGCCGCGGGCGCGATCGGTCTGGTGGGCGCAGCCGCGCAGGTCGGTCACAGCGGGGGCACGCTCGTCTATCGCCATGGGGCAGCGAGCGCGTACACCGAGCCACGCGCTGGTGCCAACCGAGAAGTCGGCCGGACTGACTCCGCAGCGACCGGAGAGAGCCGCGAACGGTTCGCGCGGGGCGACCGCGAAGAGCGCTGATCATTGCGACCTCACTCTTTGCCGGTGGTGCTCGGCTCGTCGCTCCCCGAGCTCGCCGCGCTCGACCCACTCGCTCCGGCGCGCTCGGCTCGGGCCCCTTCACCCCGGCCATCGCGAAGCCTGATCACGCCAACCGCAAGCTCGGCAGCCAGCACGACGAAGACGCCAGCCCCGATCAGGATGTACACGATGGTGAACACCTTCCCGAGTGGCGTGCGCGGCGCGAAGTCGCCGTAGCCCACCGTAGCCAGCGTCACGACGCAGAAGTACAAGGCGTCGAGAACGCTCCAGCCTTCCGTCCGGGCGTAGAATACCGTGCCGATCAGAAGTAGCACGACATACAATACCAGCAGCGCGCGGAACTGAGGATCGCGAAAGCTCCGCGCGATGCTCTGGCCAAGCCGGACGAGACCAAGAAGGAGCGAAACCACGGGTCTCCGCTGGGAGCGGGTTTGCCTAACGCAGCGGCCTCGCCTCCTGCCCGCCGCGCGAGAAGTATGCGTTGGCCCGTTCGCGCAGGCCAGTCATTGACCGGGCGCCGCCGCGCGCATCTATTGTGTGCGATCTGCGCCGCACGGTCGGCCGTTACACCGCGGGCCACTTACCTTCGCCCTGTCTACCACTGATGTCGCCCAGCCGCCGCGAAGCCGTCGTGCAGCTCGCCGCGCTCGTAGCGCTCCCGCTCCCACTCCGGACGTGGGCGTCCGTCGCGCCCGACCCGCTCGACGGCACTATCGCCGACTACCAGGCTGGTCGCCGCCGCGGCCGGTGGACCGCCATCGAAGTCACGACACGCGCGCTCGAGCGCTGTCGGTCCCAGGGTAGTGCCTGGCACGCAATCGACGCGCTGGCCGAAACCGCGCTACCGGACGCCCGTGCGGCGGACGCTCGCCTGCGTGACGCGCGGACGCGAGGACCGCTCGATGGTGTCCCGGTCTTCGCCAAGGCGATCTACGATATGACCGGCCTCCCAACCACGGGGTCGAGCGGCGAATGGGCGCGTATCTTCCCCGACCCTGTCAGGCGCGATGCGCTCGAAGTCGCCCGCCTGCGGGCCGCCGGTGCGATTGTGCTCGGGAAGACGGCCGCCGACGACTTCGCCTATCACGGCAATGGCACCAGCAGTCACACCGGACAGGTCCTGAACCCACACGACCCCACGGGTACGCGCACGCCCGGCGGGTCGAGCGCCGGCTCCGCCGTTGCGGTCTCGAGCGGAATGGCGTTCGCGGCGTTAGGCACCGACGACGGCGGATCCAACCGCATCCCCGCACAGTTCACCGGCGTCGTGGGGATGAAACCGACGTTCGGGCTCGTTCCGCGCACAGGCGTGATCCCGACGTGGCCGTACCTCGACACGCACGGCCCGCTCGCCCGCAGCGTGGCAGACGCCGCGCTGATGCTCACGGCCATTGCCGGAGCCGACGCGTCGGACCCACTTGCACTGACCGCACCCTGGAATGGCTCGACGCTCGCCCGGCTCCGTGATGACGCGCTCGCGGGCGTGCGACTCGGCGTCGTGGAGGCACATGTCCCGCGCTCCCAGATGACGGCCGAAGCCGTCAGCGTGTGGGATCGTGCGTTAGGCGACCTCAAAGCCGTCGGCGCGACGGTCGAGTCGTTCGATGCCGCCATCACACGCGTCAATTACCGCGACGCCTTTGCCGCCTCGGCGCGCGGCCGCGCCGACGTGGCGGTCGATGCGAACTCACCGGCTCCCACCGCGAACGCCCTTTTCCGCTACTTCGCCGGCCGCACCGACGACCCGCGCGCCGCGGTACGCGTTGGCTACCCCGCCTACCGCGCGTTTTACGACGTGCTGCCCGCGACGTACGAGGAGTGCGAGCCCCTCCTCGACCGTCCGATGGCCGACGACGCGGCGGGACGGTCGTTCGCCCGCTCGCGCGCCGACGTGGTGGCGGCACTCACGGCGTCGATGCGCGCCGCAGGTGTCGCGGCGATGGTATACCCGACGATGCCGTTCAACGCTCCGCGCGCCGTAGACAAATGGCCGGACATCCGCACGGCGTTAGGCTACGGCAACTGGCTTGGCCTTCCCGAGGTGTCGGTCCCGGCGGGATTCGGCGCGGATGGAATGCCGGCGCTGAACCTGTCGATCGTCGGGCTTCCAGGCGACGACGCGCATGTGCTGGCGCTCGCACACGCGTACGAGCGCCAGTCGCGGCGCTTCCAGGCGCCGCCGCGGGCGCGGTAGCGCGTCAGTATCGTCGTCCGAAGCCCAATGGGTAGAGCGGACGCGGGCTGTCGTGCGGCACGTCGGACTTCTGGGCGAGGACGGCGTCCATCGAGGACGGCAGCTCCAACGGCAGCTTCCCTTCGGGGCGCGCCCGTCCAGCCAGCACGTCGAGCAGCGCCGCATCACTCACACCGAAGTTCGCAATGAGCGCGCGCGCGTGTTCCTTGATCGGTGTCAGGATGGCGGGCCGGTCGAGGTACACCGTCACGACGGTCGGCGTCACCGCGCTGGCTTGCTTGAACGCCTCGTAGTCCGGATCGCCATCGCGGAACGCGAGGCTCCCCTCGTGCTGCATCGCGCCGAAGACGTACTGCGAGTGCAGCGTCTCGAATGGCGCCGTTAGGCGGATGATCGCGACGTCGGCCTGCTTCGGATCGCTGACGACGATCCAGCCCCGCTGCGTCGCGGCCTCCGGTGCGACACCGCGGAGGTATACGCGCAGGGCCACGGTGCCGCTCTTCGCGCGGAGCGGCAGGATCCCGCCCTGGTTCTCCAGCAGAACCAGCGCCCGGCGCTGGGCATCGAGCGCCGCCGCGCGAAACGCGTCGGAACCAACGCGGCGTGCTGCCTCCACAGGTTCGACGTACGGATTCTCGAACAGGCCCAGCGCGAACTTGCCGACGAGCACGCGCTCCGCGGAGCTATCCAGACGCGCTTCGGTGAGCTGGCCAGCCCGTACGGCGTCAACGAGCAAGTCGGCGCGTTCGGTCCCTCCGAACTGGTCGACACCAGCCTGCACGGCCTGAACGAATCGCGCACGCATCGTGCGGTCCTCGACGCCCCACGGCATTCCGAGATCGGCGAACGATGGCCGCTCGCCACGGGTCGCGCCGGCGCGACAACGGTCGTTGCAGTCGTTCGTGATCGCCCAATCGGTGAGAACGATCCCGCGGAAGCCGTAGCGCCGCCGGAGCATGTCGGTCAGGAGCTGACGATTGAACCCCGCCCCGACGGGCTCGATGGGCTTGCCGTCCCACGTCGCGCCCTCGAGGATCGAATACGTCGGCATCACGCCGGCCGCGTTCGCCGCGAACGCCGAAAGAAACGGCCGGATGTGATACTCGAAGTTGCGCCCCGGGAACGAGGC
>Ga0075423_10000520_pt1 | contig 31278 bp, 26 predicted proteins | sample SoiMethybrSBSTD2_FD_80114 | JGI IMG/M metagenome (GOLD analysis project Ga0075423, IMG submission 80114) | Bulk soil microbial communities from a Populus tree surrounding site in Tennessee, USA - Soil MetaG P. TD hybrid SBSTD2 | ecosystem: Environmental > Terrestrial > Soil > Tree plantation...
GGGAAAATTCGTCCTGGGGCGCGACTGGAGTCGCTGATTCTCGGATAGATCTCAAAACGTTAGGGGACAGGCACCAGGGTGGGAAACAAAAGCAAACGCCACCCACTCCTGTGAATTCAGCTTTCCGCCGCAGCGGCGCCCGAAAAAAAGGCGGACCCCAAGGAGCCCGCCTTTTATCCCGGCACTGTCGTTCGAATTTCAGTGTTGGCGAGCCAAATATTGGGCGACTCGAACCAACGCTGAGGAATTCGTGAGCAGGATAGCCGCGGGACGCATACAAGCGCAACCGTGCGCGGCCGGTCTCGCGCCAGGCGGGAGCTAGCTTCGCTTGGCGCGCCTGGGAGCCGCCTCCTGCGATTGAGCGATCTCCTCGGCGCCGCCCTTCAAGCTGATCTGCCGAGAATGCGGCAGTGCTTCGGGGTGCTCTCTTTGCAGAAAGTCGATGAGCTTTTCGCGAACCTCGCAGCGCAGGTCGAACGTCTGTCCCGGCGCACGAGCGCTCATCAGGCAGCGCAGCTCAATGCTGCCCTCCTTGAAATCGGTCACCTGCAGGGCAGCCGTCGTCCTGTCCCATCTCTCGGATTGTCTGAGAATTTCCATCAGCTTTTCGCGAATAAGGGCGACCGGCGCCCTGTAATCGACGTAGAGCATCACGCTTCCGATCAGCGAGGATGAGTTTTCGCGCGACCAGTTCTGAAACGGCTTTTCAATGAAATAACTCAACGGCACGACCATGCGCCGCAGATCCCAAAGCTTGACGGTCACATAGGTGGAGCCGATTTCTTCAATCGTACCGTATTCGCCCTCTACGATCACGGAATCGTACAGACGGATCGGCTGCGTCATCGCAAGCTGCACTCCGGCCAGCAGATTGCTCAATACCGGTCGCGCCGCCAGACCGGCGGCGATGCCGGCAATTCCAGCGGAAGCAAACAGGCTGATGCCGTATTGACGAACCGAGGGGATCGTCATCAGGGCGGCGCCGATCGTCACCAGCAGGACGATGCCGTCGACGACGCGCAGCAAGATCCGGACCTGCGTGTTGTGCTTACGCGCGAGGAAGTTGTCATCGGCGTCGAGACGATAGCGTCGAAGGTAGGCAGACGCGGAAAGCTGGAGTACAACGATTGCTGTCCAGCCGATCAGGCCGATGACAGCCATCAACAACAGCCGCGACAGTATTTCCGCCGTTTCCGGGTAGAGCGGCGCGACCGGGATAACGATGATCATAGCCAGCGTTATCAGCGCCAGCTTCGTGAGCTTGGATGTCTTATCGAAAAGCGAGAACGCGTTCGGATAACGATGGGCAATCAACCGGCGCAACAGATGCTGCAACCAGTTGTGCAACGCCAGTGCCGCGACGACCGCAAGCCCTAAAATAATCACGGACACGACCGGGTCGGGGAGCCAGTCGAGCCCATGCTTGATTGCGACCACAGCCGATCTGATTGCGTCCATGCGGCCTTATTAGCATTGCCAGAAAAGAGGGCGAATACGGGGCCTGCAGCATTTGATGCGCTGGACTTGGCCGCGCCAAGCTGGCAAAACGCCCGCGTTCCCAATGTGATTTGTTGGCGGCAATGAAAGCTTTCCTGCTCAAGTTCTTCACCTGGTGGAATTCGCAGACATTCGGGACCCAATTCTGGACCTGGATGTATGGCGAATATGTCGGCGAAGATGAATTCGGCAACCGCTATTATCGTACCCGCGGCGGCAAGATTGACCCCACACTCGGGTTCGAGCGCCGCTGGGTGATATACAACGGCTACACGGAAGCCTCATGCGTGCCGCCGTCGTGGCACGGCTGGCTGCATCACACCGTCGACACGCCGCCAACTCAGGAAAGCTACAAGCCGTACCCTTGGCAAAAGCCGCACCGGCCAAATATGACCGGCACGCCGGCGGCCTACCGACCGCCGGGCTCGACCTTGGCCACCGGCCGCCGTCCTAAGGCGACAGGCGATTACAGGGCCTGGACTCCAGGCAAGCAGTGATCTTGCCGTCATCGCCGGCTTGTCCCGGCGATCTCGAGAATTAAGGCACTCTGCGTCTCTAAAGTAGGATACGCGGGCCAAGGCCGCGCATGACAGGCTGTGAACCGCCCTTCCAAGGCCGTATTCCCCGTGTTAACCGGGCGGAGAGATCGGGCGTCAGGCGAATTGTCGCCGGCCAGCCAAATAGCCGGACCTTGATGGCGCGTGGCATGTCATCTCGTGCTTTGTTGGTGGGCGCCGCGCTATTGGCGGCACCGCCCGCCATGGAGCCTGCTCTGGCCCAATCCGGAAATCCAATCGCCGACTTATTCGGATCGATCTTCGGCAACCCGCCGCCACGCCCGCCGGCCGAGGTACGCGGTCCGCCATCATCCCGGCAACAGCCGCCTCCGTACTACCCGAGCGGGCGCGACACTCCGCCAACGCAGCCGCTGCCGGCGCCAATGAACCTGCCGCCATTGAACCGGCCCGGCCAGGGCAACATTCAAACGCAGCCTCTGCCACCCCCGACTGGGGGAATAGTTGCGCCACAACCTCCGCCAGGTCAGGCCCCACAAGGGACCGCGGTTGCGCCAGGCCAGGCGCCGTCCGCCTTGCCGCCAGGTCCAGGCTCCCCGCGCAATGCTCCGCAGCCGTCGAACACGTCGCCACAGCCAAGCGATGCGGTGATCGTCGAACCGCCGGCGCAGCGCATCACCAATCCAACGGCAGTGTTTGCAGGCCTCGACAAGATCACCGGGCGCATCATTTCTTTCGATGTTGCGATCAACGAAACGGTGCAATTCGGCGCTCTGCAGATGACGCCACGCGTGTGCTATTCGCGCCCGCCGACGGAAACGCCAAATACGGATGCGTTTGTCGAGGTCGACGAGGTGACGCTGCAGGGAGAGATCAAGCGAATTTTTACCGGATGGATGTTCGCCGCAAGTCCGGGCCTGCACGCAGTCGAGCACCCGATCTATGACGTCTGGATCACCGACTGCAAAGGCGGACAGAGCCCAACTGTCGCAGAAGCACCAGCGGAAGCGCCCAGACAGCCGGCTCGGCAGCAACAGCAGCAGCAGCGGCGTACACAACAGCCGGCGCCGGCGCCTCCGCCGCAACGCATGCCGCCGCCACCAGGATTTTTCCCGCCGCCGCGCTGATGCGGGGCAATTCCTTTCCGCTCGTCCCCGCGACCCTGCCTTCGCTCACTTCGCGAGCTTCGGGGAGCTTGAGACCGCCGAAGCGCGGAGCGCGAAGGCGGAAGGCGGAGACCAGACCAAAGAAGTCTGAGCGTATGTCTCTGGATGCCGGTGGAGCCTGCCCCACGCGCAGGCGGGGCGGAATGAACGGAGTTATTGCAAGCCGTCGATAATCTTCAGTGCCTTGTCACCGCCAAGCGGGTCGCGGGGCAGAGCCTCGAAATCCGCATCGCCCGTCAACGCGTCTTCGAGGAGGCGGTGATAGCGTCGCTTCGGGACTTCGACCGCACCGAAGGTTCTCAGATGCTCCGTCACGTATTGCGTGTCGAGCAGGCGGTAACCGCCGTGCTTAAGGCGCGCGATGAGATGGACCAGCGCGACTTTGGAAGCATCGCGGGCGCGGTGAAACATGCTCTCGCCAAAGAAAGCGCGGCCGAGCGAGACGCCATAGAGCCCGCCCACGAGTGTCTCACCATCGTAGACTTCCACTGTATGACAATGTCCGCGCTCGAACAGCGCGCGATAAATGCGACGAATGCGCGTGTTGATCCAGGTGCGGGCGCGATCGGATTTCGGCTCGGCGCACCCTTCGATCACCGCATCGAAATCGCGATCGACATGGATGGTCCATGAAGTCGCGCGTACGGTGCGCGCAAGCCGCGCCGGCACATGAAATCCTTCGAGCGGGATGATTCCGCGCATGTCCGGCTCGATCCAGTACAGGGCGGGATCGTCGGCGCTTTCTGCCATGGGAAAAATGCCGCACGCATAAGCCTTGAGCAGCACTTCCGGTGTGATCTCGATAAAGGTGCTTTCGCGGTTTGCCATGATGCGGATCCTGGCACTAACCCCGGGCCCGAGACTTGTTAACGTCTAAGCACCAAAATTGCAGCAATTTTTCGGAATTTTGAGTAGTTACAGTCGTTTCTCAGTCCCGTTTCTCAAATTTATCAGTCATGCGTACTCATGTTGTGCTCGGTCCGCACCAGATTGCTGCCAGCGCGTCTTCGTTGGCGTGAAGGCATCGGGGGATGCCCGACACCTGCAAGCGCCTTACCTCCAAAACGGATATTCGTTGCCGAATAACTCATGTCCGCTTTGGGCCAAAAGCGGACATATCTCGGTTAATCCGGAAGCCCCGCTTTTCTCAGGCCGTCCTCTAATCTTGCGAGGTCCTGTGGTCGGCTAAACGGCGCCCAATCTTTGATGTTAGACACGCGTAGCACCGGATTAAGGTCGCGCAAATGAGCCAGGGCCTGCCTCGCTTGCGCAAGGCGTCCGCCGAGGCCATGGCTCGCCGTCGCTATGATTAGCAGAGTCTGATAATTCGCTTGTTGCCACAAACCTTTTTGGGCCCAGGACGACGCGTCGTCGTATCGGCCGTCGATGAAATGAGCGAAAGCAGTCCCACCCTGCATTCCAATCATATTCGGATCGAGTGGACTCAATCGCATACCGTGAGCGAAATGATCGATCGCAATGTCCGGCTCGCCGCGCCAAACTCTGATCCAACCACTCGCATACCACGCTCCCGCTAGATTCGGATTCAGTAAAAGTGCGCGATCAACAAAGGTTGTACCGGCATCTATGTCGCCGGCCCCAAAAGCGATCGCATGGGCTGCGCGAGAGAGGGCGACCGCATCGTCCGGCCCCAACTCCGCGGCTCGTCGAGCCAGTCTAGCGGTTTCAGCAATCTCGTGCGCGCGATCAGTTGTCCAGCCGTTAATCTTGCGCCAAGCATAGCACCAGGACGCCATTCCATAGGCTGCGGCGAAATTGGGGTCGAGTTTGATGGCCTTGTAGAAGAGTCTAAGAGCTTCGGTGATAGCCTCTTTGTTACGCTCATAAAGACTCGCCATTCCACGTAAAAAGTAGTCATAGGCATCAAGACTCTCAGTCGGCTTCCGCCTAGCGCGTTCCATCTCTGCCGCTTCGAGTTGCGGCGCAATCGCGCCAATCACACTAGTAGTGACTTTGTCCTGTAAATCAAAGATGTCCTCGAGCGTACTCTCAAAGCGGTCGGCCCAAAGATGTGTACCGGTCGATGAATCAAGTAACTGTCCCGTCACCCGCACGCGGCCTGCCGCCTTGCGCACACTACCTTCGAGCACGTAACGCACGCCTAGCTCGCGGCCGACTTGCTTCACGTCGACCGCCCGACCCTTGTAAGTGAATGTCGAATTCCGTGCTATGACGAAGAGCCACTTGATGCGTGAAAGCCCGGTAATGATGTCTTCAACCATGCCGTCAGCAAAGTATTCCTGCTCTGGATCGCCACTCCTGTTTTCGAAGGGCAACACCGCGACAGAAGGTTTGTCAGGAAGTGATAGTGCTGCTCGGGTTGGCTGCCCGTCGACGTGAACGCAATAAACACGTATTCGCTGCGCGATATTCTTAAGTTGCTGCTCACCCATGTCGGTTACGTCGAGCGAGAGCTTCCCCTTAATTTGTTGATAGGCGCTATCTGAAAGGCACACGGCCCCCCGTTCGGCCAAAGGTTCAATTCGCGCAGCGACGTTAACTCCGTCACCGTAGATGTCATCTTCATCGATGATTATGTCGCCGACATTAATGCCGATTCGAAATTCGATCCGTTGGTGCTCGGGAATGTTGGTGTTGCGCGCGGCCGTAGTCCGCTGAATGTCAAGAGCGCAGCGTACGGCGTCGACAATACTCGCGAATTCAACCAATGCTCCGTCACCGGTCGTCTTGAAAATGCGACCTTGATATTGGGCAATTTTGGGGTCGAATAGTTCACGTCGGCAAGTTTTCAACGCGGCGAGAGTGCCTTCCTCGTCTGCCCCCATCAATCTGCTGTAGCCAACGACATCAGCCACGAGGATGGCGGCGAGCCGTCGTACGACGCGATCCTCAGCCATGAGATCGCCCCTATTACTATACTTTTCAGACAGTTTAGAGATTGGAAGGCGCGGCTGTCTATTGCGACGACAATGTCCGCTTTTGGTCAAAAGCAGACATTAGGGATCCGAACCGCTGCACTCAATTTAACTCCAAGCGCGACTCTGTTTGACGCTGCGCCTAGGCAGCGTCAGCGGGATATCCGCCCGCAGCTGTTGAAATCACGCCTGAAATGACCCAAGGCGGGATTGGAGAGCTTTTGGATTTAGCAAATTTCTGAAATCGTGCCCTAGCTCTCCATCCCGCCACGGGCGAGGAACTGTTCGAGCCAGTGAATATGGTAATTGCCATCGATGATCTCATTTTCGCGGACCAACGCCCGAAAGAGGGGCAGCGTTGTCTCAATGCCATCGACAACCACCTCGTCGAGCGCGCGCTTCAGCCGCATGAGACATTCAGTGCGTGTCTTGCCGTGCACGATCAGCTTGCCGACAAGTGAATCGTAGTAGGGCGGAATGCTGTAGCCTTGGTAGACCGCGGAATCGATGCGCACGCCGAGGCCGCCCGGCGGATGGTAGTGCATGATCTTGCCGGGCGAGGGGCGAAATGAAACCGGGTTTTCGGCGTTGATGCGGCACTCAATCGCGTGGCCGTGGAATTTAACATCCTGCTGCTGGATTGCGAGATTGCTGCCGGCCGCGACGCGAATCTGCTCGAAGATCAGATCAATGTCGGTGATCATCTCGGTCACCGGATGCTCGACCTGAATGCGCGTGTTCATCTCGATGAAATAGAACTTGCCGTCCTCGTACAGAAACTCCACGGTGCCGACGCCCAGATAACCGATCTCGCGCATCGCTTTTGCGACCGTTTCGCCAATCGCGTCGCGCGCGCCCGCATTGAGCGCGGGCGAGGGCCCTTCCTCCCACACCTTCTGGTGACGGCGCTGCAGGGAGCAGTCGCGCTCGCCAAGATGAATGGCGTTGCCTTCGCCATCGCCAAGCACCTGGATTTCGATGTGACGCGGCCGTTCGAGATATTTCTCGATATAGAGCGCGTCGTCTCCGAAGGCGGCTTTCGCCTCGGCGCGTGCCGTGGAGAGCGCGGCGGAAAGCTCGCTCGCGCTGGACGCGACCTTCATGCCGCGGCCGCCGCCGCCCGCTGCGGCCTTGATGAGAACCGGATAGCCGATCTCGCCGGCTATTTTCGCGGCGTCCTGTTCGGAGCTGACGGCGCCCGCCGACCCGGGCACGACCGGAATCCCCAGTTTTTTGGCGGTGCGTTTGGCCTCGATCTTGTCGCCCATTAGGCGAATGTGCTCGGCCTTTGGGCCAATGAACTGCACGCCATGCTCGGCGAGTATCTCGGCAAAACGCGCATTTTCGGACAAGAAACCGTAGCCGGGATGCACCGCGTCGGCGCCGGTAATCTCGCAGGCCGACAATATCGACGGAACGTTCAAATAGCTGTCCTTGGCTGCGGGAGGTCCGATGCACACGCTTTCGTCGGCAAAGCGTACGTGCATGGCATCTGCGTCGGCCGTGGAATGCACGGCGACGGTCGGTATGCCGAGCTCTTTGCAGGCGCGCAGAACACGCAGCGCGATCTCGCCGCGATTGGCGATCAGGATCTTATCGAACATGCTTTTCGCCCGCACTGAGGCGAATAGAGGGTAGCGAATAGCGAACAGGGAAGGAGCATATTGATTTACTCACTATTCGCTACTCACCATTCGCTATTCGCTCATCACTCGATGATCACCAGCGGCTCGCCGAACTCGACCGGCTGACCGTCCTCGAACAGAATTTGAATAACGATGCCGCCTCGCGGAGCGGGAATCTGGTTCATGGTTTTCATCGCTTCCACGATCAACAGCGTATCGCCGATCTTGACCTTGCTGCCGACATCGATGAACGGCTTGCCCCCCGGTTCGGGCGCCGCATACGCCGTTCCGACCATTGGCGAGATCACCACGCCGGGGTGTTTCGAGGGATCGATCGGCTTGACGGCAGCCTCCGTTCCCGGTTGCGGCGCAACCTCAACTCGCACCGCCGCGGAAGGGGCCGCGGCGGCGGTTCCCGCGCGCGCGACGCGCACGCGCTTGCCGTCTTGCTCGATTTCGATTTCGGTCAGGCCGGTTTCATCCAGTAGCTTGGTTAGCTCCTGGATCAGTTCACGATCGACGATGCTGGTCTTGGGCGATTTCCCCATTGCATGTCCATCAGTCGCGGATCATTGCGTAAACATTCGGCATCATTTTTCAGCGCTCAACCTTTTTGCTTTGCGCCGAGCAGGCCGGCGAGACCGGTGATGGCCAATACATAGCCGTCGACGCCGAAGCCGGCGATCACTGCCTTGGCTGCTTTCGAAATGTATGAATTGTGCCGGAAACTCTCGCGCGTATGGATATTGGTGATGTGGACTTCGATCGCCGGCAATTTCACGGCGAGAAGCGCGTCCATGATGGCGATGGATGTGGTGGTGTAGCCGGCCGGATTGATAACGATGGCGCCTGCGTCCTTCGCATGCGCCTCCTGAATCCAGTCGATGAGCTCACCTTCACGGTTTGACTGGCGGAACACAATGTCGAGCCCGAACCGTTTCGCTGTTTCAGCGCAGAGCTTTTCCACGTCGGCGAGAGTCGCGCGTCCATATTTCTCGGGCTCGCGGGTGCCGAGCAGGTTCATATTTGGTCCATTAAGGACGTAGATTGTTGTCTTTGCCATTGAGTCCCGCCCGCGCCAGCTCGAAGGATTATGGAGCCGCAGCGCTTTATAGGTGGCCCGGAGCATAAGGGGAAGCCCGGGAGGCCGCTTGGACCGCCGGGAATCAAGATCACGTGTGATCGGGTGCCAGGGTCTCGCCAGCGACCCAGTCTATGACCTGCTTGAGCGCCGTTAGTCTTCGACGGCCCGCGGCCAATGCCTTGCTGAAGATCTCAATCTGGCAGTCCCCGCTGGTGCCACTGGTTGCGATCGAATGAAGGTGCCCGATTTCGTTCGCGCAGTCGAACGCATCGATGTCTTCGGCAATAAAATCGATCACCTGATCCAACCATTGCACGAGGGTGAGGGGCGATCGAGAGAACGGCTCGATGAAAGTGGCGCGGATGCCATAGCGCTGGGCGTGCCACTTGTTCTCCTGTGTGATGGCGCGGCCGACGCGGTCGAATCCGGCATTGAGCGCGCGGTCGCGATCGAGCGCGCGCACGAGGCAGCGAAACAAGGCTGCGACGGCTAGCGCGTCGTCGAGCCGCGTGCAGCTGTCGGCGACCCGCAACTCGATCGTCGGATTGTTCAGGGAGGGGCGGATCGCCCACCAGATGTAGCTTTCATCCGGGATGACCTTCGCCCACTTCAGCGCGGCGACGAACTCGCGGTAGTCATCGTTGGTGCGAAACAGTTCGGGAAGACCCGTGCGCGGCAATTCATCGTACGCAGCGAGCCGATAACCGACCAGGCCGGTGAGATTGCCTTGCCAGAATGGCGACGAGGTCGTGAGCGCGAGCAGAAGCGGCAAATAGGGCGTCAGGCGCATGATCAGGTTGATGCGCGTTTCGACATCCGGTACCGCGACGTGAACGTGCATGCCGCAGAGCATGTTGCGGTAGCCGACCATCTGCAGGTCGTCGATGATGGCGCCATATCGCGGCTTTGGCGTTACGGTCTGTTCCGGCCAGTACGCGAGAGGAAAAGTGCCCATAGCCGCGATACCTAGCCTGTGCTGGGCCGCAATATCGCCCAACGCGCGCCGGTAATGTGCGAGATGACTGCGTGCTTCCTCGAAGGTGGCGCATGGCGGCGTTGCGACCTCCAGCTGCGACTGCAACATTTCTGTCATCACGCGGTCGCCAAGGCGCTTCTGGGCGAGCAAAAGGAATTTCTTGTCGACACGGCGCACCGCATGGCGCGTCTTCGCGTCAAACAGAAAGTATTCCTCTTCCATGCCAAACGCGTACATGCCGCGCTACAACCGCCCCGAGGGAACTTTGTGCCGCCGATTGTTGACGCAAAATGGCTGCCGCAGAAGCCCGCGGCCGCCGATTGCATGTTGAAAAACTAAAGCGTCGTCAGCAGGTAGGCTTGCCGCAGCGCGAGGTATTTACCTTTTCTCGCAGCGCTTCGAGGCCAACCGCGCCGACCACGACATTGTCGCCGATTACGTAGCTTGGGGTGCCGCTGAGACCGAGCGCCTCGGCAAGTTTGAAGCTCTCCTGCAGCGTCGCCTTTATTTCAGGACTCGCCAGATCCTTTTCGAGCCGGGCCATGTCGAGACCAATGTCCTTCGCAACCGCGAGCGAGCGCGCCTTATCGGCCTGGCCGCGACCGCTCAGCAGCTTCTGGTGAAATTCGAGATATTTTTTGCCCGTTTTGTCCTGCATGCGGACCGCCACAGCGACCTGCGCGGCTTCGAGCGAGCCGGGACCGAGAACCGGGAATTCCTTGAGGACGACCTTGAGCTTTGGATCGTCTTTCATCAGCGTGAGCATGTCATCCATGGCGCGCTTGCAGTAGCCGCAGTTGTAATCGAAGAATTCCACAAAGGTGACGTTGCCGTCCGGATTGCCGAGCACGACCTGGCGCGGCGAACTGAATATGGCCTGCGAGTACTGCTTGATCGCTGCCTTGTGCTTTTCGGCATCCGCCGCACTCTGCCGCCGCTCGAGCTCGGCCATGGCGTCCTGAATGAGCTCTGGATGCGCGATCAGATATTCCCGGATGATGCGCTCGACTTCACCGCGCTGACTCGCGGAGAGTTCGTCTGCACGCGAACCTTGCGGCAGGGCAACGGCGAGCAAGGCCACGCAGGTGGCGATGGTCAGGCGCAGTCTAAAGGTCATGGAATCCTTCCTGTTCATTGAACGTTGGCATTGGTTTTCGGCTTTACGTTCACAATGTCATCGGCCCGCACCCAGGCTGGCGAACCGATCGGCAGGCGCGTCTTGGCACGCGTCGCCAGCTGGCGGGCGGTCTTGAGATCGCCGCGGGCAAAGGCGGCCTGCGCCGAAGCAAGGTCGGCATTGGCGAGATCGCCCTTGCGGCCATATGCCACGGCAAGCTGCGCGTAAGCATCAGGTGCTTCGGGTTCGCGCGCGATGGCCGTGCGCAGCAATCCGACCGCTTCCTCGGCGAGCTTTGGATTGTTTGTGGCATTGAGCGACTGCGCGAGCATGATTTCGATCAGCGGGTTGTTATGTGAAAGCTGCGCGGCTTGCCGCAGCGGCGCGACCGCTTCAGCCGGATGACCACCTTCGAGCAGGGCTTGGCCCTTGAGTTCGTAGAAGTAGGCATTGTTTGGTTGCGCCTGGATCAGGCCGTCAATCTGCACCAGAGCCTGACGCAGGTCGGAGTTCCGATAGGTCGAAATCGCGCGGGCATAGCGTGCTGGCAGGCTGTGATCGGCAGCGGGAAAGCGGCGCGCGACCGTGTCCGGCCGCTCCAGAAAGCCGGACAGCTTTGCGCGCATCATGTCGTGGCGCAGCTGCAGTTCGGGCGGATCCTTGCGGTCCCAATAAGGGCTCGCCTTGGCAAGCGTCTCAAGGGCGGCGACACGGTCGGCCGGCATCGGGTGCGTCTGCATGTATGGGTCGATGTAGCGCGAATTGAACAACACTTCGTTGCTAAGGCGCTTGAACAGCTCGACCATGCCCTTCGGGGATTGACCGGTCGCATTAAGGAATTTGACGCCGGCGTGATCGGCCTGATCTTCCTGCGTACGCACATAGGCGAGCACCTGACGCATAATGGCCGCCTGGGGCGCCAGAATTGCGGCCATGCCGACGTCGCCGCCGCTCCCCGCGCGCGATGCTGCGACGGCAGCGCCGACTCCAGCCAGCAAGGCAACGATCCCGGCGGTTTGCGCCGATGCGAGTTGCTCTCTCAAGCGCTGCAGATGGCCCCCGGCGAGGTGCCCCGTTTCATGCGCGAATATGCCGATGACTTCGTTCGCCGTCTTGGCATCGAACAGCGCACCCGCATTGATGAAGATGTGGCGCCCATCCATGACGAAGGCATTGAACGACCGGTCGCTCAGAATGACGACCCGCACGTTCTGCTTGGCTAGGCCCGCCGCGCGCAAGATCGGCTGGGCGTAATCGCGCAAAAGCTGTTCGATCTCGGCATCGCGGATGATCGGCATGCCGCGCGTGGCGCTGTCCTGTGCGCGTGCGGGCGAAAGCGTGGGCCCGCCTCCCGTCATCGCGACTGCGACCGCCGCGATCATTGCGATCGCTGGCGTCGCGCGCCGCGTCCTGATAGGTGTGCCGTTCAAGGACATCCCCGAATTTCTGCCAGATTGGGCGTGAACCTAGTGGCGTACTTTAGGGTGGTCAACGCGACTGACGATCACCACTGGTTCATGAAAGTGCAAGCAATCTGCGGAATACGGCAACAGCGGGGCAGGGCGAGTGCCACGGACCGGAACCGATGCTTGAGGCTGCAAAACAGCTATTGAAGCCGTCCAAACGCAGCGACGTGCCGCCGTTTATCGTCATGGACGTGATGGCCGCGGCGGCGCAATGCGAGGCACGGGGTGCCCACATCATTCACATGGAGGTAGGGCAGCCTGCGGCCCCGGCCCCGAAGACAGCGATCAAGGCTGCGCAGGCCGCGCTCGCCCAGGGCCGCCTTGGCTATACCGAATCCCTTGGCATTCCGTCGTTGCGGTCTCGCATCGCTCGTCATTACGGCGAGATGTACGACCTTGGCGTGGATCCCGCCCGCGTCGTGGTTACCACCGGATCTTCCGGCGCCTTTGTCCTCGCCTTCCTGGCATTGTTCGAACCCGGCGACCGCGTGGCATTGGCCAACCCCGGTTATCCGCCGTACCGGCACATCCTGTCCGCCCTTGGCTGCGAGCCGATCCTGATCGAAACATCGGCGGATACGCGTTGGGCGCTGTCCGCCAAAGCCTTGATCGCCGCGCATCAGCGTGCCCCGCTGAAAGGAGTTGTGATTGCCAGCCCCGCCAATCCGACCGGCACCATGGTGGACGCCGACGCGTTGAGCCGGCTGATAGCGGTCGCCGAAGCCGAGGGCATCCGGGTGATTTCCGATGAGATCTACCACGGCCTCGACTACGCCTTTGCCGCCGAAACGGCCGCGAATTCCTCCGATCGGGTCGTGGTGATCAACTCGTTCTCGAAATATTTCTGCATGACAGGATGGCGGGTCGGCTGGATGGTTGTCCCCGAAAATCTTGTCCGTCCGATTGATCGCCTGCAGGGCAATCTTGTGATTTCGGTCCCGACGCTCGCGCAGATCGCCGCGGAGGCCGCCTTCGAGGGGCGCGAAGAGATGCAAGCGGTCACGCATGGTTACGAAGAGAACCGCCGTATCCTGACTCAAGGACTGCCGAAAGCGGGGCTCGACAAATTCCTGCCCGTCGACGGTGCGTTCTACCTTTATGCGGATATTTCCCGATTTTCCGATGACAGCCTCGACTTCGCCAAGCGCATGTTGAACGAAGCAGGAGTTGCGGCGACGCCCGGCATCGATTTCGATCCCGTGAACGGCAAACATTTTTTGCGCTTCTGCTACGCGGGCTCGGCAGACGAGATGCGCGAGGCGGTGGCAAGGCTCGGCAATTGGCTGAAAGGGTGATGCCAGTCATGCCCGGCCTTGCGCCGGGCATCCACGTCTTTGGTAGAATTCAAGACAGACGTGGAAGGTCGGGACAAGTCCGGCCATGACGTTTGAAGTCAAAATTCCACGTCCAATTCCACAACCTCATCCGGCTCGGCCTTTGCGGCCTCCGCGGATCAAGCCCGCGCATGACCTACCTAACGCTTGCACGTGTTCAGGAACGGCGGCTTTATCTGGCTTAGCGGCGGAATGCGCCCAAAATGGCGCGCATCCGTTCGGCACTCATGTTCTCTGAGGGCGTCGTGTTCCGTTCGTCCGCCAGCCGGGCTTCGCAATCGACGTAGTTAGAGGAGACGATCCTGCCGTTGCGGTTGTCGAAACGGCGTTCCTCGCAACGGCCTTTCTTGTCGGATTCGACCACGATGGACGCAACGCGATGAGCCGCTTCGCCTCCATGCGACGGCGATAAGGGGACGATCTTCGCTACGGCGTTCTTGGCCTGATGTTCGGCAGAGAAATACGAGCCGGTGGTCACAAAGACCGCCAGCAAAAGTATCCCGCCAATGGCCGCCGAAGCGACCAAAGCGCGCGTAACTTCGCCGGCCGTGAAGCTGCCCTTGGCGCGGCGGGGCTTGGGCGTTACTGAGCCGATCGTCATCAGGCGATCCGTAACATGGTCACTTTGAATGAAAATTTAACTCGCTTGGCTTGAAGGAGCCTGAAGGAATTGGTCGCAATTTGAATGGAACCTGCCCGCATCTTTCATTTCCGCCGGTGCGCACCTACATAGCTACACGTTCCACAAACCCCCGAGATCCAATGCTCGATTTTGCTTCGTCGTCCGATGTCGGGGACATCGGCGAGGTTGTGGCATCGCCCGCCTCGGATACCGAGATCCTCGACGCATATTCTCGCGCCGTTACCGCTGTGGCTGACACTGTCGGTCCCGCGGTCGTGCGCGTTGAGGTCCACAACGAGAAAGGCCGCCTGGGCGGCGTCGGCTCCGGCGTGATCATCGCGCCTGACGGTCTGGTGCTCACGAATTCTCACGTCGTCGAGGGTGCCAAGGAAGTTCGTTTGCAGGATGCCGACGGGCGCGTAATGGATGCGCGTCGCCTCGGCGTCGATCCTGACACCGACCTGGCGCTCCTGCGTGCGGGTTCGGCGCGCGATCTGCCCAGCGCGGTATTGGGAGACTCCAAGAGGCTCAAGCGCGGCCAGCTCGTGGTGGCGATCGGTAATCCGCTCGGGTTCGAATCGACCGTGACTGCAGGGGTGATATCGGCGCTCGGGCGTTCCCTGCGCTCGCGCACCGGCCGCCTGATCGAGGACGTGATCCAGACCGATGCCGCACTCAATCCCGGCAATTCCGGCGGGCCCCTCGTGTCTTCGCGCGGTGAAGTCATCGGCATCAACACCGCCGTGATCATGGGCGCACAAGGCATCTGCTTTGCGGTCGCAAGCAACACCGCGCAATTCGTACTGAGCGAACTGATCCAGCACGGTCGCGTGCGTCGCGCCTACATCGGCGTATCGGCCCAAACAACGGCAGTGCCCAGGCGATATGCGCGTTTGGCCGAGATCGAAAATTCGTCAGGTGCGATGATTACCGCGCTCGAGCCGAGCGGGCCCGCGGCGCTGGCCGGATTGATGAGTCTCGACACCATTGTGTCCGCCGATGGCGAACCCGTCACCGGCGTGGACGACCTTATCCGGCTCCTAAATGGCGAGCGGATCGGGCGGCCCGTCACAATCAATGTCTTGCGGCGAGGTGCGCTGCGCAGCTTCGAGGTGAAGCCGCTGGAGCGGCCGGCGGCGCGCGCCGCGTAAATCGAGACCGGGGACTACTGCGGTTTGGCCTGCTTACCCGGGCTCTTCCGGGCGGCCGGCTCGTAATTGCCCCCCGCCATGCACTTCTTGATGAACGCGTCCCGCTTGGCACCCTGCAATTTTTGGCTCTCGGCACCGACCTTGCATGTCTCCATTTTTTCCTCGGATGTCACGGCTGCGGCGGACGTCGCCACAAGCACAACGGGGACGAGGGCTATTGCCAATATTCGCAGCATCGTTGTCGGCTCCTTTTTGATCTCGAAGTGCAATAAAGGATAGCGCGGCCTCCGACAATGGCGCGCCGGTTACCGCAAGGCGGCGGCGATATTTCCGCCATCCACCGTGGTGACATTGGCGGTGGTTTTCAATTCAAGCGCCTGGTGCAGGAAAGCCTGCGCAACATCCTCGGCCGTTACCTCACGCCGCAGCAGATTGCCGGCCATATATTCTTTTTCGCTGACCCCGCGCGCCTTGGCGCGCTGCGCGATAAAGTCCGCGGTGAGCAGGCCGGAACGGATGCGATCGGCATTCACGGCATTTGAGCGGATGCCGTCGGCTCCATAGTCGAGCGCGTACTGCCGCATCAGAAGCAATGTCGCTGCCTTCGGCAAACCATAGGGTCCGAATTCCGGCCCTGGGTTGACCGCCTGCTTCGAAATGTTGAACAGCAGGCAGCCGCCGATCCCTTGCTTGAGCATGATGTTCACGGCCGTTTGCGCGACTTTCTGGTGAGCGAAAAAATTGAGCTCGAAGCTTTCGCGCAGCAGTGCTTCGTCGACCTCGCCGATCTTGCCCTGCCAGGCCGCTCCCGCGTTCGAGACGACGATATCGACGCCGCCAAATGCTGCAACGACGTGATCGAACGCCGTCCGCACCGATGCCGCGTTCCTGACGTCACAGACGACGGCAATCGTGCTCCCGCCAGTTGTCTTTGCCTGCGCCTGCGCGGCTTTCTGATCGATGTCGAGCAGCGCCACTTCCGCGCCGGCGTTTCCGAAGGCTTTCGCTGTTGCCGCGCCGATGGCTCCGCCGGCTCCGGTGATTGCCGCGACCTGGCCTTCCAGCGGCAGGCGCTTGCGCTGGCCCAGCTTGGCCAACTCCAGCGGCCAGTACTCGACATCAAACACGTCCGCTTCGGAAATCGAATTGAACTTGCCGATCGCCTCCGCACCGGTAATGCCTTCCGCGGCGGCTTCGGCGACATCGGCAGCGATACGCGCGTCTTTCGTGTTTGCTCCGAGGCCCATCAAGCCGAGGCCCGGCACGAGCACCACGCGGGGAAGCGGATCGCGCATTGCGGCGCCGTCGGCGCGGGTCTTTTGGCGCGAAAAGTACGCAGAATAATCGTCCATGAAGGCGCCCGCGGCTCGCTGCACGGCATTCTTGAAGTCGTCGAGCCTGCCGGCTTCCGGGGCCGGCACAATCAGCGGCCAGGGTCCGGTGCGGATCACATGGTCAGGCGTGATCAGTCCCGCCCGGGCATAGCGCGTCACCTCTTTGCCGTTGACGTAATTAAGAATGGTGTCGCCGGTGCGGAAATCGACGATTTGCCGCTTGTGCGCGCCTTCGCCTAAGGCATCGCGCAGCGTGCATGCGCCTCTCACAATCGGAGCGACTTCCGAGAGCGAGGCGATACGGTCGGGAAGGCTGACGCTGACAAGCTTTGCATTACCTTTTTTTCGCAAGCGGTCTTCCGCCAGCGTCACGAATTCGATCATGCGCTCATAAGCCTCGCGCGCATCGCCACCGACGGTGAAAATGCCGTGTTTGTCGAGGATCAGCCCTTCGACGGCAGGGTTTTTCTCGAAGACATTGGCTGCTTTGTTCGCGAGCGCAAAGCCCGGCATGATGTAGGGCACAAAGCCAAGGCGGTTATCGAAGGTCTCCTGGCACAAGGCTTCGCTGTCTGGCTGGTCGATCAGGCTGAGGATCGCAGTCGCATGTGTATGGTCGACGAATTTGTGCGGCAGGAAAGCGTGCAAGAGCGCTTCGACCGATGGGTTGGGGGCCTGCGGATCGATCAACGCCGCACGCAGCGCGCGCACCATCTCTGCGTCCGGCAAGGCCGCGCGAGAGCGCAACCGACGCAGGGGTTCAAGCCGCACTGCAGGCATCCCCCCTGGCTCGATGTTTGCCATGTCCCAGCCGGAACCCTTGACGCAGAGAACGTCCGCATCATCGCCGAACAGGTCCTTAACCCGCGTCTTGACCGACGTGTTGCCGCCGCCATGCAGGACAAGCTTGGGGTCGCGGCCAAGCAGGCGGGTTGAATAGATGCGTTGCGCCAACTCGGCGCCAATGCCGGTCTTTGCCCAATGATCGACAGCCTTCCTCGCGTCGCTGTCGACCCAGGCGGATTTCATCGGGTGGCTAGCCCTTGTCGCCCAAAAGGCGCTTGGCCCACCACCCGCGCTTGGGTGTTGCCGTGGATTCGTCCGCTCCCGGGCGGGAAACTATAGGCGTTGTCGGTGAGGGAGACGAAGCCGGCGGGGGAGCTCCATCGGCGAACGGCGCTGGTTCCCGAATAGTCGACCGACGGCGCAGCGCGTCCGGGGCGGCGGGAGTGGTCGCGGCCAGTTCCGCTGGCGGCGAAGCAGGACGCTCTTCAATCGGAGGCGAGTAGGGGGGATTGCTCTCGTATGTCGGCGGACGATCTAGGTCCTCGACCGCGTGTTGCAACTCAGGCTCAGGTCCATTTTCGCCGGAACGAACCGTTGGCTCGCCGCTGTTGCGTTGCCGATTGCGACGGCCGCCACGGCGACCGCGCCGGCGTCGACGCCGCCCTTCGCGATGCTCGCTTTCACCGAATGCGCCGCCTTCCTGACGGGCCTGCGACTGGCCAAACCCGTCTTCCTCTGTTGATCCCGCATCGTGATCCTCGTGTGCGACGGCATGCTCAGCCACGGTCTCCTGCGTGAACTGCTGGACCTCGCGCGGCTCACCGCCACGACCGCGGCCGCCGCGGCCGCGCCTTCGCCTGCGTCGTCGGCCGCCCTCGCGTTCAAGGCTTTCGACGCGGGTCTCGCCTTCCATTTCCTCTGTGGCGGACTCATCGGCGTCAGCTTCCGCGAATTGTTCTTCCTCAACTTCCTCGACGGGCGGGAGCTGCGGTTGCCGCGCAGCAAGATTGCGCGCGGCTTCCGACGAATGCACCTGCTCACCGCGGTCGATCACGTACGATTGCTGTCCTGTTACAGCGGGATCAGCCGAGACGGTGATTGTTATGCGGAAACGTTCCTCCAAATCGCGCAGATGCGCGCGCTTGTGATTGAGCACATAGAGCGCCACTTCGGCGCGCGTGCGGACGATCAGGTTGTGAGTCGCGCCCTTGATCAGCATTTCCTCAACAGCGCGCAACAGCTGCAACGCGACCGACGACACCGAGCGAACGTGACCGCTTCCACCGCACACCGGGCATTTTTCGGTCGAGCTTTCGAGGACAGACGTGCGGATGCGCTGGCGAGACATTTCCAGCAGGCCGAAATGCGAGATGCGGCCGACCTGAATGCGGGCGCGGTCATGCTTGAGCGCCTCTTTTAACCGCCGCTCCACCGTCCGGTTGTTGCGGCCTTCGTCCATGTCGATGAAGTCGATAACGATAAGACCAGCAAGGTCGCGCAGGCGCAGTTGCCGCGCGATTTCCTCAGCCGCCTCGCAATTGGTCTTGAGCGCGGTGTCCTCGATGTGATGCTCGCGCGTAGCACGGCCGGAGTTGACGTCTATTGCGACCAGCGCTTCCGCCTGATTGATGACGATGTAGCCGCCCGATCGAAGCTGCACCACGGGCGAAAACATCGCATCGAGTTGGCTCTCGATGCCATACCGCGTGAACAGTGGTTGCGTGTCCTTGTACTGTTTCACATTCTTGACGTGGCTTGGCATCAGCATGCGCATGAAATCGCGCGCTTCCCTGAAGCCTTCCTCGCCCGAGACGATGATTTCCTCGATATCTTTGCCATACAGGTCGCGGATAGAACGCTTGGTCAGCGAGCCTTCTTCGTAAACGAGCTTGGGTGCAGTCGATTTGAGGGTCAGGTCGCGCACCGTTTCCCAGAGCCGCAGCAGATATTCGAAATCGCGTTTGACTTCGGTCTTGGTTCGACTAGCACCCGCCGTTCGCAAGATTACGCCCATGCCCTCTGGCACTTGAAGTTCCTGGGCGATTTCCTTGAGGCGTGCCCGGTCGTCGGAAGACGTGATCTTGCGCGAAATCCCGCCGCCCCTGGCGGTGTTCGGCATCAGGACCGAATAACGTCCGGCGAGCGACAGATACGTTGTCAATGCAGCACCCTTGGTGCCCCGCTCTTCCTTGACGACCTGAACCAGCAGCACTTGCCGGCGTTTGATGACTTCCTGGATCTTGTACTGACGACGGAAGCGCGGAAGCCGTTCCTGAACTTCCTCAAGCGCATCCGCACCGCCGACGGATTCGACCGCTTCTTCTGCGTGGTCCTCGCCGTTGCCGTTTGCGGCATCCGCCGGCGCGGTTCCAGCCGTCAGCGCGCCCTCGGCTGCGGCGGAGGGCTGCTCGCCTTCGGCAACCGTCTCGAAAAGTGCGGCGTCAGTCTCGGGCGCAAGGCCGATCTCTTCGCTCGCGGCGGTTTCCGCTGCGGGCGCCGGTTCATCGGCGACGAACTCAGGCGAGGGCGGCGCGGACTCTTCCGGTTGTGCGGCGTGTTCGCTGTCATGTTCGGGCGACGGCTCGCCGGCGTCGAATTCCGGTGGTTGCGCTTCGGCTGTATCAGCCGAGAATTCCTCAGCAGCGAGGGGCTCGCTCTGCACGACATCGGTATCTTGACGCTGCGCAGCGCTGCGCGGGCTCTCACGGTGGTTCGGCCCGGCACTTTCAGCCTCCCCATCGGCTGCGCGATGATCGTGTTCTTCCTGTGCAATCAGCGCTTGCCGATCGGCGACGGGGATCTGGTAATAATCCGGATGGATTTCGGAAAAGGCCAGAAAACCGTGGCGATTGCCGCCATAGTCGACGAAAGCTGCCTGAAGTGACGGCTCAACACGCGTGACTTTGGCGAGGTAAATGTTACCGCGCAGTTGCTTGCGGTTGGCGCTCTCGAAATCGAATTCCTCGACGCGGTTGCCGCGGAGCACGACGACCCGGGTCTCCTCCGGATGTGTCGCGTCGATCAACATTTTGTCGGCCATTTGAAAATCTCACTGAGCCAGCAACCCCCGCGCGCTCGCGCAATGACGACAGCGCAAGGCGATACGGCGGAAAGCCGGCACGATTGTTGTTGAAGGGAGGGGGCGCGTAGCAGAAGCTCACGCCGGCACGACCCGCCATTATGGCGGCACGTGGGCGTTCCACTTCCAAATACTTTTGCTGCATTCGTAGCAGCATGAAACTTGCGACCCGTAGCGCTGCGGTCGCGCCTCACAGGCGCGAACCGAGGTTTTTCGTCGCTTACGGCTAGGTCGCGAACGGCCCTTGCGGCCGCGCGCTGATCCGGGTGTCCTTCACAAGGGTTTCGGCTCGTTTCGCTTGGCCGTCCGCACACCTCCTTGGGGGAGCGGTACAAGGGCCTGAGCGGCCGGGGCCCGAACGCGGCACAACCGGAACTCTAACCATCAGCGCACCCTACATACGGCCCTCAGCCATTGCTGGCAAGGGAGCCTTTGCAGTAGAGCCACACCCGCGTACGGATTAGGCCTTTAATCAAGTTCCGTTAACCGAAACGGGCACTAATGGGTTAAAAAGGCTCTCAAAAGGGTCGGGATTCGTGACACCCCGCGCGCTTGCAATATCGAAGGCGCTGATCGGCGTAACGCTCTGTCAGGCAGGTCTCGGCGGCGTCGAGACCGTCGCGATCTCACGCGCGCTGGCGGCGCAGGGTGAGTTGCCCACGGTGGCCACCGACGTACGCATCGGCGGAGACGACAAGCAGACCCGCTTCGTGGTCGACTTGAATCGAAAGGTCGATCTTGTTGTCTTCACGCTCGCGGATCCCTATCGGGTGGTGGTCGATCTGCCCCAGACGAGCTTCAAGTTGCCTGCCAAAACCGGTGAGCAAGGCCGCGGTCTGGTGAAGGCATTTCGTTTTGGCCTAATCATGCAAGGCGGCTCACGCATCGTGCTCGATGCCAAGGGACCAGTACGTCTCGACAAAGCCTTTGTGCTCGATGCGGCAGAAGGCCAGCCGGCAAGGCTGGTCCTCGATCTTGTTGCGACGGACCGCGCCAGCTTCATGCGATCCCTGGCACTGGGAAACCGTCCCGCCGCTCAGAGCGCGTCGGTCAAGCCAAGCGAGCCGCCGCCGCCGAAACCCGACGGAGACGCTCGTCCGCTCATCGTGCTCGACCCTGGCCATGGCGGCATCGACAACGGAACAAGGGGATCAGGCGGAGAACTCGAAAAAGATGTCGTGCTCGCCTTCGCACAGACATTGCGCGAGAAGCTGGAAAGTAGCGGCAAGTTTCGCGTCGCGATGACGCGTTCGGAAGACATTTTCATTCCGCTCGGAGAACGGGTGCGGTTTGCGCGATCGCGCAGCGCCGAACTTTTTATTTCGTTGCACGCCGACGCTTTGCCGCGCCGCGAAGGCCAGGCCGAGGGTGCAACGGTCTACACGCTTTCCGAGAACGCGTCGGACGCCGAGGCGGCCCGACTCGCCGAAACGGAAAACAAGGCCGACGTTATTGCCGGAGTGGACCTCACCTCCGAGCCTGACGACGTTGCGAACATTCTGGTCGATCTCGCGCAACGGGAGACCAAGACGTTCTCGATGCAATTTGCCCGCACGGTGGTTGACGAACTCAAGACGGCGGCGCGGCTGCATAAACATCCGCTCAAGTCCGCAGGCTTCAAGGTGCTTTTGGCACCCGATGTGCCGTCGGTGTTGGTCGAGCTTGGATACATGTCGACCAAGGACGATCTCAAGCAGCTCACGTCGGCAAGCTGGCGAGCCAAAACGGCCCAGGCCTTGGCACAAGCCGTCGACAACTTTTTTACCCCCCGTGTAGCTTCCGGTGGGAGGCGCAACTGACATGGGCTTCCGGCCTCAGTTTCAACATAAAACCGGGCAACCACAGCATTCTGCGGCCGGTGGGCTTCGTCATGGCGGGGATGGCCTCACTGTAATAGACTGGCTGCAAATCGTGGGGCTCTCCAGGACGGCGCCCGGAGCCTGCAAATGGGCGCGAGAGGGGACCATTCGACCATGAAATTGGTTCTGCGCTTCATCGGCTTCCTGTTTGCTGCAGGAACGATCCTCTTTGTGGTCGGCGTTGCCGCGGCCGCCGGACTGCTTTGGCACTTTTCCAAGGACCTTCCGGATTATTCTCAACTGCAGGACTATGAACCCCCGGTCATGACGCGCGTGCATGCGGGGGACGGTTCGCTGGTGGCCGAGTATGCCCGCGAGCGGCGGCTCTATATCCCGATCCAGGCCGTTCCCAAGCTTATCATCAACGCCTTCCTCGCCGCCGAGGACAAGAACTTCTACGAGCATGGCGGCCTTGATTTCACGGGCATTGCGCGCGCCGGCATCGTCTACCTGCAGAACTACGGATCGAGCCGCCGCCCTCAAGGCGCTTCGACTATTACGCAACAAGTCGCCAAGAACTTCTTGCTGTCCAACGAGCTTTCGATGTCGCGCAAGGTCAAGGAGGCGTTGCTCGCCCTCAAGATCGAGCGGACCTACAGCAAGGAGAAGATTCTCGAGCTTTACTTGAACGAAATCTACCTGGGGCTTGGCGCGTATGGCATTGCCGCGGCATCGCTTGTTTATTTCGACAAGGCGGTCAACGAGCTCGCTGTTCCCGAAGCGGCCTATCTCGCATCACTGCCCAAAGCGCCGAACAACTATCATCCGTTTCGCCAGCGCGAGCGCGCAATCGAGCGGCGCAACTGGGTTATCGATCGGATGGCGGAATCGGGCTTCGTGAAGTCCGCCGACGCCGAGAAAGCGAAGCGCTCTCCGCTCGGGGTGACGACGAAGGCTACGAGCGCTCATATTTTCGCTGCGGAATATTTCGCCGAGGAAGTTCGGCGCGAGCTTTACGAGCGGTACGGCGAGAAAAAGTTGTACGAGGGCGGTCTTTCCGTCCGCACTTCGCTTGACCCCAAGCTTCAGCTCCTTGCTCGCAAGACGTTCATTGATGGTCTCGTACGCTACGACGAGGCACAAGGATGGCGGGGCTCGGTCACGAAGATCGATATTGCCGGCGATTGGGGAGTCAAACTCGCGGAAGTAAAGGCTTTAGCCGACATAGCGCCTTGGCGATTGGCTGTGGTGCTCGAGGTCAGCGATCAATCCGCACGCATCGGGCTGCAGCCGGGCCGCGAGCCTGGCGGCTTTGTCAGCAAGGAGCGCACCGTCGGCATTCTGCCGCTAGAGGGAATGAAATGGGCTAAAACCGGCGGAAGAGCGGTCGGCAAAGCCACCCAGGTCGTCAACCCGGGTGACGTCGTCTATGTCGAGCCGGCGAAATCCGAGGGGCAGTTCGTCCTGCACCAAATACCGGAGATTTCCGGTGCCATGGTGGTCGAGGATCCATGGACCGGGCGCGTGCTTGCGATGGTCGGCGGTTTCTCTTTTGACCAGAGCCAGTTCAACCGGGCCACCCAGGCGCTCCGCCAACCCGGCTCGTCGTTCAAACCCTTTGTCTACGCGGCGGCGCTCGACAACGGCTACACGCCTTCGACCGTCGTACTCGATGCTCCGGTCGAAATTGATCAGGGGCCCGGCGTGGGGACCTGGAGGCCGGAAAACTATGAAGGCAAGTTCTATGGTCCGGCCACCTTGCGTTTCGGTCTCGAGCATTCGCGCAACGTGATGACCGTGCGCCTTGCGCAAGATATCGGCATGCCTCTGATTGCCGAGTACGCCAAGCGCTTCGGCGTCTACGACGATCTGCCGCCCTATCTGTCATTCGCGCTTGGCGCCGGCGAGACGACGCTGCTGCGCATGACGAGCGCCTATGCAATGTTCGACAATGGCGGACGGCGCATAAAGCCCACGCTCATCGACCGCATCCAGGATCGCTACGGTCACACCGTTTACAAACACGATGAGCGTGAATGCGTCGGCTGCACCGGCAAGAAATGGGAGAATCAACCCGAGCCGTCACTGGTCGACCGGCGCCAGCAGGTGCTCGATCCGATGACCGCCTATCAGATCACGTCAATGATGGAAGGCGTGGTCCAGCGCGGCACGGCCACGGTGGTGCGCGAGGTCGGAAAGCCGGTCGCAGGAAAAACGGGGACCACGAACGACGAAAAGGACGCCTGGTTCATCGGCTTCACGCCGGACGTCGTCGTCGGTGTCTATCTCGGGTACGACAAGCCGCGTCATCTTGGTCGGGGCGCCACCGGTGGTCATCTCGCCGCGCCGATCGTGAAGGAATTTCTGAAGGTCGCGCTTGCCGACAAGCCCGCGGCGCCTTTCCGCGTGCCGCCAGGCATCAAGCTTGTCCGTGTCGATCTGAAGAGCGGAACGCGTGCTGGCCCAGGCACCGAGCGGGCGATCCTCGAAGCGTTCAAGCCGGGGACGGCCCCGCCTGACAGCTACTCGGTCGTTGGTGATGGGGCGGCGGCGGACGACGGAAGATCCTTGGGCGACCGTGGCCGGTTCTTCGGCGTCAGCCCCGACGCCGACCGCGCGGTTCGCTCGGGTACTGGCGGGCTCTATTGACCGCGGGCTAAAGGCTTCGACTAATCAAATCGCAAGCCCCGGTCATCGACCGGGGCTTTTCTGCAAGCGCGCTCCTATGCGGCTTTCACATTCACGTTGCGTTCGGCGAGCGAGGTCAACTTGGCATCGGTCGCTTTTTCCTCTTCGAGGTTCTGCTGCAAGACACTGGCGCAGTCGGGCCGGCCGAGCTGTTTCGCCCACGCGATCAATGTGCCATAGCGGGTAATCTCATAATGTTCCACCGCCTGCGCTGCGGCGATCAATGCTGCGTCGAGCACTTTCTTGTCCTCGACGTCGGCGATGATGTCGTCGGCTTCCTCGATAATCCCATCGATCGCAGGGCAATCAATTCCTTTGGCTTCGACGCCGTGCATCTTGAACACCTGTTCCAGCCGTTTGACGTGATTCTTGGTTTCACCGAGATGGGTCTCGAAACCGCGCTTGAGGCTCGAATCGGTCGCCTTTTCGATCATCTCCGGCAGCGTCTGCACGATCTGCTTTTCGGCGTAGTAGATGTCCCGCAGCTGATGCACGAACAGGTCATCGAGAGTTCCTATGTCTTTATTAAACAGGCCCATGATCATCCTCGTTCTTTGTGATTGTTGGGAGAGCTACGCTCGTGAAGGTCAATTCATGGTTGCGCCCATGGTTCCGGCTTCGGGGCGGTTCCTTGCTGCGGTTGGGGACGAGGGTTGCAGGGCGGGTTGTGGGAGGCTACATGGCGGAACAATTCGAGCCAGGGACGAATCGATGCGCGCAGAAACACAGAGCCTTGTCGAGGAAATCAAGCAGTCCGTGCGGCTGCTGAGGAGGCATCTTTGACGTCGATGCCGCGACCCGGCGACTTGCTGAACTGAACAAGGAATCCGAAGATCCCAATCTTTGGAACGACCAGCAGCGCGCGCAACGCATCATGCGGGAGCGTGACGCGCTTGATGATCAACTCAAGGCCATTGGCCGGATCGAGCAGGAGCTTGAAGACCAGCTGACATTGATCGAGCTTGGCGAGGCCGAAAAGCATGAAGGCACGATCGCTGAGGCAGAGGCCGCCCTTAAGCGGTTAAAGATCGAGGTCGCCCGACGCGAGCTTGAGGCACTTTTGTCGGGCGAAGCCGATCCCAACGATTGCTATCTTGAAGTTCACGCTGGCGCCGGCGGGACAGAGAGCCAGGACTGGGCCAGCATGCTAATGCGCATGTACGTGCGCTGGGCTGAGGCGCACGGCTACAAGGTGGAGTGGATCGAGGAAACGGAAGGCGAGGGGGCCGGCATCAAATCGGCGACAGTCGTCGTCAAAGGTCACAATGCCTATGGATGGCTGAAGAGCGAGAATGGCGTGCATCGCCTCGTTCGCATTTCGCCTTTCGACGCCAACGCGCGACGCCACACTTCATTTGCCAGCGTGACCGTCTATCCGGTGGTCGATGACCGCATCAAAATCGACATCAAGGAAGGCGATGTGCGGACCGATGTCATGCGGTCGGGTGGTGCTGGCGGGCAGCACGTTAATAAGACCGAGTCGGCTGTGCGCCTCACGCATATTCCGACAAACATAGTCGTAAAATGCCAGAGCGATCGTTCCCAACATCGCAATCGCTCGATGGCCTGGGACATGCTTCGTGCAAAGTTGTTCGAAATCGAGATGAAAAAGCGCGAGGAGAAAGCGGCCGCCGAGCAGGCTGCCAAGACCGACATCGGTTGGGGCCATCAAATCCGGTCGTACGTGTTGCAGCCGTACCAGATGGTAAAGGACCTGCGCACAGGCGTTTCGACATCAAATACGGCCGGCGTGCTCGATGGCGATCTCGACGAATTTATGCAAGCAGCGCTTGCGCAAAAGGCCTTCGGGGGCGCGCCTGAACAGGTCGAAGATGTGGACTAGCTAAACGTCGCCCAGCCTTAATCCCGCGCGCAGAAATTTCTGCGGATCGACGGCCTCGCCGTTGACCCGTGTCTCATAGTGAAGATGTGGACCGGTCGAGCGGCCGGTCGATCCCATCCTGCCTACAATTTCGCCGATGCGGACGACCTGCCCGATTTTCACGCTGATCTCTGACAAATGGCCGTAGCGGGTCGCAAGTCCGTTGCCGTGGCTGATCTCGACCATGTTTCCATAGCCGCCTTCCCGACCGGCGATCGTCACCCTGCCGGTCGCTGTAGTGCGCACGGGCTCGCCGACATCTCCGCGCAGATCGATACCGGTATGAATCGCGGGACGACCTAAGAACGGATCCATGCGCATGCCGAATGGCGAACTCATGTCAGTTTCGCCAGCGACGGGCTTGCGCACCGGCACCGCCGTCAGCGTCTGCCGATACCGGTCGATTTGCGCGCGGGCCATGTGAATGCGGTAAAGCTGCCGCTCGAACGCACTGGCACCACTTTGCGGCGGCTTGAGCGGAACGAACGGTCCGCCGGTCGCTCCCTCGGCCGGCAGGCGACCAGCGGTAATTCCAAGGTCAGCCAGCACGCTCTGCATCCGGCGCGTTCGCGTGTCGATGCGCTCTTCAAGGTTGGTGAGGGTGGCAGCTTGTTTTTGCTCGACCTTGTCGAGCGACAACGAAATACGAGCCAACACGCCACCAAGGCCGCCCGCCGTGGCGCTTTCGGCAATGCGGGTCGTGGTTGTCGCCAGTTCGCGAGATTGCAGCCGCGCCTCACGATCCGGGGGCGCAACGAAGATCACGGTGTCGTTGATGGGGCGAACCCGCGCGGGTTTCTCCGCCGGAACGATCGCCGCTGGTGCCGTGCGCGCAGGTTTGATGGTGCCGGTGGTCGACGGATCGCCAGTGAGTGCCGCGGTACGTTGTTCGAGCGTTGCCTGCCGTTGAAGCAGTGTATTGAGTTTTTTCTCGAACTGCTCCTGATCGAGGAGCTGGCGACTCATGATGCGGTCGACCTGGGCGCGCATTTCGGCAATGCGATCCTCATAAGCGAATTGCATTTCGGTTTGCCGTCCCATTAATCGGGTCAGGACATTGTCACGAAAAGCAAAATAGGTGCCGGTCGCGATTGACCAAACCGCCATGATCACTAGTGCGCCGACGACGATCCAGAAGGCCACCGGCCCAATCCGGACTTGATGCCCGCCATGCGTAAGCGTGTAGCCGTCGTGTGTCCGCTGCAGATGACGGGAGATCGCGGCAGCGGAGCGTGCTTTTGGCTCCGCCTGGCGAACTCCCTCGACGGCTGGATAAAGTTGAGGGGACGAGTACGACATCGACGCTCCGCGCCCGGGCCTTGGCCACTGTCGAGCCATGGGTCCAGCGCACCTATGGCATCAGCGTCTTAATCTTGTTTTAAGATCGAGAAACCGGGCACTTCTTAAATTGCCGATGAGAACAAACCGGAAAATTGGCACCGGATTGGCACCGGAGATTCCATCATCAACGAGATCCAATTCCCAGCATTTCTCTCATGGCTTGCCCCGCAACGCAGCTTCAATTGCATCCACGGCTGCGCTGTCATTCTGCGCGAATAGATGCGAATACGTTTTCAACGTGATCGCTGCATTGGCGTGACCGATACGGCGCGAGATCGTGAGCACATCAACACCGGCAGAGATCAATGCGCTGACGTGCGTGTGACGAAGCGCGTGGAATGTGACGGCAGGCAACTGGCGCGCCTTCACGAACCTTGCAAAGTCGCGGCTGAAGTTCATCGGCGGAATCGCCTCGCCTTCGATATTGCTGAAGACGAGCGTCGGCTTGCCTTGTCCGAGTTGAAGCCGTGTCTCTAATTGCTGGCGGCGATGCTCGCGCAAGACTTCGACGGCAGTCGGCGGCAATGACACCATGCGCTTGCTGGTCTTCGTCTTCGGTGACTTGAATGCCAACCCCGCCTTCGTCTGTTCGAGGCTGCGCTCGATCCTAATGCTTGCCTTGTCGAGATCGACAGCGCCCCACGCCAAGGCCAGAATCTCGCCGCGCCTCATGCCTGTCGCCAGTGCCAGTATCACCATCGGCTTGAGCCAATGACCGTCGAGCGCGGCAGTCACGATGCCGATCTGATCGGCTCTCAATATCTGGACCTCGCTCTCGTCCACCTTCGGCGGCTTCATGACAGCGGCGACGTTGCGGGCGATCACTTCGGCTTTGACCGCGCGAGCTAGTGCCAAATGCAGAACCTTATGCGCGTGACCGCATGTCCTGGCCGCCAGCGGTGCGCCGTCCTTGCCGCCGCGTGTCAGCAAGATGCCGTGCCAGTTTTCGACGTGCGCGGGCTTGAGCTTCTGAAGCGGCACTTGACCGAGATGTGGAATGATCTGCGCTTCGGCTAGATCGCGGTATCGCCGAAGTGTCGAGGCAGCGAGACTGTGCGCATTGTCCAACCAATTGCGCAAATATGCGGTGATGGTGGTCTCGTTGGCCTCGACGTATGTCCCGGCATGTGCTGTGCCGATTAGCCGGTTCAATTCACGTTCGGCATCTTTGCGCGAGCAGCCGCGAAGCGTGACGTATCTTGTCTGTCGTTTGCCATCAGTGGATTGCAGATCAAATTTCAATCTCCAAGAATTGCGACCGCGCCGGGTGACATTGCCTCTCATGTTAAATCCTCCAATTTTGTCTGACCCGGTGCACCGCCGAGATACATGCGGGCAGTCTCAGCCATCTGCCGCGCCTCTTGATCGCTGACGCCTTTCACCTTCCGCAGTTCGGAATAGAAGAAGCCAGCGAGGACAGCGCCCTCGCGCTGCTGCTTCAAGACGAATGCATCAAGCATGTCGTGAAGGTGTTTGACTTGCGGGCGAAGGTCTTCGTTCTCGAAAGACTTCTCCAGTCTGTTGATCATTTCCTGATTCAAACTGGTTTCGTTGGCTTCCGCCGCGACATCGAGGCGGCGGCGAAGGGCCTCTCTGATTCGCAGATTGATTTGAACGAGCGCTGTCGGCTTGCGCGGCATGCGGCCCTCCTGTGACCCAAAAGGACGACGTGGGTCCGATTGGTACCGTATCCGGCCCCGTTTGACAATACGCCACAGGATGGTACTAAATATGGCCCCATATGAAGGAGCAGCCACAATGACCGTAAAGCAGAGCCGGAAAGGCGGGGATGAGCCGAAGACGTTGTCGGTGCCGGAAGCCGGAAGGGGGTATTTCGGTCTTAGCAAAGACGGCAGTTATGCCGCCGCTGAGAGAGGTGAGATTCCGTTCGTTGCCGTCGGGCGCCTCAAGCGCGTTCCGGTCGCGGCGATGGAGAACAGGTTGGCTAACCCCGACTCGGCGAAGGCTCCAGCCAAATCAGCCCGATAAAAAAGTACCGCCCGGCAAAGTTGTTGCCGAGCGGCGGAAGGGTTTGGGGCTTTCAACGACAAAAGCCTTCTACCACTTCCACCCCGTAACGCAACTTGGCTGGGCGGTCTCCATCATCAAACGGGACCGTTATGCTCGACCGAACATCCGACGATTTCAAAATCGTTCTGCCGCGCCGCAAGATCGGGCGGCCCAGCGCCATCGCCGTCATCCAATACGAAGAAGACCTCCACGCGTTTTGCGATGCCATCCTGAAATTCCGGTCACGATCCGATTTAGAAAGGCCCCCGAGTGCTCGCGGCTGGGGCTACCTGTTGGAAGGCGCCAACGCCATCACCAAAGGCGACATCGATCTCGTTGAAAACTTGATCAACGATTGCCGTAAGTCCGGTTCGTTGCCGCTTAATATTTGTGTGACGGATGATTCACGTTCGTTCTCGAACGTCGAGCGATTCGATGACACGACACCAAAACAAGAAGCACAGTGGGCGGTCGATTACATCAAGCGCGCACATCAAAACTATAATCCGTTTTCGTTTTGGGAATTCCAAACCCACTACATTCAAATGCTGGTCGAGAAAATCGATCTGCGAAATCTTTTTGATCCTGAGTGTAAAAAACTCCGCCTTCCCTTAGCGCCGACCAAAGGTTGGTCCGATCTCAACACGCTTGCCGAGTTGATGGATCGTTTCAAGTATTGGGAAGCGCGCGGCAAAACATGTGTCCTGCTTGTCTGTTATGACCTCGATCCCGGTGGCATTCTGATCAGCGACACGCTTCGTTCCAACATGGAGGAACTGAGCAATGCAGTCGGCTGGTCACCGGACAATCTCGTCATTGATCGTTTTGGATTGAACGAAGATTATGTTGAGAGGTACGGACTGGTCTGGATTCCAAATCTGATTACCAGCAGCAAGGCCGATCTCGCCA
>Ga0075423_10000524_pt1 | contig 31062 bp, 24 predicted proteins | sample SoiMethybrSBSTD2_FD_80114 | JGI IMG/M metagenome (GOLD analysis project Ga0075423, IMG submission 80114) | Bulk soil microbial communities from a Populus tree surrounding site in Tennessee, USA - Soil MetaG P. TD hybrid SBSTD2 | ecosystem: Environmental > Terrestrial > Soil > Tree plantation...
TAGCCCAGACCCCGAAGTACACCGCGTCGACCTCGCTGCTGTTCACCACCGAGAACCCCGACGCCGACCAGGAACGCATTGCGGCCACGAACCTGGAGCTCGTCTCGCTGGAACAGGTTGCCGCCCGCACCGCGGACGCCCTCAGAACGCCAGGCCTAACCCCATCGGAGATCAGCGACAAGGTGGAGGTGAGCCCGGCCGGCCAGTCCGACGTGATCAACATTTCGGTAACCGACCCCGATCCCGAAACGGCGGCCAGGCTGGCCAACGCGTTCACGGACCAGGTCATCGCATTTCGGCGCAACGCCAACCAGTCGAAGATCCTCAGAGCCCAGGCGCTGGTACAGGCGCAGATCAACCAGCTTTCCCCTGACGAGCGCAACAGCGCGGAGGGGCTGGCGTTGGCCGAGCGCGAGCGCCAGCTCGCCGTTCGCGCCGCGGTGGAGACCGGAAATGCCCAGGTCGTACAGCCCGCCATCGTTCCCGACTCCCCGTCCTCACCGAAGACGACGCGCAACGTGGCCCTCGGTCTGTTGCTTGGGATTGCACTGGGGATCAGCCTCGCCCTGCTGCGCGAACAGTTCGATCGGCGGCTAAAGGACGTCGACGAAGTCGCACAGGGTCTCCAGCTGCCGATCCTCGCAACCGTCCCACAGGGCAAGGGCATCGTCCCCAGCGGCGCCAACACCGAGCAGCCTGGGGAGGAACGGGAAGCGTTCCGGATGCTGAAGGCGACCCTCCAGTACTTCAACGTCGAACAGGAAATCAACTCCATCTTCATTACCTCGCCGGCCGCCCAGGACGGCAAGACGACGGTCTCCTGGAACCTCGCCCTCGCCGAGGCTCGGGCCGGCAAGAGAGTGCTCTATGTGGAGGCGGACCTGCGCCGGCCCTCGCTGGGCGCACAGTTGAACGTGGAGCTCGAAGAAGTCGGGCTCAGCCTGGTTCTCGCCGGCGTGCTCGGCCAGGAGTCCGCGATCCGGCAAGTACAGGGTGTGGACCTTCTCTGCGCCGGTCCCCTGCCGCCCAACCCAGCCGAGCTGATCGACTCGCAGCGAATGGAGCAGCTGCTCAAGTGGGCGAAGGCCGAATATGACCGCGTGATCATCGACACGCCGCCCGCCGCAGTGGTGGCGGATGCCGTGCCCCTTATCCCTCAGGTGGACGGGATCATCGTCGTCGTACGCCTCCGACACACCTCGCGCGAGGCGATAGAGCACCTGCGCGATCAGCTCGCCAACACCGAGGCCCCGGTAATCGGTGTCGTCATCAACGGGGCGCCCGGGCGCCCTGACGACAGCTACTACCGCTCCCCCTCGGACGGCCGCTCGTTCACAAAGGCCTTCGACAGGCTTTCCTCGTCAGGAGTCGAGGGTGGCGGACGGCAAGCGGCGGCGAACGCAAGCCCCAGGGTCAAGGGTGTCACATAGATCATCGACCCGTTCACCAGGGCGAAGACGATCAGCGGCACGAGGATGATGCTCTCGAGTCGAGATCGCAGTAGGACCAGCCATAGCAGCGCCCATACCGCCAGACCCACAACGCCGAGGGTCACGCCGATCTGGATCAGGTCTGAATGCCCGACGTACGGTTCGCCGAGCTCACGCAGCTCCAAATCCTCGATCGACCCCAGCCCCATGCCGAATAACCACTCCGGCGGCCCACCGTTCCACCAAGGGGTCACCGCTACGGTCCAGATCGCGCCTCGGTTCGAGCCCACCTCGGAGAGCGTCTGCTCTCTCTGTGCCTGCTCGGCGAACCGCTCCTGCACGATCTTGGCGCCGCCGCTGGCGAAGGCCACCGCCAGTATCAATGCCACCACCGCGAGGGAGCGCCGGCTGAGTCTCGAGCGTATGACGAACATCACCACCACGACAATCAGGGAGAGCAGCGCGGAGCGGACACCGGTGAGCAGCGCGGGCACGGCACCCAGGGCGAAGAAGGAGACCTGATAGAGCAGGCGATCGCTCGATACAAGCCCCGCGGCGGCCACGACGACAAAGGTCAGCGCCATCTCGTGGACGATTCCCCGTCCGAAGCCAAGCTGCTCCCCAATGTCGTACTTGGTTCCTGTCTGACCCAACCCGGCGGCCACTATCCCCAAATGCACCACCATCGCCAGCGCGCAACTTGCAAGGACCACGTTCCTGGCGTTGGGCAGCTGCTCCTGCCCGCGCTCGCTGAGCACGGCAAGGGCCACGGCGGGGAAGATCAGATACTTGGAGGCTTGGATGAGCTGATCGGGGTCCGTCGCAAAGATCGCGTTGCCCAGGACCACGGCGGCGAACACGCAGGCCGCAATCGGGCCGACCGCGTCTCGGTAGCGGAGCGGCATCGCCAGCGTCAGCATCGCGAGCGCGGCGGCGGTGACGACGAATGTCCTCAGCAGGGACGGAGTCAGGCCGTCGAAGACGATCAGCCACGGCAGGGCCGCCAGCAGCAGCTCGACCGTCCCGAGGCGAGTCAGGCGTACAGCAACCGCCCCTGCCCCGACCGCCGCCACCAGCGCTACCCCAGCCAGCGGCTCTTTTGCCGCCAAGGCGCCGGTCGCCACGGCGACCGCCCCCGCCCCCAGGTAGGCGGCGCCGGGCCATGCCAGAGTCGACAGGCGAGAGCCTGTCTCCGCTACCCCCTGGCTTGGGGCGCCAGGACTCGATCGATGAAATTTCGCGGATTCCATGATTGGGCTGGTGGCCGGTGAGCGTAGACCATCCAGCACCTCTTCCCGGTGATACTTACCCCTTATGAAACGCCTTTTCTGCGCACGATGAAACGGCTCTCCAAGTTCAGAAGAGGCTTCATCGCGACCTTCGTCATGGACGTGATTGCGCGCGGGATGAGTGCCCTCACGCTGATCGTCCTCCTGCGGTCCCTGTCGGTGGGGGACTTTGCCTTCATCGTGCTCCTGCTCTACGCCGGCCAGTTCCTCGGCAGCGCCGTCACGGGGGGAATACGCCTCCGCTACATGCGGCTCGAAGCCGAGCGGGTCTCCCGCGGGCACGAGAAACCTTCCACGTTTCACGCGACGCTGCTCAACGGCACCGCCCTGATCCTGGCGGCGGCCATCCTCGGCCTCGTGGGGGCGACCGTGCTGAACGTGGGGAACGCGACCGACCGCCTGATCTTCCTCGGCTTGGGAACCGGCTACACACTCGCCAACGCCACCATCGAGATGACGATCTTCCACTACCAGGCGCAGCTCGCCTTCCTCAAGGCGGGAGCGATACAGGCTTCGCGCAACGCTGTGCAGTTGGTGCTCGCCCTCGGCGCCCCTATCGGGCTTTACGAGTCCGGCGCCGAGGTTGGACTTGTGCTGACAATCGGTGTGAGCTGCGTGGCGCTGATCGTCGCTGTGCCGCTCGCGCTTTCCACGCGGGGAAGCAAGGAGGACCGCGTCGGCTATCGCAAGGAGACAGCGGCGTTGACCCTCTACTCGCTCGTCTCGGCCAGCTGGGCATATCGCGACCTCTTTCTCGTCGCCGCTCTACTCAACGACGAGGCGGTGGCCGCATACGGGGCGGCGCTGCGATATGTCTCGATCATCATGGGACCCGTCCCGGCGCTGGTCTCGGTGCTGCGCGTCCGCACTGCGCAGCAGGACATAATCGACTCCAACGAAGCTCAGATCGAGATGATGGTTCGCTGGGCAAAGCAGTCGGCGTTGCCGACGTTCGCAATCCTCAGCGTTGCGGCGATCGCCGCGATCTGGGCAATCCCGATCCTCGACGGCGGCCGCTACCCACAGTCGGTGCCGATCTTTCAGATCCTGCTGCCGATGTCCTTCGCGCAGTTCATAACGCTGCCGAACTCCACTCTCCTGATCACACAGCAGCGGTACACGACCCTTGCCTGGGTCAACGCTGCGGCGTTGGCGCTGAACGTCGTCCTCGCCGTGATCGCCGCCGAGTTGGTCGGCGTGCTGGGAATCGCAGCGGTCGGCGCCCTTGTGTGCACTGCCCAAGTCACGACCGTCACCTACCTCGCCGCCCATCCGCCGCAGGCCGCTACCGCTGAGCCAAGCGCGAAAGCGTCACCCGAGGCTATGAGGGTCTCTTCGGCACGAGAACCAAACGCTTGAACTCGGCGACCAGAACCCCGTCCTGGTTGAGTACTCGGGTGTGGACCTTGACGACGCCGCGGTCGGGCTTGGACTGCGACGGCTTTACGTCGAGCACTTCGGTCTCGCAAAAGAGGGTGTCGCCGTGGAAGACCGGGTTGGGATGGCTGAGGTCCTCGGTCGCCAGGTTGGCGATCGCCTTGCCGGAGACGTCCGAGACCGACATGCCCAGCGCCAGCGAGTAGACGAGCGGCCCGACGACGACGTTGCGGCCCTGCTGAGACCCCTTCGCGTAGACGTCGTTGATGTGCAACGGGTGGTGGTTCATCGTGATCAGGCAGAAGAGATGGTCGTCCGCCTCGGTCACGGTCTTCGCCGGCCAGTGCTTGTAGACGGCGCCCACCTCGAACTCCTCGAGGTAGCGGCCGTAGCTGTGCGCGCCGGATGCCTCGCGCTCGGCCTGGTCGGTGGTCAACTCGTACTTCTCGTCGCTCATCTCCACGTCCCTCTCTAGTCGATTGGACGCGGCATCCTAGCTTGCGGGTCGTAGCCGCCGATACACACGCTTCAGCATTGGGCGCAGAGCGGCTCGATAGCCATATTTCGCGATACTCGCCGGCCTGCGCGGGTAAGCATGAAAGGTGGTGTGCTCGCGTTTCGTCGTCGCGAACTTGTTCTTCCACTCGCTGTCGCTGCCCAGCAGCTCGTGGGCATCGAGGCCGAGCTCAAAGCAGCGCTCGATGATTGACAGCCTCATCACAAGACCCGGCGCCAGGCGACGGAAGTCCTCGTCAAAACCGGTCTTCAGCAGGTAGAGCCGGCCGCGGTGAAGGATGCAGAAGTCGAACGCGGCGATGTGCCCGTCGAGGACGATGCGGCTGAGGCGCAACTCCCCACGCCGATCGAACTCCCTGCCCACCGCCCGGTAGAAGGTCTCTGTCTCCGGTGTTGAGAGGATCGCCGTCCCGGCCTGCCCCTTCCAGCCGCTGGCTTCGACCTTAAAGCCGTCGTCGAGCTCTGCCTCGAGCTCGGTGGGCGGCTCGACGATCGTGAACTCGGCCTCGTAGTCGCGGCCCATCTTGCGGCGAAAGCGCTCCAGGGGAGCCCCCCAGCGCGGTTTGCTCTGCTTACGCCAAGCCTCCAAGTCACCATCGGTCGCGACGATCGGTGAGGTGTATGCGGGCTCGACCAGTGGGATCGCGCCCTTCTTCCTGGCGCCGGACCGCAGGGCCGCCAGGCAGGGATCGTGGGCAGGCAGACCGGTGAGGCAGGAGGTCGCCGATTGACTGCCGATCGCAGCTTCGACGAGCTCGCCCATCGCCTCGTCGTCGCTGGCGAGCGGCCGGAACACGCTCGAGTGAGAATTGGCTAGAGCGACGAAGCGCCGACCGTCTCGCCCGAGCGGGAAGGCGGCGACGAGGTCTCCCGCCCGCCGTACCGTGAGGACGGCAAGCTCCAGCGAACCCCCGAACGAGCGCCACCAGTTCAAGTACCAGCAGTGCAGGTCAAATGGCGTCGAGTCGGGGGGCAGCAGCGAGTCCCACTCTCCGGCCAGCGACTCAAAGGCGTCTTCGTCCGTTATCCATTCGGCCGCCAGCGACATCTCGTCTTCCTAACGGCGGATCAGCCGACGCAAGCGCTGCTTGGTTTCGGGAGATAGCCGCTGGCTGAGCCCGTGGCGCAGCTGCTTCCGGGTCAGGCTGAGCCTGGCCAACGGATATGTGGCGCCGGGAGGGACGAGCACGTTCGAGTTCAAGCTGTCTTCCTCATTCGACAGCCGGTACTTGTAGTCCTGGCCACCGGGGCCAAGGCTCATCGTGCGCTCGCCCCTCTCAGAAGCATCGCTCAGCGCCTCGACGATGCACTGCATGGAAGGCGAGAGCTTTGCGTGGGCCTCATCGAAGCCACTGTTCCATGCGCTCACCTCTCTGCCGGCGGCAAGCAGCAGCTGAGCAGCGATTGGCTTGCCCTCCAGTTCGAGACAGAGAAGCCGGAATCGTCCACAGGCCAGCAGGTCCGAGCCGACCGCAACCAGCATTCGCTCGACGCCGTCGTTGGTCAGGCTCGACCCTCCCTGACCGGAGAGGCGGTGCCGGTGGAGTCGCATGAAGGCGTTGACGTCCCGTTCGAGAGTCGCCTCGGTCGCATACCTGAAGGAGCCCCCTGCGTCGTGCAGCTTGCGCTGCTTGCGCTTCATCTCGCGGCGGAAGCTGGAGCTCTTCTCCTGCAGCCAATCCTCAAATCCATTGCCGAGATCGACGCGAGGAACGGGCGTTTCGGACTGGGTCCATCGCCACGCGGGGCGGCCCCCCGGCCAGGCATCGGCCAGCAACTCAGCCCAGTTGGGGGAGCTTCCGTGCAGCTCGATCTCGATCGTCGCCGGTCGCGCCTCCAATTCCGCGAGAGCCGTGGCGGCCACCTCGGCCACCTTCCGCTCCAGGCCGGGCCTGGCGAGAGGCTCGACGGGGGCCAGGCCGCCCCCGGCCGGCCGATAGGACCGTCCGGAGGAGAACAACGGCACGACTCCGGCCAGGCTGTCGTCCTCTCGCACAAACAGCAGGCGCAGCCGCGCGTCGTCTGGTCGGAGGTTGGCCCACCAGGCGAGCGCCCAAGCAGGAGCGGTGAACGGCCGCTCCCTCGCCACCGCCAGCTCGTCCCATTCGGCCCGCGCGGTTCCCAGATCGCTGGGGCTCTCATAGACACGCGAGGTCATCATCTCAGTGAGAGCTTTCCGCGCCTGAAGGGGGGGAACGGTCGCAATCCCCGCACTGCCAGCGGCAAGGGATCGTGCCAGCGGAAGTAGGCGTGCGCCACCTTTCGCTTCGGCCGCAGGATCGAGGTGGCTCGTCCGAAATGGCCCTTCCGCAAGCAGCGCAGGGCGTTCCGCAGATCCGCATCCTCCCAGCGGTAGAAGACACCCGGCCGCGCCGCCAGACTCGCCTCCTTCCCTCTGAGCAGCCAGTCGCACCACACCACCGGCAGCGGCGCCCCCGCCTTCACCGCCAGGGCCAGTGAGCCGTAGATACGCGGGTTGAAGTCAAGCACCGCGTAATCCCCCTCCCCACGTTCGATCAGCTCAAGCTCGAAGATTCCCTCCCAGCCCAGCACTTCGAGCAGGCGAGAGATTGCATCCAGGAGCCCCTCAGGGGCATCTATCGACTGGGAGAAGGAGACGGGGCCGGCCTCCGCCGGCCAGGTCCGCAGATACCGGCTGCAGGCGGTGGCAAGGAGCCGGCCGTCCGCGAACACCCCACCAACCGACATGATCGACCCCTGCTCGCGGCGCTGGATCAAGCACGGCAAGCCGGCTTCGGCGAGCCGAGCCTCGAGCGATTGCGCGTCGACGAGTGCGCTGGCGACGTGACGGGTCTCGTCGGCATCGCGAAAGACGGTGCGGCAGGGCTTCAGCACCGCAGGGAAGCCGAAGCGCTCAGCGGCCGCGACCGCTTCATCCAAATCGGCGCAAACGGACGTCTCGGGAATGGAGAGGCCCGCCCCGACCGCCGACTCGACCAGCTTCACCTTGTCCGTGCATCGTTTCACCGTCTCAGGGTCCGGCAACCCAAGTCTCACCTCGGCGCCGTCGAACTGCTCACGGTTGTTGGAGATCGCCCACAGCGAGCCCTCGCTGCAGGGCAGGACCGTCGAATATCCGCCGTCCGCCGCGATCGCCGCCACCCGAGCGGCGAAGTCGCGCGGCTTCATACGGGGGTTGGGGAGCGAAAAGCGACACTCGGAGAAGCGCGACCAGCCGGTCGGGGCGGGATGCTGACTGCTCGCCGTGCCGACCCTGTATCCGGCCCGCGCAAGGCTCTCGCAGGCGGCGACGGCCGACCGCTCCCCCGCGTCTACGATCAGGACACCCAGCTTCGAGGCATGCCCCATCGGCTGCGCGGTGAAGGCCATCCAGGCTTAGATCTTGAAGCGCTGTAACAGCTTCTTGCCGATCACCATGCGCTGGATCTCAGAAGTCCCCTCGCCAATCAAGAGCAGCGGCGCGTCCCGGTAGAGGCGCTCGATCTCGTACTCCTTCGAGTAGCCGTAGCCGCCGTGGATACGGAAACACTCCTCGACGCACTCCTTGCCGGTCTCCGAGGCGAGCAGCTTCGCCATCCCCGCCTCCAGGTCGGAGCGGATGCCGGCGTCCTTCATCCGCGCCGCCTTACGGGTGACGAGGCGCGCAGCCTCCACCTTGGTCGCCATGTCGGCGAGCTTGAACTGGATTGCCTGATGCTGGGCGATCGGTTTGCCGAAGGTCTTGCGCTCCTGGCTGTAGCGGAGGGCCAGCTCCAGCGCCCGCTGGGCGATGCCGACGCCGCGGGCGGCGACGTTGACGCGGCCGACCTCGAGCGCGTCCATCATCTGCACGAAGCCCTCGCCGACTCCCGCCTCCTCCCCGCCGAGGATTCGCTCCGGCGGGCAGCGGTAGCCGTCGTAGACCAGCTCGGTCGACTCGACGCCCTTGTAGCCCATCTTCTTGATCTTGGGCGGGACGATCAGACCCTTGAAGTCACCGGTGTTCTCGTCGACCCAGGGCTCCTTCTCGGTGATGAAGCAGGTCATCCCCTTGTAGGGCGGGTCGGCCTTGGTGTCGGTCTTCATCAGGACGAAGACGACAGAGGAGCCCAGCCCGTTGGTGACCCACATCTTCTGCCCGTTCAGCTCCCACTTCCCGTCGTCGCCCTTCTTCGCGGTCGACTTGATGCCTTGCACGTCGGAGCCGACCTCGGGCTCCGAGAGCGAGAAGGCGGCGCGGATCTCGCCCGTCGCCATCTTCGGCAGGAAGTAGTCCTTCTGCTCGTCGGTGCCGAACTTCATCAACAGGTAGGAGCCGATGAAGTGGGTGTTGACGACGCCCGAGATCGAGATCCAGCCGCGCGAGAGCTCCTCGACGATCATCGCGTAGGTGGTCAGGTCGAGCCCCATGCCGCCGTACTCCTCGGGGATCGTCACCCCGAACAGCCCCAGCTCCTTCATCTGCTCGACGATCGGCTCCGGGAAGGAGTCCTCGTGGTCGTAGTGCTCGGCGTTGGGGAGGATCTGCTCATCGACGAACTGGCGCACCATCTCGGTAATGTCGCGCTGGATGTCGGTTTGCTCGCTGTAGGCGGCGGTCTCTACGGCCATTGCTCCTAGCTCACGGTCGGGGGGTGGGAACCGGGCGGAAACGCCTTCCCGGCGCAGGGAGCGAAGGATATCGGCGCAACGCCGGCGAACGAAGGCCGAACCCCCATTTAGACTGGCGCGCAATGAAGGTTGGGATCATCGGGCTCGGCTACGTCGGCCTCCCCCTTGCCGTCGCCTTCGCCGAGGCGGGCCACGAGGTGGTCGGCCTCGACACCGACCCGCACAAGATCGAAGCCCTGAGCGAGGGCCGCAGCTACGTCGAGGACATCCCCGACGAGAAGCTCGCGCCGCTGGCCGACCGCCTCAAGGTGACGCCCCGCCACGCCGACCTCGCCTCCTGCAACGCGGTGATCGTCTGCGTGCCGACCCCGCTGACCAGCTCGCGCGAGCCTGACCTCACCTACCTGCTTGACTCCGCCACCGCCCTCTCCCAGGTCCTCCAGCCCGAGCAGCTCGTCGTGCTGGAGTCGACCACCTACCCCGGCACCACCCGCGAGCGGTTGCTGCCAATCCTTGAAGAATCGGGGATGGCGGCCGGCCGCGACTTCCACCTCGCCTTCTCGCCGGAGCGGATCGATCCCGGCCGCACCGACTACACCATGCGCACCACGCCGAAGCTGGTCGGCGGCCTCACCGAGACCTGTGCCGAGCGCGCCCGCGAGCTCTACGCCGAGATCTGCGACGAGGTCGTCGTCCTCACCACCCCCGAAGCCGCCGAGCTGGCGAAGCTGCTGGAGAACATCTTCCGCTCGGTGAACATCGCCCTGGTCAACGAGCTGGCGCAGCTCTGCGACCGGCTCGGGATCGACGTCTGGGAGGTCGTCGACGCCGCTTCGACCAAGCCCTTCGGCTTCATGCGCTTCGATCCCGGGCCGGGAATGGGCGGGCACTGCCTACCGGTCGACCCCTTCTACCTCGCCTTCAAGGCGCGCGAGCACGACTTCTACCCGGAGTTCATCGAGCTGGCGGGGAAGATCAACCAGGCCCAGCCGGCCTTCTGCGCGGAGCGGATCGAGCGGGCGCTGAACGACGCCGGCAAGCCGGTCAACGGCTCCAAGGTCCTGATCCTCGGAGTCAGCTACAAGGCCGGGGTCGGGGACGTCCGTGAGTCGCCCGCCCTGAAGATCGTCAAGCTCCTGCGGGAGCTGGGGGGCGACGTCTCCTACCACGATCCCCACGTCCCCGAGCTGCCCGAGCTGGGCCTCAGCTCGGCCGACCTCGGCGAAGAGCTGCGCGGCGCCGACCTGGTGGCGATCGTCACCGCCCATCCGACGCTCGACTACACAGAGGTAGTGGCCGCCGCTCCCCTGGTGGTCGACTTCCGCGGCGTCACCCGGGGGATCGAAGCGCCAAACCTCGTGCGTCTCTGACCGCCGCCTCGATCGCCCGCATCGGGGCTCGGGCCTTGAGCAGCATCTCCCGGTACTCGTCCTCGGGGTCGGACTGCACGACGATCGCCCCGCCGGCGCCGATGCTCATCGACTCGCCGTCGGTGACGATCGCGCGGATCGCGACGCTGAGATCGCAGCCGCCGGCCAGCCCGAGGTAGCCGATCGCGCCCGAGTAGGGGCCGCGCGCCTCGCCCTCCAGCTCGTCGATGATCTCCATCGTGCGCACCTTCGGCGCGCCGGTCATCGAGCCGGGTGGGAAGCAGGCGCGGATGCAGTCCGGCGCCCCGACATCGGGGCGCAGCCGGCCGCGCACGGTGGAGACGAGCTGGTGCACCGTCTCGTATGTCTCGACCCGCATCAGGTCGGGAACCTGCACGGTGCCGTACTCGCAGACGATGCCGAGGTCGTTGCGGAGCAGGTCGACGATCGTCACGTTCTCGGCGCGGCTCTTCCCGTCGGTGCGCAGACCCTCGGCGAGGCGCGCTTCCTCGGCTGGCGTCTCGCCGCGGCGGCAAGTTCCCTTGATCGGCCTCGCTTCCGTCCAGCGGTCGCGGCCGATGGCGAGGAAGCGCTCGGGGGAGGAGCTGAGCACCGCCATGCCGCCGAAGCGGAGGAAGGCGGAATACGGCGCCGGGTTGACGCGGCGCAGGGCGCGGTAGAGCGGCAGCGGATCGGGGGCGACGTCGGCGAGGACCTTGTTGGTCAGGCAGACCTCATAGGTCTCTCCCGCGAACAGCCGGCGCTTGCAGGCCGCGATGTTGTCGAGGTACCGATCGTGGGAGCGGCTGAGGTGGAAGGCGACCGGCTCTTGCTCCGCTTCGGCGTCTGTCCATTCGGGCTCGGCGAGGGGCGGCAGCGAAGCGAGCCGTGAGCTCGTCTCGGCGATCCACCTCTCCCCTTCCTCCATGCCTTCCGGTTCGGCGAGGCAGAGGACGTAGGTGTGGCCTTCGAGGTGATCGAAAGCGAGGAGGCGATCGGCGAAGACGAAGGCGGCGTCGGGCATCGGGGACCGGTGGACGGCATCGCCGTCGCAGTCCGCCTTCAGCTCGTACCCGAAGTAACCGGCGAAGCCGCAGTCGAAGTCGAACGGCAGATCGTCGGAGGACTGGCGCAGCCGCCCCAGCTCGCGGCCCAGGTAGTCGAAGATCGACTCGCGAAGCACTTCCACCCCGTCATCTCGCTCCACCCGGACCTCTCCCGCATCGACGTCATAGGTGATGACCGCGCCGAGCGGCCCGTCGGCCGAGCCCATGAACGAGAAACGGGCCCGCCCGCCGACCATGCTGCTGTCCAGCCAGAAGGCGCTCGGGCTCTCTCCGTAGAGGTGCACGAAGGCCCGCTCGGGGTCGTACAGCGAGTCGAGCCGTCTCACGCGAAGGAGCATCGCTGCAAAATAGTCCCGCATGGCCGGCCACCCACATCCCGATCCGGAGAAGGGCGTCTTCGAGACGATGCTTTTGGTCGACGGGCGACCGGTGGAGCTCGACGCTCACATCGCCCGGCTCGCCGCCAGTCTCGAGGCGCTGTTCGGAAAGGGGCCGCCCGAAGGCGTCCGCGATCTGGTGCGGGATCGTGCGAATGACATCTCCCTGGGGCGCCTACGGCTGACGATCGCGCCCGGCGGGAACGGGAGCTTCATGGTCGACGCAGACGCCGGCGAAGTCGATCCGGGTCTTGTCTTCCCATCTCGAGAGCGAGCTGCCGACCTGCGCAGCCTCGCCGTCGACGGCGGGCTCGGCGAGCACAAGTGGGTGGACCGAGCCCTGTTGGGAGGCGCCGAAGCGGGTGCGCCCGAGAGCGCAGTTCCCCTCCTTCTCGACGGCGACGGCGCCGTGCTCGAAGCCTCGCGGGCGAATGTCTTCCTGGTTCGCGCCGGCGCGCTCGCGACCCCGCCGACCGACGGCCGCATCCTGCCCGGCATCGCCCGCCGGCGCGCGATCGAGGTTGCCCGCGAAGAGGGAATCCAAATTCGTGAAGAGACGATGACGCTTGACGACCTACTCCAAGCCGACGAGGTCTTCCTGACCGGCTCGGTGCGCGGTGTCGAGCCGGTCCGATCGGTGGACGGCACGAGCCTCCCCCGCGCCGGGACGGTCACATCCCGCCTCGCCACCGCCCTGAAGCGACGCTGGCTTGGCGGAAACGCCGCTAGTGGACTTTCCTGAGGCGAGCGCGCTGCTCCTGGCGTTCGATCACCTGGGCGACCAGCTTTCGCACGTTGGAGTCGCCCGTGACCTTGATCTGGCCGGTCTCGAACGCCTTGCGATAGCTCTTCACCGTGCCCCGCTCGGCAAGCTCGTTGAACTGGGGCCGATCGATCTGGACCAGGACCCGCTCGTCCTGGGCCAGGTCCTTGGCGATCTCGGGGCCGGGCAGCTCAACTCGGTAGAGCTGGATGTCGCCCCTCCCCCTCAGCTCCAACCCGAAGACGAGCTTCAGCTTCTGGAGGGCCGGCACCTCCTCCAGGAAGCGCTCGACCGCTGTCTCGATCAGCTGCGGCGTAGAAGCCATGAGGGCACGGCCGGCCTCTCTTCGCCGGGCGATGGGAGGTGGCAGTAGTCGACGAAGGTCGACGCCCTGGCGAGCGAATACTCCCCGGCGCTCGTCGTGCCGGCGGATTCGAGCGAAGCCATCTGGCTGGTCGACGTCCCGGCGTTGTAGTGGGCGAGCACGCGGCTCGCGCCGAGGATCGATCCATAGACCGCCGCCTCGTCGATCGTGCCTTTGAAGAACTCAGAGGTGGAATCCCAGCTGCCGATCAAGAGCGGGTTGGAGTTCGTGGTGACCGCGCCGGTGAGCGCTGCGCTCGCCACCTGGGCGCCGTTGATGTAGAGGCGCTGGGTCGTGCCGTCGTAGGTTCCCACCACGTGGTAGGTCTGCCCGGCGACAATTGCGCCCGAGGGCGCTTGCAGGCGCTTGCGCACTCCGCTCTGCATGATCGTGAACTCGAGTTTGGGTCCGTTGAACTGCAGGGAGTAGGACTCCGCCTTGGTGAGGATCGAGGCAAACTGCCCCGATGCAGGGAGCGCGCTGGGTTTGATCCAGGCCTCCAGCGTCAACGGGGAGGTGAGGCTGAGGGTGGCCGAACTGGGGACTCTGACCTGGTCGTTGACCCCGTCGAAGCCGACCGCCTTGTCGGTCGGCTCGGCGCTCAGCAGGCTCGCCGCCCCCAGGGTCGGAGCGTTGACGTAGGCGCCGGGATTGACGCCGCGCTGATCGGCGGCGGTGGTGGTGCCGCTAGCCTCACCCAAGCGCCAATAGCTGACCGGGCTGTCGGCGATCACCGCGGCGCTGTATCCACTGGGGGGAGGCGGCGTCTGCAGCGTCGTCGCGCTCGCGGTATTCGAATAGCCGGAGCTGTCGGTCGAGTTCCTCGCTCTCACCCGGTAGTAGTAGGTCGTGTTGGGCGAGAGGCCGGCGTCCGTGAAGATCGTGCTGTCGGCCCAGGCGCTCTTCACCACCGGCGCGGTGAAGTTGCTGTTGGTGTCGCGCTCGATCAGGAACTCGCCTTCGTTGTTGGAGTTGTCGGTCCAGCTCAAGTTGATCTGGGTGTCCGAGACGGCGCTCGCGGTCAGGTTGCTGGGGGCTCTGACCGTCGGGTCGGGCGGAGCTCCGCCGATTCCGGCTTGGTAGTGCGCGCTGATGCGGGCCGCACTCAACGCCGTGGGATAGACCGCCGCCTCGTCGATCGTGCCTTTGAAGAACTCAGAGGTGGAGCTCCAGGCGCCGATCATCAGGGGGTTGCCGTTCGTGGTGACTGCGCCGGTCAGCGCCGCGCTCGCCACTTGGGCGCCGTTGATGTAGAGGCGCTGGGTCGTGCCGTCGTAGGTTCCAACCACGTGGTAGGCCTGACCGGCGACGATCGCGCCCGAGGGCGCCTGCAACCGTTTGCGCACTCCGCTCTGCATGATCGTGAACTCGAGTTTGGGCCCGTTGAACTGGAGGGAGTAGGACTCGGCCTTGGTGAGGATCGAGGCGAACTGCCCCGATGCAGGGAGCGCGCTGGGTTTGATCCAGGCCTCGGCCGAAACCCGTACGGCGGGGCTGAGCGAGCCGGAGCTGGGCACTCTGACGTGGTCGTTGGTTCCGTCGAAGCTGACGGAGCGGTTCGCGCTGTCGCCCGGGAGCAGGCTGGCCTGGGCAAGGGCGGGGCCATTGGTATAGGTGCCGTTGTCGGCGCCGGAGGAATCGATCGCCGTCGTTCCGCTCGTCTCGCCGAGCCTCCAGTACCCCGACGGGCCGTCGCCGAGCACCGCGTTCGAATACGCGGAGGTCCCCCCCTGGCGATTGAGGTCGATCGTGTCGGTTTCCGAAGCCGACCACTTGCCCGAGGCGTCCTTGAACTGGGCGTAGACGGTCTTCGTGCCGTCGGCGTTGTTCCCGCCGTAGGCGGGATTCGTCAGGTCCCAGGCGATCGCCTGCGCTGTGGAGCCCGAGCCCGCGTAGGACTGCGGGGACGACCACGCGTTCCCGTCATTGGAAAGTCTCACCTGGGTGACGCCGCTGATGTCGTCGCGGCCGAGCACCTTCACGGTCACATTCGGCGAGGCGGTGCCGGAGTCGATGTCGTTCACCCGAACGGTCCCGGTCGGCGGGTTGGAGTCGACCAGCTGCCCGTTCTGGACGCTGAAGTTGGTGATCCCCTCGTTGTCCACCTGACCCTCGCGGCTCGAGTTAGCTTTTCCGGCGCTCTCGTAGATCTTGTTCAGGGGGTCGGTGACGATGCGCACCACGTACTGGCCATCGGAAAGCGATCCGCTGGGCCCCAGATCGATCCATTGCTCGAAGCGGAAGTAGTCGTAGGTGTCGCCCCAACCGGTCCCGATCCCCTGCAGCATCGCTCCCTGGGAGTTTGGGAAGCACCCATTCGAGTTATAGGTGGATGGGTAGGACTGATTGGGAAGGGTGCGGATGAACTCCTCATCCACCGCACAGCTGGAGGTCTTGGAGCCGACGATCGGGTTCCCTAGGGTCCTGCCGCTGGCTATCCAAGCGTCATAGCCGACTTTGGTCCACAGCTCGTAGCGGCCCCAATCGTCGAAGTGGTAGTGCTGGTGCGCGGCGTGCCAGTAGAAGTTGTTGCCGGTGGAGAAGTCGGCGAAGCCGCCGGAGTCGTCGTAGACGCGCTGGACGGCCGCGCCCGTTTTCGTATTTGGATTGATCTGGCCGCGCAGCTCAAGCGGGCCGGACCCGGCGTTCCAGACCGTGTTCGAGAACCGCAGGACGTTGTGGATGACGCCCCCGTTGTTGGGGTCGACATCGGTGCGATCGAAGCGCAGATCGCGCGGCGGCAACGTCTTCAAATCCGGGTACAGCGCAGTCGCCGCCTTGGCGGGCGCGGCGGACAGCGCCACGGCCACAGCCGCGAGAACGAGTGAAGCCGGTAAACCGCGTTTCCGCAAAAGCAGACCTTCCGAGGGGCCGGACCGAACGCAGCGAACCTTACCGACCAAAAGCCGGCATGACGCTCAAAATTGGGATTTTCCGATGCGCTCGGGGGCCGAGATCGGAACGCGTTCCAGCTTGCGGAGCCGTTGCGCGATTCGGTCGGCGCGCTCGGTGAAGTTGCGCAGGCTGTCGTCCTCGCCGTCGGTGACGAGGTCCGGGTTTGTGACCCGGCGCTGCGCGTCGAGGGCCGTGGCGGCGGCGCGCACGGCGATCCCGGCGGCCCGCCGTGCCTGCTCGGCGGCGTCGAGGGCCGCGGTGCCGATGGTCGTCACCGCCTCCTCCGAGGCTCGCGCGGTCACCACGGCCTCGTCGATCCGCGCCTCCAGCTCGCTCAGCAGCGGCGGGCGGGCGCTCTCGGGCAACAGCCAGTCCTGCGTGCTGTCGCGCTCCGATGCCTCCATGCCCCCTTGAATCTAGGGCGAGAGAAGGCGGCAAATGCGAATCCTGCGTCAGGCGCCGGAAGAGGGCTCGAATTGAGCGAAGGAGCGCAGCTCGACGCCCTCGCGCCCGATCGCCTCCTTCACGCGCGGGTCGAAGAGAGCCTCCACCTCCAGCTCCCGCTCAATCGCGTAGGAGGACTCCGTTCGAACTCCACGGCCGGGATGGCAGCCCAGCTCCGTCCACCCCGCCGGCAACAAGGCGATCAGCTCGACCAGCCGCTCGGCGGTTATTCCCTCGGGATAGGGCTCGCCCTTGCCGCTCTGCCCGTAGAAGCCGCCCTCGTAGCGGATGCCGCGCGCGCGCAGCGGCACGCCGAGCTCCGCCGCGAGCCTCTCCGCCACCGAGGCGACCGGTTCGCTCATGTGAGTGTGCTGGTGGGAATCGAGGTGGGTCGGGTTGCGGCCCAGCAGCTCCCGGAAGGACTCCAACTGTTGCCGGCACTCGGTTTCCACCGCCGCCTCGTCTTCGGGGGAGCAGCGCTCGTACGCGACCACCCACTCGCCCTCCTCGTAGTCCCACTGGCCGATGTCGATGTGCAGGCCGATCGCGAGGTCGGGATGCTCGCGGGCGCGGCGCGCCCCGTCGTCGGCGGCCGACTGGCGAACCATCAGGCTGGCGCTGGTGACTATGCCTCTCTCGTGCGCCTCGACGATGCCAGCGTTGACCCCCGCGGAGAGGCCGAGGTCGTCGGCGTTGACGATCAGGAAGCGGCGCCCTTCCGCCATCAGAGGTGGAGCCTCTCGGCGAGCGTCAGCGCCTCATCCAGCCAGTCGTGTCGCTGCTCCTCGGGCGGAGTCCAGCTGGGCGGCGCCCAGCCCAGCCACTGGACCGCGAGGTGCAGGCGGCAGAGGTCCAGCTGCGCCGGGGAGAAGGCGCCGCCGACCGCCGAGCGGTAGGCCGCGACGATCGCCTCCCGATCCCCCTCGCTCCAACCACCGCTGATAAGGGCGGCGAGATCGACGAGCCCCGGTCCGGTTGCGGCCAGCTCCCAATCCACGGGGCAGACGCGCGGGGTTGCCCCGTCGCCGACCAGCACATTGGAGGCGTAGAACTCGCCGTGGATCACCGTCTTGGGGAGATCGAGGAGCCCTTCGACGACCGAGTCGTAACGCTCAGCCAGCCGGCCCAGCGACTCCGCGCGCGACGCGGGTAGATCCGGCGCCGTCGCGAACTCCCGAGCCCTATCCATCCAGCGTCGGTAGAAGGCCGCGTCGTAGTCGATGAGGCGGCCGCGCTCGGCGTGGCGCTCGAGGTCTTCGGCGAGGGCCAGGTGCATCTCCCCCAGCCAGCTCCCCGCCGTCCGCCAGAGCTCAAGGTTCCCCACCTGGTACAGCTCCCGCCCTTCGACGCGCTCGATGAAGAGCCAGCACCGCCCGGCGCCGGGGTCGATCGCGGAGCCGTAGTAGCGAGGGGCCCCGAAGTCCGCCGGCGCCAGCACCGAGGCGTAGACCGCAGGCTCGCGCAGCGGGTCGTGCAGGAACTCCGGCTTCGCAAGGCGCGCCTCCTCGTCAAGACCCGCCCAGCCGAGGTCCTTGAAGACCAGGCGCAGCTCGGTCCCGTCCTCCAGCTCTACATCCAGCTCCTCGAGCGGAAAGCTCGTTCTGTACTCGAAAGGGCGCCGCCGGATCTCGCGCGGAAACCCGACCCCCGCTTCGGTTAGCGCGCGTCCGAGCGCGTCGTGGAGCTCCGAATCACTGGGCGGCGAGCTTGCCGCAGCCACGGGGCTAGACCCGGAATCCCGTGCCACTGCCTGCCGTCGAGCGGCTTGCGTCGATAACCCGGCTGATCGATTCTTCGTCGAGGCCCGCCCAGAGCGGCAAGCGCACGAGCCGCCGGCTCAGCCCGTCGGTATGGGCAAGCTCGCCGGCGGATCGCCCGAGGGCAAGACCGGCGGGGGAACTGTGGAGGGGGATGTAGTGGAAGACGGCGGCGATTCCTTGCGCACGGAGAGCGTCGATGAAGGCGTCGCGGTCCTCAGGCGTCGGAAGGATGAGGTAATAGAGATGGCCGTTGTGCTCTTGCCCATCCGAGACCTTAGGCCTTGTTACCAACCCCTCGGCCTCAAGGTCGGCGAACGCCTCGTGGTAGCGATTCCAGATAGCGAGGCGGCGCGCGGTGATCTCCTCCACGATCTCGAGCTGCCCCCAGAGAAAGGCGGCGGTAATCTCGCTGGCAGCGAAGGAGGAGCCGACGTCGACCCAGGTGTAACGGTCGATCTCCCCCCGGTCAAAGCGCTTGCGGTCGGTTCCCTTTTCCCAGACGATCTCCGCCCGCTCGCACAGGTCAGGGTCGTTGACTAGCAGCGCGCCGCCTTCGCCGCTGGTCACGTTCTTCGTGTGGTGGAAGCTGAGTGTCCCGAGGTCCCCTATAGACCCGAGATGGCGCCCCCTATAGCTGGCGAGAAGACAGTGCGCCGCGTCTTCGATCAGGGTCACATCCTCGCGGTCGGCGACGATCTGCAGCAATGACTCCATCTCACAGGCGACGGCGCCGTAGTGAACCGCGACGACCGCCTTGGTCCGCGGTCCGACGGCCACGTCGACCTGTTCAGGGTCGATGTTGAGAGTGTCCGGATCGATGTCGACGAAAACCGGCGTAGCCCCCTGCCTGACGACAGCAGTCGCCATCGTTGGATAGGCGAAGGAGGGCATAATCGCCTCGTCGCCGGGCCCGAGGTTCGCCAGCATCATCGCCGCCTCCAGCGCCCCGGTGCCGGAGTGCGAAAGCAGCGCCCGCCTGGCGCCGGTCGCGTTGGCGAGCCACTCTTCGCAGCGCGCGGTGAAGGCGCCGCCGCTGGCCAACCGGCCCTGCCCGGCCGCCTGCTCGACGTACCCGACCTCGGTCCCCGCCAGGAACGGGCGGCTGAAGGGGATCTCCTCCACGGCGACAGCTTAGATTCGGGCGGCGGCGCCGCCCAGCTCGTCGAGCAGCCGGGGCAGCACCTTGCGCGCGTCGAAGTGCTCTTCAGCGAGGGCGCGAGCCGCGCGGCTGTGGAGCTCCCATTCGCCTTCCACCGCGGCGACAGCCGATGCCGCCTCGTCCGTGGTAACGAACGGAAGCAGGCCCTCGCCGCTGGGCAGGAAGCGGCTGAACCCCGTCTCCTGAGCGACGACCGGGCGGCCGCTGGCCAGGTAGCAAGCGCTGCGATCGCTGAACCAGCCGCTCCCCGACGCGACGTAGCCGCCCTTCGCGATCGATAGCTCCGCCTTCGAACCGCGGATGAACTTCGCGTAGCCCTCGGGCGAGCCTGCGACCTTCGCCGGGTCGAGCAGGTCCCAGCCGCCACGGTCCAGCGCCTCCAGATCCCGTGTCTCGTCGGGATGAATGCCGAGCGCAAGCTCAAAGCGGGCCTCGCATCGCCGCGGCAAGTCGATCAACTCCCTCAGGGAGTGGGCGCGCTGGCCGTAGCTGACCCCCTCGTGCTCGATCGAGCCGTAGCTGCGCCAGTGGCCGACCGTGGTGAAAGCGTCGCGACTCGGGGGCTCGGTCGCAAAAGGCCAGTGGTCGAGCGCGACCGGCGGCAAGGTGGGGATCCAGCTTCGCCCGCAGGTTGGGATCGGACAGTCATCGCTTCCCAGCCCCTGCCCGACGGTGACGAAATGGGTGTGGAAACCGAAACCCATGTCCTCGCCTGTCGCATGCCAGACCTGATTGAAGCCCGGGTCGAGATCGAGGAAGACCCGGATGGGAATCGACTCGAGCAGCCGCTCGTCCCGAAGCATCCCGGAGATGTTGAGCACCAGGTCCGCCTCAGCAGCGAGCCGAGTGAGGTCGGAGTAAGAAAGCCCGACGGTGTCTTCGCTGCCGATCCCGAGCAGCGCCCCTCTCCCGTCCAGCGACGAAAGCGAGGTGAAATAGCGCGCCACATCCGAGCCCGGCGCCAGCGGGTCGGGAGCACCGGGAATCCGGGCGACGGGTTCGACCAACACGACCTCATGCCCGAGACTCTGCAAGCCCGCGACGTACTGCAGCACCGCCCAGGTGGCGCCCCCCTGATGCGGGTCGCCGGCCACCATGCCGCTCAAGAGGATCTTCAGCCGGTCGCCCATGGCTTCGTCAGGGCGTGACTTCCACCGGGATCCGAACCAGGTCGCGCTCGGGGGTCTTCCTGCAGTCCTCGTAACGGAACTGGGTGTAGTAGAGGAAGGGGTAACTGCCGGTGGTCGCGAACGTTCGCGAGGGGCTGCTGGGATCGACCAGTGACGGGTAGGCAATCGGCGAGGGGCCATCGCAGCGATAGGTCTGCTTGGTCGTGGCCCGCGTCAGGAGCTTGCGGGGCGTCCAATTGACCAGATCGCGCGAGGTGGAGAAGTAGATCCCGGTTGCCTTGGGACCGATGCTCACCTCCCCGGGCGGCGCCAAGCCCACCAGGAGGTAGCTGTCGAGCGCGGTGCTGTAGGTGAGGCTCTCGACCATCTCCGCGATCCTGCCGCTCCCCACCGGCCTACACGGCAAGTTGGGCCGCGCTCTTGACCGGTAGGGATCGGTGAAGGCACCGTCGAAGCCGTTGCCGTCCCAGGCCCGCCATCGCCGCGGCTTCCACACCCGCGGCGTGCGCAGTAGACAGGTGCCGCGCATCCCACTTGGGTCACGGACTCGGACGAGGGCGTAGTGCGCACCGTCGGGGCCGGTGACGATGTTGCTGGGCGTGAAGACGCCGGCAACGCCGATCTCCGGCCGGTAGCGGTACGGCGCCGCGGCAATCAGATGCCGGGGCGGCGGCGCCTGGCGATAGGAGCGACCTCCGTCGGTGGAACGGGCGAGGGTGATCGCGTTGTACCAGCAGTTGAGGTAGCGGCCGCTCGGACAGCGGCCGGGGTGACGGTTCCCTTGGTATTCGTCGTGGATCAACGCCCAGACCGTTCTGCCGTTCGTCGTGTAGAGCGAACCGATCCACTCCCGATCCGAGTAGCGGCGGACGGAGGCGCTTTTGTCCGAGCGCATGACGGCGCGGCAGTCGACGCGGAGCCGGTCCAGGGAGGCCCCGATCATGCGGAAGTTGTCGAAGTGGGAGAGGAGGAGCTGGGTGCGCCCGCGGAAGTCGCGGAAAGCGCGCACCGGGAGATCCGGGATCTGCGTCTGCTCACAGGCGTCTTCGCTCCAGTCGAAGACGACCTCGGGCGGACCGGCGGGGCGGATCTGCGCAGTGGTCGTCACCGGCTCGGCGCGTCCAAGCTCGGCAAAGAGCGGCACCAGGGCAAAGGCGAGCGCCAGCGCGGCAAGCCGCCAACCGGATCTGCGAGAGGCATTCAAGCTGCCCACTCTCCCCCAATCGCCGTCAACAGGCGTCCCAGCACGCAATCGGAGTCGAGGTGCTCCTCCGCGAAGGCCCGTGCCGCGGCGCTGTGCGCTTCATAGTCGGCGGCTATCCCTTCCGCGCCGGCGGCGGCCTCCTCCAGCGTGTCGAAGGCGAGCAGGCCCTGGCCGACCGGGAGTCGATCTCCGATGCCGGTGTCCTGGACCAGGGCCGGCCGGCCGGCGGCAAGGTAAGCGGCGGTGCGATCGCTGAACCAGCCGCTGCGACTTGCCACATAGGCGCCCTGGGCAACCGAGAACTCGGCCCCGGAGCCCTGCACGTACTCGCGGAAGCGGAACGGGCTCCCCGCGTGCGGACGCGACTCGACGATTGCCCAGTCGCTCTCTCGCAGCGCCTCCAGGTCGGCCGAATCCGCCGGGTGGATGTCCAGGGCGATCTCGAACGACGCCCCCGCGACACGCCGCGGAAGCTCGATCAAGCGACGGAATTCGTGGTGCTTGAGCCCCATCGTTTCGCCGTCGATGACGACCGGCCCGTAGGGGCTGCGCCAGGTCGCCACTGTCGTGAAGCGCAGCGGTCGCCCAGGGGGCGGCTGCGACGGCCACTCGTCCAAGACAACCGGCGGCAGGGTCGGGATCCAACGCAGGCCGCAATCGGGAATCGGACAGGCCGGCGTGCCGACGTTGAGGCCGACCGTGACGTAGTGGTCGTGCGCGCCGATTGCGAACGGGACTCGCCGATCCGCGTGCCATGCCTGCGTGAAGCCGGGGTCCAAGTCGACGTAGATCCGCTCCCGGGGGGCGGTGAGGAGCTCGTCGCGCGTCAGGTGGCCGCTGACGTTGACGAGAAGGTCCGCCTCGGCAAAGAGCCCCCGTAACTCCCTAAGGCCGAGACCGGCCGCCTCATCGCCGCAGAGGAGGCTCGCCTTCCCCGCCAATCCGAATGCCTGGACCACTTCCTCGAAGTAGCCCCGGTTGGCGGAAGCGGCGAAATCGACCCCCTGGCCACTCTCGTCGACGCAGCCCTCGGGGGGCAGCTCCTCGACGAAGTGTGCGTCAAAGCCGAGCCGCCGCAGGCCCAGCGCCCACGAGAGCCGCACCCAGGCCTCGCCGCCGCTGAACGGCTTGTTCGCGAGAGCCCCAGCGACGATGGCGACGGGCATCGCGCCAGGCCTCAGGACGGCATCGGGCGCCGCCGCGCGCCCGGAACCAGCAGCAAGCCGCGCGGATAGTGGCGCGCCAGCGTCGCGAGCTCGCGGAGGGCCTTGCCGAGCTTGCGCTCCCGCAGCGACTGCCCGATCTGACTGACCAGCAGCTCCCCGTAGTAGGACTTCCAGTGCCGGCGGGCTTGCCTGTACGCCCGCATCAACTCGGGGTCGCGCTTGGCATGGGGGCGCTGACGGCGGACCGCGGCCAATGTCTGGGAGAGCATCCGAGCTGCGTCCCCGCTGGAGTTGTCGCCGTGCTTGCGATGCTCGGCGACGAGGGCGCCGTGGCTCCAAACCGGGAACTGGCGGGCTATCTCCAGGTTCAGCCCGAAGTCCGCCGCCGCATCGAGCTCGTCGTCGAAGCCCTTGACGTGCTCGAAGACCGCGCGGCGGTACACGGCTCGCGCCGGGAAGCCGGCCCAGTTCTCGGCTATCAGGCGGGGGTAGTGCTCGCGCCGCACGATCGGCTGCTCATGGGTCTTGATCGGGGTCCCGTCCTGCGCCACGCGCTGGTACGTCCCGATCGCCGCGGCGCATTCCGGGTGCTTCGCCAGCACGTCCATGCCCGTCTCGATCGCATTCGGCAGGAGCCGATCGTCCGAATCGAGGAAGATCAGGAAGTCGCCGCTGGTGCTGCGTATCCCGAGGTTGCGCGCCCCCGCCATCCCGGCGTTCTCCCCCCGCACGCAGCGAACGCCCGGGTATCGCGAGGCGATTCGCGAGGCGTTGTCGGGGGAGGCGTCGTCGATCACCAGGATCTCGAGGTGGGGGTAGGTCTGCGCGAGGACGCTCTCGATCGCTTCGCTTAAGAAGTGGGCCTGGCCGAAGCAGGGGATCACCACGGAGACAAGCTCGGCGAAGGCCGGGGAACCGTCCCGTCGCCAGCTGTGCTTGCCGCGGATCATCCCGAGTGGAACTCGGCGCTGGCCCTTCAGCACCACCGCCAGGTCGATCTCGAAATCCTGGGGCGTGCCGATCAGGTTGAGGGTGGTCCTGAACCCCGCGCTGCCCGCTTCCCCATGGTCGGGAAATGCCTCGGCGAGGTCGGGTCGCTCCGCCCTCACCGACGCGCGCCAGAAGACTCTGCCGTCCATCATGAACTCGACCGCGGCGGCCCGGGTTCTCTCACCCAGGGCCCAGCCGAGCACGTCGACCCCATGAGCGTCGAGGACCGCTCCCACCTTCGGCTCGTCGAGGAACCCCCCGTGCAGCTCGGGAGGCTCCGAGAGTGAAACATCAACGATTTCGACCAGGGCGCCCATCTTCTCGGCGACGACTTCCTCTCTTTCGGGAAGATTGCCGGCGGAATCTACCTTCACCTCCTGGATCCGGCACCACGAATCTCGCCAGCGAGGCGGTCCGTTCGCCGCGAAGAGCGCGGTCAGCTCAAGGTCGTCCTCGACGGCCGGCTCGGTCGAGCTCGGCACGACGCAGGCGCATTCGCTTCCCGGCGCAGCTCCTCTTTGGGGTGAGGGTGGCGCGTAGTGAAACTCCGGCGCGGGCTGCGCCTGCGCGTCCCGCCACGCTCTGCGCAGGGCCTCGCTTGCACTTTCCTCTCCAGGCGCCAGGGCACTCGCGTGCCGCCCGTTGAAGTACGCCTGCATGTCGCCGACTGGATCGATCAGGACCACCGGCATCTCGAGTGGCACCCGCGCGTCTTCGACCGCAAGCTGACAGCGACGGTGCTCTACACAGCGGTCGATCAAGCTCTTGCGGGCCGGCATCTCCCGCGCCAGGCGTTCGTACACCTTCAGGTCCTCCTCGAGCTGAGCCGAGCGGTCGCGCGAAGACCAGTTGCCGCGGTCGTGGACCCGGTAGGCGGCAAGGTCGGCGTCGAGAAAGCCGATCTCGCCCTGGCGAGCGCAGTAGACGTGGAAAAGCCAGTCGAACCAGGCGTAGGAGAAGACCCACTCGGGGATGCCGGCAAGCGCCCGGCGACGGAACATGACTGTCAGGAAAGGAATGAAGCAGGCGCGGATCACGTCGTCGAGCTCGAACACGTCGCGGTCGAAGGCGGGCGTCGCCTGCCGGGGTGGAAAGGCGCCGTCCTCGTGGAAGAGAGTGGCGCGGTGAAAGCAGCTCGTCCACTCGGGATGGGCGTCGAGAAGCCCCACTTGGCGGGCCAGCTTCTCGGGACTGGTCCAGTGGTCGTCACCTTCGAGGATCGCGATGTACTCGCCGCGGCAACGGCGAGCGGCCTCCAGCCAGATTCCGGCGACGCCGAGGTTCCGCTCCGGCAGGAAGGTGTGGATCAGCTGGGGGTGGCGCTCTGCGTAGGAGAGCACGACTTCCCGGGTACCGTCCGTTGAGAAGTCGTCCGCGACGAGGATCTCGAACGGGAAGGGCGCTTCCTGCTCGATCGCGCTGTCGAGCGCCCTCGCGATCCACGCGGCATGATCGTGGGTGAGCACGAACACACTCACCTTGGGAGCGGCGCTCATCTAGGCGCGAGCTCCTCCCCCACGCCGATGAAGCGCAACTCAGCGAAAGGAAGCTTTCCACCGTTGGCGAGCACTGCGCTTGCTTCGACGCGGCTCCCCTCCGGCAGCTCCTGCGCGTTGAGCGTCGTCCTGAACCCGGGACTGTCGACGGGAAGGTCCGGAAAAGCCTTGACTATGTCGGGGCGCTCGAGGTGCACCGGCGCTCGCCAGAGCAGCTCGCCGTCCCGGCTGAGCTCGATCGCCGTCGCCTGGCACTCGCGCCCCAGTACCCATCCGCTTACCGAGATAGCGTGAGCCGGCAGGGACGCCCCGGGGACCGGCGCCTCCAGGTAACAACCGGCGATCTCATCGGGAAGCGGAGAAAGCAGCGACACCTCGACCCGTCGAGCCGCTCGCGTGCCTTCCCCGGCTTCTCCGCCCAGTGGAGGGAGCTCATATACGGCGCCCCACTCCTCAGCCCGGACGACGCTCCCCTGCGCTTCCAGGTAGGCGCCGAGTTGGCGGCGATCCTCCAACCAGGGTCTCGCGCCAGCGAGCACGACGACGTAGCAGCCACCGCCCCGGCCGGCGGCCTTCGAGGGCTTCCCGTAGTCGCGGACCGCCAACGGCAGGTCCTTCGTCATCATGCGAATCGCCTCCAACTCGGTGACCTCGCGGCCATCGCGGCGAGGGAGGTTCCGGGCATGGCGGCCGTTGAAGTAAGGCCTCAACTCTCGCCGCGGGTCGACCAGCACGACGCAGGCGTCGTAGGGAACGCCGAGCCGTTCGATCGCCAGCTGGCAATGCCGGTACTCCATGCACCGCTCGATCAGGTCCGCCTGCTGGGGGAATTCCGGCAGCAGGCGCTTGTAGAACCGCAGGTCCTCCTCGAGCTGACTCGTCCGATCGAGGGCGGAGAACATGCCGCCGTCGTGGACACGGTAAGCGGCAAGCGGTTCCGATATGTAGCCAAGGGGCCCCTCTCGGGCCGCGCGGATGTGGATCAGCCAGTCGATCCACGCCGACTCGAAGACCCACGCGGGAAGCGACTCGGCGATCTCGTGGCGGAACATCATTGCCGGCGAGGGCACGAAGCACTCGATCAGGATGTCCGCTAGGCCGAAACCGCCCTCGGCAAACCCGGGGCTGACGGTCCCCGACGGCATCCCGGCCACGTCGTAGACGAGGCTGACGTCGTGGAAGCAGCTTGCGCACTCCGGGTTTCGCTCGAGGTACTCCACCTGGCGAAGCAGCTTCGACGGCGAGGTCCAGTAGTCGTCGCCGTCCAAGTAGGCGACCAGATCGCCTCGCGTCTCTTCGAGGGCGCGCCGAAGGATCTCCCCATGGCCGACGTTCTCTTCCGGGAGGACGGCGCGGATCATTTCCGGATATCTGTCGGCGTAGGACCTGACGATCTCGCGAGTGCCGTCGGTCGAGCAATCCTCCCCGATCACCAGCTCGAAGGAGAACGGCGCCCGCTGGATCAAGACGCTCTCGATTGCCTGCGCGATGAATGGCGCATGGTCGAACGTGCGCAGGACGACGCTGACCGCCGGCTCTGAGGTTCCGCTCATCCCGCCAGGTCGCTCCCAAGGGGCTCGAAGCGAACGCTCCGTGCCCTTGGCTTTCGCCAGCCGAAGCGAAGCGGGGCGAGTGGGTCCCGCCTGGCGAGCGTTCGCACCCCGCTCCAGACGAGCCCCCACTCTCTGCTTCGCCAGGCGCCCGATACGAACTCCACCAGCGCCTCCCCCTGGGCGGTCCGGGTGTTGCGGATCCCCGCCCGCCGCGCCACCCGCTCGCGCTTCCCACGCACCTGGGAGCGCTGGCCGCGCAGAACCTGGAGCTGCGAAGTGAGGACCAGCGCCGCGTTGCGGGTCGTGTTGGAGCCGTGGCGACGGTACTCGGTCACCACGGCGTCGTGGCAGATCACAGGATGCTCCCGCGCCAGCTTCAAATAGAGCTCGTAGTCGTCGGCTGCCTCGAGTCTTTCGTTGAACCCACCGCCCGCCTCGAGCGGGGTGCGCCGGTACACAACTGAAGAGCCCGACCAGATGTAACAGTCCTTGAGCAGGTTGAGGTAATGGTCATGAGCGATCACGGGCTGGACGCCCTCGCGGATCACCCCGCCGTCGCGGCCGATGTCCCGCGGCATTCCGGCCGCGAAGGCCGCCTCCGGGTGGGCCGTCAGCTGCTTAACCCCAAGCTCGAGCGCGTCGGGCAGGAGGCGATCGTCAGCGTCGAGGAACACTGCGAAGCCGCCCCGGGACGCCGCCAAGCCGGCGTTGCGGGCGGCGGCGACCCCGCGGTTCGGCTGGCGCAGGCAACGAACGCCGGGGAAGCGGGACGCCACTTCAAAGGTGTTGTCCTCCGATCCGTCGTCGACGACCGTCAGCTCCAGCTCGGGATAGGTCTGCGCGAGGACACTCTCGATCGCCTCGTCGAGATAGTGGGCCTGGTTGAAGCAGGGGATGACCACGGAGACGAGGGCATCCTCACCCCCCGGGTTCCCGGCGGGAAACTCCTGCCGTCGCAAGCGCACCGACCCCAGTGGGAGCCGCGCGCCGTCCGCGAGGACCGCCCTCAGGTCGAGCTCCACTTCGGTTCCCGACGGCAGGGGAAGGAGATTGATCGCCGCCCGGAAGCCGGCGTCTACGGCCAGTGGGCCGTCAAACATCTCGGCAACGCCAGAGCGTGGAATCCCGGTCTCCGCTTGGGAGACGAGGCGATCGGCCATGGTCACTTCCACGGCGACCACCCGTTGCGACTCCGGCACGAGCCAGCCGGCCAAACGCAGCTGGGCGGGGTCGACGAGCGAGCCGGGAAGCGGGTAGTCGAGACGGCTGTCGCGCACGGCGTCGTCCAGCAGCCGATCGGCCACCTCAATCGCTTCGAGTGGGCGAAGCGGCGCTGCCTGCTGCTCGCTCACGGCCACTCCGCTTGACGGCGGCTCGCTCGACTCAGCGATCTCGGAGCCGGCTGAGCCTCGAGAACAGTCCACGCCGCCCGATCTCGACCCCGATCGCCCCAATTGGAACCTTGGCGCCGTCCTTGAGGACTCCCCTGACAGTCAGCTCGTGCCTTCCCTCGCCGCTCCCCTGTACGGCAAGTCGAAAGCCGGCTCTGTCGGCGCCGGGCACCTTCGCGTAGTCCTTGGCGACGCCGGGCCGCTCGATGTCGAGCGGGGCCGTGGCGACCACCTCCCCGTCGGCGATCACCTCCACGGACTCGACCGGCGCGCGCCCACCGACCGCCCAGCCGACGATCCGGAGGGAGTTCGCGTCCAGGCTGTCCCCGATGGTTGGGGAGTCGAGATGGCAGGAGCGCAACTCGTCCGTGCCCCCGTCGGCCACGGAAACGTCGAGGATCTTGATTCGCTCGCCCCCTGACACGGCGTCATTGTATCCGCGGCCTGCCGGTACCCACGCGACGCGGCCCGGTTTGGACTTCCGCCCCGGGTTCCTTCCGGGAGGCTTCGTCGCCTCGACGAAGAGGCTTTCGTCCTCGCGATTGTCGAGCTCGACGATCTCCGGGAAGGCGCTCTCGGTCACCTGGAACGAACGCTCCCCGATATCGACGAAGCCTGCCTTCCCGAGCAGCTCCTCAATGAAGTCGTAGGTGAAGAGGGTGCGCGAGTAGCCGTACCAGAGCATGTGAACGATGAAGCGCCCTCCCCTGCTGCGCACCTCATCAGGGTCGACCTTGAAGTACTCGTCGTCGCCCGCCTGGTAGGCGCGGATTCCACGCCGCAGGTCGGGCAGGCTGAGTCGCAGGGTCCCCCCCGGCTTGAGAACCCGCCACAGCTCTCTCAGCGCCGGCACCAGCTCGGGATAGGGAAGCTCAGGCAGCGCGTGGATGCTCACCGCGCAGTCGATGCTCTCGTCCTCGAGCGGCAGGGCGTCGCGAATGTCGCAGACGAGGTCGATCCCGGGCGCGTCCTTGATGTCGGAGTTGATCCAGCCAGGGGCGGTGTGGGACCCGCAGCCCCAATTGAGCCGACGCGGTTGGGGGTCGCCGGGCGCTGCGTCCGGTGCCAGGGAGTCGCTCATGCCTCTCCCAGCTTCGCCATCAGGCGGGTCAGCACCTTGCGCGCATCGAAGTGCTCCTCGGCGATTTCACGCGCCGCGGCGGAGTGGCGCGCCCGGTCCGAGCAGACCGCCTCGATCCCGGCCCTGGCGCCATCGACATCGGAGTAGGCGATCAGGCCCTCGCCGCTCTCGTACCTGCCGGTGAAACCGGTGTCCTGGGCGATCACCGGCTTGCCGCTGGCCAGGTAGCAGATGCTCCGCTCGCTGAACCACCCGCTCCGGGTCTCGACGTACATCTCCTTGGCGACCATCAGCTCGGCGCGTGAGGCTTGGACGTAGCTGCGGTAGGACCAGGGGTCGCCCGCAACCTGTCGCGGGTCGGCGAGCGCCCAGCCGTTCTCGCGCAGCAGCTCGATGTCCTTTGAATCGGCCGGGTCGATCTCCAGCGCAAGCTCGATCCTCGCCTCCGTCATGCTCGGCAGGCTCGCCAGCTTGCGCAGCTCGTGCGCCCGCAAGCCGAAGCGCCTGCCCCCGTACTCCACCGGATCGTAGGGCCCGCGCCAGCTCCCGACGCTGGTGATCGCGGTCCCTCCGTCCGTGCATGGCCAGTGCTCGAGGGCGATCGGCTGCGGTGTGGCGATCCAATCGAGCCCGCAAGTGGGGATCGTGCACTCCGCGCCGCCGATCCCCTCCCCGACGGTGAGGAAGGCGTCATGGCCAACGAACGGATCGTGCAGGCCCAGGTCGCACCACATCTGCCCGAATCCGGGATCGATGTCCAGGAACACCCGGCGCCGCGCGGCCTCCAGCATCTCCTCGTCGTCCACGAAGCCCATCACGTTGAGGAGCAGGACAGATCGCCGAACCCGCTCGACCGCGTCGGCCCGCGAGAGCCCCACGGTCTCCCGCCCATCGCCGAGCAGCAGTGAGTAGCTGTCGCCCAGGCCAGCGCGTTCCATGGTTTCGACCAGCCAGCGGACGCAGCGGTCACGGACCGCCTCCGATGGTGCACCGGAAGCGTCCGTGGCCATCTCGGGGGTGAGGCGATCCAGGAACAGCACCTCGTAGCCGAGCGAGCGGAAGCCCAGCAGGTAGTTGAGCAGCGCCCAGGCGTGCCCGCCGTAGCCCTGGCGTTGGGCGAGCGAGCCGCCAACGACAATCGAGGGCATGGCAGGGGCCCGGGTCAGCGCTCCGGCGCCATCTCGAGCGTCGGCTCGTAGCCGAGTTCGACCAGCGTCGGGTCCAGCAGCTCGCCGCACAGCTCCGCGATCTCGGGGGATAGGTCGCGCCGCCAGCGGCCGATCGAAGCCGAGACCTCCCCGGCGGTGCGGTGGTAGTCCATGTCGGGGGCGTCCGCAGCGGCCCGCTCCAGCGTCTCGGCGATCGTCCCCTCGCTTGCGTCCAGGTCCAGAAATCCGAGCAGCTCGCCGAGCGTCGCCTCCGGCGCTTGGATCAGATCCTCGTAGCGGACCAGGTGAGCCGCATCCCCGCGCTCCTTCAGTCGGCGCAGCATTCGTCTGGCCGAGTTCCTCAGCGTCGTCTCGACGTACTCGGCGTCGCTGCTCACCTCCCCCCGCCCGAACGCCTGGTAGCCGCGCTTCTCGTTGAAGGCGATCACCGAGCAGAGCATGTCGCGGAAGTCGCGGACGAGGATCACCTCGCGGGCGCCCGGGTAGACCTCCGCCAGGA
>Ga0075423_10000525_pt1 | contig 31043 bp, 24 predicted proteins | sample SoiMethybrSBSTD2_FD_80114 | JGI IMG/M metagenome (GOLD analysis project Ga0075423, IMG submission 80114) | Bulk soil microbial communities from a Populus tree surrounding site in Tennessee, USA - Soil MetaG P. TD hybrid SBSTD2 | ecosystem: Environmental > Terrestrial > Soil > Tree plantation...
CGTGCGCTGGTTGGAGTGGTGCGACGCGGTGTGGAAGCCGTCACGAACGCCGCTGCCCGGGTAGACCGCGCCGCTCGTGTCGCGCGCGTACATCATCGTGGAGATGCGGGTGATCTCCGCCTGGTAGGCGAGCACCTGCAGGTCGTACATCAGCTTGATGTGATCCTCGAACGCCTCGGGCACGCCCACGGGCGCTTCGGGCACGTCCGGGTTGCTGGCGGACTGCGCCGTCGCCTTCTGAATCCGGCGCTCGATTTCCCGCACGTTGTCGAGATACTCGCCGAGCCGCGCGCGGTCGCCGGTATCGAGCCTGCCCTGCAGGCGCGCGACCTTGTCGGTGACGGCGTCGAGAATGCTGCGATCCTGCTGCTTGCGCGACAGGCGCAGCGCGGCGTTGCTGCCGTCGCCGAACAGCCGCTCGAACACGACCTGCGGGCTGTTCTCCATCGGCAGCGGCAGCGTGTCGTTCCGCCACGAGATGGTGTTGTAGTAGGCGCAGCCGTAGCCGGCGCCGCAGTTGAGCGCGACTTCCTCGATACACACCTCGATCGACGGCAGCGGCGTGTCCTGGCCGATGTGATCGGCGAGAAGTTGATCGATCGTCTTGCCGGCGTGCACGGTGCCTTTGTCGGGATGCGCGCCGCTGAGGAACACCGCCGCGGACCGCGCGTGATCGGCGCCGGCATCCGAGCCCTTGCCGCCGGCCATCGGGTGGGCGAGATTGCTGCAGACGATGAGTCGGTCGCGGAGTTTCTCGAGCGGCTTCAGCGACTCGGTGAAGGCGAAGCCGCTGCCCTCCGTCGCCGGCGTCCACTTGTCCATCGTCGCGCCGTGCGGGATGTAGATGCCGCAGAAGCGGCTCTTCGGAAGCGCGGCGGTCCTGACGAGCGCGGTGCCGGCCGGGATCATCGAGTCGAGCAGCGGCAGCGCCAGCGTCACTCCCATGCCTCGGAGAAACGTGCGACGTGGAAGATGCTTCTTGGTGATGAAGGCCATTCATCTGCTCCGCGCGCGCCGAAGCGCGCGCTCTACGGTCCGTCCCGCCGTAGCCCTCAGGCGAAGGCGGACGGACACTACGACTGAGTTCGCATCTGAAACGCCGGACTCTTGACGATTCCCAACACCAGGTCCGAGAAGCGATACCGATTCTTCGACGCGTCGCGCATGACCGCGCGCACGGTCGGCATGTCGTAGTACCGCGTCTCACGGCCGACGCCGAACATCATCAGCTTCTCGGTCATCGCGGCCACGAAGACGTCGCCGCGTGCGAGCATCGCTTTTCGCAGGTCCGCCGGCCCGCCGATCGCCGTGCCGTCGACGAGCTGTCCCGACGCATCGATCTTCACGCCTTCGTCCGTCGCGCGCCAGCGTCCAATGGCGTCGAAGTTCTCGAGCGACAGGCCGATGGGGTCCATGATCTTGTGGCAGCCGGCGCAGGTCGGATTCGATCGGTGCTGCTCGATGCGCTCGCGCACGGACCGCGCCGTGGCCGTCGGCTTCTCCTCGAGGTTCGGCACGTCCGGTGGTGGAGTCGGTGGTGGAGCGCCGAGCAGGTTCTCGAGAATCCACTTGCCGCGGATCACAGGCGACGTGCGATTCGCATTCGAGGTGACGAGCAGCAGGCTGCCTTGTCCGAGAAGCCCGCGTCTCGCATCGCTGGGCACGGGCACACGACGGAAGTCGGGGCCGTAGACGTTGGGAATGCCGTAGTGCTTGGCGAGGCGCTCGTTCACGAACGTGTAGTCGGCGTCGAGCAGATCGAGCACCGACCGATCCTCGCGCATGATGCTCTCGAACAGCAGTTCGGTCTCGCGCTGGAAGCCCTGACGCAGGTTGTCGTCGAAGTCGGGAAAGATGGTGACGTCAGGATTGGCGCTCTTCAGATCGCGCAGGTAGAGCCACTGGTTCGCGAAGTTGCTCACGAGCGAGCGCGCCTTCGGATCGGCGAGCATCCGTCGCGCCTGCTTCTCGAGCACTGCCGGTTGATGCAGCTTGCCGTCGATGGCCAGCTTGAGGAGTTCTTCATCGGGGATCGACGACCAGAGGAAGAACGACAGGCGCGAGGCGAGCTCAGTGTCACTGATGCGATATGCCGTCTTCGGCGCGACGCCGGCCGGCGTCGGCTCGAAGCGGAAGATGAACTCGGGATCGGCCAGGATGCGGCGCAGCGCCATCTCGATCCCCGCCTCGAAGTTGCCGGTCTTGGTCCTCTCTTGTTGATAGAAGGCGAGCAGCGAATCGACATCGCCGTCCGTCACCGAGCGCCGATAGGCGCGCCGCGCGAGCGTGGAAATGATTTGCTTGGCGCAAGCGATTTCGTCGGATGTGATCGTGGTCCCGCCGGCGTCGTTTGCCGGCGGGTCTCGCCGAAACGCATCGCGCGAAGGCGGATGACACGAGAAGACCCGTCGACGACTCGGTGTATCGCCGAGACCGGTCGCCTTGTACGGTCCGGTAATCACCACGCGCGAGAGGTGCGGCGCGGTGGTGTAGCCGTACTGCATGCCGATGAAGACATCGTAAGTGCTCGACACCGGACGCTTCACGAGATCTTCGTTGGCGGCATAGCTCTTGTTCAGGAACGCCACGCCGATCGTCTGCGGTCCGGCCTTCACCTTGAGCGGGAACTCGAGGCGGATATCAGGCGTCATCTTCACCCGCTCTTCGATCGGATCGGTCGGCTTCGGCTTTGGCGGATGCGAGCCGTTCGCCTCGCGCATGAAGAACATCGGCACTTCGTCGAGCTTGAACAGCTTCACGCGCTGACCGTTCAGCGTCACCTCGAGCTCTTCGCCCTCGGCGCCCTCACCGAACACCTGACCGAAACTCAGTTTCAGCAGCGACAGCTTGATCTGATACTCGCCGTCGACGGGGAAGTTGTGCTTGATCGTCGTGCCGCCGCGCGTGCCGAGCGGTTGGCCTTCGAGCGTCTGGTTCTGACTCAGATCGCCCTTCACCGTATAGGTGACCTGCAGCGGCGCCGCGTCGCGCTCACCGACGGCGAGCCGGCTGATCTTCGCTGCCGCCGCGACGTAGCGTTCGAGCAGCGACGGCGACACGCCCAGCACGTCCGCGATGTTGTCGAACCCGCGGCTCGAGTCGTCTGCGGGCAGGAGGGTAGCGGAGTCTACTTCCAATGCCAGCAGATCGCGGATCGCGTTCGCGTACTCCGCGCGGTTCATGCGGTGGAGCGGGGTCTTGCCTGGATTCGGGGTCGCGGCGGCTGCACGATCGATCGCGTTCTCGATCGACCCGGCGAAGGCGTCGAGCGCGGCGCGGTCTGGCCGCTTCGCACCAGCCGGAGGCATCAGGCCTGCGCGCACCTTGCGAATGACTTTCTCCAGCGTCTCGGCGTCGGCGCCCGCGCGATCGAGCGAGATCTGCTCGAGTGACAAGTTGCCGGTCTTCAGCTTGTCATTGTGGCACGTGACGCAGTACTGGTCGATGACCGTGGGTCGAGAGATCGTGGCCGCGTCGGCGGGCCGCCTACCCGCCTCCGCCGGAGGCTCCGGCGGGTCCGCCGTAGCGTTTCGCGAAGGCGGAAAGGCGGCCCCTACGGCGGTCGACGAAGGCTGCTGCGCGATGAGCGCGGCCCATCCGATCGTGACCAGGGCGATCGTGCACGCAAATAGTCGTCTTCTCATTTCGCGGACGCAGATGTTGCGGCGGCCTGATTGCCCAGCAGCTTCTTCAACAGCGTGATCGCCTCCGGCTTCGCAACGGGCGGGCGGATCGCGAGGAACGTTCCTTCGGCAAACGTCATCGGGGTCCGGCCGCCGACGTCAGGGGTGTCGAGCTTCGCGCCATGGTCGGCGAGGATCTGAATGATCGACACCCACCCGCGATTGGCCGCGCCGTGGATCGCCGCGAGTTTGAGCGTGTTGGTGGCATTCACGTCGGCGCCGCGATCGAGACACAGCGTCACGGCCTCGACGTACTCGGCCTCCGAGCGCGTGACGGTTTGACCCGGCATCCAGTTGATTCCCGCCGCCGCCATCAATGCCGTCGATCCCTGATTGGTCGCGATGTTCGGATCGGCGCCGTGCGCGAGGAGCAGGCGCATGACGGCGATGTCGCCCGACAGCGCCGCCCTGATGAACGGCGTCTGGCCGTCGAAGTTCACCCACGATCCATCGAACTGCATCAGGCCATGCACTGGCGTCGTGTCGGTGCGCAGATTCGGATCGGCGCCTTTCTCGAGCAGCGCCTTGATCAGATCGAGCGGATCGCGCCCGTCGCTGTAGAGGAACGGATACTTCTCGTGATTGAAGTTGCGCAGCTCGATGGCGGCAAACAGCGCCGCGCGATGATAGTCGTCGGCGATGTTCGGATTGGCGCCCCTCTCGAGCAGTTCGGTGGCGAGCGTGACCTGGCCGTTCAGGAGTGCGATGAGCAGCGGCGAGGTGTGATTCCCCGACGCCTGATTGATGTCAGCGCCGAGCTCCAGCAGCATCCGCGTCATCGCGACGTTGCCATCGCGAACCGCGAACAGCAGCGGCGTCATGCCACCGTCGGCCTTCGGCAGCGCACGCTGACGGATGATGCCTGGTCCCGACGCACCGCCGGCCCGCGCGGCCACGTACTCGCCCTTGGGGATGCTGATCGTGGTGTGCGCCTTGACGTCGGCGCCGCGCGCGACCAGCAGCTTGACGACGTCGGGATGGTTTTCGGTGACGGCCCACATCAGCGCCGTCTGCGCGCGTGTGTTGTCCTTGGCGTCGACCTTGGCGCCGCGATCGAGGAGCAGCGTCACCGCGTCGACATTGCCCGTGCGCGCGGCCGTCATCAGCGCCGTTTCACCGCCAGGCGTCGCGGTGTTCGCATCAGCACCGGCATCGAGCAGCTTGCGCAGGATCGCCGCGTTCCCGTTCATCGCCGCGAGTCCGATCGGCGTCACGCCATACCGCGTCGTCGCCTTCACGTCGGCGCCACGTTTGATCAGCGCGTCGACTGTCTTGACATCGTTCGCGCGAACGGCCTGATGCAGAGGAGTGGACTCGTCCGAGCCGATGCTTTCGCCGCGAGCGTCAGCGAGTCTCGCCGTGGCCGTAGGCGAAGGCGAGGGCGGAGACTGGGTTTGAGCGGCGTAGATGGCCGTGCTGGTGACGAACACTGCCAGCAGCAAGCCGATCAGCACAGGGTGGCCCGGTTTTGTCCAGCGCATCCGATATGCCCCTTCTTGAACTGGCGAATATTTTAGGCCTGATTCGCTACTTCTTTATCGTTCCCGTGAGCCCCTCCGGGGAGCAGTTGAACTTTTCGATCTTGAGCGGCGAGGCCGCGTACTCGTACGTGGTTCGATCGAACGGACGCGTGAAGTAGTCGGGATCCGCGAGATCGACTTCGACCACGAGACGCTGCCGCGCGGTGTCGAGGTGCAGGCGCTCTACTGACGTGAGGGCCGCCGAGTGGAGCAGTCCCTTCGTCGGCTGACCCGGCTGCTCGACATACTGATTGAGCACGCCGGCTGAATAGTTCGCGGTCTCGATGATCAGCGTCTCGCCGTCCCAGCGGCCGATCGAGTGGCCGAGCGAACCGCGCTTGGCGTCCTTCGGATGGTCCTTCATGTTCATGTGGATGACGCGGCGCACGTCCATCCACTCGTGATGCAGTACGACGTCAGTGCCGTCGCGCACGATCTCCAGCGGTGTACCGGGCGCGCCCCACACGCGGCGCACGGCAACCGGATCGCAGCGGAACACCGGATCGTCCTTGAACGGATCGTAGGCGGCCGTGGCTTTCTCGCCGGCCGGAGTCAGAAACTTGATCATCGGCTGCGGGCCGCTCGTGCTGCGATTGGGAATCGGCGCGAGCAGCCACGTACCGAAGATGTCCTTGCGCGGCGGCAGCGCAGGCTCCGCCGGGCGTGCGGGTCCGGTCGGCCCGTTCACGCTCAATTTCTGGCCGTCACCGATCGCGACCGTGTCGAAGAAGCACATGTACGGACTGTGACGCGAGAGCGATCCGGTCACGGTGATCTTGCTGCCGGTCTTCAGCAGCTGCGGCGTGATCCCGTTGCGGGTCAGCTGCGTAACGCCGTGCGATTCGCACACGTACTCGTGCGTTCGGCCGTTCTCATCGACGGCGTTGATATGCACGTAGCTGTGCGGGTTCTGGGCCTCGAACTTCGTCAGCGTGCCGGAGATGCTGACCGGCTTGCTGGAATCGAAATGGGGAGCGAAACTGTGATGCGCGAAGGCATCGGACCCCAGCAACACGGCGCTGATAACGGCGATGGTCCCGGGAACTGATCGCATGATGCGGAAGTATACGGCTTCATGGACCTGGTGACGCTCGGTCGTACGCTCGGTTTCTCGCTTGCCGCCGGCGTGAATCTCTATGCCACCGTCGCGATCCTGGGGCTTGCCGCGCGCTTTGGTTGGGTTGACCTGCCGCCGCAGTTCCAGGTCTTCAACAACGATGTCGTGATCGGCGCGGCGGTCGTGATGTATCTCGTCGAGTTCCTGGCCGACAAGATCCCGTACTTCGATTCGTTGTGGGACGGCATCCACACGCTGATTCGACCGATCGGCGGTGCCTTGATCGCCGTGAGCACGATCGGCGACGCGTCACCGGCGGTGCAAGGCCTGGTCGCCCTCCTCGGAGGAACCGTCGCCGCGGGCAGTCATCTGTCGAAAACCAGTACCCGCGCCATGGCGAATGCGAGCCCAGAACCGATCACGAACTGGGGTCTCAGCCTCGGTGAGGATGTTTTCGTCGTCGGCCTTGGGTATCTCGCGTTGGCTCATCCGGTCGCGGCTCTCGTCGTGACGGCCATTGCCTGCGCGCTCATCGTCGTCTTCCTTGCCGTGATCGTCCGAACCGTGCGGGGCTGGTTCCGCCGCTGGTTCTCGAGACCTGCACCTTCCACCTGACCTTTGCCCTTTGACCTGCGCGCACTCTGCGTCACAATGCGCGGAGGAGGCTCATATGAAGCGGTCCACCGGCGTTGCGATCTTGTGCGCGCTCGTGTTACTCGTCGGCGCGACGGCCGTCCGCGCGCATCACTCGTTCTCGGCCGCCTTCGACATGAACAAGCCGGTCACGGTGCAGGGCACGATCGTCGAGATTCGCCTCGAGAACCCGCACTCGTGGTTCTTCCTCGATGTCAAAGATCCCAGCAGCGGCAAGGTGCAGCGCTGGGGCTTCGAGGCGGGGACGCCGAGCGGGATGGTGCGCAACGGCTTCAAGCCGGGCATCATCAAGAAGGGCGTTGACGTCACCATCAAGGGCTTTCATGCGAAAGATCCGTCGCAGAACATGGGCATGCTGCGCGAGCTGATTCTCGCCGACGGCACGTCGTACGGGATGTTCGGATCGCAGCAAGGACCTGCCGCGCAATGAAGCCGCGTCTCGTCACGACGATCATCGCGGCGGCGTTCGTGATCGCGTCCGCGTGGGTCGCATCACCGGTCGCGCCCGTGTCAGCCAGACAAGCCGACACGCCGGCTGCCCCGGCGCCGCGCATGGCCGACGGTCATCCCGATCTCACCGGCGTGTGGTGGGGAGGCGCTGACGTCGGTGCGGCACGAGGTCGCGGCGGCGCACGCGGTGGTGGACGCGGACCGCAGGGCGCGCGCGGCACGCCGCCGCCGACGTTCATGAGCCTGTACAAACCGGAGTGGGCCGCGAAAGCCAAGACGCTGAGCGACAAAGACGATCCGACGCTGCGCTGCAGGCCCACTGCCTTCGGCACGCTCAACGTCAGCATGTACGACGTTGGTGCCGTGGGACAGATCATCTCCACGCCGAAGATGGTGGTGATACTCACCGAGACGTATCACGGATTCCGTCTCGTGCCCACCGATGGGCGGCCTCATCCCGATGATGTGCCGCCGTCGTACCGCGGCGACTCGATCGGTCACTGGGACGGCGACGTGTTCGTGGTCGACACGAAGAACTTCACCGACAACACCTGGATGTCGGCCGAGGGCCGCGTGTCGCCGCACTCCGACGCCTTGCACATCGTCGAGCGCTATCGACGCGTTGACGCGAACACGTTGGAGATCGAGGCGAGGGTCGAAGATCCCGAAGCGCTGACCGCGCCGTGGACCGCACCGAAGCAGACACTGGTGCTTGCCCCGTTCGATCGCATCATGTCGCTGAATTGCTCGGGCATCGAGACGCAGGCGCTCATGGACGCCGCCGCGAAACAAAACGAAGGGAAGTAGAGGCGGGTCTTCAGACCCGCCCCTTACGAACGATCCTACTGACAGCGATCCGAGATCTTGCGCCAGCTGAGGACGTTCAGCATCGCAAGATCTTTCACCTTGTTCGTGCCCGCACTTGTGGCCTTCGGGACATAACCGGTTACCAGAATCTGCTGACCGACGGCGGGCTGCACCTCGCCTTCGAGCTTGCCGGTGAGGCTGTAGTTTTCGATGTTGGTCCCACCAGTGTTGACCGGCTTGAGCGTTTCGGCATCTACAGTTTTCGCGCCTCGCAGCATGAACTCGTTGGCCACGCCGAGCCCGGTGTTTGCTGCGCCGCCTCTGCCGTCATTGTGCTGCTCGCGATACGCGCTTTCCTTCTGCACGCACCCGACCACGCTCACGATGTCTTCGCCGCCGCTCGCCTTGGGGCGCGCCTGATCTTTCTTTTCCTGCGCCGCGGTCAGCGAGACGAACATGCACGCGATTGCGGCCGTTGACCACATCTTCGATCTCATCGTTTCCCCTCCCTGCTGTTTCGACGCTGTGCTTGCACACTGCAAGTCAGAAACCACTCGACGAAGACGAGCCAGTAGTGGAGTTTGCGAAGATGAGGTGAGCGCAATAGCCGAGCGCGCGAATGTAGAACCTTCGCGGCTCGGCGTCCGTAGTGTCCGGCTTCGGCCGGACCTCATTTGCCGTCGACTGAGAACGCCAGCAACACGTTGCCTGGCGTCCCGCCGACGAAGCCGTAGCCCGAGTTGACGAACAGCATGCCTCCACTGACGACAGGACCAGGGCCGTCGATCGATCCGCCGTTGGCGGCGACGCCGTTGACGGTCTGGAATTTCTGCGCGGTGTCGACGTCCCAGACAATCGTGCCGTTGTCGCTGGCATACGCGCGCAGGTGTCCGTCGAGACCGCCCGACAAGACGATGCCTGGGATCGCGGTCACTGCGGCCGATTGAGCGGGGCTGCATCCGGGGCGATCGCCGCAGCCGGGATGCGGTGTCTTCCAGACGATGTCGCCGTTCTGCGGATTGATCGCGAAGAGCCCGCCACCGGCAGTGGGATTCAAGCGCATCGCCTGGCCGAGCAGACCGCTTGGCTGCGCACCCGGCGAACCTGCGGGCGCCGGCTCGGGCTGCACATCAGAGAGCGCTGCATAGACGCGAGTGCCATCGAAGGCGGTGCCCCACTGGACGCCGCCGAGCGCACTGCCTTTCCCGATCTGCGTCTGCCACAGAATCTCGCCGCCCCGATCGGGATCGACGGCGTGCACGACGCCTGATTTCTGCCCGGCGATGAGCGCGCGCCGCTTGTTCGGGAGATCGATCAGCATCGGCGACGATCCGAAATCGAAGTCAGGACCTCTGGCTTGCGGGCAGTTCGTCTGAGCCGCGGCAGGCAGACCGCAGTCGACGGTGAACGCATCGTTCGGCGTGGTCTGCCTCGACCAGAGGAGCTTGCCGGTTTTCAGATCGAACGCGATGAACGAATCCGACGTGCTCGCCGGAGGATCGGAATAGCTGTCGCCCGTCGTCACGTAGACCACACCGCGCTGAAGATCGACGGCAGGAGACGACCACACTCCTGCACCCGACGGTCCCCAGAGCTGCACGTCTTGTTTGTTCTTGCGCACAGGCTTCGGCTCTTCGGGGATCGTGTAGCTCTTCCACCGCACCGCGCCGGTTGCGGCATCGATCGCCGAGACGCTGCCTCGGAACTTGCAGCATTCGTACTTCGGCTGCGCGCCGAGCACTTCTTCTGCCGATGATGTGCCGACGTAGAGCGCGTCGCCGGCGAGTGTCGGCGAGCTGGTGATCGTTGCGCCGAGGAAGTCGTCGACGCGGCGTTTCCAGATCACTTCACCAGTGAGCGCGTCGACGGCGTACAACGTGGCCCGTTGATCGGCGAAGTAGGCAGCCCATCGTCGTGTCCCTCCGGTGGTGATGGCGCCGACGCTCACCGCCGTGCGAACGGGTGCATCGGTCTTGAATGCCCAGTACTGACAACCGCTGTCGGCACTGAGGGAGTACACGACTGGCCCGGCGCTGCCGACGAAGACACGTCCGCCCACCACCGTGGGCTGCGCGAACGCACGATTGACCCCGGGAAATCCGAATGCCCACTTCAGCTTCAAGCGCGGCACGTCGTTGGCTGTGAGCTGCGCCATCGCCGCCGGTTGGAAGCGATGCTGCGCGGAGGTGACGCCCCACCCATTCCATCGCGGGCGGCCGAGAGGATCGGTGAACGTCGCGCTCGCGGTACAGGCACCCGCCGTGCTCGCCGTCGTTGGTGTGTTTGTGCCGAGCAGACGCGCGACCGAGTCGATCTCGTTCGGCGAGAGGCCATTGGCCTGTGATCGCATGGCGCCTGTGGTCAACGCCTGGCGGATCAGATCGACCGATAGTTTGCCGAGCGCCTGACGATTCGCGGCTCGGGGTACGCCGCCCTCGTGACACATCGCGCATCGTGACGCATACAGCTGTTCTGCCTGTTGATTGGTGGCTTGCGCTGCTTGCGCAGCTGACGCTGCCGCGAGAACGGAGGAAAGGACTAGCGTCGTGAGCATGATGTTCAATACGCCTCCCGCGCATCGATAAGTTCCGAGGGGTACGTAGTGTCCGGCTTTAGCCGGACCAATTACAACCAACCCGCGGCAAGTTGCTTGTTGTGAGCGGCGATCGCGTTCCGCATGAACATCGCGACGGTGACGGGGCCGACGCCGCCCGGCACCGGCGTCACCCAGCTCGCCACTTCCTTCACGCTGTCGGTATCGACGTCGCCCACGATCATCGTCTCGCCGTTCGGACCGGTCACCTGGTTGATGCCGATATCGATGACGGCCGCGCCCGGCTTCACCATGTCGGCGTGCAGGAACTTCGGCTTGCCGACCGCGACGAGCACCGCATCGGCGCGGCGCGAATGTGCTGCCACCGATCGCGTCATGTGATGACACACGGTGACGGTCGCCCCCTCGGCCATCAGCATGAATGCGGCTGGCTTGCCGACGATCTCCGAGTGGCCCACCATCACGACCTCGAGCCCATGCAGCGTGAGGCCGGTGGCCTTGATCAACTCCACCGATGCGGCGGCAGTACATGGCGCAAGCGCGAGCTCGTTGTAGACGATGTTGCCGATCGAGGCCGGGTTCATGCCCTCGATGTCCTTGAACGGATGGATCGCCGACGCCAGCGAGCGGCCATGAATGTGCGCGGGCACGGGGCGCTGCAGGATGACGCCGAGCACGTCGGAGTCATCGTTCATCTTGACGAGCCTGGCCTTGCATTCTTCCTGCGTGAGCGTGGCGGGCCACACCTGGTCCTCGAAGCGCAGGCCGACTATCTTCGCAGCCGTCGCCTGACCGCGCACGTAGACCGCAGCGGCCTTCAGCTCGCCGATGCTGATCGACACGAGGCGCCCGATCGCGTGGGTCTGTTCGGCTGCACGCACATGGTCGGCGACCTCGCCGAGAATGCGATCGCGCACTGCGCGCCCATCCAGGAGCCGGTTGTCCTTCATATGCCTCAACAGTGTACGTGCTGTGTGGCCTTCGGGGCGCGCTACACTTACGTCCGCGATGAAGCGCCTGACCGGACATCTGTATTTCTGGGTGCTGCTGGCGATCGTGGCCGGGGGTGTGCTCGGCTACGCGAAGCCCGCGACGGCGGTGGCGCTGCGGCCGCTCGGTGACGGGTTCATCGCTCTGGTGAAGATGCTGATCAGCCCGATCATCTTCTGCACGGTGGTGCTGGGCATCGCCGGTGCGGGCGACATGAAGAAGGTGGGGCGCGTCGGCGGCAAGGCGCTGATCTACTTCGAGGTCGTCTCGACGATCGCGCTCGTCATCGGGCTCATTGTCATCAGCGTCGTCAAGCCGGGAGCGGGCTTCAACGTCGATCCGGCGACGCTCGATGCCAACGCGGTGGCCGACTACGCGAAGCGCGCGACCACGCAGACGACGACGGCGTTCGTGCTGGGCATCATCCCCGCGACGTTCTTCGATGCCTTCACCGGATCGGGCAACCTCCTGCAGGTGCTGTTCGTCGCGATCCTGTTCGGCTACGCGATGACGCACATGGGTTCGCGCGGCGCCGTCGTGCATCAATTCATCGAGGCGTGCTCGCACGTGTTCTTCGCGATGATGAACGCGCTGATGAAGCTGGCGCCGCTCGGCGCCGGCGGCGCGATGGCGTTCACGATCGGGCGATACGGCCTCGACGCGTTGAAGCCGCTGGCGGCGTTGATGGGCAGCTTCTACCTGACGTGCGTCCTGTTCGTGCTGGTCGGCCTCGGCACGATCGCGGCGTTCACCGGTTTCAACATCCTGCGCTTCATCGCCTACATCAGGGACGAGATCCTCACCGTGCTCGGCACGGCCTCGTCCGAATCGGCGCTCGTGCCGCTGATGCAGAAGCTCGAACGTCTCGGCTGCTCGAAGTCCGTGGTCGGCCTCGTCGTGCCGTCTGGGTACTCGTTCAATCTGGATGGCACGAACATCTATCTGACGATGGCGGCGATCTTCGTCGCACAGGCGCTGAACATCGAGTTGACGCTGCGACAGGAGCTCACCGTGCTCGGCGTCGCGATGCTGACATCGAAGGGCGCGTCGGGCGTCACCGGCGCCGGCTTCATCACGCTTGCGGCCACGTTGGCTGTCGTACCGTCGATACCCGTGGCCGGATTGGCGCTGATCCTCGGCATCGATCGATTCATGTCGGAAGCGAGGTCGATCACCAACTTCATCGGCAATGGCGTCGCGGCAATCGTTGTCGCGCGATGGGAGCGCGAGCTGGATACCGTGCAGTTGACGCGCGAGCTCACCGGGACGAAGCCCACGGCCGTGGCAGTCGCGCAGCGTTGACATGGGCGGATCGCGAGCTGCAGCCATGAGAAGGCACACCGGCGTCTGCGTGGGGGTTTCCGTCTTGATCTCCGCTGTGGCGTTCGGTCAATCGGCCGCCGTCGAAAACGGCGGACCACTGAGCGGCCCTCCTCCGTTAAACGCGCCGTTCACGGCTGACGCTCGAACCACGATGTTGCAGCGACTGAAGGACGGTACTCGCATCGAAAGGACGATGACGGCACGCTACTATCGCGACGCTGCGGGCCGTGTCCGCATCGAGCAGGCGATGTCGAGTGCCAATACCAGGATTACGGTGTTTCCCGGTCCGGCGGAACCTGTCGGCTATTTCCTCGAGCCATCGTCGCGACGGGCGAGGATCGTCGGGCGCTCTATCGAGGACGTCGCCGTTGGCGGGGGAAAGACCTTCGCTGTGCCAATCGGTCCTGTCGACTTCATTAACTTCGTGCGTAGCCCGCAACCCTTCGACCAGAGGGACGGACCTCCTGTGGCCGACACACTCTCGGACGAGGCGCTGGGCACGCGGCAGATCTCAGGTGTCGAAACGATTGGACGCCGGGTGACCATGGTGGTCCCGGTTGGCGTCGTCGGAAACGACACGCCGATCGAGATCGTCGACGAGCGGTGGGAGTCGCCGGAGTTGAAGCTGCTGATCTACTCACGCTTCTCCGACTCGCGCAACGGCGACGTCGAGTACCTGCTGACCAATATCCGTCGTCTCGAACCACCGGCGGCACTGTTCGAGGTGCCCGCGGATTACAGGCTTTGGAGGGTGGTTTCAACGTCGGATCCGTCAATACGGTTGATCCCACCGCAAAACAGCCTCGCGCAGGCGAGGTAGGCCACCTGAAGGTGGCCTCTACGTACGTAACTCCGCGAGCATCTTCTGTTGCCAGGTGACGGTTGCGGTCACCTGGTTCATCGTGAACACGTGGAGAGCGCGCACGTTCACCTCAGAATCTGCAAGTGTTGGCGCGAAGTCCTCGAGGAAATCGTCCGATCCGAACGATCCCAGTTGCGCGAGGTGGCCGAGCAGGCCGCGATGTTTCATCAGATACCGCGCCGAGTCGGCCACTCCGATGCGTGCCGCAATCGACGTCAGTTTGCGTAGACCGACGACACCAGGAATACCGAGGTGCATCGGCAGCACGATGCCGGCGCGGCGCACGCGCGACACCCACGCCGCCACCGCGTGAGGGTTGAACGACATCTGCGTCGTCATCCACTGCGCGAACGGCTGCTTCTCCCACAGATCGCGCAGCAGCACATCATCCGGGATCGTCGGGTGGCCTTCCGGGTAGGCGGGGATTCCAATCTCGTCGAAGTGGTGTCCGATATCGTTCAGCGCGCGAATGAATGAGAGGCCGTCTTTGATGTCGCCGACCGGCGCAGCATCGCCGCCGACGACAAAGACCTTGCGGACGTTGGCGCTTCGGAGCCGCGCGATGATGTCACTGACGTGCCCGCGATCTCTGACGAGCCTCGCGGCGATGTGAGGCGCGACGTCGTGGCCGCGTGCGGCGAGCCACTCTGCCAGGTTCATCGTCGCGTCGAGGCCCAGCCGAGTCGAGGTGGTGATCGTGACCCTGGCAGTGGCTGGTAACGCAGCCGCGTCATCGCGCGCGGTGCCGAGCGGGATCAGTTCGTAGATCGGGTTGGCGATCAGTCTCGCGACGGCGTCGCGATATTCAGCGTGAGGCATGCGTCTCGGGCCACTATACGACGCGCTCCGCTCGCCTCAACGAGGGGGGACGTACTCATCGGGCAGCAGTTCGATCGCGACCGCGATGCCATCGGCGGCGCCTGGCGCCGCCGCGCCCTCTCGTGCGCGATAGGTCGCGAACACACGTTGCGGCATTGGCAGCGCCCCGCACCCGACCGAGCCGCCTTGATCGGATCGATACGTGATGAAGTCGATCTCGCTCAGCTGCTTTGCCTCGAGTCGTAACAGCCGGCCGTTTGCATCGACAACGAGGGTCACGCCGCCCTTGCACTCGATGGCCCGGAACATCCCGAGCACCCGCGTCTCTCCGTCTTTCACCGGGCGCAGATCGAGGCGCACCAGCGTCGGCGGTGGTCCGATGCGAGAGGGCTGCGTCACGTCAGCCGCCGCGCTCAATGCGAGCACGCTCTCGCGGCCTCTCGCCTGGCCTGCGGTGCCCGCTCCGATTTGCGAGCGATTGCCAACCTCCGCGAGCAGACGCCTTGCGTCGTTTCGCACGTCGGCGCTGCTGCCGCGCGACAGCAGCGGTCCGAGGTAGTTCGTGGCCCTTTTCAGCTCGCCTTGTTCGATGAGCGCTTGCGCGAGCAGTAGACGATATTGTTCGCGCGATGGCGCGAGCTGCGCTGCCCGCTCGAGCATCGACACGGCGTGCGGGAGGTTGCTGCCTTCGGCCAGCTCTACGAATCCGAGCAGCCCCGCGGCATACGCCGAGATCGCGTCGACGTCGACGGCTCTCGACAGCGTGTCGCGCGCAGTCTTCAGAGTCGCCATCTTCTCGGCTTGCGCGGGCGTCTCGTTGACGCGAGCCAGGAGGGCGCGACCGAATGCCGTTTGCACGTACGCGTCTCGCGCGTCCTGTCCGGCGGCGCGTTCGAGGATCGGCAGCGCCGCGGCGATTCGGTTGGCTCTGAAATCGATCAGGCCGAGCGCCGTCGACGCTCGCGCGGCGTCGGGCTTGCGTGACAGGACAGCCTGCAGACGAGTGCGCGCCTCCTTTTCGCGGCCAACCCTCGCCTGCAGATCGCCGACATAGATATCCGCCTCGAGATCATCGAGCGCCGTGCCGCGTTCGGCCTCGCCGGTGATCTTCTGGTTGAACTGCAGCCGTAGCGCCGGGAACGCGACCTGCCTCACGTACTCGAAGAGCTCGCGATCGAGCGTCGCCGTGTCCGGTCCGAAGGCCTCGGTGAACGCGGTGCCGGCGTCGACGCCGCTCTGAAGCGCGGTGAGGTATGTCGAGAATTGAGGCGTGCGCGCACGGTTCCCGAGCGTCAGATAGTGAATGAGCGCCCACGACTGGGCGTAGAACACCCCGCGCCGGCTGCCTTCGTTGTAGACGGGCGAATCGCGATCGATCGAGAGCAGCTGCTTGATCGGCATGAGCGTGCTGCTTTTCAGCAGCTCCACATGCTGGGCGGGAGCCCGCCCGATCACGACAGCCTTGCCAGCCTCGAGGCCCTGCATGATCTCGTAGAACTCGGCTAGGCCCTCGTTCACCCACACCGGGACACGGCCGAGCGTGTCGCCGACGAGCGCGTGTGCGTACTCATGGAAGATCGTCAGCAGCGCCTGATCGGTGTACTCGCCGTTCAGCGCGATGTAGTTGAGATCCTCGCCGGACTGATAGTAGCCAGCCACCTCGATCGTGCTGCCTCGAAACAGCGGCTTCACCGGCGTGAGCGCGCGATCGGTCGCGAAGACGATGACAACGGTGGGCACCGGGGAGACGACGGTGGCGCCGGGCAGGGCACGGATCATGACCTCGCGGAACTGTTCGAGTTTTTCGGCGACCTCCCGGATCTGCCCGGCGGGTGCATCGCCAATGAACTGGAAATGCGCCGTGCGCAGCCGTGTCCACCGTGCGTCAGCATCGGTGGGCCACACGAGAGCGATCGCGACGACGAGAAGCAACCGGGGAGCAACGGACACACGGCCTCCCTCCGCGCGGACAGTCCGCGCTCGTTCGCCATATCGGATCGAGCCGAATGAAACGTCAGAGTCGCTTATCGCAGCGACGCCGGGAATCGAAAGTCCGCCATGTTCGCATCGAGCTGCACGCCGGCGCTGTTGATCGCCATCGACGTCGAACGATAGCCACCGACGGCGATGAGCACGTCGAGCAGTTGCTTGGTGTCGAGTCCTTTCGCGAGAGCCGCCCAGGTGTCGTCGCTCACGCGGTCGTCTCGATAGAGTTCGTCGGTCGCGCGGATGAGGGCGATCTCGAGCGGTTCACCGCCGCCGCTGTCGGGCCCGGCGATGATCCGCGCGACGTCGGCGTCGGTCATGCCGGCGCGGCGTCCGAGCCGCGAGTGCGCGGCCCATTCGTACTCCGAGCGGCAGAGGACGCCGATGCGCATCAGCAGTGTCTCCCGCTGCCGCACCGAGAGCGTCGTCGAGTTGAGGATGTGCTGATTGATCGGGCCACGCACGCGGTCGGCCGACGGATTGCGGACGAAGGTCACGAACACGTTCGCTGCGCGTTGACCCGTACCGTTCGGATCGAAGCGCTTGCGCTGTTCGGGCGTCCACTCGCGCGGCTCCAGCGGCGGAATACGTGCTTCTTTGTCGACGAGGCGCAGGTTGGTCCGCTTGGCTGCGACCGAATAGGGGAGCGCGGGCAGACGTTCGGTCGCGTTCGATTCGACCTCGACGCCAAGCGAGTCGATCGCGCCAGCCTGCATCGTCAGCGTGCCGACGGTGTCGACGAGATCGACGAGCTGGTTGGTGTTGTAGCGCGCACTCAGCGCTTTCCACGTCGCGTCCGAGACGAACGAGTCGACGTGCAGTTCGTCGGCGGCGCGCAGCACGGTGCTCTCGAATGCGTCCCATCCCTTGGAGTCCGGGCCTTGTGCGACGCGGCGGAGCTCGTCGTTCGTGAGACCGGCGCGACGCGTGCCCATCGCCCAGTGCGCCCACAGATAGTTCGAGCGCGTGAGCCAGGCGGTGCGGAGCCCGAGCAGCGCGCGATGCCGCGGCGACATCGTGGAGTCGCTCGACACGTAATGCTCGAACGGCATGATGTGCTCGACGAGCGAGGGGTGGTTCAGATACGTTGCCACTGCATTCGGCATGTCCGCAGACGCGAAACGGGCGACGAGCGCGCGTTGTTCGTCGGTGCGTTGCGACTCGGCCACAGGAGTCACTCTCGGGCCCGCCGCGCGCGCCGGAGTTTGCGCGAGCAGCGCTCCGACAGCAACGATGAACGCAACGGACACGCGCATGGTCACGACCTCATTTCGATGGAGCACGCTGAATGAGCTCGATGTGGTTGCCCGCCGGATCGATCGCGATGCCGATGACGATGCCGGTGTTGCGGAAGGGCCGTGGCTCGCTTTGCATCGATCCGCCGGCGGCCTTGATCGCGGCCACCGTCGCGTTCATGTCGGTGACGTTGAAAATCACGTGCGCGATCGGATCCTTCGTCGCATCGGAGTCGCGGTGCATGATGACGACCGGCAGACCCGTGTTCGCCTTGGCAGCGTCTGCAGTGCCGCCAAAGTTCACGAAGATCTCGGGGCCGCCCGGCACGTCGATGCGATTGACTTCGAACATGCCGAAGGCCGCCTGATAGAACTTCGCGAGAGCGACCGTGTCAGCGGCGGCGATCCGCACGGAGTTCAACGTGACGTCGGCGTAAGACGCACGTGCGGCGAGTAAGAAAATGCCGATCGCAAGAACCGCGACGCTCTTCATCACAATCTCCTTCACTTTTGCAGCTGCGGCGACGTCGGATTTGCCGGCGCCACCAGGTTCTTCGAGAAGAACGGGAGGACGTTGCGCTCGATACGCTCGCGCACGTGGTTGGTGTGGTCGCCCTCGTACTCCTCGTACGCATGCGGGATCCTCAGGCGCGTCAACGCCTCATGCAGCTGCTTGTTCGAGGCGAGCAACGTGTCCTTCGTCCCAATCTCGACCGCGATCGCGTAGTACGACTTCAGATCCTCCGCATGCTGCTCGAGCATTTCGAGCGGTGCGTTCGCCGCCCACTTGGCGACGATGTCGGGGCGAACTTTGCCGTCCTTCACGGGGAGATCCAGAAACAGCGGTGGGTTCTTTGGATTGGGCGACCACGCCGCCGCCGATGCCAGCGTCGTTGACGGCCCGAATCCGGGAGCGCGCGCCGCTTCTTCTGCCTGCTCGCGCGTCTTGATGGCCTCGGCAGCAGCGATCGCTTCGGGGCGTGGATTGCGGTTCGCGCTCAGACAACACGCGCTCATGATGTAGAGGCTCAGGAACACGTCGGGCCGCTTCATGCCAATGCGAAGCGCGCCGTACCCGCCCATCGAATGGCCGGCGAGCCCGCGGCTCACACGCGCGGGCAGCGTGCGGTAGTGACTGTCGATGTAGCCGACGAGATCGTCTGCGATGAACCGCTCCCAATCTCCGATTGTCGGAGAGCTCGAGTACATGCTGCCCTTGTGCAGGGTGAACGCGTTGGGCATCACGACGATCGGCTCGCTGAAACCCTGGGCGCTGCTCAGACGGTCGGCGCTTTCCTGAAGACTGGCCAGCCGCTCGGTGAAGGTGTTGTCGCGGCCGCCATAGCCGTGCAGGAGATAGATGACGGGGAAGCGGCGGTTCTGATCGCGAGCGTAGCTCGGAGGCAGATACACCGTGACGTCGCGATCGGGCGAGTCGCCTTCGAGATTGCCCTCGAGGGCCTTGCCGTGCACGGTGATGTGCTCGATTGCGCCTGGTCCCCCGCCCACGGCAGGACCCGCCCCGCGCGCACCGCCGCGCCCTTGCGCATGCAGGAGCGTCGTCGCCACGGTGAGTGCCACCGCGCATGCGATAAACCTTGCCCGTTGTGCGCTCATCACACCTCCAGTCGAGGGGTGATTCTATCTGGGGTCAGACCCCGGTGACACCTCGACTCAACCCCTTGAGTCGAGGCGTCACCGGGGTCTGACCCCAGTAGCTATTCGCTCGGGACGCCGCAGGTGTTCACGGGAATGGCGGGAATCGACGAGAGGTACTCGTAGATGGCGCGCAGATCGCGATCGGTCATCTCCTGGTAGACCGGCCACGGCATCACCTCCAGCACCATCCCCGGATTGTCGGGATCTTCACCGGTGCGGATCACGTGTACGAACTGGGCCAGCGTCAGTCCGGCGGGCTTGCCGTCCTCGAAGGGCGTGATGTCACGCGACACAGGTGTTCCGGGCCCAGGCGGTCCGAACGGCGTGCCGCCGGCGAGATAGCAGTCGACGTTGATCTGTTTCGGCGCGCCCAACGCTGCGTAGGGATCCTTTGTAAACGGCGGTGAAGTGTGGCAATCATTGCAGCCGCCCACGGCGTTCACGAGGTAGCTACCAAGCCCGACGAGACTGCGGTTCTTGCCTTTCAGGTCGAGCGTGATGCCCTGTTTCTTCGCGTAGTCGAAGCCTGTCTGTATTCTCGATGCCGTCTCGCGGTCCTCTTGCGCGTTGATCTCCCCAGCGCGTCCTTCGTTGTCCTTGTCTCCCGCCCGTCCTTGCGCGGCTCCCAACATCGCGATGCTGCAGAACACGAGGAATGCCGCCGCGGCAATCCCCACTATCACGTTGTGTTTCATAGTTCAGCTCCCACGAGTGATCACGCCAGCGCCGCAGTGTAGCGCGCGCCGCATGGCTGAGCGGCCGCACTCGTTCATGTATGCTTCCCGCTTCTGAGGATCATTGTGAGGCTTCGCACACTGCTGTTCGTTGTCGTCGTCGGTCTGACTCCGCTGTTGTATGCCCAGGGTCCACAGACGCATTGGGAGCAGTACAAGAACAAGCCGACGACTCCGGTCCCCGATCAACATCTGACCGATCCGGCCATCGTCGGCGCGATCGACCTGCATGCGCATCACGATCCCGACAGCTATCCGCGCAATCTCGATGCGTTCGAGGTGGTGAAGCTGGCTCGCGATCGCGGTCTGCGGGGCGTGGTGCTGAAGAACCACTGGACCGAGACGGCAGGCCTCGCGTATCTGGCGCGCAAGTACGCGACGCCGGGCTTCGAGGTGTTTGGCGCCGTCACCCTCGACGCCGCCGTCGGCGGCGTCAACCCACAGGCCGTGCGCTATATGGTCGATGTCGTCGGCAACCGTGGCCGCATCGTCTGGATGCCGACGCACGATTCCGAGCACGAGGTCCGCTACAACAAGGAGAGCCGCCGGTTTGTCAGCGTGTCGAAGGGAGGCGCGCTGCTGCCCGAGGTGCGCGAGGTGATCGCAATCGTGGCCCAGCACGATCTCGCGCTGGCCACCGGGCACGTGACGCCGGAGGAAGCGCTCCAGATTCTCCAGGCGGCGACAGCGGCAGGCGTGAAGCGCCTGATCGTGACGCATCCGCTGCTCGATCCGCAGTTCACCTACATGTCGATCGAACAGCTCAAGGCGGCAGTCACCCTCGGTGCGTATATCGAGCTGACCGGCCGAGGCGTGACCAATGAAGGTGAGTCGAAGAGACGAGCGCTCGAGGCGATCCGCGCGATCGGCGCGAGTCACTTCTTCGTCGGCAGCGATGCCGGTCTAGCCGGGAGCGCGAATCACACCGACACGCTGGTGCTCGCAGCGAAGTCCCTTCGTGCGGCCGGACTCTCCGAGGCCGACCTCACGGCGATGTTCAAGAGCAATCCCGCGTTTCTGGTGAATCTGCCGAAGTAGGCGATTAGCGCTTGCGCGGCCTCTTCGGCACGAACGCCAAAAAGCGCCGCGGGTTGTCGACCGTGATGCGATGTAGCACGTCGTCGGTGACGCCAGCTGCTTTCAACTTCGGCACGAACACGGTGAGCGTCTTCGAGTAGCCTCGCGACGCGTCCGACGAGAACATCAACCGATCGGCGAAGCCAGCCTCGATGAGCGCCATCACCAGCGGCACCTGCTGCGCATCGCCGTTGCCGCCTTGCCGATCGAAGGCGACGAAGGCGCCGCGGCGGCAGATGGTCTTGTGCACGTACACATTCGCGTCGACGAGGTTGCCCAGGTGTCCGATCACGACGCGATTGGGATTGACGCCGGCATCCTCGAGAATATCGAGCTGTTCGATCGCGGCCTTGCCGGGGATCCCGGTGTGCGTGAAGATCGGCAGATTCGTTGCGACGTGTGCCTTGCCGACGGCGCGAAACACCTTGCGTTCGTCCGCGGTCATGTCGTCCCACGATCCGATCTCGCCGAACGCACCCGCTGGAGCCTCGTCGACCTGCTTGATGAGCGCCTGCACGATCTGTTCTTCACTCATCGTCGAGATCTCTTTCGGATAGAACGGCTGCGAGTAGAACCCGCATCCGGCCACCACCGGCAGCCCTGATTTCATCGACGCCTGGCGCACGAACTCGAGGTCGCGCCCCATATCGGGATGACCGCCGTCGACGATGCAGGCGACGCCGTCTTTCTTGGCGGTCGCGAGCTCCTGCGCCATCAGCTCGACGTCGCGCATCGGATCGGGTCCGGGCGGCGCTGGTGGAGGACCGCCGGCGCGCGGGGCCAGCGCCGGCAACCCCTGCGCAGCACGGACGGCAGCATTCGCGGCGCGGAACTTGTCATTGAAATCCGGTCCGAGCGACATGTGCTCGTGAAAGAGCGTGGCGCCGCTCGCGAACTCTTCGGGCGTGTGGTCCTTCAGCAGCGAGCGAATGATCGCGCCCTTCGGAAACGCCAACGTCTGCGCGAACGCGATGCGGCCGAACGTGGCGGCCGCCGCGGTGCTCAACCCGAGGACACTGAGTGCGTGACGACGCGTGACATGTGACATACGAGGCAGTGTTTTATCACGACATCCGCTTGATCTGAGGCCTGCCTGCCCTGAGCGAAGCGGAGCGAGTCGAAGGGAGGCCTGGGGCCTGAGGCCTTCCGATCGCCTACCAGACTCGAACGCGATCAGCCGGCTCGAGATAGAGACGCTGACCCTTCTTCACGTCGAAGGCCGGATACCACGCATCGAGGTTGCGAACGGTGTCGGCGCGGTATTCGTCGGGGGCGTGGCCGTCGATGACTACGAGCTGACGCGCCAAGGCTTCACGTCGTTTGGCTTTCCACGCTTGCGCGTAGCTGATGAAGAACAGGCGATCGCTCTCGGCCGTCGCATTTCCTTGCGCGCGATAGGCGTCGTAGGCCGCCGACAGTCCGGCGATGTCGGCGATGTTCTCGCCAAGCGTCAGCTTGCCGCTCACGTGGAGATCGGGGAACGGCATGTAGGCATCGTATTGCGCGACGAGTTTGTCCGCCGCGGCCTTGAAGTGCTTGAGATCCTCAGGCGTCCACCAGTTGACGAAGCGGCCCGTGGCGTCGAACTGGCTGCCGGTGTCGTCGAAGCTGTGGCTGACCTCGTGACCGATGATCGCGCCGATGGCGCCATAGTTGCTCGCCGGTGGTGCAGCGGGATCGAAATACGGCGGCACAAGGATCGCGGCCGGGAAATTCAGCGCGTTCTGCACCGGCAGGTTGACCGCGTTCACCGTCTGCGGATCCATCCACCACTCGCCACGATCGGGCGGCTTGCCAATCTTGGAGCGCTGAAACTCGAAATCGGCCAGCGATGCGCGTTGCGCGTTTTCAAAGGCCTCGCCGCGCACCACCTGCAGAGTCGAGTAGTCGCGCCATGTGTCGGGATAGCCGATGCCGACGACAAGGCTGGCGACTTTCGCTTTGGCGCTCTCCTTCGTCTTCGGCGACATCCAGGTCAACGCGTCGATGCGGCGGCCGAACGCGGCGCTGATGTTCGCGACGATCGCCTTGAGCTGGGCTTTCGATTCAGCGGGGAAGTGCTTGGCGACATACATCTTCCCCACGGCAGGACCGAGCGCGCCGTTGGTCGCGTCGACGGCTCGCTTCCATCGATCGCGCTGCTTCTCTGTGCCGGTCAGCGCCTTGCCGTAGAAGGCGAAGCCCTCATCGCGGAAAGGCTTTGGCAGTACGCTGAGGTTGTGGTCCACAGCGTGATACGCGAGATACTCGCGCCACACCGGGAGCGGCTGCGACGCCACGAGTTTGGCGATGCCGGCGATCGCGTCCGGCTGCCAGACGATGAACGTTTGCGCGGAGCTTAGACCCGCGCCCTCGAGCAGTGCACTCCAATCGATGCCGGGCGCTTTCTTGTCGAAGTCGGCACGCATCCAATGGTTGTTGGCCTTGGCGACGTCCGCCGACTGCGTGCGCGTCCACTGTACGGCCGCAATCTTGTGCTCGAAGTCGTAGATGCGCGTTGCCGTCGCCGACGGGTCGAGTATCTTCGCCAGCGTGAGCACGTTGACGAGATGCGTGCGATAGGCGGCGCGCACGCGTTCCATCTCTTTGCCGCCTTCGATGTAGTAGTCGCGATCGGGAAGTCCGAGTCCGCCCTGCAGCAGGTACGGGATCTGACGGCTCGGGTCGTTCAGATCCTGCGCGAACCAGAAGCCGAACACGCGATCGGTGTAGAAGTTCGTTGCGTTCAGCGGATCGACATCGGCGCGAAGACTCTGACCGATCCATCGCGAGAGCGATTTGCGATCGGCGATCGCGTTGATCTCCTTGAGCACGGGCTCGAGCGGCGCGAGACCGCGCCTGTCAATCGTCGCTTCGTCGAGATAGCTGGCGTAATAGTCACCGACCTTGCGCTCATCGGGTCCGGCGGTCTCCCTGCCTGACGCCGCCGCCTCGACGAGCGCCCTCGTGCGCTGCTGCGATTGCTCGCCGAGGATGTCGAACACGCCGTAGCTGGCCAGGTCGGCCGGAATCTCGGTGTTCTTGAGCCACGTTCCGTTGGCGTAGTGATAGAAGTCGTCGCCGGGTGATACCGACGTGTCCATCGATGCGCGGTCGATCTCCTGCGCTGCTGTTTTGGTCGTCTCGGCGTTTGCCGACGGCGTTGGCGCCGCGTTGGAATCGGCACGGCAACCGGCGAGCGTGAGCAGGGCAACGGTCGCGAGAGTGATGCGGGTCATGGAGCGATGGTACAACCGTCCCGTAGGTCAACGGGCAACGGCAAAGGTGAGGGGTTAAACTCATTTGATGGCCACCTTGCGCCGTCTGCTCGGCTACGTCTCGCTGCGATGGAAAGATCCCTCGACCTGCGAGGCGTGCGGCGGCGAATTCACATGTGGTGCGACAGTCACCGGGTGCTGGTGCACGGAGGTGAAGCTGACCGCCGACACTCGTGCCAGGCTACGTGGTCAATACAAGAACTGTCTCTGCCGCAGCTGTCTCGAGCGTGAATCGGCTCGAGGAGGAGTGTGAGATGAGGATGTGGGCGTTCGGTGCCATCGGGGCAGCGCTGACGTTCGCCGCGGCGTGTGGCGAGGGAAAAGCCCAGGGAGAATCTGGCGTGAGCGCTGCGAAGACGTCCGCACCAGCCGCATCGGGAGACGTGCTCCCCTTCAAGGCCACCGAGAAGACGCTCGCCAACGGTCTCAAGGTGATCGTGATCCCAACCGGCTTTCCCAATCTGGTCAGCGTGCAGATTCCCGTGCAGACCGGATCGCGCAACGAAGTCGAGCCAGGCAAGTCGGGGTTCGCGCACTTCTTCGAGCATTTGATGTTCCGCGGCACGCCGCAGACACCGCCGGAGAAGTACCGCCAGATCATGTCGAAGGCCGGCGCGCGTGACAACGCCGGCACCGGCGACGACTCGACGCACTACTACTCGACGTTCGCGAAGGAGGATCTCGAGACGATCCTCGCCACCTACGCCGACATGTTCCAGCACCTGGCGTACTCCGAGGCCGACTTCAAGACGGAAGCGCGCGCCATCCTCGGCGAGTACAACAAGGACAGCGCCGAGCCGCTCGAGAAGCTCTACGAAGTGCAGCGCGACACGTTCTTCAAGGCGCACACCTACAAGCACACGACCATGGGCTTCATCAACGACATCGAGAACATGCCCAACGAGTACGCGTACTCGAAGGTGTTCTTCGAGCGTTGGTACCGTCCGCAGTACACGACGGTCATCATCGCCGGCGATGTGACGCCGGACAGCGTGCTGCCGCTCATCGACAAGTACTGGAGCGGATGGCAGGGAGGCGGAGCGGCGCCACCGGCGATTCCGAAGGAACCGGCCCCGAAAGGACCGTACTACGCGCACGTGCCGTGGACGAGCGAGACGTCGCCGTGGGTCACGGTCGCGTTTCCGGCACCGGCCTTCGACGAGACGTCGAAGGAGCCAGCGGCGATGGACGTCATCGGCGCGCTGTATTTCGGCGAGACCTCCGATCTCTACAAGAAGCTGGTCGTGTCCGAGCAGAAGGTCGATCAGCTGCTCGCCGACGTCCCATCGAGCGTGGATCCGGCGTTGTTCACGGTGCTGGCTCGAGTCAAGAAACCAGCGGATGCCGTGGACGTCCGCAATCAGATTCTCGGGGCGTTCGCGCAGGCGCGAGCATCGAAGATCTCGGCGCAGCGGCTGAACGACGCCAAGTCGTTCAGCCGTTACTCGCTGGCGCGCAGCATCGACAGCACCGAACGCGTGGCGTCCGTCGTTGCCAGCTACATTCCGTACCGCCGCTCCTACCAGACGGTGAATGCGTACTTCCGTACGCTCGACTCGCTGACACCGGACGACCTGCAGGCCGCCGCACAGAAGTACTTCACGGACAGCGGGCTCGTCGTCACCACGCTCTCGCATGGCGCGTTGGCGAAGGATATCGAGCGTGCGCCAGCGCTGGCGTCATTCACGTCGTCTCCCGAGATATCGTCGACAGCGACGCGGCCACCGGTGACCTCCGCAGGAAAGCCGACGGCATCTGGCCCAGATCTTCCGCTCGTGCTCCAGAAATCGCTGCAGCCGCAGCTCGATGTGAAGCTGCTGTTCTCGATTGGGTCGGCGAACGATCCGGCGGGGAAGGAAGGACTCACTGCGCTCACGGCAGCGATGCTGTCACGGGCCGGATCCACGTCGATGACGATCGATCAGATCGATGCGGCGCTCTATCCGACCGCGGGTTCGTTCACGGCGCGCGCGGACAAGGAGATGACCACCTTCACCGGTTCGATCCATCGCGACCGGTGGCAGACGTTCGTCGACGTCGCCCTGCCGCAGCTCCTCGACCAAGGCTGGCGGCAGGAGGACTTCGACCGCGTCAAGACGCGCCAGATGAACGCGCTGGTGCAGGACCTGCGATCGAACAACGAAGAGGAACTGGGGAAGGAGCGGCTGCAGACCAACATCTTCCGCGGCACGCCGTACGGCCACGTCGCGCTGGGTACGGTCGCCGGGCTCACTGCGATCACGCTTGACGATGTGAAGGCGTTCGCGCGGCAGATGTTCACGCGAGCGAACGTGACGGTCGGTGTGAACGGGGATGCGTCCGATGCAATCGTTCGCGATCTGCAGGATCGGCTGCGCGCCGGCTTGCCCGAGGGTACGGCGGCGCCGCGTGTGAAGATCGATGCGGCGAAGCTGGATGGCAGACACGTCGAGATCCTCGAAAAAGAGACGCGCGCCACGGCGATCTCATTCGGCTTTCCGATCGAAGTCACGCGCTCGCATCCGGATTTCGCAGCGCTCTCAGTGGTGCGATCGTGGCTGGGCGAGCACCGGATCTCCTCGGGTCAGCTCTATCAGCGCATCCGCGAAGTGCGCGGGATCAATTACGGCGACTACGCCTACATCGAAGCCTTTCCGCGCGGCATGTTTCAGTTCTTCCCCGATCCGAACGTGGCTCGCAGCCGGCAGATCTTCGAGATCTGGATCCGGCCGGTGGTTCCAGTGAACGCGCACATGACCCTTCGGATCGCGCTGCACGAGCTCGATGCCCTGATCGAGAAGGGGCTCACGAAAGAAGAGTTCGAGTCGACGCGCGAGTATCTGATGAAGAACGTCTACGTGATGACGGCGCGTCAGGGTCAGCAGCTCGGTTACGCGATCGATTCGAAGTGGTATGGCATCGGCGAGTTCACGAGCTTCATGCGCGAGCGTCTCCAGGCGCTGACGCTCGATCAGGTAAACGCCGCCATCACGCGCCACCTGTCGACCAAGAATCTCTCGATCGTCATCGTCACGAAGGACGCGGCCGGGCTGAAAAAGGCGCTCGTTGCCGACGGACCGTCGACGATCACGTACGACGGCGAGAAGCCGGCGTCGCTGCTGGCGGAAGATCGTCAGATCGGGGTGACCAAGCTGATGATCCCGGCCGCGAACGTGACGATCACGCCAGTCAACGACGTGTTCGCCAAGTAGGGCACGTTCGTAGGTTATTTCGGTCCGACAGCGCGCAGGAGTTCGATCGGCAACGGGAACACGATCGTCGTGTTCTGTTCGGTGCCGATTTCGATCAGCGTCTGCAGGTAGCGCAGCGTAATCGCCGCCGGCTCGCGGCTCAGCACTGAGGCAGCCTCGGCGAGCTTGGCCGACGCCTGGTATTCACCTTCGGCGCTGATGATCTTGGCTCGCCGCTCGCGTTCCGCCTCGGCCTGCGCCGCAATGGCGCGTTGCATCTCCTGCGGCAGGTCCACCTGTTTGACTTGTACCTGCGTAACCTTGACGCCCCACACCTCCGTCAGTTCGTCGAGGATGATTTGCAGGCGGGCGTTCAGCTTTTCGCGCTGCCCGAGGAGGTCGTCCAGTTCCACCTCACCGAGGACCGACCGCAAGCTGGTCTGCGCCGCCTGTTCGACGGCGTACCTATAGTGCTCGACCTCGATCACGGCCTTGGTGGCACTGACCACTCTGAAATAGACGACGGCGTTGACCTTGAGCGAGACGTTGTCGCGGGTGATGACGTCCTGAGGAGGCACGTCCCACGTCACAACCCTGAGCGACACTTTGACGATCTTGTCGATGGGCCAGAAGATCAGAACGAGGCCCGGCCCCTTCTCGTGCTTCAGGACTCGACCGAGTCGGAAGACAACAGCGCGCTCGTATTCCCGCAGAACGTTGAGACAGTTGACGAGCCAGACGAGGGCCACAACCAAGGCAGCGATGGTCGGTAGCATGAGAGGCGTCATAGTGTGCCGATGAGGTGATCACGGTCCGCGAGCGTCACGACGCGTTGTTCCCGACGATCGTAACAACGACGTCGAAGCGGATGCTGTGCGGTTGTGAACACGAATTCGCTGGTCTGCCAGCGCCGATGCTCTGTGCGTTTGGGTACACCCGCGGACGGCCGATCCCGCACACGATCATGACGGTCAGCGGTTCTCCCGACCTCGACCTCCGAACCGTCACGCACAAGACGTGACGCCTCCGCACCGCACACGGCGGCTGCCGCGGGACTTCTCGTCAACGCAGTTCAGAAAGCGACGGATCACATGATCAGAACAGTCAAGTGGATCGGGCTGGCGGTGTCGGTGCTGGCGTTCGTGTCAGCGGCCACCGTACGAGCAGACGAATGGGACAAGAAGTCGGTGTTGACCTTCAGCCAGCCGTTCGAGGTGCCGGGAGCCGTCCTTCCGGCGGGGGCCTATACCTTCAGGCTCGCAGACACCTTGAGCGACCGCCACATCGTGCAGATCTTCAATGCCGACGGCTCACGGCTCCTCATGACCGTGATGACCATTCCCGACTACCGCCTAAAGACGACCAGCAAGACAGTCGTCAAGTTCAACGAGGCGCCTCGCGGCACACCGCAAGCGATCCGCGCATGGTTCTATCCGGGGAACAGCCTCGGGCAGGAGTTCGTGTATCCGAAGGCCCGAGCCGTCCAACTGGCCAGGGCGGCGAAGACCGCCGTGCCGGCGATTGCCGTCACCGATATTGGTGACGTCAACGTGCTGAAGACCGCACCTATCGTTGCGATTACACCCGAGGAGCAGGAAGTGCCTGTGGCCGCCGCCATTCAGACGGCGCCAGTTCCGATTGTCCGCGCCACCTCGTCGTCACAGGGGCAGCGGGCACCAGCAGTCGAACCGACTGGGCAGAGCGCTCGAAACGTGTTGCCGCGTACCGCCAGCACGCTGCCACTCATTGTGTCGATCGGCGGGCTGTCGCTGACCGCCGGTGCGCTGTTGATGCTGTTCCGCAGGCGTGACCTCGTGTCAGCCCGGTAGCCTCTGTGCTGGACCTGCCGATCCTCTTCCTGCTCCTGCAGGCCGTCATCAGCGTTCGCACTGAGCTGGTGGCGGTCCCCGTCACAGTGACCGACCGCCGCGGTCGCCATGTGGACGGGCTGACTCAGAAAGATTTCCGTGTGTTTGAAGACGGCCGGCTTCAGCAGATCTCCGTGTTCCACAACGGCGAGGAGCCGATCACGATCGGACTGATCGTCGATCGCAGCGGCAGCATGCGTGCCCGCGAGGAGGCGCTGGGTGTTGTCGTGACGACGCTCTTGCAATCGATCGGTCGGAACGACGAGCTCTTCGCGATCGGCTTCAATGATGACGTCTCGTTCGCTCTTCCGGACGACCGCCCGTTCACGCACGACGCCAGCGAGGTCGAGTTCGCGCTGTTCGCCATCCCGGCCGAGGGCCGAACGGCGTTGTACGACGGAGTGGCTCAGGGACTCGAGCACTTGGCGCACGGAGCCACGGGGAGGAACGTGCTGATTGTCGTCAGCGACGGCGCCGACAACGCCAGTCGCGAGACGTACGAGCAGGTGCTCGCGCTCGCGCGCCGGTCGCAGACCGTTATCTACGCCATCGGTGGGCTGGGTCAATCCGCGGATCCCGATATGGAAGACACGGGCCTGCTCAAGCGGCTGTGCAAGGACACCGGCGGCGTCGCCTACTTCCCGCGTTCTGCCAAGCAGCTCGCCGATGCATCACAGCGTGTGGGCCGCGACGTTCGGGCGCAGTACACGCTCGGCTTCGTGCCGGAAGCGCGGCCCGATGCGCGAGCCTTTCGCCGGATCGAGGTCAAGGTCTCGGCGGCAGGTCGCACACGGATACAAGTCCGGACGCGATCCGGCTATGTGGTCGAGCCATGAGCCGCTTCCTTCGTCGCGCCACCCGGGTCGCTGCGCTGCTGCTGATCCTGGCCGGCCTCGTCGCGCTCGCGTACGCCGCGTATGTCGTCATCGATGCCAGAGCGTATCAGGCGTCTGCGCACCACGAACTCGAGAGCACGAGACAACAGGCCAGTGCAGCGCTGTCCGACCGCGATCCGCTCTTCTCGTCAACGGCGCCGTCCGTTGCCGAGGGAGCTTCAATTGGCGAGATCCGGATTCCGCGGCTCGGGCTGACAGCGATCGTCGCCGAGGGAGAGTCGACGGCCGTTCTTCAACGGGCGATCGGGCATCTTGCTGAGACCGCACTGCCCGGCGAATCAGGGAACGTCGTGCTGGCGGGCCACCGCGACACGTTGTTTCGACCCTTGAGGTTGATTCGGATTGGAGATGCGATCGCGTTGAATACACAGTACGGCGACTTCGAGTACGTCGTGGAATGGACCGAGGTCGTTGGCCCAGAGGATGTCGACGTGGTGCAGTC
>Ga0075423_10000527_pt1 | contig 30953 bp, 54 predicted proteins | sample SoiMethybrSBSTD2_FD_80114 | JGI IMG/M metagenome (GOLD analysis project Ga0075423, IMG submission 80114) | Bulk soil microbial communities from a Populus tree surrounding site in Tennessee, USA - Soil MetaG P. TD hybrid SBSTD2 | ecosystem: Environmental > Terrestrial > Soil > Tree plantation...
ACTTCTCCTCGACCGGCCTGGGCTTCTCGAACTCGGCGGGCGTCCAGGTCTACGCCTCCTTTCGTCGGAACGACGCCTACAGCTACTTCGTCGACGTGAAGCGAGGGGGCACCATCCTGGGCTCCGCCGGGCCTTACCTCTACGACCGCGAGACCTACTACGAGCTGAAGGTCCTCGTGCACACCAGCACGGGCACGGTCGACCTCTACGTCAACGGGGCCAGCGCCCTGTCGCTGACGGGGCAGAACACCGCGAACCAGGGCACCAACGGCGCGGACCGCGCGATCATGTCCTGGTCCGGCACGCTGACGCCCCCGCAGGTCTACGGCGACTTCTACGTGGTGGACAACACCGGCTCGGGCCCCACGGCGCAGATCGGCCCGCAGATCATCCTCGCCGGCTTCGCGACGTCCGACGGCCCCACGCTGAACTGGGTCCCGTCGAGCGGCTCCGCGCACTTCAGCCTGGTCAACGAGGGCCCGACCGCCGTGAACGACTCCACGCGCGTGACGTCGGAGCTGTCGGGCGACATCGACCTCTACCAATACAACGACGCGAGCCTCCAGCGCCTGGGCTCCGGCGCGACGATCAACGGCGTCTGCGTGACGTCCATGATGGCCCTGGAGGCGTCGGGCAGCGCGGCGTTCCAGGCGCGCTACCGCACGTCCGGCGGGTCGAGCGCCTCGATCGGCCCCGCGGTCACGGTAGCGACCACGGCCTACCGCGCGATCGAGCACCTGGCCTTCCAGAACCCCGTGACCGCAGCGGCCTGGGCCGCGAGCGAGATCCTCACCGGCTACTTCGGCGTGATCCGGAGCTGATCCCTTGGTCTTCGTCGACGTCACCCGGGTCTCCGGCGAGGCCGCCTCCGAGAGCCCGGTCAACAACGCGCTGAGCCGCCAGTCGCTGGAGGTCGCCGCGGCGCCCAGCTCGGGCGCCACGACGCGCGTGACCCGGGTCGTCGTCGAGGTGGCGGTCGAGACCCCGGCGATCATGCTGATGCCGCGCGAATCGCTGGAGGTCGCGGCGTCGCCCAGCGCGGGCGCCATGACCCGCGTCACGCGCCTGGTCGGGGAGGTCGCGATCGACGTCCCCGCGAAGAACCTGCTGAGCAAGCAGTCTCTGGAGGTGATGCAGGAGCCCAGCACCGGGTCCGCCCCGGTGCGCGTCGCGCGCGTGTTCGGCGAGTTCGCGGTCCGCCGCGACAGCCCGCGGCCGATCCCGATCCCGCTGCCGACCGACCTGACCTGGTGGATGCACAACTGGGTCACCGTGCCGAGCCTGACGACCTCGTTCCTGACCGACGTGACCGAGGCCCCGAGCCACGTCGCCGAGTCCCGCCGCGCGCTGCGCGTCAAGCCGCAGCGCGGCGCGACCGTCCGCCTGGGCCCGGTGCAGGGGGTGGGCGCCGTCGACCTGCTGATCCAGCACGCGAAGCGCTTCGTGCGCGAGCGGATGGTGATGCCCCTCTACCCCGACAAGACGCCCCTGCTCGCCGACGCGGTCTCGGCCGCCACGAGCCTGACCTTCGACACGCGCTACGGGCGCTTCTTCCCGGGCGGCCGCATCGCGGCGTTCATCCTCGACCCGCGGCAGGAGATCGTCGACGTCCGCGTCTACCAGATGGACCAGGTGACCGGCACGGGCGCGACGCTCTTCGGCACCGTGGGCACGAACCTGTCGGCGTCGGCCACGCGCATCATGCCGCTGATCGACGTGCGGGTCCGCGACCGGCAGCGCCTCCAGCTCCTGCTCCAGGGCGACACGGCCGAGGCGACGTTCGAGGTCGAGGAGGTCGGCGGCGACTCCGCGCTGCCGGTGCTCGCGATCGGCGCGGTGGACTTCGCGTCCGACGGCCTGGCGATTTGGCCCTACGACCATGACTGGACGCGCGACCTGGAGTTCGAGTATCGCCGAGAGGGCGTGAAGCTCTCCGAGGGGCGCAACGAGCGCTTCGAGCCGCACGGGGAGCGCGAGCGGATGGTGCACAGCTACCAGCTCGCCGACGCGCGCGAGCCGCACGCGCAGGGACCGGGGCTGTTCGAGGCGATCCGCTTCTTCGAGGCGCACCGCGGCCGGCTCGCGCCCTTCTGGCACATGGACCAGGAGTGCCTCTGGACCGTCGTCAACTGGCGCACGGGCGGCAACGCGTTCCTGTTCGACGTGTCGCCTCTGAACACCTTCCCGAAGTTCCAGGAGCGCATCCAGGAGACGGACCACGTCGGCATCCTCATGAAGGACGGCCGCCGCTTCGTCCGCGAGGTCGTGACGATCACCTCCGGCGCGTCCTGGCAGCTCACGGTCTCCGAGGCGCTGCCCGCGGCCTACACCGCCGCCGACGTGGAGCAGCTCTCCGTCGCGCGCAAGACGCGGTTCGGCTCCGACTCCCGCACCGAGGAGTGGGAGGCGCCGGTCGCCGGCCGCGTCAGCCACGAGCTGGTCGAGCTGCTCTCCGAGGAGGACTTCACCCTATGAGCCCCACGTTCGCGGTCGACCGCCCCTACAAGGACTCCTACATCCAGGTGGACATCACGCGCGCCGACAACGACGCGTTCGTCGCCGGATACACCAACCGCGACGCGAGCGTGAACTCGGGCGGCAACAACTACCCGAGCTTCATCGACATGAGCGTCGAGTTCGCGAAGAACACCGCGGCGCTCGACGCGGGGGAGCTGGAGACGAAGGTGCGCCTGCCGGTCGACGGCGACGCGTTCCTCACGAAGCTGGGCAAAGGGCACCCCTTCCCGATCCTGAACATGCGCGTGCGGGAGCTGGTCGAGGGAGTGAACCCCGGGGACCTCAGCTCGACCCTCACCTGGGTCTGGGGCCTCATGGTCGGCTACGTCAAGAACCGCCCGAAGCGCGGGTGGATGGAGCTGATCGTGCGCCCCGACAAGTGCGAGATGGACACGCCGGCAGGACTGATCTGTCTGGGCCAGTGTCGCAACACCTTGTTCACGCCGCCGTGCGCGCGCGAGGGCGTCTACGGGCCGAGCCTGAACACGAACAAGCGCACCGCGCTGGTGAACTCGGCCGTGTTCCAGATCATGAACGTCAACGCCTACACCGCGATCGCGGCGCCGAAGACGTTCCAGCGCGGCTACGCCGAGTTCGACGGGGCGCGCATCACGATCGCCGACTGGGCGCCGGGCAGCCCCAACGCCTTCTTCATGGCCGAGGCCGTCCCGCCGACCTGGGTGGGCCAGACGGTCACGCTCGTGCCGGGCTGCAACCGCTCGATCGAGGCGTGCCGCCTCCAGTGGGCGAACGAGGAGGCCTTCAACGGCGCGGGCTACGTCATGCCGAACGACAGCCCGGTGACGGACCTGGGCCGATGAGCGTCGAGCTGACGACCGCGGGCCTGACCTGGGCGCCGCACGCGAGCCCGGAGGCGGCGGAGAAGCTGCTGCGCGTCCTGCGCGCGTGGGAGGGCACGCCCTACGCCGTCGGCCAGAAGTGCCGGGGCGTCGCGGCGGACTGCATCCGCGCCGGGCACGGGGTCGTCGAGGACTGGAGCGGGCAGAAGCTGCCGGAGACGCCTCGGCTGCCTCCCGACACCGCGCTGCACAACCGCCGCGGGGCGATCGCGCAGATGCGCGAGATGCGCGCGTGCTTCCCCCCGCACCGCGTCCGGCGCGACGGGATCGCGACCGCCGGCAGCATCGTCGTGACCGGGCACGTCCACGGCGGGCCGGGGCACATGCTGCTCGTCGGCCCCGAGCGCAACACGCTCTGGCAGGCGGGCACGATCGGCTTCGGGCGCCACGGCTGGGGCCTCCAGCTCGGGTGGCAGCATCTCTGGCGGGTGTTCGAGTTCATCGGGAGCGAGCAATGGCGGTGACCCTGGTAGGCGTCGTGGTGTCGGTCGGCCTCTCGATCCTGGCCGGCTACCTCCTCAGGAAGAAGCAGAAGGGCCTGCTGCGCGACGACAAGCCGACGACGCTGACGCTGCGCGGCGCGCGCACGAACTACGTCACCGGGCTCAGCCGGGTGGGGCCGATCTTCGCCTTCGCCGGGGCGCGCGTCACGGCCAAGGAGCGCCCGAAGGGCGGCAAGGGCAGCGTCTTCAGCTCGCTCTCCCCGAAGCAGACGGTCTACTACGAGGACGGCTGGCACATCCTCGCGGTCGGCCCGGGCTACGCGCTGACCGGCATCACCGAGAACGGCGAGCTGATCTTCGACGGCCCGATCACGAAGGACTCCCACCCCTCCGGCACGCTCGTGGACCTGGGCGCGGTGGGCTCGTTCCGCATGTGGTGGGGCGAGGAGCGGCAGGACGTCAACACGTTCTTGGCCGACGCGTCGCGCGTGGGGATCTCCTCGCGCTGGCCCTACTTCCTCTACATCGAGTGGCGAAAGAAGCGGCTCGGCTCCCAGACGACCTGGCCGCTGCTGACCTACGACCTGCACGTCAAGCCAAACGCCGCGGCCTGCGCGGCCGCCGGCCTCACGGGCGACGGCTACTTCGAGCCGACGCAGTCGCTGACCGGCGGCGTGCGCGCGATCTTCTCGGTGACCAACGGCGTGCCCGGCACCGCGAAGTTCACCATGATCGGGGACTTCACGAACGAGTTCCGCCCGAGCTGGAAGTTCCGGCTGACGGGCAACGCGATCCCCGACCAGGACTTCGTCGCGCTGCGAGCGTTCGCCTACCTGTTCGAGATCAGCCCGCCGATCCCGCCCTACATCAAGGGCGTCTACCAGATCCGGACCGACGTCTTCCCCACGACCACGCTCTCGGGCGCGACCGCCGCGGGCAACCTCCAGGGCTACACCCCGGCGAAGGACGACGGCTACAACCCCGCGCACCTGTTCGCGCACGCGCTCTTCGCCGAGGCCCCGATGGGCCAGGCACGCTCGACGAAGTTCTACGACCTGGTCTCCCTCCAGGCCGCGGCGACGCTCTGGCAAACCGAAGGCCTGCGCTGCCGGCTGCTAGGGACCGAGGCCACCACGTTCGAGAAGATCATCGGCGGCCTGATGCTCGACGCGGGCGTCATGATGCCGGTCGACCAGAACACCGGGCTGATCCGCTGGGTCCCCCAGCGCGAGACGACCTACGGTCCCTCGGTGCCCTTCCTCCCGGAGCAGCTCATCGCGACCGACGGCATCGAGCTGGAGCGCCGCCTCTCGGGCCTGTTCGCCGACGAGGTCGCGTTCGTGTTCGAGAACCGCGAATACGAGTATCGCGAGGACCCCATCCTCTTCTCCAACGACGGGAGCACGGCGCGCGGCAAGCACGCGAACACGCGCACCGCGAACGTCGAGAGCACCGTGCACTTCGACACGGCCTACAAGATCGCGCGCCGGCGCGCCGCCGAGGACCTGTCCCCTAACTCGCACTTCGGGATCGACGCGCTGCGCGGCGTCCGCACCCTGATCGTGGGCACCGTGATCGAGATCGAGGGCGTCGACACGCTGGTGCGCGTCACCAGCCTTCTGCCGCAGGAGAAGACCGAGCAGTGCCGCCTGGAGGGCTTCGCCGACAACTACGGCGCCAAGCCGAACAGCCAGAACCTCACGAAGTTCGGCAACGGCGAGGAGCCGCAGCGCGCCGTCGAGGACCCGATCGTGATCCCCGTCGAGGTGCCGGAGTTCGCGCTCGACTCCACGAACACGCCGACGGTCATCGTGCCGCGCGTGCGCGCGCACTCCGGCATCCGAGGCGCCGACATCTACCTCTCGGGCGACCAGAACAGCTACGACCTGCTGGGCTTCGACGACGACCACGCCCAGGGCGGCACTCTGCTACAGGCGCTGCCCGGGCCCGAGGGTTTCCAGTTCATCGAGACGGGTCCCACGTTCACCATCGCCGGGCCCGACGTCGCGCTGGCGCTCGACCTGACCGGCGACGAGGAGAACTGGAAGCTCGGCCGCCAGGTCTGCGTGGTCGACGACGAGGTGATGTTCCTGCGGAACGTGGAGATCCTCAGCCCGACCACCGCGCGGCTCCGGGGCCTGATCCGGTCCCGCTACGACACCGCGCAGGTCTCGCACTCCGTCGGCGCGAAGCTGGCGATCTTCGAGCGCGAGTCGGTGTTCGCCATCCAGGACCCCCTGCTGCTCCCCGACCGGATGGTGAGCATCAAGGCCGTGCCGTTCGCCGCCTCGGCGATGTCCGTCGCGAGCGTCACGCCGCACGACCTGCCGCTCTACGGCAAGGGCATCAAGCCGCCGCCCCCGGGCAAGCCGACGACCACCAAGATCACCGAGGCCTACGTGACCGGCGAGAGCATCACCTTCCGCTGGGGCTACAAGAGCCCGCGCGCGAAGGGCACCGGCGCGGGGTTGTTCGGGGCGGGCGCTCCTGTTCTCGCGGCGGACCCCGAGGGGGACTTCGTCCTGGAGATCCTGGACGCCTCCCTGGTCCTCAAGCGCACGGTCGTCCAGCCCGGCACCACCTACGCCTACGCCAACGCCGACCTGATCTCGGACTTCGGCTCCGAGCCCGCGAGCTATCGGGTCCGCGTCAGCCAGCGCCGGGCGGGATACACTTCGAGTCCCTCCCCCGTCCTCACGATCACCAAGACGTAAAAGGAAACCCAGCATGGTCCGCGACGCACGCAAGAACCTCGACCCCGGCGAGCAGAGCTGGGACGCCCCGGCGAACGACAACTTCAAGACCCTCCTCGACCGGCCGCTGCCGATCGCCTACTGGACCGGCAACGAGACGAACCTCGCGGCCACCTTCCCGGCAAACCAGCACGAGAACTCCCTGATCTGGGTCAACCACACGGTCTACGGCTACGTGATCTACCACTCGGACGGCACGACCTGGCGCCCGTGGAAGAGCGCGGCCGTGCAGGTGAACCGCTCGATCACCGGGACGGCGACCGTCGGCGAGGAGGAGGACGTCCTGCTCGCGGGCGGCACCGGCACCTACACCGTCACGCTGCCGACCGCGGCCGCGTTCGGGCGCAAGCGCCGGCTGCACGTCAAGGACAGCTCGCTGGGCGTGGCGACCATCACGCTCTCGCCCGCCGCGGGCAACATCGACGGCGCCGCGACCTACGCGCTGCCCGCGAGCCGCGGCGTGACGCTGGTCTCGGACGGCACGAACTACTGGGTCATCCTCTGACATGGGCCCCGGCACCAGGAGCGCGCTGCGCGAGCTGCGGAAGTGGCTGCCTGCGCCGATGCCGGTCAAGGTCCGCACCCGCCGGCGCGTGCTGGGCGGGCCCGGGGAGATCCTGAAGGGCTTCGCGCAGGCGCTCCAGGGGCCGGGCGGCTGCGTGGTCGGCTTCGACGTCGTGATCGACGGCTCGATGCCCGACTGGTGCCAGAAGGAGGCGCTCGTGCACGAGTGGGCGCACTGCCTGTCCTGGCCGCACGAGGAGAACGTCGCCGACGACCACTCGCCGGAGTGGGGCGTCGCCTACGCCCGCTGCTACCGCTTGGTCTACCAAGGGTCCCATGAGTTCGGCTAGCGTGGTATACTGCCTTCCTATGAAGCGCGCACTCACCTCCCCCATGATCCCCTTCGTGGCGATCCTGCTGTTCATCTGCTCCTGCATCGCCCCGCCGCCCTCGCGCGGCGAGATCGCGCAGCAGGACACCAAGGAGAGCGTCAAGGAGATCCAGAAGGTGCTCGACAACGTGACGAACCGCGTCGTCGAGGTCAACCAGGGCCTCCAGACCATCGCCCGCGAGGTGATGGCGTCCAAGGAGGACATGAAGCTGATCCGCGCGCAGGCCGAGAAGCAGGCCGACGTGAACGGCAACGGCAAGGTCGACGACTGGGAGAAGCCCTTCCTCGCCTCGGCGCTGTCCTCGCTCGTGCTGCAATACGCCCGCGGGAAGAGCCGCAAGGTCCTGGAAGGCCGCGTCGAGGAGAGCGAGATCAGCGACGAGGAGCACCGCAAGGAGCTGGCCGCGCTGAAGGAGCGCCTCGCGCGCGTCGAGGGGACGAAGGCATGAACCGAGCCGGGCGAGCGCGCCGGGCAGGGGCCGTGCTCGCCCTCGCCGCCCTCCTCGGGGGCTGCGGGCTCCTTCCCGACAGCACCCTGGTCATGTATCCGGTCCTACCCGACCTCCAGCAGGCCCTCCAGAACGACCTCGGGCGATACCTGATGCTCTTCCAGAGCTTCGCGGTGTTCATGTGAGCGACCACACCCCCACCGTGCCCGAGCGGCTCGCGCGCATCGAGACCCTCCTCGAAGGCATCAACGACAAGATGGAGAAGACCGCGGACCTGCCGGTCCGCGTCGACCGCCTGGAGCAGTCCGAGAAGCGCCGCTCGAAGATCATCGGAGCGGCGGTGCTGGCCGTCGTCGGCCTGGTCGTGAACTTCTTCTGGGGCCTCCTGACGGGGCACCGGCCGTGAACGAGGAGCAGGCCCGGGAGCAGTTCGCCCTGCATCCCGAGGCGTTCTGGCGCTGGGTCTGGGAGGCCTTCGACCTGCCCCTGGAGCACCGATACCTGCTGAGGAGCCTGGGCCGCGGCTACCGGCGCAGCTTCGTGGTCGAGCCAGACCTAGACGCCCGGACCACGCTCTTCGGTCGGATCGCGCTGTGGTGGCTGTGGACGCACCCGGACTCCGCGGTGCTCTGGCCCGAGCTGGACCGCGCGCACGAGGCGGAGATGACGCGCGTGCTGTCCGCGGCGATGCTGACCTCGAAGCAATACGCCTTCCGCTCGGCCTTCTCCATGGGCCCGGGGCCGGTCGTCTTCGTGCGCCAGGGGCGCGCGGAGGTCGCGCGCGGCGTCGGGATCACGGCCGACGAGCTGGCGCAGATGACCGCCGAAGATTTCTCCACCCGCGACGTCTTGCTCATGTTCCCCGACTTCGACGCGACCCCGACGCCGCTCGTGCTTGAGCTGTGTGGTAAGATGGTGTCCCCGCGCGCGCTGATCGCCGGCGGAACGACCCTCCCACATGCCCAAGCGAAACAAACGTGACAGTCTCGCGCCTGCCGAGCAGGTGCTTCTCCGAGAGAACGACCGCCTCCGCCGCAAGCTGAAGTATCGGCAGGGCGTCGAGGAGATCATCAACCAGCGCCTGATCGAGTTGCTGGCCGAGAAGGAGCTGGTGGTCCGGACCCCGCCGCGGGTCGCGGCGCCGGGAGGGCGCCGCACGGGCGAGGAGTGCGTGGGCCTGGTGCACGTCACCGACACGCAGATCGGCAAGGTCACGAAGAGCTACGACAGCAACGTGGCCCACGCGCGCCTGATGCAGCTCGCGGAGCACACGACGCGCTACCTGCTCGTGCACAACGCCCCGCGCGGCATCAAGGAGCTGCACGTCTACCTCGGCGGGGACATGGTCGAAGGGGAGATGATCTTCCCCCACCAGGCGCACCTGATCGACTCGTGCGTGCTCGACCAGGCGACCCGCCACGCGCCGTTCATCTTCTGCGGGATGCTACTGCATTGGCTGGAGCACTTCCAGCGGGTCAAGGTGTTCTGCGTCTCTGGCAACCACGGCCGCCCCGCCGGCAAGCACGACACCTCGCACCCGAAGACGAACTGGGACCGCGCCTGCTACCGCCAGACCGAGTGGATGATGAAGGCCCTCATGCGCGAGCGGCGCATGCGCGCGGAGAAGCTCGACTTCCGCGTCGCCGAGAACTTCTACCTGCTCGACGAGATCGTCCCGGGCACTCGCAACCTGCTCACGCACGGCGACCTGATCCGCGGCGGCTCGACGGGCGGCCTGCCGATCCTCGGCGCGGAGCGCATGGTGCGCCGCTGGGCCGATTCGATCAAGGTCCGCGGGAGCTGGCAGAACCTCTTCTTCGGGCACTTCCACCAAATCTTCAGCTTCCCGGTCGGCAGCCGGCGCGTCTACTGCGGCGGCACGACCGAGAGCGACAACTACTATGCGCTGTCCCAGCTCGGCTCGCAGAGCATGCCCGAGCAGGTCGTGTCCATCTGGCACCCGGACTTCGGGCAGATCGACGAGCTGCGCGTCAAGCTGAAGGCCGGGCTCGACGGGAAGCCCGTGGAGCAGGTGTTCGAGATCCGCGAGGCCGAGGGCTAGTCCCGGCCCGGGACTACGCGCTTGACTCCCGCCGCCTGAGTGTTATCATTTGGGCGTCATGAACAAGACTCCCAGCCTGAAGTCCTACATCGACGAGGTCGTGCAGCGCCTTTCCGCGCTCCAGGGCCTCGCCTCCCAGCGGCGACAAACCACCAAGGTCAAGGCCGCGGGCACCTGCCTCACGCTCCTGCGCGGCCGCGCGAACGGCACGAAGGAGATCCTCGCCTCCGGCGGGCCCGACGTGGCCGTCCAGGTCGCGAACGTCTCGATCCAGCAGTCGGTCTACGACCCCTGCATCGAGTTCTTCGCCTCACTGCTGGAGGAGAAGGAGTCATGAGCCGCATGTTCGCCGCGAACAAGCGCCCCGCGCAGGTCCCGCGAGCGTTCGGGCTCGTCGCCCACCAGCTCTCGAAGGCGGACCTCATGGAGGTCGCCTACTGGATGCTGATCCTGGCGGTCGGGGAGGAGGACGTCGGCCTGGCGTGCGACCGACTGGTCGAGGAAGTCAACATCCTTCGGGACAACCGCGGCCAGAAGCACTTCAAGCCGCGCCAGCCGAAGGGAAACGGACTGGCGACGGGCGTGATCGGCTCCACGGAGCAGCCGCTATGATCGAGTTCTTCCTCCTCGGCGTCGTTCTCGGCGTCCTCGGGTGCCTGCTCTTCGCGATCAGGGCCGCGCAGAAGAAGCACCAGGCCTTCCAGCGCAAAGTGAAGGTCCCGCGGCTGGAGCTGTTCGCAAACCCGCGCTTCCAGGAGCTGCTGGACCACCTGCGCAAGGCCTCCGACATGATCCACCAGAGCACCGGGAGACGCCCCGAGCACCTCATCGTCGGCTCGCAGGTCCAGATGCTGCTGCGCGAGCTGGGGGAAGAGCCCCTGCCGTGCGCCGAGGGTGATTTCTGGGGCCGCTACGTCGGGATCGAGGTGTGGTCGTGAGCCGCCGGCCCGTCGCCGACGTCCTGGTGGGCCGCCACCCCTTCTCGTTCGCCGGCCAGGAGAAGCTGCTGGTCGTCGCGGAGGCTCCGGCGCCGAGCTGGAGCGGCGAGGCGCGCCACCTCTGCGCCACGCCGGCGTTCCTGAGATGGGCGAGCCGCCTCCTGGGCGTCCCGGTCAACCTTCGGACCTACCTCTCGCTCTTCGACCGCTGCAACGTGGCCGCGAGCATCGACCAGCCGGTCCGCGAGGACTCGGAGCGTCTGAGCTGGCTGCTGCGGAAGCACGAGCACCGCCACGTCGTGCTGGTGGGCCGCCGCGCGATGCAGGCGGCCGGGCTCCATTACTGCGACGAGGTCGACTTCCTGTCGCGGGTCGAGGTCGCGGACCTCGTGGCGCGCGACCAAGCCTCGATCGGGCAACACGGACGGATGGACCGGGTGTTCTGGACGTCCCCGCATCCGAGCGGCAAGTCGACCTGGTGGAACCTGCGCCAGAACCGCCGCGACTTCGCGTCGTTCGGGCGCGCCCTGCGCGGCGTCGCGCTCAGTTCCCGAACCCTAGAGGCGATCGGCGCCCTGAGAGTCCCGACCCGAAGCTCCTGAAGCCCGCCTCGGGGACGATCCGCTGCGCCGACGCGACCCGGCTGCCCGGGTCTTGCTGCGCCTGGCTCGACGGCGAGCTGCGGCCGTCCCCCGAGGCGCCCGGGATCCAGGTCAGCCCCATGAGCGTCGCCGCGACGAAGTCGTCGTGCTGCCCGCTCGGGGCCTCGCCGACCTCGTAGTTGCCCGAGCGCTTCCACTCGTAGGAGCACAGCTCGTGGATCAGCTCCGGGCAGAGGGCCTCCATCGGCAGGTCGACGCGGTCCTGCTCGAACAGGAGCAGCGCGTGGCGGATCATGTTGCTCTTGCTCTGCACCGTCCAGTGGATCGGCTTCACCTCCACGCCCTCGGCGAGGAACAGGTGCCAGAAGGGACGTCCCATGCCCGTCGCGTCGGCCGCGACCGGCGCCTGGTTGTAGTAGCGCAGCAGCTTGGCGACCTTCCGGACCTGCTCCTCGGTCGGCACCTTGCGCAGGCGCAGCGCGCGCACGAGCCGCGGCCGCGGGGCCAGGCGGAAGATCAGCAGGACGGTGTAGTCGTCCGCCAGCGCGAGGTCGAGCCCCGCCGCGTAGGAGACGCCCGGCTGCGGCTCCTCCAGCGTCCCGCGCGCGGCTCGCTGGATCATCAGCTCGTCGAAGACGTTGCCCTCGGCCGAGACGAAGCGCGCCGCGTATTCCTGCTCCCAGGCACGCGCGGGGATGCTCGCGCGGATCTTCTCCCAGTCCTGGGCGGGGATGTGGGGGTTGCTCCAGCTCGGCAGGCGGAGCGACAGCACGTCGCTCATCGGGTCCTGTCCCATCCGGAACAACGTCGGGAAGAACCCGCGCTGGCCCATCGGCGTCGAGATCATGAGCACCTTGCCGCCGCGGTCGATGACGCGCGTGCTCAGCTCGTTATACCAGATCGAGTCCGAGCTGATCTTCGCGGCCTCGTCCAGGACCAGCATGTCGACGGCCATTCCCGTGAGCGTGCCCTTGCCCTCGGCGTCGAAGGTCGTCTTCCGGAAGATGCGCGAGCGCCCGCCGCCCAGGTTCGGGAACACCAGCTCGCCGTCCGTGCGCCGCACGGTCAACGCGCCGGGGTTGGAGCGGAAGAACTCCTGGAGGTAGAGCAGGACCTGGTCGAAGATGATGTCCGCCAGGACGTGCGTGGGCGCCACGACCCAGCCCACCGCCTCCTTGCGGGGCAGCATCATCTCGTAGACCATCTCGGCCGCGGCGGCGAACGACTTGCCGAAGCGCGCGCCGCAGCACGCGATCACCGTGTCGCAGAGGTCGAGCGCGCCGTGGATGTTCTCCTGCGCGGCGTGGGGCTTGTAGCCCAGCGTCTTGAAGAACGCGCGCTTGTCCGGCACGTCCGAGGACAGCCAGTGCACGATCTTGAAGCGGTCGCCGGGGCGGCTCATGCGGGCACATCCTCGGATTCCTTCGGCGGCGGCCCCAGCTCCTTGACCGAGGTCGACGGGTCGAAGGAGAAGGGCTGCTCCTCCTTGCTCTCGACCCAAATCTTCTTGAGCTTCTCCACCATCAGGTCCGCGACCTTCTCCTCGGTGCTCGTGCCCTGCTCGTCGAGGTAGAGCGCCTTGCGCTGCATCTCGACCGAGAGCTTGATCGCGTTCAGCGCGTCCCGCACGGAGGTGATGGGCATCTGGGCGAGCGCCGCCAGGCCCTTGAGCTGGAGCTGGTAGGCGATCGCGAGCTGGTCGCGCGTCACCTGCGCGACGCTGGCGGCCGCCTCGTCCATGTAGAGCAGCCGCGCGCGCACGTCGACCTCCTCGGCGCGCTCTATCCAGCGCTCCTTCTGCGCGAGCGACGCCAGGGCGGCCGCCGAGAGGCCCGTCTGTCGACTCAGCTCCTGGAAGTTGCGTCCGGGGCCCAGGGTGAGAAAACGCGTGAAGAGGTCCGCTGCCAAGATGGCAGGAGTGTATCACATCGGGACGACTTTGCCCCAGTCCATCGTGACCTCGATGCCATTGTCGAGGCGGATCCAGCTCGCGCCGACCGCCCCGCCGTCGGCCATGCGGAGCGAGACGCAGAGCTGCCTGGATTTCGCGAGGCGGAGCGTCGCCGTAACGTCCTCCCACATCTCGCGTTCGGTCTCGTAGCGGTGCAGCTCGTGGTTCGTGCCGTCGGTCGTGCGGGTGAGGAAGATCATCGCCGGTTATACTACCCCCATGAACGTCATCGTCGACTCCGCGCTCCGCTCGGGCGCGCTCCCGCCCCAGGTCGAGACCCGACAGCCGGTGACGTTCGTCGTCCCGTGCCGCCAGGACCCACCGAAGGTCCTGGCCGGCCCCGGCGGCGCGCTCGCCTTCTACTGCCGCTCGGTCGGCGAGGTCTCGGACGTCTACGTGGCGCCCGACCTCCTCGTGCGCGCGGGCGAGGCGCACCACGCGGACTGGCTCCCGCACCCGGGCGAGGCGCCGGCGTTCCGCAACGGCACCGGCCTGGAGGGCCCGGCGCTGATGAAGGCGCTCCTGCGCTGGTCCGTGGGCCGCTCGGGCGGGAAGATCGTGCCGATCGAGCAGGGCGGGGCCTTCGAGCTGGTCGAGGCGGGCCCGGGGCGCCAGGTGTGGCGGGAGACGCGCGTCCAAGAGGGCTTCGTGGCGCGCACCTGGTATGCGGTGGCCTCGGGATCCCCGATCGTCGACTTCTTCTCGACCCTGAAGTGGTCCGATCGCGTCCGGCCGACCTGGTCCGTCGACGCGCAGGGCATGCTCTCCTCCGAGAGCCCTTTCGTGATCGATCAGGCGCCCGAGCAGGGCTGGCACGGCCTCCCTGACGAGCCCACGCTGCCTCTGGCGCTTCCCGGTGGCGGGACGGCCTACGTGGCGAGCCAGCAGCGCCTCGGCGACGGGCAGGCGCTGTGGGCCCGCGGCTCGATCCTCCTCGGCGCGCCCGACGCGGCGATGGTCGCCCGCGCGCGGACCATGTTCCGCGGCGTCGCGCGGCGCGACGAGTGGGGCTCGGCGTGGTTCGGCGCAGAGCCGGTGGTCGACGAGCGTTGGCACGACGTCTACGCGGGGCCCGCGCTGCCCACCTTCGGGGCGCGCCGCCACGGCATGCAGCCCAACAACGGCCAGAGCGGGGGCGTCGACGCGTTCGGCACCGTCCCGGCGCTGCCGCAGTCGGCCCTGGCGGTCCTCCGCGCCGAGGTCGCCTGCACGAGCTTCTTCCGCGGCATCATGAACTGCGAGTCGGACGGCTCCGTCCTCCGCTCGAAGGACCACCCGGCGTGGATGACCTGGTCCGGGCGCACGCACACGGCCCCGGGCTTCTCGCCGGACCGCCTCGGCAAGGTCGGCGCGCCCGACGCGCTCGACTTCTCAGGCTACACGGGCGCCGACTACCAGCACCGCTGCCAGAACGACGAGCTGGCGGCCCTCGCGGCGCTCGGCTGCTACGGGCTGGAGGAGCTGTTCGCCCACCAGGCGGAGACCGACCAGGCGCAGGCCTTCTTCTACTACGACTCGCCCCGGGCCGTGGGGCGGCTGCTGATGACCTGGGTCAGCATGAGCTTCCTCTCGGCCGACCCGCGGCCGCGCGAGTGGGCGGAGCGGCGCCTCGCGCAGGCGCGCGCCGAGGGGCCCTGCATCGGAATGCCCGAGTCGCTGCCGGTGCGGCCCATCCAGCTCGGCGGCGACTATTCGATCGGCGAGCCGGGCATGCACCGCGTCGTCCACTGGGAGCACTCGCTCGCCTCGGCGGGCTCCGCGCGCGCGTTCCGCCGCTGGGGGCTGCCCGACGCCCTCTGGGTGCTCCAGGACGCCGCTCGGACGACCGTGCAGGGCTTCTTCCGCGCCGACGTGGGACTTAGAAGCGCCAACTCGGTGCTCTGGGAGGCCGAAGGGCACATAAAAGGCACGCAATGGCCCCTCGAAGTGCTCAAGAACGGCCCCGGGCACCTCGCGAACCCCCACCCGGTGGCCGACCGGCTCGGGTGGCTCGCCTGGATGGCCTCCGGCGCGCTCGCGATGGCTACTTTCCCGGTCCGGGACGCCGTCGCGGCGCCCGAGCAGGCCCTGGCGGCGGCGATCTTCGCCGAGATCAAGGCCACGGGCGTCCTGGCGCGCTCGGAATACTCAAGATTCTGCTCCTGGTGACGCGGGAAGTGTTATCTTGAGGGCATGCAAGAGAAGATCAACGCCTATCGAGACGTGCTCGTCCACCGGGCGCAGCTCGCGCTCCAGATCCTCCAGAAGATGGACGAGCTGGTCGCCCTCCGCGACCAGTGCAAGGCCGTCGAGGCCAAGCACTTCGTCGCCGTCGACGAGCTGAAGGCCGCCTCGCCGGACCTGCGGTTCGGCGTCGGCCACCCGCTCCAGCTCCTCGGCAGCACCCTCGCGGCCACGGTCGAGGTCGAGCGCATCTACGCCGCCTCGATCTTCCAGATCGCCGAGCGGACGCCATCGCGCCAGGCCCTGAAGGGCCTGATCGCGGAGCTGCCGAAGGACATCGTCCGGGCGCAGGGGGACCTCTGATGCTGGCGCTGCTCGAAGGGCACTCGGACCGCCCGCAGAACCGCATCCCGAAGGCGCTCTACCGCGCCGAGGAGGGCCTGCCGGGCTTCGTGACGTGGGCCATGGTCAAGGAGCACCACTCCGACGAGGAGGTCGAGGGGTTCCAGGCGTTCATGCACCGCAAAACCGTCGGGCTGACGGTGCAGGGCGAGGAGGCCATCTGGACCAACGACTACGAGCGGTGGCTCGCGAGCACCCGAGGAGAGGTCCGATGACCCCGAACATCAAGATCCTGGTCTCGCAGCAGGAGCGGGAGGTCGCGGGGTCGACGTCCTACCCCTGGATCGGCGAGGTCGTCCTCGAATCATCGGGCCTGTTGCAGACCCTGACGTTCACGACCGACGAGTGCGAGAGCCGCGCCGAGTGCTGGGAGGTCACGATCTCCCTGGCCGAGAGCACCCTCAAGAGCTGGTTCGCGGGAGCGCTCGGGCGGCTCCAGCGCGCGGCGGAGATGCGATGACGAGCCCGCGCGAGCTACGGAAGCTCAACTCGAAGGGCAAGCCCTGCTGCCAGGGCACCTGGTTCCGCGACTGGCACCACCGCCAGTGCGACAACGCCGCGTCGACCCCCGCGGGCTTCTGCAAGCTGCACGACCCTGGGATCCAGGCCGCCAAGCGCGAGGCCAGGCACGCGGAGTGGAAGGCTCGCTGGGACGCCCAGACCGCGGCGCGCGAGGCCGTCGAAGAAAAAGCCGAGCGCCTGGCGCGTTGGATCAAAGACGTGATAGAATACCTCGGCGCCGACAGCGGCAAGGAAGCATCGCTGCTCTTCTCCCGCGGGCAGGAACACCTATGATCCCATACCTGAACTACCTCGTGGGCGCCGCCGGACTGGTCGCGCTCGTCTGCCTCCGATGGCTCGTCCTCGCGATCTACCGCCGCGGGCGCGTCTACAGCCGCACCTCGACCGAGTCCTACTTCGGCCGCGGGGAGCGCGCGGAGGAGATCCGCTGGCGCTGGGTCGCCACGACCTACGGCTCGTGGTTCCTCATCTACGAGAAGGACGGCGCGGGTTACGAGTCGCGCGAGGCCGCCGAGCTGGCCGCCGAGGAGGCCGCGAAGGACCTGGAGCTGCACGTCTTCGCGCTCGTCGCCAAGTCCAAGCTGGAGCGCTGGGAGCTGTCTAGCAAGCTCGCGCTGTGGTGGAAGTCGTGAGCGCAGACACCAACGAACCGTGCGGCGGCTGCGTCCGCAAGATCAAGGGGACGTCCACCACCGACGAGGCCGTCGTCAACTGGGTGGAGGGCCCGAACAACAAGGACGGCAAGTGCGAGTGCAAGAAGGACCCGCGCCGGCCCGACAAGACGCAGCCCCAGTGCACCTGCGTCGAGAACTGCGTCGCGGAGGTCACCTTCGCGATCCACTTCAAGGACTTCACGCACGGCAAGGGCGGTCGGTTCCTGGAAGAGGAGGTCATCGACAACGGGATGCACGTCCGCCGCAAGATCCTCCCGACGGTGGGCGGCGCGCACAAGGACGAGCCGGTCAAGCTCAAGCTGGCCGCCGACGGCTGCGGGGACGAGAAGGAGCGCTACCTGCGCCTCTGCCAGTTCGCCTCCGACGACACCTTCCCGGCCTTCAAATACCTCGGCGTGATCCAGCTCAAGGTGAGCTGCGGCTACTGCCAAGGCGAGTGCCCCAACGAGAACCCCAAGGAGCCGGACCCGCCCGCCGCGGGCCTGCCGACGAGCTAACCCTATGACTTCAGACACCAACGAGCCCTGCGGCGGCTGCCAGCGCAGCATCAAGCACTACGACACCTCGAAGCTGCTGACGGTCAAGCACTACGAGGACGCGGGCAACCGCGACGGGAAGTGCGAGTGCCGCGACCACGACGGCGACCAGCGAACCCCCGACAAGTGCACGGCCGTCGACCAGTGCGTCCTGGGCGTGGCGTTCCACGTCACCATCCCCGGCTGGGGCGCTGGCCCGGGCGACCTCTTCCTGGAGGAGGAGTATCTGGACCCGATCAAGGGCACCCAGAAGCGCAAGCTGCTGCCGGACGCCGGCGGGCAGGGGAAGAACCCGCTCGTGCTCAAGCTGGCGGTCGACGGCTGCGGCGACAAGAAGGAGCGCCTGTTCAGCGTCTGCCGCTACGACAAGGCCAACTACCCCACCTACCAGAGCGTCGGCGGCCTGGTGATCCAGGCGAGCTGCGGCTACTGCCAGGGCGAGTGCGCCGACCACAAGGACCCCGACCCGCCCGCGGCGGGCACCATCGAGAACTGACCCCATACCCCAACCAAAGACGACCATGAAGAAGACGAACGACACGTGGACCTCGATCCGCCTCCGGACCGAGACCGTCACCCAGCTCAAGAAGACCCTCGCCGCCGCGCGCCGCAAGGGCTACTCCGCGCTCACGATCGACCGCCTGATCGCGAACGCCCTGGTCGAATACCAGGTCAACGAGGGCGTCGACCCCAAGGGAGCGCGCGTGCCCGAGGACGGCCGCAAGGCCGGCGCGCAGGCCCGCCGGGTGCTCCAGGGGGCCGGCGCGTGAGCGACCCCCTCGACACGGCCTTCGACGTCCGGACGCCGGAGGTGACCCTGGTGGACGTCCTCGTCCGCCCGGGCTTCATCGACTTCTGCAACCGGCTGCGCGTCGCCGCGGAGCACGAGGGCAAGAAGTCCGGCCGAGGCCAGCAGCGCTCGCTCGTCGAGCTGCTGACCACGCTCAGCATGTCCGCCGAGGGGGACGGGACCACCCAAATCACCATGCAGGCGCTGCCCACCCTCTCGGCGAAGGCGCTCGGGGCGATGGGCTACTGCTCCCTGCCGAAGGACGTCTTGATCGCGACCGCGCAGGAGCGCGTGAGGCAGATCCAGAAGTTCGGCGAGCAGGACCGCCACCCCGCGCACATCTGGGCCGCGATCCTGGGCGAGGAGATCGGCGAGTCGTTCCGCGCCTACCTCGACCGCGAGAACCTGCGCGGGTCCGCCGACCACGACGCCTACAAGGCCGCCGACGCGCACCTCCGCGAGGAGCTGATCCAGGTGATCGCGGTCTGCGCCAAGTGGTGGGAGGCCTCCCACCCATGAGCCACGCCCCCTCCCTCGTCCGCAAGGCGGACGGCAACATCGGCTACGGGGAGGACCGCTTCGCGGTGCTCTCCGGCCGCGAGATCGTCGACGAGGTGACCGTGCTCGACCGCGCGGGGCTGCTGGCGGCCCTGGCGCCCGTCGCACGCACCGGCGTGCTCCAGGTCCGCCTCGGCGCGGAGATCGACCTCGCGGGCCAGGACATCTACTGCCGCGCCGTCGGGACCGGCGGCGTGCTCCTGGAGGGCGGCCGGCTGCGCAACGGCCGCGTGCAGTTCATGGAGGCCCTCGGCTACGTGGGCGCGCGCGGGGTGGCCTTCGGCCCCGGCGGAGGCGTCTCGTGCGAGCGCGAGGGCGAGCACTTCTACCAGGCGTGCACGTTCCGCGACTCGCACATCGCCCTCTCGGAGGGCCACGGCTCGCCTGACCCCTCGGGGCGCCGCGTGGCGGTGCTCGGGTGCCGGTTCGACGGCGCGGAGGTCAACTCCGCCTTCCTCGGCGGCGAGGAGGTCGTCGTCTGGGAGTCGCACTTCCTGCCCACGCGCGGCGACTCGCACAACCTCCGCATCTGGGGCGGCGGCGTCGCCCTGGTCGGCAACAGCAAGATCGAGCCGGGCGGCCGCACGCGTCACTCGCTCAAGGGCCACTCCCAGTTCGGCGTCACGAAGCGCTTCGTCCTCTCGGGCTGCTCCTTCCAGGGCGGGACGTGGAACGTCGCGATCGGGCCGCAGGACCTCTGGAAGGCCGAGATCATCGAGTCGGTCACCATAGTCGGGTGCATCTTCCTGCCCGACGCGCGGGCGACTGGCGACTCGGACATCGCGCTCCGCGTCACCACGACCAAGGGCGGGCGGATCTCGGGGAACGTGTTCCAGTCCGGCCCGCACGACGCCGTGGGGCTGATGTCAGCCGCGATGCCGATGGTCCCGCCGCCCGCGGGCGTGGAGCTGCGCTCGGAGGCGAACCAGTTCCTCGTGGCGGCGGACCGGCCCTACCGGATGGGCTGCCAGTGGGTCGAGACCGGCGCGATGCCCCTGGTCTCCGACCGGAACCGCAAGTGGGCGGCCGCGGACGTCGGCGGTCCCGTCCGGGGACTCGGCGTGAAAGATTCGGGCACGGACGTCGACTCCCCCTGGGTTTAGTGGTATCATAGGTCCAACCATGAAGATCATCCCCGACAAGTCGCCGGCGACGCGCCGGATCACCATCGAGGTCTCGGCGCAGGAGGCCGCGGACATCGCCTACGCCCTCGGGCACATCTGCGGCTGCGACGAGATCGACGAGCTGGAGTGCGAGTTAGACAGCCTCTTCTCGGAGATCACTTCGCCGTCGATCAGCGTAGAAAACGCCAAAGCCGGCGACACTCACCTCTCCTTCGAGAAGGAGGAGGAAAAGTGAACGGCCGCCGCGCGAAGGCCCTGCGCCGCCAGGCGCAGGCGGAGGTCCCCCAGCCGCCCCGAGTGGTCGAGCTGCTGCTCGGCAAGCGGATCATGCTCGTCCCGCGCGAGCCGGCCGAGCCCGGCGCGCCGATCGAGCTGCTGCCCGACGGCCGCCCGGCGTTCGACGAGGTCGAGGTCGAGTGCCGTCAGATCATGATCTCCGGCTGGCCGCGCCGCTACGAGGAGCTGAAGAAAGCACACGTCACGAGGAACCACGCATGAGCCACATCCCGAAGCAGCTACAGAACCTGATCTCCGAGTTCTACGCCCGGCGCTGGAACAAGCCGCGCATGGGCATCGAGCTGGAGAACGACCTCAACAACTACTTCCTGACCAAGGGGTCGAAGATCGCCCGCGCGCGCGTCATCGCGAAGTCTATGAACGACTTCATGGACCTGCTGGTCGAGGTCCTGGAGGTCACCGGCAGGCGCCGGGAAGGCGAGTTCGTCCTGGACTGGGCCGCGCGCCTGGTAGACGAGCTGAGCACCGCCCGCCTGGAGATCGCGGTCCTCAAAGGCCTCAACGAGACCTACCGCGTCGGCCAGTTGTCCGGATGGTTCGGCCCGATCGTCCCGGTCGAGTGCGAGGCCCAGCGACGCAAGGCCGCCAGGCGCAAGGGGAAGAAGAAGTGAGCTTCCCCCTCGCGATCGCCGTCGCCTTCTGCGTCCTCTGCGCCGCGTCGACCGCCGGGCAGGCGCTGCGGTTCATCGCCTCCGAGGGCGAGCCCGCTGCGGCCCGGTGGCGGATCATCTTCATGGAGGTCGGCGAGGCCTTCCTGCTCGCCTGGTCCCTCTGGTGGACCCTGCCCCAGCTCAAGGAGTGGTGGCGAGCATGATCCTCTTCCTCGTCATGTTCGTCGTCTGCTACGCCCTGCTGGCCTGGCAGGGCAGCAGGCACGACAAGGACCTCGCCCGCCTGGCCCGGGGCTACGAGGAGATCGGCGACCAGATCCGCGACCGCTACACCACCCTCGCGTGGCACGCCGCGCTGGAGAAGGCGGCCGCGACCGTCGAGGCGCGGGCCCGGGAGGGCATGTGGGGCGCCGAGTGCATGCGCACCGTCGCCAGCGACATCCGTCGTCTCGAACCCGGACCGTAGCGGCTCGTTTTCCTTGACTTCCTGACCCACGAAGATAACATACTGCCATGCAACCTAACGAAGAGACCCTCGCCGGCACCGAGTCGGCCTCCAATCGCGCGACGGCGCTCGTGGACTACCTCCGCGAATACGAAGTCTGCATCAGCGGCATGCTCGCCGAGGTCCTGACCCCGGACCAGGGCCTCGACCCGGTGAAACACAAGCGCAGCCGCCTGCGGCGCCTCCGGCTGGTGATCGACGAGCTGAAGGCCCTCCGCGCCGCCGAGACGCAGTCCCCGGTGGCCCTCACGAGCAACTCTCGCGCCCACCAGATCCTCGACGAGGCTTTCGGCGACGAGTTCGGGGCCAGCCACACGGTCCCGCTCTACCAGCGCGTCGAGAAGCTCGTCGCGGCCCTTCACGGGTGCCGCGAAGTCATCGCGGGCGCCAAGAAGGCCGACGCCGAGACCGTCGAGCGCTTCGGGCGCGTCGCGATGGAGATCGACGCCCTCCGCACGGAGCGCGCCGCCCTATACAAGACCCTCAACGAGGCGGGCTTCTGCGGGTCGCACATCCCGGACGCGGTGGTCAGCCTCGTCAAGCAGCGCGACGACGCCAGGCTCTCTGGGAAGGTCGTCGCGCGCATCAAGGAGCTGGTCCAAGGCTACCGGGGCAGCGCGAACAACATCATCGAGTCCGTGCGACACCTCCTGGAGACCAACAAGCGGCTGAACGAGCAGCTCGACCGCGCCAAGGAGGCGCTGCGCTGATGGACTCCTGCGAGGACCGCTTCCCTGAGATGTCCTACGAGGTCACGTTCGGCGAGCCGGAAGACTCGGCGGGCATGGCGGAGATAAAGAGAGCCGCCGAGCGCTTCATCGCCGCCGCGAAGGATCAGCGCTTCACCAAGGGCCCCGCGCTGCCCCTGACCTCCGTGAGCAGCAGCCAGCCCGGCGCCACGCCGGCGTATTCGCCTCAGTGGACGGTCGTCAAGGGTGACACCATAGTCACCAACAAGGAAATCACCTGCGCCGGCTTCGTCGTCCCGAGCGGAACACACGGGGTGGTCGTCGACATCGGACTTCCTTCGACGCCGGGCGCCCTGGTGGTCGACTTCGGCACGGGCGGCAGCCCCTGGGTCGTATCGCCTGGCGACGTCGCCCAGGTCATCCCCCAGGCGCAGACGGCCCACCGGCCCGCGCCGGTGTTCAAGGTCCGCGACATGGTCGCTTACGGCGGGCCGACGGTCAAGCACCCCCACGCAGCCGACACGCTGAAAAGGCACGACGTGGTGACCGTGATGGACCCGATGCGCCCCAACGGGCTGACCGAGGTCCTCGTCCGCGGCTGCTTCTACCACGTCGAGCAGAAATACCTCTACGTCATGGGCACCTTGCCACTCTCCGACCCGACCACGCCGCCGGGCGTCATGGAGGTCAGAGCCGAGCTGGTCGACCGGACGCCGCCGGCCCCGGTCCTGCGCGACGCGTCGTGCGAAGAATGCTGGGGCACCGGCCTGCGCAAGGGCTGGGGCGCGCCGTGCTCGCGGGGGTGCCGGGCATGAGATACCTCGCCCACATCGACGACGGCGCCCGGCGGCTGGTCCTGACCTTGGAGAACGAACAGAACCAGCAGCTCCAGCGCGTCTACACCTTCGCGGAGATCCGCTCGCGCACCCGGGAGGAGCAAATCGAGTTCCTCATCTCCGACCTCACCTGGCCTGGCACCCGGAACGCGGGCCTGTCACCGATCGCGAAGGCCTGGGCGACGGCGCAGGTCGTCCTGGTCCGGGACCGGTTCATCCTATGACGCCTTTCCTGCTACTGGCCGCCGGCTGGGCGCTATACTTCGTCCTGTTGGCGGCCGTCGCCCGGCTGCCGAGGAAGAACAACCCATGAAGTTCCGACACGATCAGCGAGTCACCTGGCGCGGACACCGGGGCAAGGTGACCTTTGCCAGAGTGGTTTACTTCGGCGACCTGAGCGTCGAGGAATACGTCGTCGAGATGATCGGCGGCGGGCAGCTTATCTGCTCCGAGATGGACCTGGAAGCGGTCCCCGCGCCCGGGGCGTGGGCCTTCGAGCCCGGCAAGCGGGTGCGCGTCAAGGGCACCCAGTTCACCGGCTCGGTCGAGAGCAGCTCCGTGGAATGCATGGGAGACGTCTTCCTCAAGGACGAGGTGGTCGTGCGCCAGGACGCGATCCCGGGCGTCCGGGTCGGGACCTTCACCGTCCCGAGCTGCATGCTGGAGGTCATCGAGTGATGACGCCCTCCCCGATCGTCTTCGAGTCGCACGTGACGCTGGAGCCCTGCTTCGACGATCGGCTCGAACTCCTGGTAGGGCTGTGCGGCACCAAAGGCTTCCGCGTCGCCAACCTGCTCATGCAGAAGGACCGCCTGGCGCGCCCGGAGCGCTCCACGAAGGACACCTTCACCACCGGGCACGACCAAGACTACGACTCGCTGAAGGAGCGCATGAGCCAGCTCGTCGACCTGCTCCGCCTCGCCGGCTTCAAGGTCTGGCGCGCCAAGATCGAGGCCGTCCTCTTCGACGTCAAGTTCCTGAGGGAGAGAAGGTGACATGAGGCTCTCCTACACACACGACGTCGACACGGGCGACGTGATCTTCCACCTCTCGCACGAGCAGCGCGCGGGCAAGCGCCTCCAGGCCAACTACATCCTGACGGGCGACGAGCTGTCCCGGCTTCGCTGGACCATCGACGTCCCGGGCCGGGTCGCGGCGTTCCTCACCGCGGCGCCCGAGCTGAGCGTCCACGAGGGGCTCGTGACCACCTGGGTCTCCGATTGCATCGCCATCCACCGCAAGAGGCAGAAGCTATGATCACACCAGAAACATTGCTCGTCGCCGGCCTGCTGACGCTCTGCGCCCTGGCCATGGGGGCCGCCCTCTGGACGCTCTACGAGATGTGGCGCGCGGGGGAGCTGTGATGCGTCACTACGCCTACTTCGCCGACGGGCCGCTCAAGGCGCGCATCTTCCCCATCAAGGGCAAGCTCGGAGATCCCATCAAAGCCGCGGTGCAGATCAACGACCTGAAGAAGCACCCGGTCAACACCGGCGAGCTGCGCGACGACTCTGTGCCCTGCCGCACCTACTTCAGCAGCCCGAACCACTACCTGACCACGGGAGAGGAGACCTTCTGGGTCTACTTCGTGGGCGCGAGCTGGCCCGGGCACCCGGAATGGGACGAGGTGCGCGACCGTGCGGCGGCGCACGGCATGCTCGCGTCGGCCAAGACGCAGGGGGTGCTGTGATCTACTACGCCTACGTCATCGACGGCCCCCACAAGGGCACCCTCGTCGAGCACCCGGCGGCCGCGCGCTACCTGGAGATGATCGTCCGGAACGACGTCGGCTCGCTCTGGTCCGTCCAGACCGGCGGGCATCCGGACGACTGCCCCCTGCCGGCCTTCCACACGCAGCTCTACGAGAAGACCGGCCGCATGTTCTCCTGGAAGGGAGTCGAGGTCGGCCTCTACGCCATGCCCGACGACTTCCGCGGTCGGCAGCGCTCGGGGGCCGTCGGCGTCTCGGACCTCGCCCTGCGGGCGCTGAAGGCCCTGGTGAAGGAGCACGAGGCATGAGCAGCCTCGTCTTCGTGACCGCCGACCTGCACTTCAGCCACCGAAAAGTCGAGGCGGTCCGGGGCATCGGCTGGGGGGCCATCGTCGACCGCTGGAACGAGGTCGTCACCAAGCGCGACGTCGTCTACGTCCTCGGCGACGTCTTCGACCTCGCGCCCGTGTGCCTCCTGAACGGCACGAAGAAGCTCGTGCTCGGGAACCACGACAACAAGCCCCTGGCGCGCTACCTGGACCCGGGGTGCTTCACGCGGGTGATGGCGATGGCCGAGTGGGACAACTGCCTGCTGACGCACGTCCCCGTCCACCCGGGGCAGCGGCACCGCTGGCGGCTCAACGTCCACGGGCACACCCACGCGCACGCGATCGACGACCCCTGGTATCGCTGCGCGTCCCTGGAGCAGACGGACTACCGGCCCGTGCTGCTGAGCAAGCTGGCGCGGCGATGAGCGGCGAACTATTCATCCCGGCCCTTGTGGTCTTCGGGGCGATCGCCCTGATCGCGTTGGGCTTCTTACTGCCGAACGGCTCCGACGATGATGTTTGTCTGTGACCTGCTGAACGTCCCGTTCCTCTTCGCCTGCTTCGCGCTGGCGGCCTGGGACGGTTACCGCCGCAGCCAGCGGACCGCCGCGCTCGACCATTTATCCTCCGCCCGACGCTCGATAATCGTGCGCTCTCAGAAAGACTCTTTTGATCCCTGATTTTTATATTTTTGTCCGAAGGTCCCTGGGAGAGTCTCCTCGGTCGTCAAAATGATATTTTTGTCCGAAGGTGCTGGTCCCCTGTTTCGGGAAAAAGTCTCAAGTAGCGGCATGCCTCGATCCGAGACGTCCCGCGACGAGACGATCCGCGCCCCAGCGCTCAGCGTCCCAGGGTGGGAATAACGTATTCTTTCTCATCCCTGGACAAAGCGCATTGGTATGCTTGCCACATACCGAGCAGCACTAGCACACCACATGCCAGCCAGGCCACCAGTAGTATCATCATGGGACATGCCCCCTACTGCTTGAACCCCTCCTCGAAGATCACCTCCCCCGTGCGCTTGTCCGTGATGCGCACCAGGGTCTTGGCCCCCTCCTCCTGGGGAAGGAAGTCCACGTCCAGGAGGGGGAGCACCCCGCCGTCCTGGCGCACCTTGAACGTCGCCGAGAGCTGCCCCCGGCGGCTCCTCGGACCGGTGCCAACGTTCGACTTCTTACCCTCGACCCTCACATCCACCCAAGACGGCCTTACGTTGCGAGGCATAGCAAGAACTCCTTTATGAGGCGCCAGATCCCTACGAGGAGGGCCAGCGCGAAGAGAAAGCAGATCCGTAGGACACAAGCCAGGGGGTAAAGTCCCCCCAGCACACCGAGCACTAGGCCCACCAGGGCCGTCGTTGACATATCACGCGCAGGCGCGCGCGAGCTGGGCGAGGTAGATCGCCAGGAAGCAGAAGGTAGCGACCAGGGCCTTGTTCTCGCGCACCTTGTTCATCAGGGTTTCCATAAGAGCCTTTTCGGCCGGGGACGGAAGGAACTTTAGCGGAGGCTCGCGGGAATCTCCGAATCGTCCAGTTTCAGGACGCCGACGTCGACCATCCACCAGAAATCGGAGGCGTCTATCTCGTCGAACTCCTCGGGCTCCAAGTCGATGAACGCGTCGGCCGGAACCGGAGCCCTCATGAGGCGCCGGATGTTGTCGCCCGCCTTGAGCCAGGCGTCCCAGTGCTCGCGCCGCTCGACCGCGGCCTGCGCCTCGCTCGCGGGCATCCGGTCCATGCGGTAGTCGAGCATCCGGTTTTCCGCCCGGAGGTGCTCAAGGTAGGCGTCGTCCCGCTGCTTGAACCAGCGGGCAAGCTCCTGCGAGGGGTTGCGCTCGTGCCAGGCGTGATCGAACTCGTCGAGTCCCGGAAGGCAGGCGCCTGCGTTCACGAGCGCGGCGCGGGTAATTCTGTGCGGCATGATGCGAACTCCAAGCGGATGAGAAGCGGGCCCGGGGAGGCAGCACGATGCCGCCCCCTCGGCGGGCCCTTATTCGTTCAGCAAGCGCGGGCGATCTGGTAGACGTAGACGCAGAGGGCGACGACGATCACGACCAGGGTCTTGTTCTCGCGCACCTTGTTCATCAGGTTTTCCATAGACCCTGTATCGGATCGTCCTCGGAAAGACTTTAGCCCGAGGAGTCTTTTTCTGCCGGGCGAGAGTCTCAGTATGAGAAGCCGTAGCGGCTGCGCGCGATCCGGAGAGCGGTCGCGTGCGCGCGGCGCATCGCCGTCTCCCAGGCACGCGGGAAAAGGCCGAGCAGAAACTCGCGCCGGCGCTGGCGATCCTCGGGAGTGTCGTGCAGGAAGCTGAGAGACTTTTCGTCGTTGTGAAGCATGAGCCTTTTCCTTGTGCGTGCAGAGTATATCGGCTCGGGCGAGAATGTCAAATAAACTCTTTTCGCGCAGGCCCGTTTTGGGGCTGTAGCGCAAAAGAGACATGTGCCAAAGTGTCATGACAAAAAGACAGTTTATGAAAATGTCTCCGAGTCTTTGAAAATCTCAAGTCGAGACGACGTGCCCGGGAAACACTCTATTTGGACACCTTTTCGGCCCCTAAAAGAGCTTCTCGGACGAAAAAATCCCCTAAAAGACTCTCCGGACGAGTTTTCGGACTCCATTTCAGGACGAAAAAACCAAAATAGACTCTTTTTGCGGACGAAATCACTTAGCGCCAGATGCAATAGACTCATCTGACTCTCCGTTACCCTGACTTGCATGGGGACTTCTCCACTTACCGCCAGATACCAGATAGAACTAACATCTCCTATCGTCTATGTAATATCCCGTATACGTATACCGCTCTCCCGCCACATGTATCAAGCGGCGGTCACCTCCCATGCCATCGGAGAGCACCTCTCCCAGCGCCCTTATCATGGCCCTCTCCAGCCAGCCACATCCGGCGGGGCGCCCCGGACCCCTCATCCGGACGAGATTTCCGCCGCCTTCGGCTTGACTGCGTCCCCGGACGTGCTATCGTCCTGCACGAACGATGTCCTGCGCCGAACTCACCATGATGGCCAGCCGCTACGTGGGCGGAGGCAAGCCCGCCTCGGGCGCGCCGTCGCTGCCCGGCGTCCTTCATGAGCCGACGGAGAGCGCGCTCGTGCAGGCCGTCGTGCCGTGCGAGCAGGGCACGGACGTCCCCGTCCTCGACGACCTCGTGCGCTGGACCAAGGCGTCCCCGCGCGTGCTCAACGCCCAGGGCCTGCACCTCGTCGCGCGCTCGATCTGGCTGGACGTCGACCTGCCCAAGATCGGCAGGCCCGCGCGCAAGCGCGCCTGGGAGGACTTCGACCCGGACGACGCTTCCGCCCTCTGGGCGCGCGCACGGGCCTTCCTGACCGCGCTGGGCCAGGGATGGCTCTACCGCACCCGCCACGGCCTCCGGATCGTCCTGCGGCTGCCCCAGGCGGTCTCCGTGGGCGTCAGCGGGCAAGCCCTGGAGCATCTCGTCCGCGCGGTCCATGCCCTGGCGGCCGCGGCGGGCGTCGCGCCTGACCCTCAGTGCAAGGACTGGACGCACCTCTACGCGCTCCCCTCGCCAGGCTCACCAATCGACGCCATCGATGCTCCCGCCTCCCCGGCGCTCCTGTCTGCCATAACGGCAGCCCTCGCCGCACACCCCCCGGACGCGGAGCTGACTGCCCATGCGGACGCGGATTACCCCTCGTCCGCCCACCACGACCTGGCCCAGCAGCTCCTGACTGCCTCGGCGGACGAGCCCGAGCATCCGCCGGACCTGGACCTCGCGCGCGGGCGCCTGTCCTCGAACCTGCGGGCGGCCCTCGCACGCGACCTGGAGCCGCTCAGCCCGCACCGCAACGAGCGCCTGCTGAAGGCCACGGAGGCCGCCGCGCGGTCCCTGGCGAACACGCCCTACCTGAGCCCGGACTACGTCTATTGGATCCTGCGCGACGTAGCGCTGGGCTTCGGCATGGACGACTCCGCGCACAAGCCCTACTTGGCGGCCTTGCCGCGCCTCGCGGCCACCGCCTGCGCGCGCGCCGCGGGGGACGACCGCGTCCTCGCCGCCCTGGACTACGCCCTGACTCGTCCCAAGGACTCGTCTGGGCCCGACACTGCCCTCGGCCGCGGCCTCGCCCCGGACTCGCACCGCGAGCATGGCGACAGGTCAGCGAGCCCTTCGGAGAGCCCGGCGCCGGGCGACCCGACGGGGCCGCCGCCGAGTGTTTCTTCCGCCGCCGAGATCGATTTGGGCGACCTCGCGCACAACGTGTCCCGCTGGTATCCGCCCTTCGCGCAAGGCGGCACGGCCAAGGAAGCCCTGTCCCTTCTGATGCGCGACCGCCGGCTGATGCTGACCGACCCCGAGGGCCGGCGCTTCTGGCCGCTGCTGCGCGACGGCTACTACGCCGCGCGCCCCGTCTCGCTGAACGTGCTCCCGAACGTGTTGACCGAGTGCGGCTTCCCGGAGCTGGTCGAGCTGACCTACCAGTCGAAGGACCGCAGCGCCCCCAAGTCCGTGTCATCGATCGTGACGGAGTATTGCACCGTCGTCTTCGGCGAGCGCATGGTCTTCGGGCACGACGGCGCGATCCTGCTCCTCGACGGCGAGGTGCCCGAGGTCGGCACCTGCCCGGTGCGCGTGAACCGCGACCTGACCCCGGCCCACGACCCGGACGTCGCCCTTTGGCTGGAGCACGCCTTCGGCGACGACCTGGACGAGTTCCTGCGCTCGTTCTTGCCCCTCGGCCGCCCGCAGGACGGACCGACGTGCATCCCGATCATCATCGGCCCGCCGGGCTGCGGCAAGAACCTGCTCGTGTCGGGCATCGCCGAGTGGTTCCTCCCGCCCATGACGGCGGACGGCGGCGTGCTCACCAGCGACTACCAGGACTCGATGCTCCGCTCGTGCATCATCCACGTCGACGAGGGCCTCGACCGCACGACCCGCAACGTCGCCGACGCCATCCGTCGCATCAGCAACGGCGGGCGCGTGAGCATCAACCCCAAGATGCGCCCGCGCGTGGAGGTCGAGGGCATCCACCGCGTCGTCGTGACGGCGAACAACACGGGCGTCGTGCGCTACCTCGTGGGCACGGCCACCTTGACCGAGGACGACAAGCGGGCGCTCGCGGCCCGGACGCGGCTGTGGCGCATGCGCGAGGACGCGGCCGTCTACCTCGCGGGCCGGGGCGGGCGGGTCTTCACCGACGGCTGGGTGGCCGACGCCCCGCGGCGCGCGAGCGACCACCGCCTGGCGAGGCACCTGCTGGCCGAGCTGCACCGGCTGTTCGAGTTCGACGAGCGGGACCGCCTGGTCCTGCCCCCGGGCCGCTTCATCGCCGAGGGGCGCCTGAGCGAGGAGCTGGACGAGCTGCTTGAGGCGCCCTCCGACGACCTGGAGGGCGTGTTCGCTCGCGGGCTCGCGGCGCTGTTCAAGACGGACACCGTCAGACGCCTGAGCAGCGTCGTCCCGACCGGCGTGTGGGTGGTGACCCGCGAGGTGCTCCAGCACTACGAGGCGGTCGTCTCGAACGCCCAGGTCAGCATGGTGGGGCTCGGGCGGACGATCGCGAACCTGGCGATCGAGTCCCGCCGCCCCGAGAACATCCGCCGCTACTTCGTGCCCCGGTCGCGCGTGCTCGCGCGCTTCGCCGAGTTCGGCATCAAGCTGGAGGGCGAGCTGGCTAAGGCGTGGGCGGTGACCGTATGAAGTATTCCGCCAGCACCGTCAAGACCGCGACCTCGTGCACCCGCAAGTGGTGGGC
>Ga0075423_10000530_pt1 | contig 30889 bp, 22 predicted proteins | sample SoiMethybrSBSTD2_FD_80114 | JGI IMG/M metagenome (GOLD analysis project Ga0075423, IMG submission 80114) | Bulk soil microbial communities from a Populus tree surrounding site in Tennessee, USA - Soil MetaG P. TD hybrid SBSTD2 | ecosystem: Environmental > Terrestrial > Soil > Tree plantation...
CATCGGCGATCTCCTCGCCCGCTACAAGTGGATGCGCGGCTTCAACGTGCTGCACCCGATGGGCTGGGACGCGTTCGGCTTGCCCGCGGAGAATGCCGCCATCGACAACGGGGTGCACCCCGCGGTGTGGACGTACGAGAACATCAAGAACATGCGGAGCCAGCTCCGCCGCATGGGCATCTCGTATGACTGGGACCGCGAGCTCGCCACGTGCGATCCCGTGTACTATCGCTGGGAGCAGCTCATCTTCATCCGCATGTTCGAACGCGGGCTCGCCTACAAGAAGCGCTCGTCGGTGAACTGGTGCCCCTCGTGCCAGACCATCCTCGCCAACGAGCAGGTGGAAGCGGGGCGCTGCTGGCGCTGCGATTCCGAGGTGACGACCAAGGAGATCGAGGGCTGGTTCTTCAAGATCACCGCGTACGCGGAGGAGCTGCTCGAATGGTGTGACCGCCTGCCCGGCTGGCCCGAGCGCGTGCTCACCATGCAGCGCAACTGGATCGGCAAGAGCGAGGGCGCGGAGTTCGATCTCCCGGTGGCGGGGCGGCCGGGCCTGGCGATCCGGATCTTCACCACGCGGCCCGACACCGCGTTCGGCATGACCTACGCGGTGCTCGCGCCCGAGCACCCGATCGTCGACCGCCTCGTCGAAGGTGCCGAAGAGCGCGCGCGCATCGACGCATTCCGCAAGGAGGTCGCGCGAGAGACCGAGATCGAGCGGCTCGCCGCGGATCGGCCCAAGCGCGGCCTTCGCCTCAACGCGCGGGCGACCAATCCGTTCACCGGCGGCGAGATCCCCCTCTTCCTCGCCGACTACGTCCTCATGGGCTACGGGACGGGGGCGATCATGGCGGTGCCCGGCGAGGACCAGCGCGACTGGGACTTCGCCAAGCAGCACGGGCTGCCCATCATCGCTACCGTGAAGCGGCCGGAGGGCTGGGAGGACGCGCAGGCGTACACGGGCGACGGGGTGAAGATCAACTCCGGCTTCCTCGATGGGCTGCCGGTTTCCGAAGCCAAGCGCAAGGCCATCGACTGGCTCGTGGAAAAGAAGCTCGGCGAGTCCAAGGTCAACTATCGCCTTCGGGACTGGGGCATCAGCCGGCAGCGCTACTGGGGCGCGCCGATCCCCATCCTCTACTGCCCGAAGGACGGAATGGTGACGGAGCGCGAGGACCGGCTCCCGGTGGTGCTGCCGGAGGACGTGCAGATCAGCGGCAAGGGCGGCTCGCCGCTCGCCGAGGTCACCCAGTTCGTCAACGCCCGGTGTCCGAGGTGTGGCGGGCCCGCCAAGCGCGAGACCGACACCATGGACACCTTCGTGGAGTCGGCGTGGTACTTCCTGCGTTACTGCTCGCCCCACTACGAAGGGGGGATGTTCGAGCCCAACGCCGCCGCCTACTGGATGCCGGTGGACCAGTACATCGGCGGCATCGAGCACGCCGTGCTGCACCTCCTCTACGCGCGCTTCTATACGAAGGTGCTGCGCGACATGGGGATGACGCGCGCGGACGAGCCGTTCCTGGCCCTCCTGTCCCAGGGCATGGTCATCAAGGACGGGGCAAAGATGTCCAAGTCCAAGGGCAACGTGGTGGATCCCGACGAGCTGATTCGGCGCTACGGCGCCGACACCGCGCGCCTGTTCTCCCTGTTCGCGGCGCCGCCGGAGAAGGATCTCGACTGGAATGACCGCGGGGTGGAGGGCGCCTCGCGCTTCCTCAATCGGGTGTGGCGCTTCGTCCACGCCCATCTGGACGAGCTGCGGGTGGCGGACGGCGCGGCGGCGGGCGGGCGCTCCGACGCCGGGCGCGCGTTCCGGCGCGTCATCCACGAGACCATCGCCCGGGTCACCGAGGACATCGAGAAGGACTTCCACTTCAACACCGCGATCAGCGCGGTGATGGAGCTCGTGAACGCGCTGCACGACTTCGACCGCGACTCCATGGACAGCATGGGGCGCGCGGAGCGGCAGCGCCTGCTCCGCGAGGCGGTGGAGACCCTGGTCCTGCTCCTGGGGCCCGTGACCCCGCACATCGCCGAGGAGCTCTGGAGCGTGCTCGGGCACCGCGAGAGCCTGTTCCGTCGCCCGTGGCCTCTCGCCGACCCCGCCGCGCTCGAGCGGGAAGAGGTCGTGATCATCGTGCAGGTCGACGGCAAGGTGCGCAGCCGGCTCACCGTGGACGTCGCCGCCCCCGAGCGTGACGTGCAGGACAAGGCCCTCGCCGACGCGAAGGTGCGGCCCTGGCTCGACGGGCGCCAGGTCGCGAAGGTCGTCGTGGTACCGGGACGCCTCGTCAACGTGGTCACGCGAGCGTGAGACCGCCGCTTCTCGCCGCCATCCTCGCCGCGGCGTTGACCGTCGCGGCCGGCTGCGGATACAGCACGACGGGGAATCTCCCGCCGCACATCAAGTCCGTCGCGGTCCCCACGTTCAAGAACAAGACGCGGGAGCCCGCGGTGGAGAGCACGGTCACCGCCGCCGTGGTCAATGCCTTCACCACCAGCGGCAAGCTGCGCGTGGTCCCCGTCGCGCAGGCCGACTCCATCCTGGAGGGCGAGGTGGTGGGCTATGACGTCCAGTCCATCTCGGTCGACCAGCGGATCAACATCCGGCAGTACCGACTCGTGGTCACGCTCAACCTCGAGTTCCGCGACGTCAAGAAGGGGGAGACGCTCTTCCGCGAGGAGGGACTGCAGGAGCGCGCGGAGTTCACCGTCCCCTTCGAGGTGTCGGCGACGATCAGCCGAGAGGACAGCGCGGTCAGGCTGGCCGCGGTGGAGATCGGAAGGAAGGTCGTGAACCTGGTGGTGGACCGCTTCTAGTGAGCGCCTGCTAGTGGACTACGCGGGGCTCCTCCGCGCCGCCGAGGCGGGGCGCACGCCGCCCGTGGTCCTGGTCCACGGTGCCGAGCCCGTGCTCCTGGAGGACGTGGTCGCCGCCGTCACCCACTCCCTGTTTCCCGATCCCGCCGATGCGGCGCTCTCGCGCGAGGCGGTCGACGCGCGCGAGGCCGGCGCGGAGGCCCTGGTGCGCTCTGCCCTGACGCTGCCCTTTCTGGGCGGGCGTCGACTCGTGATCGCGCGCGGCGTGGACGCACTGACCGCGAAGGCGGGGGAGCCGCTCGCCGCCTATGCCGCCGCGCCCAACCCGACCTCGGTGCTCCTCCTCCTGGCGGGCGTGGAGCTGGGCGCGGGGCACTGGCTCCTCCGCGCCGTGCCCGCGGCGGCGGTGGTCCCGCTGCCCCGGCTGGTGGGGCGGGCCCTCGTGACCTGGCTCCGGACGCGCGCCACCGCGGAGGGCTACGAGCTCGGCGACGAGGCCGCTGCGCTGCTCGTGGAGCTCGTCGGCGACGACCTCACCGCGCTCGCCGGCGAGGTGGCCAAGGCCGCGCTCGCGGGCGGGCCCGACAACCGTCGCGTCACGCCCCGCGAGGTCCGCGCGGTCGTCGGGGCACACCGGCTGCGTCACATCTTCGATCTCACGCGCGCGGTGGCCGAGCGCGACCTGGGCGCGGCCCAGACGGTACTGGGCGCGCTCCTCACCGCCGGCGAGGAGCCGCTCGCCGTGCTCGGCATGCTGGCGCGCGAGGCGCGCTCCGTCTGGCAGGCGCGCGAGTGGTTGCGCGAGGGGCGACGCGAGGATGAGGTCGCGCGGCTCCTGCGCCGGCCGCCGCCCGCCGCCGCGGCGGTGGTGGCGCTCGCTCGCGCCCTCCGCGACGGCGGCGCGGCGCGGCGCCTCGCGCGGTGCTGGGAGGTCGAGCGCCGCCTCAAGCTGGGCGGCTCGCCGCGGCCCGAGCTGGCCCTCCTCATCGCGGATCTGTGCGCCGCCTGATGGCGGCATGCTGCCGCCGCGCGTGGGCGGCGCTGCTGCTCGCGCTGCTCGTGGCGGGGCCGGCCGCCGCCGCGCCCATCCCCCGGCTGCTCGCCGGGGCTGCTTCGGTGGACATCGCGCTGCCCGAGGGCACGCCGCTGGCCGGCTATGGCGGCTTCCCGCGCCGGGCGTGGTTCCCCGACGTGCTCGACCGTCATCCCTACGCCTTCTGGTTTCGTCCGTCACAGGGCGTGCACGACGCCGTGAAGGCTCGCGCGCTGGTCCTCGACGACGGGCGGGGGGGCCTGATCTGGCTGGCGATCGACCTGGTGGGCGCGGACCCGAGCCTCATCCTCGAGCTGCGCGGCCGCCTCGTCCGGGCGGGCGTCAACGCCAACGGCCTCATGCTCTCGGCCTCGCACACCCACTCCGGACCCGGCGCCTATGCCGCGTCGGCGCTGTTCGCCTTCGTCGCGGTGGACAGCCCCGCGCCCCAGGTGCGCGGAGCCATCCTCGACGCCCTCGAGCGGGCGGCCCGCGAGGCCTACGCCCGCCGCGCGCCTGCGCGCGTGGGCACCGGCGTGAGCGAAGTGACGGGAATCACGCGGAGCCGCTTGCGCGCGCCGCTCGATCCGGAGCTGGGCGTGCTCAAGGTCGTCGCGGCCGACGGGCGGCCCATCGCGCTCGTGTGGAACTACGCCATCCACGGCACCGCGCTGGGGCGGGACAACCTCCTCGTCTCCGGCGATCTCATGGCCGAGGCCTCGAGCCGCATCGAGCGGCGTCTCGGGGTGCCCGCGCTGTTCGTCAACGGCGCGGTCGGCGACGTGAGCCCGGCGGCGCGCGGATGGAGCGGCGCCGCCCAGATCGGCGAGCGTCTGGCCCGCGAGGCGCTCGCGGTGTGGGACCGCGTGACGCCCGAGGCCGACGCGCGCGTCGACCTGGCGGCCGGCCGTGCCGCGCTGCCCGCGCCCGCGGCCTCCGCGCGCAACTGCCTCGGCCGCTGGCTACCGGGCTGGCTGCGCCTGAGCCTCGGGGCGGCGCTGCCACGCACCGCCGAGCTCCTCGCGGTGCGCATCGGCGCCGGCGTGTGGGTGAGCGTGCCGGGGGAGCTCCAGACGCGCCTGGGGCGAGAGATCAAGGCGGCCCGCAGGGGGCGCTTCGAGCATGTGTTCGTGGCGGGCGTGTCGAATGACTATCTCGGCTACTTCCTGGACGCCGATGCGTATGCGAAGCCCAGCTACATCGCGTGCGCGAGCCTGTACGGGGAGCGGGGCGGGGAGCTCGTGCGGGACGCCGCGGTGGCGCTGCTCGCCCGCCTCGGCGCGGCGGCCGAAGCGGGACCGCGGTGACGGGCTACTTCGCGGCGACCAGCTTGCGGGCGAGCGCGGACTTCTTGCGGGCGGCGGTGTTGCGATGGAGGATGCCGCGGCTGACCGCCTTGTCGATGGTGCGGATCGCTTCCCGGATGGCGTCGCGCCCGGACGCGCCGTCGGCGGCGCGAGCGTCCTTCACTGCGGAGCGGACCTGGCTGCGGACGGCGCGATTGCGCAGCCGCCGCTTCTCGTTCTGCTTGATGCGCTTCCGGGCAGACCGCGTGTTGGCCACTGACGCCTCCTCGAGTTCGCGTGAAGTGCCTGATCGGGTCGCAGGCAAAACCTGACCTTACCGTCGGGTCCTGGGACTGTCAAGGAGTTTGTCCTCGTGAGCGAAGCGCAGCGCGACGCGCGGGCGGGTGTGGTGAGCGCGGTGGGGAGCATCGGGGCGGCGACCCTCGCCAGCCGGGTGCTCGGCTACGTGCGCGACATGGTCGTGGCGCGCGCGTTCGGCGCGGGGCCCGTCACCGATGCATTTTTCGTTGCCTTCCGCGTGCCCAATCTCCTGCGGCGGCTCCTCGCCGAGGGCGCGCTCTCCACCGCGGTCATCCCCGTCTTCGCCGAGTATCTCGCCGCCGGCGGCCGGGCCGCCTTCCTCGCCATGGTGCGCGCGGTGGCGGGCGCGACCACGCTGACCCTCTGCGCGGTGACCCTGGCCGGCATGCTGCTCGCGCGCGCCATCGTGACCGTGATGGCGCCGGGGTGGCTTGCCGATCCGGCGCTGTTCGATCTGGCGGTGGACCTCACCCGGATGATGTTCCCCTATCTCCTTCTCGTGGGCCTGGCCGCCCTCGCCACCGGCGTGCTGAACGTGCATCACCGCTTCTTCACCGCCGCCTTCGGCCCCGCCGTGCTCAACGTGGGCATGATCGCGGCCGTGCTCCTGCTCGCGCGCCGCATCGAGCCACCGATCGTGTCGCTCGCGGTGGGCGTGCTGACGGGCGGACTCGGGCAGCTCCTGGTGCAGCTCCCCGAGGTGCATCGCGTGGGTGTGCCGCTGCGCCCCTCCGGGGACTGGCGGCACCCGGCGGTCGCCCGCATCGCGCGTCGGCTGCTGCCGGCCGCGTTCGGGTTGGCCGCGGTGCAGGTCACGGTGGTGCTGAACACGCTGCTGGCATCGCTGCTTCCGGGCGGCAGCATCTCGTACCTCTATTACGCCGACCGCGTCATGGAGTTCCCGCTGGGCGTGTTCGGCATCGCGCTGGCCACGGCGTCGCTGCCCACCATGGCAGCCCAGGCCGCGCGCGGGGACCGCGCCGCCCTCACCGACACGCTGGGCTTCTCCCTCCGCCTGTCGCTCTTCGTCGCAATCCCCGCCGCGACCGGGCTGCTGGCGCTGGGCGCGCCCATCGTAGGCCTCCTGTTCCAGCGTGGCCGATTCAGCGCCGAGGATGCGGCGGCCACCACGGTCGCCCTCGCCGCCTACGCGGTCGGACTGCCGGCGTTCTCGGCCACCCGCATCGCCGCCCAGACCTTCTACGCTCTCGGAGACACGCGCACGCCGGTGATGCTGGGCCTCCTTTCGGTGGTGGCCAACGTCGGCCTCGCGCTGGGCCTCATGTGGCCACTCGCGCACGCTGGCCTCGCGCTGGCCTCGTCGCTCTCGGCCTACGTGAACCTGCTCGCGCTGCTCTGGGCGCTGCGCCGCCGGCTCGGGCTCATCGGCGGGCGGGCGCTCGTCCGCGCGGTGGGCCGGGCGGCCATTGCCACCGTGCCCCTCTGGCTGGTCGCCCGCGCGCTCGCGCCCGTGTGGGACGGCACCGCCGTCGCCGTCGCGCTCACCGTCGCCGCGATCGTGGGCGGCACGCTGGCCTTCGCCGTCGCGGCGGCGCTTCTCCGCGCGCCGGAGCTCACCGCGCTGCTCGGCATCCTGCGGCGACACCGTTGACGGGCGGCGAGGGACTTGCTCGCGCCCCGCTCGCGGTGATAGAGTTCGCTATGCCCCGGCAGTTCGTCGTACGTAGGTTCGGTTGTCGCGCCTGCCTCGGTCGCCCGCGCTACCCCCTCCGGAAGCCGTAGATGGATGCGGTGGTCGAGTATCTCCAGGCCCTCCAGACGGAGCGGGGGGCCTCTCGCAACACCCTGCTCGCGTACCGGCGCGACCTCGCCGACTTCGGCCGCTACCTCGCGCGTCCGCGCCGCGCGCTGGACGCGCTCACCGCGCGCGACGTGAGCGACTATCTGCTCACGCTGCGCCGCCGCGGCCTGGGCGCCCGGAGCGTGGCGCGGCGGCTGTCCGCGCTGCGCGGCCTCTACCGGCACCTGCTGCGCGAAGGGACGGTACGGCGCGATCCCACCGAACAGATCGAGAGCCCGCGCCCGCCGCGGCGGCTGCCCCGCACGCTGTCGATCGAGGACGTCGCGGCCCTCATCGAGGCGCCGGACATCTCCCGCGCCGATGGCCTGCGCGACCGCGCCCTGCTCGAGCTGATGTACGCCTCCGGCATGCGCGCCTCGGAAGTCCTCGCCCTGCGCGTGGAGGACCTCAACCTGGCTGCCGGCTACGTGATCTGCACGGGGAAGGGGAGTCGTCAGCGCCTGGTGCCGGTGGGCGCCCAGGCGCTGCACTGGGTGCGCCGCTACCTGGACGGCGGCCGGCGCGTCGTCGGCAGCCGCCTCGACCCGGGCATCCTCTTCCTGAACCGCCGTGGTCGGGCCCTCTCGCGCCAGGGCCTCTGGGGCATCCTCAAGCGCTGCGCCCGCCGCGCGGGGCTGCGCGCCGGCGTGTCGCCGCACACGCTGCGACACTCCTTCGCGAGCCATCTCCTCGAGCGCGGCGCCGATCTGCGCAGCGTGCAGGCCATGCTCGGCCACGCCGACATCTCGACGACGCAGATCTACACCCATCTGCCTTCGACCGTCGTGCGCGACATGTACCGGAAGTTCCACCCCCGTGCCCGCGCGGCCTCGCGCGCCCGGAGCTAGCGCCCATGGCCCGCGCCGGTCACGCCTACCCACAGACCGATCTCCGCGCCGCGGGGCTCATGGATCGGCGCGTCCTCGCCGGCGCGCGGGGGACGCGCGTCGGCGTGGGGCTGGCCGCGGTCGACCGGGCGGGCGCGACCGTGCTGCTGATCGGTCCGCGCGCGGCGGTGCGACAGGCGGAGCTGGCGCGCGCCGCGCGCTGGGGGCTCGGCGGCGTCGACGCGGCCGCCGTCGCGTGGCAGGACCTGCCGGTGCTCGCCGCTGATACGCCGGAGATCGCCGTGCGCCGCCTCGTGCTGGCCGGCGCCCCGCTGGCGCTGGTGCGCGAGCGCGGCCGGGTCGTGGGCGTGATCGACGGCCGCGCGCCCGGCTGGGCGCGGCCCGCCCTGTCGGTGGCGCCGCGGCTCGAACAGCCGGGCGATCCCGCGCGGGAATCGATCGTCTGGCTGCTGCGCCTCGCGGGGAAGCTCGGCGAGGCCATGGGGATGGCGGTTTGGGCGGCCGGTGGCTTCGTGCGTGATCTGCTTCGCGACGCGGGGCCGGTCGATGTCGATCTCGTCGTCGAGGGCGATGGGACCGCCTTCGCGCGGCGACTCGCCGACGAGGCGCGCGGGCGCGTGACCATCCACCGTGCGTTCGGCACCGCGTCGGTGGAGGACGGGCGCACCGTGGACGGCGTGGCCCTGCCGCGGGTGGACGTGGCGACGGCCCGGCGCGAGCGTTACGCGGCGCCGGGCGCCCTCCCCACCGTCGAGGCCGCGCCGCTCGCGGACGATCTGCTGCGCCGGGATTTCACGATCAATGCCATGGCGGTGGCTCTCTCGCCCGGCGCGTTCGGCCGCCTCGTCGACGTGACGGGGGGCCAGCGGGATCTCGACCGGCGCCGTCTGGTGCCCCTCCACCCACTGTCGTTCGTGGAGGACCCCACGCGCATCTTCCGCGCCGCGCGCTACGTGGCGCGGCTGGGCTTCACGCTCGACGCGCAAGGCCGCCGGGCGCTGCGGCTGGCCCTCGCCGGGCGCGCGTATCCGGCGCTCTCGGGCACGCGACTCATGAACGAGCTCGTGCTGGCGCTGCGCGAGCCCGCGGGCTGGCGCGCGCTCGCCCTGCTGCTCGACTGGGGCGCATTCCGCCTCTGGGATCGCGGCGTGCGGGGCGGCGCGCCGGTTCGCGATCGCCTCCGCGCCGCGCGCCGGCTCCTCGCCTGGATGGGCGATAGCGTGTCCGCGGACGACGCGCTCGAGATCGCGGTGCTCGCCATCCTCATGGATCAGCCGAGGGGCGTGGGGCGCCGCGCGCTGACGCGGCTCGGCTGGGGGGGTGCGCGGGGGGCGCGCCTCGCCGACGCGCTGGTCCGCGGCCCACGCCTTGCCGCGCGCCTCTCCACGCCCGGGCTGCCGGCGAGCGCGGTGGCGGCGGCCGCCCGCGGCGGATCGGCGCAGGGGGCGATGGCCGCGTGGCTCGTTGCCACGCCGGCGGCCCGCCGGCGGCTGCAGTGGTTCCTCCGCGAGGGCCGGCACGTCAAGCCGAGCCTCGACGCGGAGGCCCTGATCGCCGCGGGCATCCCCCGGGGGCCCGCGGTGGGCAAGACCCTCAACGCCCTGCGCGATCTTCGCCTCGACGGCGGGACGGCGGCCGACGAGGCGCGATACGTGCAGCGCGAACATGCCCGACATCGGAAAGGAGAGTCCGCGTGACGCCGAAATTCGTGTTCGTGACGGGCGGGGTGATCTCTTCCCTCGGCAAGGGGCTGGCGGCGGCATCCATCGGCTCCCTGCTGGAAGCCCGCGGCTTCCGGGTGACGCTGCTGAAGCTCGACCCGTACATCAACGTGGACGCGGGGACCATGAGCCCGTATCAGCACGGCGAGGTGTTCGTTACCGACGACGGCGGCGAGACCGACCTCGATCTCGGGCACTACGAGCGGTTCACGTCCGCGCGGATGACTCGCGACAACAACATGACCACGGGCAAGGTCTACGGCACCGTGATCGAGCGCGAGCGAAGAGGCGACTACCTCGGGCGCACCGTCCAGGTGATCCCGCACATCACGGACCAGATCAAGGCGTCGATCCGGAAAGTCTCCGCGGGAGTCGATGTGGTGATCGTGGAGGTGGGCGGCACGGTGGGCGACATCGAGGGGCTGCCCTTCCTCGAAGCGATCCGGCAGTTCAAGAAGGACGTGGGCAAGGAGAACGTGATCTACGTGCACTTGACCCTGGTCCCGTTCATCCAGGCGGCGGCCGAGCTCAAGACGAAGGCGACGCAGCACTCCGTCAAGGAGCTGCGGGCGATCGGTATCCAGCCCGACGTGCTGCTCTGCCGCACCGACAAGGAGCATCCGCTGACCCCGTCCATCAAGTCGAAGATCGCGCTCTTCTGCGACGTCGAGGAGGACGCGGTGGTGGCGGCGCGCGACGTGGACACGATCTACGAGGTGCCGCTGGCCTTCCACGAGCAGGGGCTGGACGAGAGCGTGCTGCGGCTGCTCGGGCTGCCCGAGCGGGCGTCGGACCTCGCCCGCTGGGAGGAGATCGTCCGGCGCATCAAGTCGCCGCGCCATCACGTGCGCATCGGCGTGGTCGGCAAGTACATCGAGGTGAAAGACTCCTACAAGAGCCTCTACGAGGCCCTGACTCACGGAGGCATCGCCCACGAGGCGGCGGTCGAGGTGGTGTGGCTGGACGCCGAGCGTCTGGAGCGCGAGGGCGTCGCCGGCCACGTGGCCGGGCTGGACGGCATCCTGGTGCCGGGGGGGTTCGGCGACCGCGGCATCGAGGGGAAGATCCAGGCCATTCGTTACGCGCGGGAAGAACGGGTGCCGTACTTCGGCATCTGCCTGGGCATGCAGTGCGCGGTGATCGAGTACGCGCGCCACGTGTGCGGGCTCGCGGGGGCGAACTCCACCGAGTTCGATCCCCGGCCCGCGCACAATGTCATCGATCTCCTCCCCGAGCAGCGCGGGATCACCGACAAGGGCGGCACCATGCGCCTGGGCCTCTACCCGATCACCCTCGCGGAAGGCAGCGTGGCCTCGCGGCTGTTCGGCGCGGGCGCCATCCAGGAGCGCCACCGACACCGCTACGAGGTCAACAACGACTACCTGCAGCAGCTCGAGAAGAACGGGCTGCGCATCTCGGGCGTCTGGCCGGCCAAGGGGCTGGTGGAGATCGTCGAGCTGCCCGATCATCCCTGGTTCGTGGCGGGGCAGTTCCATCCGGAGTTCCGCTCGCGGCCGTGGGATCCGCATCCGCTGTTCGCGGCGTTCATCCGGGCCGCCCTGGATCATCAGGGGCAGGGCTAGCGCGGCGGCCATGCCGCATTCGGTGCGAGTGGGTGGCATCACGATCGGCGGCGGCGCGCCCCTCGTGCTCATCGGAGGGCCGTGCGCCATCGAGAGCGAGGGGCACGCGGTCATGGTCGCCGAGCGCCTCAAGGTCATCACCGAAGCCGCGCGCGTGCCGTTCATCTACAAGTCGTCCTACGACAAGGCCAACCGCTTCTCGATCAACTCCTACCGCGGCCCCGGCCTCAAGGAGGGTCTCCGCATCCTTCGCCAGGTGAAGGAGGTCACGGGCCTGCCCGTGCTGTCGGACGTGCACGACGTATCCGAGGTCGGCCCCGCCGCCGAGGTGCTGGACGTCCTGCAGGTGCCGGCCTTCCTCTGCCGCCAGACCGATCTGCTCCTCGCCTGTGGCCGCACCGGCAAGCCCGTCAACGTGAAAAAGGGCCAGTTCGTCGCCCCCCGCGACATGGGCAACGCGGTGGAGAAGATCCTCTCCACCGGGAACACCGGCATCCTCCTCACCGAGCGGGGCACCAGCTTCGGCTACAACAACCTCGTGGTGGACTACCGCGGGCTCGCCATCATGCGCGAGCTGGGCTATCCGGTGGTGTTCGACGCCACTCACTCCGTCCAGCTCCCGGGAGGGCTCGGCAACCGCTCGGGCGGCGAGCGGCAGTACGTGCCGCTCCTGGCGCGCGCGGCGGTGGCGGTGGGGGTGGACGCGCTGTTCATGGAGATGCACGAGGAGCCCGACCGGACGCTCCCCGATGGGCGCCCGCTGTCGGACGGGCCGAACATGCTGCGGCTCGACGAGCTTCCGCGCCTCCTCGGCGAGCTCCATGCGATCGCCGCCGGGCTCGGCGGCCGCGGCGGAAGCGCGTGATGGATCGCGGCCGCCTTCTCGCCCTCGCCGAGCGCGTCCTGCGCCTCGAGGCCGAGAGCATTCAGGCCCTCGTCGCGCGCCTCGACGATCGCTTCATCGCCGCGGTGGACCTGCTCTACCGCTGCCGCGGGCGTGTGATCGTCACCGGGATGGGAAAGTCGAGCCACGTGGCGCGCAAGGTCGCCGCGACCATGGCGAGCACGGGCACGCCGGCCTACTTCCTGCATCCGGCGGAGGGCGTGCACGGGGACGTGGGCATGGTCGCGCAGGGCGACGTCGCGATGGTGTTCTCCAACTCGGGCGAGACCGACGAGCTGCTCGCGGTGCTGCCCGCGATCAAGCGGTTGAGCGTGCCGGTGGTCCTGCTGACGGGCAACGCGGCCTCGAGCCTCGCGCGCCAGGCCGACGTGGTGGTGGACGTCGGGGTGCGCGAGGAGGCTTGCCCCATGAACCTCGCGCCGACCTCCAGCACTACCGCCGCCCTGGCCATGGGTGACGCGCTCGCGATGGCGCTGCTGGACCTGCGGGGGCTCCGTGCGGAGGACTATGCGGCGCTGCACCCCGCGGGGACGCTGGGGTGGCGCGCGCTCGTGAAGGTGCGCGACCTCATGCACTCGGGCGCGGCGATGCCGACGGTGCCTGAGAGCGCCACGATGAAGCAGGCGCTCGAGGAGATGACGGCCAAGCGGCGCGGTATGACCACCGTGGTGGACACCGCGGGCCGTCTGGTGGGGATCATCACGGACGGCGACCTGCGACGCCTGCAGCTCGCGGGCGGCGCCCTGCTGGACCGACTGGCGGGGGACTGCATGTCGCGGCACCCGAAGCGGATCGAGGCGGACGCGCTCGCCGCCGCCGCGCTCGCCATGATGGAGGCGCACCAGATCACGAGCCTCGTCATCACCGACGACGCCGGACGTCCCGCCGGATTCATCCATCTGCACGACATTCTCTCGTCGAAGATCGCGTAACTCTGGCGAGCCGAAGGCCAGGCAAGCGCATCCATGATGAGTGCCCGAGCGAAGCGAGGGCCGTCCCTGCTCTCGCGGGCCCGGAAGGTGACGGTGCTCGTGCTCGACGTGGACGGCGTCCTCACCGACGGGCGGCTCCTGTACGGGCCCGCGGGCGAGGAGGTGAAGCGATTCCACGCGCGCGACGGCTACGCGCTCGTGGCGGCGCGGCGCGCGGGCCTGGCGGTGGCGGTGATCTCGGGCCGCGCCTCGGCGGCGGTGACCCGGCGGATGGCCGAGCTCGGGGTCGAGGAGGTGCATCAAGGCGTGGACGACAAGCGCGCGTGTCTCGACGCGCTCGTGGCGCGGCTCGGCGCGACCCGCGTGCAGGTGGCGGCGATGGGCGACGACCTCCCCGACGTGCCGCTGCTGCGCGCCGCGGGACTCGCCCTGGCGCCCTCCGACGCCGCGCTCGAAGTCCGCCGTGTCGCCCACTGGACATCGCGGTATCCTGGCGGACGCGGAGCCGTGCGCGAAGCCGTGGAGATGCTGCTGGGCGCCCGCAAGGCCTGGCCGCCCCGTATCTCCGCGTCACGCTAGACCGGATCAGTCACTCCGCAAGATTATTGCCTCCTACCTTCCAGGTGTGTTAGCGTGGTACTGAAATTGCATACCCAGCGGATCTCGCGGATCATCTTCGTGAGTGTGACCCTCTTCATCGTGGTCGTCGTGGGGGTGCTGGTGCTGCGTGGACGGGGGGCGCAGTCCTTGCCGGCCGAGCCCGTCGACACCAAGGCCGACTACCGGATCAAGGAAGTCAGCCTGCAGGAGGAGATGAAGGACGGCGTGCGCTGGCAGCTCGAGGCGGATCAGGCCGAGACTTTCGAGGCGGCCGGGAAGACCGTGCTTCGAAAAGTTCGCATCGCAATCCAGGAGCCGGATCGGAGCTGGACGGTCACGGGGGACGAAGGCGAGATGGTCCAGGCCAGCAAGGACGTGGAGATCAGGGGCAACGTGATCCTGATCTCGAGCGAGGGGATGCGACTCGAAACCACGCGCCTGCGCTGGGACGCCGAGGGCAAGCGCGCGTGGACGGACGAGCCGGTCACCATCTACCAGAAGGGGGCCGTCGTGAAGGGGCAGGGGCTCGACGCGCGGGTGGGGGAGCGGAATACGCAGATCAAGGGCCGCATCCGGGCCACGTTCAGCGGGACGGAAGACTCGGCGACCGACTCCGCGCCGCGGACCGGGCTGCCGGGGCCGGCGGGGCGATGATGCGCCGGCTCGCGCTCGTCGCGCTTGGAGTCTGGCTGGTGGTCGCGACTGGTGCCGCTGACGCGCAGGGCCGGCGCCGGCCGGCGCCGGCCCCGGCCGATCCGGCGAAGTCGAGCGCGCCCGCCACGCCGAAGGCCGCGGCGAGCCCGGCGCCCTCGTCGAGCGCGTCGGACGCGGCCGCGAAGGCCCCGCGCGGCGCCGATCCGAACCAGCCGGTGAATGTCGACGCCGACAAGCTCGAGAGCGATCAGAAGCAGGGGCTCGTGATCTTCACCGGCAACGTCATCGCCCAGCACAACGGCTCGACGCAGTATGCCGACCGCATGGAGGTGTACCTCGACTCGGGGAGCAACCGCGTGGTGCGCACGGTGTCCACCGGCACGGTGAAGATCATCACACGGGACTGCCGTACCGGGACGGCCCAGCGGGCGGAGTACTACGACGCCGAGCAGCGCGTGGTGCTGATCGGCGACGCGCGCGTCTGGCAGGACGAGAACGTGGTGACCGGTGATCGCATCACGATCTTCCTCGCTGAGGACCGGAGCGTGGTCGAGGCCAGTCCCCAGGGCCGCGTGAAGGGCGTCTTCTATCCCAAGCGCGAGGGCGAGGGCGAGGGCGCCTCGGTGGCGACCCGCCCGGCGCCGGGCACCACCTGCAAGCAATCCTAGGCGCATGGAAGGCCTCGTCGCCCAAGGTTTGGTGAAGCGCTTCCGCAATCGCGTCGTCGTCGATCGCGTCAGCGTGGATATCCAGCGTGGGGAGATCGTGGGGCTCCTCGGCCCCAACGGCGCCGGCAAGACCACGTCCTTCTACATGATCGTGGGGCTCCTGCGCGCGGAGGGCGGGCGTATCTTCCTCGAGGGCGAGGACATCACCGACCTGCCCATGTACCAGCGCTGCCGCATGGGCATGGGCTATCTCCCGCAGGAGTCGTCGGTGTTCCGCAAGCTCACGGTGGAGGACAACCTCCTCGCGATCCTCGAGACCATGGACCTCACCGAGGAGGAGCGCATGGCGCGCCTGCGCGTGCTCCTCGCCGAGCTCGACCTGACTCCGCTGGCCCGGCACAAGGCCTTCACGCTGTCGGGGGGCGAGCGGCGCCGGCTCGAGATCACGCGGGCGCTCGTCACCAATCCGCGCTACCTCCTCCTCGACGAGCCCTTCACCGGCATCGACCCCATCGCCATCGGGGACATCCAGGAGATCGTCGGCCGGCTCCGCGAGCGGGGCATCGGCGTCCTCATTACCGATCACAACGTGCGCGAGACCCTCGCCATCACCGACCGCGCGTACATCCTCTACCACGGCCAGATCCTCGCCGCCGGCACCGCGCACGAGCTTGCCGGCAACCCGCGGGCGCGCGAGATCTATCTGGGCGAGAAGTTCTCGCTCTGAGGCCGATCCGGAGCCCCTGACCCATGCGATTGGTCCAGCGTCTCAGCCAGCGGGTGGTGATGACCCCGCTGCTCCAGCAAGCGATCCAGCTCCTCCAGCTCTCGACGCTTGAGCTGAAAGAGGTCGTCGAGCAGGAGCTGAAGGAAAATCCTCTCCTCGAGGAGGTGCAGACCGACACCCAGGAACCGACTCCCGAGGCGGAGCAGGGACCGGAGACGCCGGACATCGTCCCGCCGCCGAGCGAGGCGCCCGCCAAGACGGAGAGCACGGTGGACGGCGAGCGGTCCGACGATCTCCCGTTCGACATCAATCAGATGATGTCCGACGACGGGCCGGAGGAGCGGACCCCGGTCTCCACCGAGGAACGCGACGACCTGCCGTTCGAGAACCTGGGGCGCACCGAGACCTCGCTCACCGATCACCTGGTCGAGCAGCTCCGCATGGCCAGCGACGACCCCGTCATCATCGGGATCGGCGAGGCCATCATCGGGAACCTCGATGAGGACGGCTACCTGCGCGCGGAGACCGCGGAGATCGCCGAGCAGCTCGGGCGGCCGGTGGACGAGGTCGACAAGGTGCTGATCCTCGTCCAGGGCTTCGACCCCTCTGGCGTCGCGGCGCGGAGCATCCAGGAGTGCCTGCTGCTGCAGCTCCGGGCGGACGCCGAGCCAGACCCGGTGTCGGTCGAGATCGTCGAGAAGCACATGGAGGATCTCGAGCGGCGGCGGTACGCGGAGATCGCGCGCGCGCTGAAGCTCCCGCTCGACCGCATCATGGAGTCGGTGGAGGAGATCCGCGGCCTCGAGCCCAAGCCGGGCCGGCGCTTCCTCGTGGTCGACTCGCGCTACATCGCCCCCGACGTCACGCTGCAGAAGATCGGAGACGACTACGTGGTGGTGCTGAACGAGGAGGGGATCCCCCGCTTGCGGGTGAACTCCCTCTACCGCACGCTCCTGCGCGGCTCCGCGGGGGAGGACAAGCAATTCGTGGAGCAGAAGCTCCGCTCGGCGCTCTGGCTGATCAAGAGCGTGGAGCAACGGCAGCGCACGCTCCGGAAAGTGGCCACGAGCCTGGTGAAGTTCCAGCGTGAGTTCTTCGACCGGGGCCTGCCGTACCTCAAGCCCCTCGCCCTCCGGGACGTGGGCGAGGACATCGGCATGCACGAGTCGACGATCAGCCGGGTCACCACCAACAAGTACATCCAGACTCCGCAGGGGCTCTACGAGTTGAAGTGGTTCTTCCACAGCGGCATCGCGTCCACCAACGGCGACGTCGTCTCCTCGGTCTCGGTCAAGAAGACGATCCAGGACCTCGTGGCGGGGGAGGATCCCGGCAAGCCCTACTCGGACCAGGACATCGCCAAGACACTGCACGCCAAGGGACTCACCATCGCGCGCCGCACGGTGGCCAAGTACCGCGAGGAGCTGGGCATCCTCCCCTCGCACCAGCGCCGGATGGCGCCCAAGAAGCGCTGATCTCTCCGCCATGCAGGTCCTCATCAGCGCGCGCGGGCTGACCATCTCCGCGTCGTACCGGGCCCGTCTCCAGGAGCGGGTGGAGAAGGCGGCCGGCCGCGTGCCCAAGCCGATCGAGGCCCGCGTGATGCTGACGCGCGAGCGGAACCGGCGCACCGCCGCCATCACGCTGCTCGCCAAGCATCACACGCTCCGCAGCGAAGAGACCGCGCTGGACCTCGCCGCCGCGGTGGATGCGGCGCTCGCGGCCCTGACGCGTCAGGTCCGGCAGCTGAAGGATCGCATCCGCGGCCACAAGCCCGCCGTCCGCAAGGCGTTGGCGTCCGTGGACGGGGATGCCGACGCGGCGGCGCCCGCCATCGAGGTGCGGCAGGTGCCGGTCAAGCCGATGTCGGTGGAGGAGGCGGTGGAGCAGATCGGGCTCGACCGCGAGCCCTTCTTCGCCTTCACCAACGCGGGCACCGGCTCGGTGAACATCCTCTACCGCCGTCGCGGTGGCGGCTTCGGCCTCATCGAGCCGGTGGCATGAGCACGGCGGCGGTGAGCCCCACGGCCTCCATCCGCTTCGTGATCATCACCGGGCTCTCTGGCGCGGGCAAGAGCTTCGCGATCAAGTGCTTCGAGGACCTCGGCTACTTCTGCGTGGACAATCTCCCCACCACCCTGATCCCGACGTTCGCAGAGCTCTGCGCCCAGTCGAGCCGGGACATCCGCAATATCGCCCTCGGCGTGGACGTGCGCGAGGGGGAATACCTCGAGCACCTGCTCGAGATCCTCGGGGGGCTGCGCGCCACCGGGCACTCGCCCGAGGTTGTGTTCCTCGAGGCGTCCGACGAGATCCTCGTGCGGCGCTACCACGAGAGCCGGCGCCGCCACCCGCTCGCCGGTGAGGGCAACGTCGTGGACGGGATCCGGGCCGAGCGCAAGGCGCTCGCGCACCTGCGCGAGGCCGCGGACCAGATCCTCGACACCTCGTCCCTGACCGTGCACCAGCTCAAGGATCGACTGGTGGCGATGTACTCGATGCCGCGGCAGCGGGAGCGTCTGACGGTGTCGCTGGTCTCGTTCGGCTTCAAGCACGGCATTCCGTACGACGCCGACCTCGTCTTCGACCTGCGCTTCCTGCCCAACCCGCACTTCGTCGAAGCGCTGCGTTCCCACGACGGCCGCGACCGCGAGGTGGCGGACTTCGTGTTCTCGCACGGGGAGAGCAAGGAGCTGCTCGCCCGGTTCGAGGACCTCATCGGTTTCCTCCTGCCGCTGTATCAGCGCGAGGGCAAGGCGTACCTGACCATCGCGCTCGGCTGCACCGGGGGCAAGCATCGCTCCGTCGCGTTCGTCGAGGCCCTCCGGGTGTTCCTCGAGGGACAGGGAGGGGCGCCGCTCGTGCGCCACCGAGACCTGGGCCGGGAGTGACCGCCGCCGACGCGCCCCGCCGCGCCGACCTGCGCTTCATCTTCGGCGTCCACAACCATCAGCCTGCCGGCAACTTCGACGGCGTCGTCGCCGAGGCCGTCGCCACCGCCTATCACCCGTTCTTCCAGGCCCTCCACGCCGAGCCCGACGTGCGGGTGAGCGTGCACTGCTCGGGGAGCCTGCTCGCGTGGCTGCGCGAGCACGCCGCGCCGACCTTCGATCTCCTGGGCGACCTGGCGTCGCGGGGGCAGGTCGAGCTCCTCGGCGGGGGCTTCTACGAGCCCATCCTGTCCATGCTGCCCGACGTGGACAAGGTGGGGCAGGTGCAGCGGCTCAGCGAGTTCCTGCGCGCGAGCTTCGGGGTCACCCCGCGGGGCCTCTGGCTCGCCGAGCGCGTGTGGGAGTCGCATCTGCCGCGGGTCCTCCGCGCCGCCGGGATCGAGTACGTGGTGGTCGACGACCACCACTTCGCCCTCGCGGGGCTGGATCCCGAGGCTCTGGGCGGCTATTACCTCACCGAGGAGCAGGGGACCGCCATCGCGGTCTTCCCCATCAGCGAAAAGCTGCGTTACCTCGTGCCCTTCGCCGAGCCCGCGGAGACGGTGGCGCATCTGGAGGCGCGCCGTGGCGCCGGGAGCGTCACCCTCATGGACGACGGCGAGAAGTTCGGCGTATGGCCGGGCACGAACAAGCTCGTCTACGCGGAGGGGTGGCTGCCGCGCTTCCTCGAGGCGCTCCGCGCCCCGTCCTGGCTGGCCATGGCCACCTTCTCGGAGGTGCTCGACTCGCTGCCGCCGCGCGGCCGCGTGTACCTGCCCACCGCCTCCTACAGTGAGATGGGCGAGTGGGCGCTGCCCGCCGCGGCCGCGGCCGAGATCGACCAGGCGCGCGAGCGCCTCCGCGCGCTGCCCGACGGCGTCCACCTCGCCGGCCTGCTGCGCGGCGGCCCCTGGCGCGGCTTCCTGGTCAAGTACGCCGAGGTCGGCGACGCGTACTGGCGGATGCTCCGGCTCTCGCGCCGGCTGGAGGCGGCCCTGGCCGCGCGACCGGGCGACCCCGCGCTCGTCGACGCGCGCGACCGGCTCTGGCGTGGACAGGCCAACGACGCCTACTGGCACGGAGTGTTCGGCGGCTGTTACCTCCCGCATCTCCGCCGCGCCGTGCGCTCGGCGCTGATCGAGAGCGAGAACCGCCTGGCCGGCGCGACGGCCGCGCCCGCGCTCGAGTGGGAGGAGGGCGTGGACAACGTCGCCGGGCGGCCCGAGGTGCGCCTGCGGAGCCGCGCCCTCGGGATCACCGTGTGCCCGCACGACGGCGGCGCCGTCACCGAGGTCGCGTTCCGCCCCCGCGCGCTCGATCTCGCCGACGTGCTCACGCGCCGCCGCGAGGCCTATCACGCGCGCCTGCCGCAGGTGACCGGCGCGCCGTCCGCCGAGGGGCAGGTGCGCAGCATCCACGAGGGGCTCGCGGCCAAGGAGGACGGGCTCGACCGGCTGCTCGAGTACGACGACCTACGGCGCGCCTCGCTGCGCGAAGGCGTGCTCGACCGCGGCGCGTCGCTGGACGCCTTGAACCCGTGGGGCGCCGCGCGCCTGGCCTTCGGCGGACGGCCGATGGCGCACGCGGTGCGCGAGGAGTCCGGCGCGCTGACGGCCATCCTCACCGCGGAGGGCGGGGCCGCCATGCCGCTCGCCGTCGAAAAGCGGGTGCGCCTCGAGGCGGAGGGCGCGCGCGTCGCCGTCGCCTACCGCCTCACCTGGCGCGGGCGCGACGCCCTCGATGCGCGCTGGGCCGTGCAGTGGAACCTCGCGCTGACCGCCGGGGACGCGACGGGTCGGTATTACCGGCTCCCGGGCCAGCCCTCGCTCGGGGGGCGCGGCACGCGCGCGAGCGAGCGGGCGCTGGTGCTGGTCGACGAGTGGTTCGGGGTAGAGGCCGCGCTGACCTCGCCCGTCCCGGCGCAGCTGGCGTGGGCGCCGGTCGAGACGGTGTCCCTGTCCGAGGCCGGGCTCGAGCGCATCTATCAGGGGTCCTCGATCGTGTGGTGCTGGCCGCTGCACCTGGCGCCCGGCGAGACCACCGAGCACGCGCACGCGCTCGCGATCCGGGTTTTCGCTTGAGACCTTCCGGTACGTGTGCTAACGTGCCGTGAGTACAACCGAAATCGTTGTCGGCGTGCGCAACCCATTGCATGATCAAGTCTGACGGAGGCACATGATGGCGCGTGAGGAGTACCTGTTCACGTCCGAGTCGGTCACGGAAGGCCATCCCGACAAGATCGCCGACCAGATCTCCGACGCGGTGCTAGACGCGATCCTGGTCCAGGATCCCACCGGGCGCGTGGCCTGCGAGACCCTGCTGACCACCGGCCTGGTCGTGGTGGCCGGCGAGATCACCACATCCTGCTACGTGGACATCCCCAAGGTTGCCCGCGAGACCATCCGAGAGGTCGGCTACACGCGCGCCAAGTTCGGCTTCGACTACGAAACATGCGGCGTGATCACCGCCATCGACGAGCAGTCGGGCGACATCGCCATGGGGGTGGACAATCTGGGCGCCGGCGACCAGGGCCTGATGTTTGGCTACGCCTGCACGGAGACCCCCGAGCTGATGCCGCTGCCGATCATGTTGTCGCACCGCCTCGTCCAGCGTCTCTCGCAGGTGCGGCGGCGCGGCGAGCTCGACTATCTCCGGCCGGACGGGAAGAGCCAGGTGTCCGTGCGCTACGTCGACGGCAAGCCGGTCGCGGTGGAGACCGTGGTCATCTCGACCCAGCACGGTCCCGACACCACCCTCGAGCGCATCCGCGAGGACATCGTCGAGAAGGTGATCAAGCCCACGATCCCCGCGAGCCTGCTCGACAAGAGGGCGGTGTATCACATCAATCCGACGGGCCGTTTCGTGACCGGCGGCCCCATGGGTGATACCGGGCTCACCGGCCGCAAGATCATCGTCGACACGTACGGCGGGTCGTGCCCGCACGGCGGCGGCGCGTTCTCCGGCAAGGATCCGACGAAGGTCGACCGCTCCGCGTGCTACATGGCGCGTCACGTGGCCAAGAACATCGTGGCCGCCGGCCTCGCGGAGCGGGCGCAGGTGCAGGTGGCGTACGCGATCGGCGTGGCCGACCCCGTCTCGATCATGGTGGAGACGTTCGGCACCGGCAAGGTGCCCACCAGCAAGCTCGAGCAGATGGTGCGGCGCCACTTCGACTTCACGCCGGCCGGCATCATCAAGTACCTGAATCTCCGCCGGCCCATCTACAAGAAGACCGCTGCCTTCGGGCACTTCGGGCGCACGGAGCCCGAGTTCACCTGGGAGCGGACCGACCGCGTCAAGGATCTCCGGGACGACGCTGGCATCTGAGCGGCGGCATCACGGCCGCGCTCTGAGGGACTAGGTGGCGAACGGGCGACGCCCGCGACCTGCGGTCTGGTTCCTGCTTGCGTTCCTCGTCCTGGGGATCGTGGGCCAGGCCGTCCCCCTCTACACGGACTGGCTCTGGTTCCAGGAGGTCGGCTACACCCACGTGTTCACCACCGTGCTCAGCCTTCGGGGCTGGCTCGTGCTGGGCCTCGGCCTCACGGTGTGGATCTTCCTCTTCGCCAATCTCTGGCTGGCGGCGCGCACGGCCCCGCCGGACGTGCTGTGGGAGCTCGAGGATCAGCTGGGCCTGCCCGGCCGGGCGAGCATCGAGCCGCTGATCCGCCGCCTCCTCCTGCCGGTGACCGCGGTCATCGCGCTCATCGCCGGCGCCCGCGGGAGCGCGGCGTGGGATACCCTCGCCGAGTTCCTCAACGCGACGCCCTTCGGGCGGACCGATCCGATCTTCGGGCGAGACCTCGGCTTCTACTTCTTCCAGCTCCCGTTCTGGCGTCTGCTCTACGGCTGGGGCATCACGCTCGCGGCGGGGGCCCTCGTCCTGACCGCGGCGGTGTACGTGCTCCAGCGCAGCCTCGTCCTCACCGCGCGAGGCCCGAGGCTGGCCGCCGCCGCGCGGACACACCTCCTCGCGCTGGGCGCCGTCCTCCTCGTGCTGCGCGCGGCCGGCTTCTGGCTCGACCGCTTCGACCTCCTCTACTCGGCCCGAGGCGCGGTCTTCGGCGCCACCTACACCGACATCAACGCCGCGCTCCCCGTGCTGAACGTGCTCGCCGTGCTGGCGCTCCTCTGTGCCGCCGCGTGCCTCGTGCAGATGAGCCGTCCCGGCTGGCTCTTCCCGGTGGCGGGGCTCGTGGTGCTGGTGGTCGTCTGGGTGGGGGGGCTCGGGATCTACCCCTCGGTGCTGCAGCGGTTGCGGGTGAAGCCGAACGAGCTGGCCTTCGAGCGCCCCTATATCGAGCACAACATCCGGCTGACCCGGCACGCCTTCGGGCTGGACCGGGTGCAGGAGAAGGACTTTCCCGTCGAGGAGAATCTCAACGCGGCCGCGCTGGACCGGAACGCCCTCACGATCAAGAACATCCGTCTGTGGGATCACCGGCCTCTGCTGACCACGTACGGGCAGCTGCAGGAGATCCGCACCTACTACAAGTTCCTCGACGTGGACAACGACCGCTACACGCTGAACGGCGAGTACCGCCAGGTCATGCTGTCGCCGCGGGAGCTGTCCTACCGCCACTTGCCCGGGCAGGACCGCAACTGGATCAACGAGCATCTGACGTTCACCCACGGGTACGGCCTCGTGGTGGGCCCGGTGAACCGCATCAGCCCCGAGGGCCTGCCCGAGTTCTTCGCCAAGGACATCCCGCCGGTGGTGACGGGCTTCGCCAAGATCACGCGGCCCGAGATCTACTACGGCGAGTCGGGCAACGACTACGTCTTCGTGCGCACCCAGGCGCAGGAGCTCGACTACTCGGCGGGGGACAAGAACGAGTACACGCGCTACGCGGGGCGAGGCGGCATCCTGGTGGACTCGATCCTGCGCCGGGTCGCCTTCGCGGCGCGCTTTGGTGAGATCAACGTCCTGATCTCGGGCGCGTTCATGGCCGAGAGCCGGATCATGATCTACCGGAACATCCGCGACCGGATCCGTCAGGCCGCCCCGTTCCTGCGCTTCGACCGCGATCCCTACCTCGTGGTCACCGACGACGGCCGCCTCGTCTGGATGGCCGACGGCTACACCACCAGCGACCGGTACCCGTACTCGCAGCCGGTGCGCGGCGTCGGGAACTACATCCGCAACTCCGTGAAGGCGACGGTGGACGCGTTCCACGGCACCGTGGCGTACTACGTCGCCGACCCGGACGATCCCATCGCGCGGACCTACGCGAAGATCTTTCCCGGGCTTCTGCGGCCGCTGGCGGAGATGCCCAGGGACCTCCAGACCCACATCCGCTATCCCGAGGACCTCTTCACGCTGCAGATGCAGATGTACGCGACCTACCACATGGAGGATCCGCAGGTCTTCTACAACAAGGAGGACCTGTGGACGATTCCGCGGCGCCCCGCCGACGGGCGCGGGGGCTCGCCGGTGGAGATGGAGCCCTACTACACGGTGATGCGCCTCCCCGACGAGCCTCGCGAGGAGTTCGTGCTGCTGGGCGGCTTCAACCCCAGCCGGCGCGACAACATGATCGCGATCATGGTGGGCCGCGCGGACGCGCCGAACTATGGCCGCATCGTCGTCTACGCCTTCCCCAAGCAAAAGCTCGTCTACGGGCCGCGCCAGATCGACGCGCGCATCGACCAGGATCCGCTGATCTCCCAGCAGCTCTCCCTCTGGAACCAGCAGGGCTCGCGGGTGCTGCGCGGCTCGCTCCTCGCCATCCCCATCGAGCGCTCGCTCATCTACGTCCAGCCCCTCTATCTCTCCGCCACCGAGCAGGGCGCGCTGCCCGAGCTTCGCCGCGTCATCGTGGCCTACGGCAACCAGATCGCCATGGAGCCGACGCTGGAGCAGTCTCTCGGGCGCATCTTCGGCGGCCGTGTGAAGGGCGACGAGACGCCGCGTGCCGCGGCGACGCCCGGGGCCCCGCCGGCGGCCGATGCCGCGTCCCGCCTCCTGGCCCAGCGCGCGTGGGAGGCCTGGCAGAAGGGGCAGGAGGCGTTGCGCCGCGGCGACTGGGCGGCCTACGGCGTCGAGCAGAAGCACCTCGAAGACATCCTCCGCCAGCTCCGCGAAGGCCGGTGACGGGCGGCAGCTAGGTGCGCGCGCGGAGGAAGAGGGCGGTGCCGAGTCCCGCGAAGACGACGTTCGCGGTCCAGGCGGCGAGGAAGGGCGGCAGGAGATCGGCCTTCGCGAAGGCCAGCGCCATGTAGTGGACTAGCCAGTACCCCACCGAGATCACGATCGCGATCGCGATGCCGAGCGCGCGGCCGCCGCTGCGCGGCGAGATGAGGGCGAAGGGGATGGCCACCAGGGCCATGATCAGGTGCACGAGGGGAAACGAGAGCTTGGAGTAGAGCTCCACGATGTATTTGCCCGCCTGGTGGCCTGTCTCCTGGAGCTTTTGCACGTAGGCGCGCAGCTCGAAGAAGCTCATGATCTCGGGCGGCTTCTGCACGTTGGTGAAATCCTGGATGTCCTCGGCCATCTTCACCACGACGCGCTCGAAGGGCTTGGATTCCATCCGCGTGCCCTTGACGACCGGGCGCATGAAGCCCTGGCTCAGCTCCCAGCTCCCCGGCGTCCACTTCGCCTTCTTGGCGTCGAGACGGCTCACGAGCTGGAAGTTCTGGTCCACCTCGAGGAGCAGGAGCCCGTCGATCGAGCGCTCGACCGGATCGAGCAGCTCCATCCGCCAGAAGCGCGTGTCGGTAGATCGGTACCAGAGCTGGTTGCGCTTCTGAAGATGGCGCGGCAGCCCGCCGCGGATCTTCACGCGGTCGATCTCATCCGCGCGCGCGTTGATCGCGGGCAGGGCGGTCTCCTGAAAGAAGCCGGCAGCGACGCTCAACAGGAGGGCGAGGAGGAGGATGGGCACGCTCACGCGGTAGAGGCTCACTCCTGCCGCCTTGAGCGCGTCAAGCTCGTGGGCGCGCGTCAGCGAGAGAAACAGGAACACGGTCGCGATCAGCACCACGATGGGCAGCCCGTCGTAGAGCGCGCCGGGAAGCCGGAAAATGAAGTGCTGGAGGATGTACGTGAAGGGCGGCTTGATGCGCAGGAAGCGGTCGAGAGTCTGGAGGAGATCGACGACGAGGAACAGCACCGCCCCCACGCCGAGGCCGATGCCGATGAACTTCACGTATTCGCGGAGCAGGTAGCGGTCGATGATGAACGTGGAGGCCCGCCGCCGGCTCCGCCCTGACTCGGGCTTCGCTCCCCACCGCCACGGGAAAGGCCGCGCCGGGATGCGTGCGCGCACCACGTCGCGGAGATGCCAGAGCCGGTGCACCCAGCCGGTCGGTATCCCAACGGTGGTGGCGACGATCAGGACGAGGCCGGCGACGAGAAAGATCGCGTCGGGTAGCCAGATGCCGAGCCACGGGGGGATCCGCCCGCGGAGGGACATGCCCTCGAGGGTGGTGAACACGATGTAGTACGACACGACGATGCCGAGGCTCGCCGCGAGCGCGATGCCGCGCCCGCCGGTCCCGCGGGTCTGGCTGCGGATGCCGAGCGGGAAGCCCACGAGCACGAACACGATCGCCGCCATCGGCAGCGCGAAGCGCTTGTGAAACTCCACATAGTACGGGGCCACGGACTGGCCCTGGGCGGCCAGCTCGCGAGCCTGCGGGCCCAGCGCGCTCAGTGGGAGATCGCGCTCGGGCTTCTCCTTCTGCGCCGAGCTGGACAGCGGCGATTCCAGCGGAAGATTCATGTCGTAGAGGCTGAAGTCGGTGAAGCGCGCGCGCCGCCCGTCGGCCACGTCGGTCTCGCTGATCTGGCCGTCGATGAAGCGCAGGGTGACGCGCCTCTGCTCCTCGTCGGTGAGGAGGCGGCCCTCCTTCGCCACGATGACCCGGGAGATCGCCGGGTCCCGCTCGTCGGAGACGAGGAGCCCCTTGAGGGCGACCTGAGAGGCGCTGATATCCTGAACGTAGATCGTGAACTGCCCGAACGAAGCGCTGAAGATGCGCTCCTTGAGCCCGGTGGCCGCACGCGACTGCAGGATCTTGAAGAGCTGCTGCTGGAAGAGGCGATTGCCCATGGGCGCGATCCAGATCGTGAGCACGCCGGAGATCAGCGCGACCACGAGTCCGGCGGCCAGGAACGGCCGAAGCAGGCGGAGGGGGCTCACCCCGGACGCCTTGAAGGCCGTCACTTCCATGTCCGCGGCCATCCGGCCGCCCACGATGAGGACGGCGACCAGCAAGGCCATGGGCAGGGTGAGGGCGAGGAACGCGGGTAGGGTGAAACCGAGCAGGGCCAGCACGAGGAAGAACGGGACGCCCTTGGTGATGACCAGCTCGGTGAGGTGGTAGATCCGGTCGATGATGAGGAAGAAGGTGAAGACGCCGACGCCCATGCTGAACGGGCTCACGAGCTCCCGGAGGATAGACCGGTCGATGATGCGACCCATCGGACCCCATTGTACGATGAGGCGATAATGCGCCCGGCACGACTGCTTCCGCGTCTCCTGACCCTGCTGGCGCTGTGCGCGGCGCCCGCGCTGGCCGCCACCGACGGGCTCGAGGGCTTCCGGGACCTGGCCGCCCGGCTGGGGCCCGCGCCGAGCGAGGAGGCGGTGAGGGCCCTCTACCGCCTCGTCGACGACGAAATCGTGGAGAACCTGCGCGGCGGAGGGATCTTCGCAGGGCCGGACTTCATCCAGGAGCGCCTCGAGGGCTTCAACTCCACATGGGGCGGCGCGCGCTTCCGGGTGCTGCGGCTCGGGGCCGAGGGACCGCGCGCGCTCACCATCGCCCTCTACGGGCTCAACGGGATCGACGGACCGGGCTCCGTGCGCATCTTCACGGGGACCGGCGCCGCCGCCACGCTCGCACGCACCATCACCCACCCGGGCTCGCCGGAGGCATATGCCTGGCCGCCCACGCGCGACGGCGCGCCCCAGCTCGCGCTCACGTGGGTCGGGCCGCCGATCTCGGCGCGTCGCTATCCGCTGCGGGTGGACGTCTGGCGCGCGGAGCCCGCCGGCTTCACTCGTACGTGGAGCACCGAGCTGGCGTTCCCCGACGGCCTCCAGGCGGCGGACTGGCGCCTGAGCGTCGGTGAGATCACGCTGCGCTACGACCTGCGCTATCCGGGGTGGAAGCCGGGCTGCGAGGGGCAGACGGAGCAGGAGGAGGTGTTCCGCCAGGGGCCGGACGCCATCAGCAGCGTCCGCCGCCAGACCTTCAACGCCTGGCACCGCGACCTCTCGCGCGAGGTCACCCGCTTCTTCGCGGCGGTCGAGAGCGGCGACCGCCGCGCCCTCGCCGAGCTGGTGCCCGACGCCTCGCTGCGCGCGCGTCTGCCGGGCGGCCTCGTGCCCGAGCCCGCGTGCGATGTCGCCAACGCCGAGAGCCCGAGCAGCGTGATGGTGGCGGCCACGCAGGAGCGCCCCGACCACGGCATCGCGACCCGAAGCCCATGGTCGCTGGTCTGGAGCCGGCAGCCGCGCGGGTGGCGGCTGGCCGGCGCGGCCCCCGTGCTACAATGACGCGATAATCATGACGGAAATCTCCGACCGCTACGACCCCACGCGCGTCGAGCCGCAGTGGTACGCCGAGTGGGAGCGGCGGGGATACTTCCGCGCAGACGCGAAGGCCGCGGGCAAGCCGTACTGCATCGTGTGCCCCCCGCCGAACGTCACGGGCTTCCTCCACATGGGGCACGCCTTCGACTTCACCATCCAGGACGTGCTCATCCGTTACAAGCGGATGGATGGCTACAACACCCTCTGGCAGTTCGGCACCGACCACGCCGGCATCGCCACGCAATACGTGGTCGAGCGGCAGCTCGCCGATGAGGGCAAGAGCAAGGATGACCTGGGCCGCGAGGCCTTCCTGGCCCGCGTGTGGAAGTGGAAGGAGGAGTCGGGCGGCACCATCGTCAAGCAGCTCAAGCGGCTCGGCGCCTCGTGCGACTGGGATCGCGAGCGCTTCACGATGGATGCGGGGCTCTCCGCGGCGGTGCGCGAGGTGTTCGTGCGCCTCTGGGACGAGGGCCTCATCTACCAGGGCGACTACATCGTCAACTGGTGCCCGCGCTGCCAGACCGTGCTCTCCGACCTCGAGGTGGAACGCGAGGAGCGCGACGGCGAGTTCGTCTACATCAAGTACGGACCGCTGACCCTGGGCACGGTGCGGCCCGAGACCAAGCTCGGCGATACCGCGGTGGCCGTGCATCCCAAGGACAAGCGCTACCGGAAGTACGTGGGCAAGACGCTCCAGATCCCCTCGGTGGAGGGGACCATCTCCATCCAGGTCGTCGCCGATGCCGCGGTGGATCCCAAGTTCGGCACCGGCGTCATCAAGGTCACGCCCGGCCACGATCCGACGGACTTCGAGATCGGCAAGCGCCACAACCTGCCCGTGCGCACGGTCATCGGCTTCGACGGGAAGATGACGGCGGCGGCGGGAAAGTACGCCGGAATGGACCGTTTCGAGTGCCGGAAGCGCATCGTCGAGGACATGCAGGCGCTGGGGCTTATCGATCACATCGAGCCCTATCGCCACGCGGTGGGCGTCTGCTACCGCTGCAAGACGGTGGTGGAGCCGCTCGTGTCCAAGCAGTGGTACGTGCGCACCAAGCCGCTCGCCGAGCCCGCCATCAAGGCGGTGCGCTCGGGCAAGATCAAGTTCATCCCGCGCGGCTGGGCCAAGACCTACTACCACTGGATGGAGCAATACCGCGACTGGCCCATCTCCCGCCAGCTCTGGTGGGGCCACCGCATTCCCGCGTGGCATTGCGACCGGGACGGGGGTGTGTACGTGTCGCGGGTCGATCCCAGCGCCTGCCCGAAGTGCGGGGGCGCCCTGCGGCAGGATCCGGACGTGCTCGATACATGGTTTTCGTCCGGGCTCTGGCCGTTCTCCACGCTCGGCTGGCCGGACTCCACCCCCGAGCTCAAGACCTTCTATCCGACCTCGGTCCTCGTCACCGGCTTCGACATCATCTTCTTCTGGGTGGCGCGGATGGCGATGTTCGGGCTCAAGGTCATGGGCGAGGTGCCGTTCCGCCACGTCTACATCCATGCCCTCGTGCGCGACGCCGAGGGGCGGAAGATGTCGAAGTCGAAGGGCAACGTGGTGGACCCGCTGACCATCATGGATCAGTACGGCACCGACGCGTTCCGCTTCACCCTCGCCGCGATGGCGGCGCAGGGGCGCGACGTGCGCCTGTCCGAGGAGCGCATCGAGGGCAACCGGAACTTCGCCAACAAGCTCTGGAACGCCGCGCGGCTGGTGCTCTCGAACCTGGACGGCTACGACCCGCGGCTGGCTCGCAAGGGCACCCCCACCGTGGCCGACCGGTGGATCCGGAGCCGCGCCGGCGCGGCGGTGCGCGAGGTGCGTCGGGCGCTGGACACCTACCGGCTCAACGACGCCGCGTCGGCGGTCTATCAGTTCCTCTGGCACGAGTTCTGCGACTGGTATCTGGAGATCGCCAAGCGGACGCTCTACCAGAAGGACGATGCCGTTGCCCGCGCGGTGACCCAGCAGACGCTGGTGGAGACGCTGGACACCACGCTTCGCCTGCTGCACCCCTTCATGCCCTTCATCTCCGAGGACATCTGGCAGCGGCTGCCGCGCGCGGCGGGCGGCCCCACGTCCGTCATGGTGGCGGCCTTCCCCAAGGCCTCGCGCAAGGGTCACGACGCGGAGGCGGAGGCGTGGATGAGCGCCGTGATCTCGATCGTGAGCGCGATCCGCACGATCCGGAGCGAGAGTCGGATTCCGCCCGCCGTGGAGCTCGTCGCCATTCTGCGGCCGGGCGGCGGTCTCGACGTGGCGGCGCTCCGCGACGCCGCCCCGCTGATGGGCGCGCTCGCGCGCGCCAGCCTCACCGTGGATCCCGCCGCGGTGCGCCCGCCCCAGTCCGCGCTCGCGGTGGCGCAGGGGGCCGAGGTCTACGTGCGCCTCGAGGGCGTGGTGGATCTCGCCGCCGAGCGACAGCGCCTCGGCAAGGAGATCGACAAGGCGGCCAAGGAGATTGCCTTCCTCGAGGGCAAGCTCGGACGCCCCGACTTCGTGGAGCGGGCGCCCG
>Ga0075423_10000531_pt1 | contig 30883 bp, 29 predicted proteins | sample SoiMethybrSBSTD2_FD_80114 | JGI IMG/M metagenome (GOLD analysis project Ga0075423, IMG submission 80114) | Bulk soil microbial communities from a Populus tree surrounding site in Tennessee, USA - Soil MetaG P. TD hybrid SBSTD2 | ecosystem: Environmental > Terrestrial > Soil > Tree plantation...
GTCGCCACCTGGCCGGGCGCGGTGCGCGCGGCCACGATGGCGGCGGCGCCGTCGGCGGCGACCGCCCGCGCGCTCGGCGAGGTGCGCACCCACGCGGAGACCGGCCGCGCGATGCCCTCGATGTCCGAGGTGAGCGGGGCGTCGTGCTTGACGTGATAGGTCGCGTGCTCGCCCACGATGTTGACGATGCCGGAGGAAGCCTTGCGCGCGTTGTGCAGGTTGGCGAGCCCGTTGCCGAGGCCGGGGCCCAGGTGGAGCAGGGTCGCGGCCGGCCGGTCGGCCATGCGCCAGTAGCCGTCCGCCGCGCCGGTCACCACGCCCTCGAAGAGGCCGAGGACGCAGCGGATGCCCTCCACCTTGTCGAGCGCGGCCACGAAGTGCATCTCGGAGGTGCCGGGGTTGGTGAAGCACACGTCGACCCCGCCCGCCACCAGCGTCCGCGCCAGGCTCTCCGCACCGTTCATCGAGGTCTCCTCGGGCTCAGGGGCCGTCGTCGAGCGCGGCCATGATGGCCTGCGCGGTCATCAGATCGAGATGCCCGCCGCCCGCGTTCTTGAAGAAGGTGATGTCGTCGGGGCCGGTCCGGCCCGGCACCCCGCCGCCGATCAGGTCGTAGAGGTCGCCCCGCACGTCGTCCTCCCGGATCGCGCCGCTCGCGATCGGGCCCAGGATGTCGCCGACCCCGTCGAAGGCGGACTCGCGGCAATCGACGAAGACGCGGGAGCGCCGGGCCGCCAGGTCGTCGGCCTCGCGCGTGTCGGGGGTGTAGCCGCCGACCAGGTCGAGGTGCGCCCCGCGTTCGAGCCACGCGCCCTCAACCAGGGGCGTGTGGGTACGGGTCGCCGAGGAGATGAGCTGGGCCTGCCGCACCGCCGCGGGCAGGTCCGCGGTCGCCTCCGCCGTGACGCCCTCGGCCTGCAGCGCGGCGGCCACCGTCTCCGCGCGCGCGGCGGTCCGGTTCCACACCAGCACCCGCCGGATCGACGGCCGGACCGCGCGGTGCGCGCGCACCAGCCACGAGGCCATCGCGCCCGCGCCGAGCATCACCATCGTCTGCGGGTCGGCGGGGGCCAGCAGGCTCGCCCCGAGCGCGGAGTCGGCCGCGGTCTTCCAGAAGGTGATCTCGGTGCCGTCGAGCACCGCGCGCGGCCGTCCGGTCGCCCCGTCGAACAGCACGTAGATCGCCTGCACCGCCGGCTGGCGGCCGGGGAAGCTCGCGATCAGCTTGCTCCCGAAGGCGCGACCGTGATCGGTGGCCGATCGCACGAAGTAGTGCGCCGCCTCCGGGCCCATCAGCACGTCGCGCGTCTCCATGCGCGGGCGGCGATGGCTCGTCTCCATCGCCTTGATCAGGGCGGGGAAGGTGAGGACGCGACGGATCTCCTCGCCGCTCACGAAGCGCATCGGCGGCGCCCTCACCGGGCGGGGCCGATCGCGCCGGCGACGCGCAGGGCCGCGATCGCGTCGGCGTCGAGGCCCAGCAGGTCGCGCAGCACCGCGTCGGTGTGCTCGCCCAGCATCGGGGCGGGGGTGCGCACCGAGCCGGGAGTCGCGGACAGGCGCACCGGCGCGCCCACCATCCGCACCTTGCCCGCGCGGGGGTGCGAGGTCTCCACCAGCGCGCCGCGAGCGATCACCTGCGGATGATCGACCACCTGGGCGATGTTGTTGATCGCCCCCATCGGGATGCCCTGGGCGAGCAGGAGCGGCTCCCACTCCTCGTACGCGCGGGTGAGGAAGGCCTCCTGGAGCTTCGGGATCAGGGTGTCGCGATTGCGCGCCCGGTCCGCGTTGGTGCGGTAGCGCGGATCGTCGGTCAGCTCCGAGCAGCCGATGGCGGGGCAGAACACCTTCCAGAGCTTCTCGCTGCCCACCGCGAGGGCCAGGTCGCGGGTCTTGGTGCGGAAGGTCTGGTACGGCAGGAGCGCCTTGTAGGCGGTGCCCATCGGCAGCGGCAGCTCGCCGTCCGCGAAGTAGCCGCCGATCATGCTGCCGAGGAGGGAGAGCTGGCCCTCGAGCATCGAGACGTCGATGGCCTGCCCGAGGCCGGTCCGCTCCTTCACCCGCAGCGCGAGCATGATCCCGAACGCGGCGTACATGCCCGCGGTCATGTCCGCGATGGAGACGCCGCACCGTACCCCGTGCCCGTCCGGCTCGCCGGTGGTGCTGATCATCCCGCTCTCGGCCTGGAGGATCAGGTCGAGCGCGGCGCGGTCGCGGTAGGGGCCGTCCTGCCCGAAGCCGGAGACCGAGCAGTAGATGATGCCCGCGTTCCGCTCGCGCGCGGCCTCGTAGCCCAGGCCGAGCCGGGCGAGCGCGCCGACGCGGTAGTTCTCCAGGACCACGTCGCACTTGGCCACCAGAGAAAAGAAGAGGTCTTTCCCCTCGGGCGCCTTGAGGTCGACCTCGATGCCCTTCTTGTTGCGATGCAGGCTCACGAAGTACGCGGTCTCGCCGCCGGGGAGGGGAGAGCCCCACGCCCGCGCGATGTCACCCGCCCCGCGCGGCTCGAGCTTGATCACCTCCGCGCCGAAGTCGGCCAGCATGGTGGAGCAGAAGGGGCCGGCCAGGGCATGGCTCAGGTCCAGGATCCTCACGTCCTCGAGCGGCATGCGCATCGATCGGCCTCCGGGCGCGTTGACTATGCGCCGCGCTCCATCGGAGGATCGTGCCAGATCGCCCGACGTCAGTCCAGCAGTTCGCTCAGGCGCCGCTCGAGGAAGCGCCGCTGCGGCTCCTGCCGCGCGAGCTCGAGCGCGCGGAGGTAGGACGCGCGCGCGTCCGCGGCCCGGCCGAGCCGCCGGCAGAGCTCCGCGCGCGCGGAGTGCGCGAGGTGGTAGTCGGCGAGCGCGCCGCGCGCGAGGAGGGCGTCGATGAGGGCGAGGCCGGCCGCGGGCCCGTCGCGCATGGCCACCGCGACCGCGCGGTTCAGCTCGATCACCGGCGAGGGATCGGCCCGCAGCAGCACCTCGTAGAGCCCGACGATCTGGGCCCAGTCCGTCGCGGCCGCGGTGGGGGCCTCGGCGTGCACCGCGGAGATCGCGGCCTGCAGCGTGTAGGGGCCGATGCGGCGCGAGGCGAGCGCGCGCTCAACCAGCGCGGTGCCCTCCGCGATCAGCTCCCGGCTCCAGCGCGCACGGTCCTGGTCGTCGAGCAGGATCAGCTCACCGGTGGGGCCGGTGCGCGCGGCCCGCCGCGACTCGTGCAGCAGCATGAGGGCGAGGAGGCCCATCGCCTCCGGCTCGGGCAGGAGCTCGACCAGCAGCCGCCCGAGGCGGATCGCCTCGCCGGAGAGGTCGGCGCGGGTGAGCGACTCGCCCGACGAGGCCGAGTAGCCCTCGTTGAACACGAGGTAGACCACGTGGAGCACCGCGTCCAGCCGGTCGGGCAGCTCGACGCGCGAGGGCACCTCGTAGGGGATGCGCGCGTCGCGGATCTTGGCCTTGGCCCGCACGATGCGCTGGGCCAAGGTGGGCGGGGCGGTGAGGAAGGCGCGCGCGATCTCCTCGGTGGTGAGCCCGCAGACCTCGCGGAGGGTGAGGGCCACCTGGGCGTCCGCGGGCAGGGCGGGATGGCAGCAGGTGAAGATCAGGCGCAGCCGGTCGTCCTCGATCTCTCCGGGCTCGCGCGGCGCGGTGTCGGAGGCCTCGGCGGCGAGCCGGTCGGCCAGCTCGCTCTGCGAGGCGTCGAAGCGGGCGCGCCGACGGATGGCGTCGATCGCCTTGAAGCGTCCGGTGGAGACCAGCCAGGCGCGGGGATTGCCGGGGGCGCCGTCGCGCGGCCACTGCTCCACCGCGGCGGCGAAGGCCTCGTGCATCGCCTCCTCGGCGATGTCGAAGTCGCCGAGGAGGCGGATCAGGGTGGCGAGGACGCGGCGCGAGTCCTGCCGGTAGACCTCCTCCACCATCTCTCGCGTGCCGTCCACCGGGTCCTCGCTCGTCGACGGGCCGCGCCCGCCTAGGAGTGCTCCAGCTCCCGGACCGGCCGCACCTCGACGATCCCCAGGCGCGCGGGCGGGAAGCGGGCGGCCAGCGCGCAGGCCTCGTCCATGTCCTTGGCCTCGACCAGGAAGAACCCGCCGAGCTGCTCCTTGGTCTCCGCGAAGGGCCCGTCAGTGGTGGTGGCCTTGCCGCCGCGGACCCGGACGGTCCGGGCGGTCCGAGCGCGCTGGAGCGCGTTGGAGACGATGTAGTGGCCGCTCCGGCGGATCTCCTGGTCGTAGTCGAGGGCGCCGTCCACGAGGGCCTGCATCTCCTTGCCGGGCAGGGCGTCGAGCGTCTTCTCGTCGTGGTAGATCAGGAACACGAACTTCATCGTACCCTCCTCGCGGACGGCTTCAGCTCCTTGATCGGCCGCACCTCGATCGACCCGCGGCGGGCCAGCGGGATCCGCGAGGCCGCCTGGATCGCTTCGTTCAGGTCGCGGGCCTCGATCAGGAGGAAGCCGCCCAGCTGTTCCGTGGTTTCGGCGAAGGGCCCGTCGGTGGCCGACAGCTTGCCCTTCCGCACCCGCACCGTGGTCGCCATCTCCACGGGCGCCAGCGCGTGGGCCATGATCAGCTGCCCGGTACGCCGGAGGGCGTCATCGTACGCCAAGCTCTCGTCGGTACAGGCGTCCGCTTCGCTCTCGCTCATCGCCTCCATCTCCTTCTCGACCAGGTAGACCAGGCACACGTACTTCATACGCCCTCCTCGGCGTGCGTCGGATGGGTGCGGACACCCGATAGTCGCCCGGGATCGACCGGAATCGACGCCGGCCTTGCCAGGACGCCTCCGCGGCCGGATGCTGTCGATCCGGGTGCTCCCGTTCGACCATGTCGTGAACCGGGTCGAGACCCTACCCCTTCAAGGAGAGCACGATGATCAAGGGATTGAGCGCGGTGTCGGTCTGGAGCGCGGATCTGAACAACCTGTTGCCATTCTACCGGGACGTGCTGGGGCTCAAGGTGTCGATCCAGTCTCCGCGCTTCGTCGTGCTCGGCGAGCCCGGCGGCCCCAGCGTCGGCCTCGGGACCCACAGCGACGTCCGGGGCCGGAACCCGGACCCGGCCCGGCACATGATCGGGCTCGCCACCGACGACCTCGCAGGCGACTACCGGCGGCTGAAAGCGGCGGGGGCCGAGTTCGTCGAGGCGCCCACCGACTACGAGACGGTCTCGATCGCGACCCTCAAGGACCCCGAGGGCAACCTCATCCAGCTCATCCAGAGGCGTCCGTGATAGGGTGAGGCCCGCCATGAAGATCTTCTACGGCTGGATCATCGTCGGCATCGGGATCGTGGTCACCTGCATCGGCATGGGGGCGATGCTGTCGCTCAGCATCTTCCTCCAGCCGATGACCCAGGCGATGGGCTGGACCCGGACCGGGGTCTCGACCGCGGCCCTGGTCAACTGGCTCGCGATGGGCGTCGGCGCGTTCCTGTGGGGCGCGCTCTCCGACCGGCTCGGCACCCGCACCGTCCTGCTCCTGGGCGGCGGTCTGCTCGGGCTCGGGCTCGTCACTGCGAGCCAGGCCACCACGCTCGGCCAGTTCCAGCTCCTGTTCGGGGTGCTGGTGGGGCTCGCCTCGGGCAGCTTCTACACGCCCCTGACCGCCACCACCACCCGCTGGTTCACGGAGCACCGGAGCCTGGCGGTCGCCCTGGTCTCGGCCGGCGTCGGGCTCGGCGCCTCCACCGTCGGGCCCCTGGTGCGCTACCTGATCACCGCCTATGACTGGCGCACCGCGATGTTCGTGCTCGGCAACCTGGCGTGGCTGGTCATCATCCCGGCCGCGCTGCTGGTGCGCGAGCCGCCCGCCGCGCTCGGCGCGGGCGCGCCCGGCATGCGGGGGGCGGACGGGCGCGAGCTCACGGTGGGGCAGGCGCTGCGCACGCCCCAGTTCGCGGCCATCGCGGTGGCGTACTTCGCCTGCTGCGCGGCCCACTCGGGTCCGATCTTCCACATGGTGACCCACGCGATCGATCGCGGGATCACCGCGATGGCCGCGGTCACCGTGCTGAGCGTGGCGGGCCTCGCCTCGCTCGGCGGCAGGATCGTCTGCGGGCTGATCGCCGACCGCGTCGGCGCCAAGCGCACCCTGGTGGTGGGGCTCTCCATCCAGGCGCTCGCGATCACGCTCTACATCTTCACCCGCGACCTCCCGAGCTTCTACGCCCTCGGGGTGGTGTTCGGCTTCGCCTACGGCGGGGTGATGCCGCTGTACGCGATCCTGGTGCGCGAGTACTTCGGGGCCCGCATCATGGGGACCGCGTTCGGGGCGGTCGCGCTCGTCTCCACCCTCGGCATGGCCCTCGGGGCGCCGGTGGGCGGCTGGCTCTACGACACGTACGGCAGCTACTCGTGGCTCTACCTGAGCTCGTTCGCCGTCGGCCTGGCCGCGGTGGCCATCGCCTCCACGTTCCGGCCGCCGGGCCACCTCGTCCGCGCGGTGCCGAGCCCGAGCCCGGCACGCTGAGGGCAGGGCCCCGATGCGGTTTCTGCTGCTCATGTACCGTGAGGAACGCATCTGGGACGCCAAGCCCGAGGCGGAGCGGGTCGCGATCCGTCAGCAAGCCATCGACGCGTCGCGCCCACTCCGCGCGCAGGGGATCTTCCTCGCCGGCGATCCGCTGCTGCCGACCAGCACCGCGGTCACGGTGCGCGTCGCGGGAGGCAAGCCGGTCGCGACGGACGGGCCGTTCGCCGAGACCAAGGAGCAGCTCGGCGGCTACTCCGTCGTGGACGTCCCGAGCATGAAGGAGGCGGTCGCGATCGCGCTCGATCATCCGCTGGTGCGGGTGGGCGGCCACTCGATCGAGGTGCGGCCCATCCGGGAGCTGCCCCGGCAGTAGGCCGGCTCGCGGCGCGGGGCCTCCTCCGCTACAATCGGCCGCAGAGGAGACCCGCCATGGCCCCGACCGCGACCGAGGCACCGCCGCGCATCCACCCGCTGGATCCCCTGACCGCGCCCGAGATCGAGCGGGCGTGGGAGATCGTGCGCGGCGAGCGCGCGCTCGGGCCCCGCGTCCGGGTCATCTTCGTGATGCTCCATGAGCCGGCGAAGAAGGCCGTGCTCGAGCACCGGCCCGGTGATCCCGTGGATCGGGCCGCCTTCGTGGTGCTGATCGACTCCGCGGCGGGCAGGACCTACGAGGCGATCGTCTCGCTCGCGGAGGGGCGCGTGCTCTCGTGGGAGCATATTCCGGGCGCCCAGCCCGCCATCGTCCTCGACGAGTTCACGGACTGCGAGGCGGCGGTGCGCGCCGATCCGCGCTGGCAGGAGGCCCTGCGCAGGCGCGGGGTGACCGACCCGAGCCTCGCCATGGTGGACTCCTGGTCGGCCGGCAACTTCGGCTTCCCGGCCGACGCGGGGCGGAGGCTGGTCCGCGCGCTGACCTGGGTGCGCCGGCATCCGGGAGACAACGGCTACGCCCGCCCGGTCGCCAATCTGCTCACCGTCGTCGAGCTCAACGAGATGAAGGTGGTCGCGGTCGAGGACGGCGGGGTCGTCCCGCTGCCGCCGGAGGACGCCAACTACTCGGCGGAGGCGGCCGGGACCCGCGCCGGCCTCAAGCCGATCGAGATCCGCCAGCCCGAGGGCCCGAGCTTCACCCTCGCGGGCCACGAGCTCCGCTGGCAGAAGTGGCGGATGCGGATCGGGTTCACGCCGCGCGAGGGGCTGGTGATCCACACCGTGTCCTACGAGGACCAGGGCCGTGAGCGCCCCGTCCTCTACCGCGCCTCGATCGCGGACATGGTGGTGCCCTACGGCGATCCGCGTCCGACCTACTTCCACCGCAACGCCTTCGACGTGGGCGAGTACGGCATCGGCACGCTCGCCAACGCGCTGGTCAACGGCTGCGACTGCCTGGGCGAGATCGCTTATCTCGACGCGGTGGTCAACGACGGCCGCGGTCACGCGGTGACCCTGCCCAACGCGGTCTGCATCCACGAGGAGGATGCGGGCATCCTGTGGAAGCATGTCGACTGGCGCCTCGGCACCACCGAGGTGCGCCGCTCGCGGCGGCTGGTGGTGTCGTCGATCTCCACCGTCGGCAACTACGAGTACGGCTTCTACTGGTACTTCTACCAGGACGGGACCATCCAGCTCGAGGTCAAGCTCACCGGCATCATCTCGAACGGGGCCGAGCCGGCGGGCTCCAGACCGCGGTGGGGCGAGATGGTCGCCCCCGGGGTCTACGGGCCGATCCACCAGCACTTCTTCAACGCGCGCCTCGACATGATGGTGGACGGGCTCGAGAACTCGGTCTATGAGGTGAACACGGTGGCCGACCCGCCCGGACCCGAGAACCCGCACGCCAACGCGTTTCACGCCGAGTCGACCCTGCTGCGATCGGAGGGCCAGGCCCAACGGGTCCTCGATCCGCTCGCCGGCCGCTTCTGGAAGATCGCCAATCCCCAGGTGCGCAACCGTCTGGGCGATCCGGTGGCCTACAAGCTGATGCCCGGCGAGAACGTGCGACCGTTCGCGGGGCCGGACGCCTCGGTGACGAAGCGCGCCGGCTTCATGACGCGGCACCTCTGGGTGACGCGCCACGACCCACGCGAGCGCTACGCGGCCGGCGAGTACCCGAACCAGCACGCGGGCGGCGCGGGCCTGCCCGCTTACGTGGCCGACGACGCGCCGCTCGAGCGCACCGACCTGGTGGTCTGGTACACCTTCGGGGCCCACCACGTGGTCCGCCCCGAGGACTGGCCGGTGATGCCGGTGGTCACCATCGGCTTCATGCTGAAGCCGGCCGGCTTCTTCGACCGCAACCCCGGCCTCGACGTGCCCCCGTCGACCCCGAACGGGAGCTGCTGCCACTCGGGCTGAGCGCGGCGCCGGCTAGAGCGTGCCGACCACGGCGGCGGGCCCGGCCGCGCGTCGACGCGCCCGTGCCATTCTTTTTATCTTGCCGTCCGGGCCGATGATGACTCCGACGCGCTGCGCGCCCTCGGCCGGGTCGGCGTTGGCGCGTGTCCCACTGACGCTGCCGAGCAGCGACCTGGGGCGACCTCGCACGGCGGCCTATGCCCTGGAGTGGTTCCGCTTTGCTGCAGCGGTAGTCCCGGGCCCTATTTGGCCAGGCGCTTCCTGTCAGGCCTCGCACAAGTCCCGCGGTTGGGATACCCTCTCTCACGGACAAATGCTCGACTCGAGGGACCCATGGCCTTCGAACGGGAGGCGCACGAACTCGCGGGTGACACCCGAGGCCGTACCGAGCTGTCAAACCGAGCCGGCACCAAGACGTTGCGCGAGCCGTTTCTGCCTGGAGCAGGCGGAGGCAGAGATGCAGGAGCTCTACTGATGCGGTGCCCCCAGTCAGCGAGTTGCGACGCATATGTACAAGCAACGTCACGCACCGCTCACCATGTGCGGGGCGCCGCACCGCCGGCTTGACGCGGGCGAGTCGACTCGCGGAGCACGGACCGGCCACGACCCATGATCCGATGCAGAGGAGCCGAGCTCGGGTGTACGTGACGGGATTGCTGCGCCCGGATTCCTACACGGACTCCATCGAGCTGATGCAGATCGCCGAGGAGCTCCGCCGGCTCGCCGGGATCGGGGCGGCGGCGCTGCTCATGGGGACGCCCGCGAACCTGGCAACGCTCGCCGAGGCGGGCCTGGAGGCGCCCGAGGCCGAGGGTGCCGGTCCGAACGACCTGGTGGTGGCGGTGCGCGCCGAGAGCGCGGCGGCGGGTCGCGCCGCCCTGGAGCGGGCCGAGGCTCTCCTCGCGAGCCATCGCCGCGTCGAGGACGCGCCGGGCGAGCGGCCGCCCCGAACGATCATAAGCGCCGCGCGCTGGGCCCCCGAGGCGAACCTCGCCGCGATCGGCGTGGCGGGCGAATATGCCGCGGCCGAGGCCCACCAGGCGCTGTCCGCCGGCCTGCACGTGTTCGTCTTCAGCGACGGCGTAAGCGTCGCGGACGAGCGCGTCCTCAAGCAGCGCGCCCGCGCGCGGGGCCTCCTCGTGATGGGCCCCGAGTGCGGAACGAGCATCCTTCACGGCGTCGGTCTCGGCTTTGCCAACCGCGTGCGACGTGGCGCCATCGGGCTCGTTGGCGCTTCCGGCACCGGCCTGCAGGAGGTCACGAGCCTCGTTCATCGCCTCGGCGGTGGCGTTTCTCACGCGATCGGCACGGGGGGCCGAGATCTGCGCGCCGAGATCGGCGGCATCACCACGCTCCAGGCCCTCGCGCTCCTCGCCGCTGACGCGGGCACGCGGGTGATCGCGCTGGTCTCCAAGCCGGGCTCTGCCGCCGTGCTGAATGAGGTGCTGGCGGCGATGAGCGGTGCGGGCAAGCCCGTCCTCGCCTGCCTGCTCGGCTGGGGCGGCGAGGCGCGCGGCGGAGTGCGTGTCGTGGACACGCTCGAGGCCGCCGCCGCGGTCGCCGTGGAGGCGATCGGGATCGCGGCGCCCGCCCTCGAGGCGCCGAAGCTCGCGCCCGGGCGCGCGCCGCGCGGCCAGATCCTCGGACTCTACACGGGCGGGACGCTGTGCGAGGAGGCGCGTCAGATCGTCGGCGATGCCGCCGTCCGCTTCGTGGATTTCGGCGCCACCGAGTACACGCGCGGGCGCCCGCACCCGATGATCGATCCGGCGCTCCGATCCGCCGCCATCGCCCGGGCGGGAGACGAGGACGGCGTCGGCGTCCTGCTGCTCGACATCGTGCTCGGATCATTCGCACATCGCGATCCCGCTGGCGCGGCGGCGGTGGCGATCAGCGAGGCCCGGGCCCATGCCTCTCGCCGGGGCCGCCGACTCGAGGTGGTCGCCCACGTGGTGGGGACCGAGGACGATCCGCAGCGGCTCACCGACCAGGAAGACGCACTGCGCGCCGTCGACGCGATCGTCTGCCCGAGCAACCGGCTGGCCGCGCTGACCGCGCTGTCGCTCGCGCGGGGCGCCTGATGGAGCCGGGCGGCCTGCTCGATCGCGAGCCCGTCATCGCCGCGGTGGGCCCCGAGTCGTTCGCCGCGGCGATGGCCGAGCAGGGCGCCCGCGTCACCCGCGTGGGGTGGGAGCCGCCCCCGCTCGACGCTCACCTCGAGCGCCTGTGGCGCGATGACGTGGACGCGGCCAACCGCGTTGCGATCGAGCGCCTGCTCGCCGCCCATCCCGTGCTCGTCGACGTCAGGCCCGCCATCGAGGTCGTTCCCGGCATGCGCCGCGGTCTCGTGTTGCACGCGGGTCCGCCGATCGAGTGGCCGCGGATGAGCGGCCCTCTGCGCGGGGCGGTGATCGGGGCGCTGCTCTACGAGGGCATGGCGAGCACCGCCGAGGAGGCGGCGCGGCTCGCGGGCTCGGGCCGGATCGACTTCGAGCCCTGTCACCAGCACGCGGCGGTGGGCCCGATGGCCGGTGTGACCACCGCGTCGATGCCGGTCTTCGTCGTCGAGAACCGGACCGACGGCAACCACGCGTACTCGACGCTCAACGAGGGGCTCGGCAAGGTGCTGCGCTACGGGGCCTTCGCCTCCGAGGTGATCGAGCGCCTCCGCTGGTTCCGCGACGTGCTGGGCCTCGCCCTCGGCGCGGCGGTGCGCGAGACGGGTGGCGTCGACGCGCGGGCGCTGATCGGGCAGGCGGTCCAGATGGGCGACGAGTGTCACAACCGGAACCGCGCGGCCTCGGCGCTCGTCATCAAGGCGCTCGCGCCGGCTCTGGCCGGACAGGACCTGCCGGCCGCCGAGCGCCACCGCATCCTCGCCTTCGCCGGCGGCAACGAGCACTTCTTCCTCAACCTGGGAATGGCGGCGTGCAAGGCCGCGTGCGACGCGGCCCATGGTGTCCCCCGCTCGAGCCTGGTCACCGCGATGGCGCGGAACGGAACCGACTTCGGCATCCGCGTGAGCGGCCTCGGCGAGCGCTGGTTCACGGCGGCGGCGGGCAGCCCGGTGGGGCTCTACTTCACCGGCTTCGGCGCCGAGCACGCCAACCCCGACATCGGTGACAGCGCGATCACCGAGACGGCGGGGATCGGCGGCTTCGCCATGGCGGGGGCGCCCGCCATCGTCCAGTTCGTGGGAGGCACGCCGGCCGACGCGCTCCGCTACACGGAGCTGATGTACGAAATCACCCTCGCGGAGAGCCCGGCCTACCGGATCCCGGCGCTCGGGTTTCGCGGCACCCCCACCGGGATCGACGCACGCCTCGTGATGCAGACCGGCATCCTGCCCCAGATCAACACCGGGATCGCGCATCGCGATCCGGGGGTCGGCCAGATCGGCGCCGGTCTCGTGAAGCCGCCCCGCGCCTGCTTCGACGCCGCGCTCCACGCCCTCGCCTCGGAACTCCCGGATGACTGACCGCGAGCCCCTTCCCGCGCGAGGCCATCTCCGGCTGAGGATCGGCATCGACACGGGCGGCACCTTCACCGACGTCGTCGCGGTCGACGAGGCCACCGGCGAGATTTTCACGACCAAGACGCCCTCGACTCCGCACGATCCGTCCATCGGCGTGCTCGACGGCATCCGCAAGGTCCTGGGCCTGGTGGGCGGCGCCACCGTCGCCGCCGTGTCCCACGGCACGACGGTGGCCACCAACGCGCTCCTCCAGGAGCGCTTCCCGGGGCTGGGCCTCGTCACGACCGAGGGCTTCCGCCATGTGCTGGAGATCGCGCGACAGGCGGTGCCGCGCGGCTACGGCAACTCCTACTTCTGGGTGAAGCCCGACCGCATCGTGCCGCTCCACTTGGTGCGCGAGGTTCCCGAGCGGATGACCTTTCGCGGCCAGGTGCTGCGGCCGTTCGACGAGGTCACCGCGGGTGAGGTCGCCCGCTGGTTTCGCGCCCGGGGCATCGAGTCGATCGGGGTGAGCTTCATCCACGCCTACGCCAACCCCGAGCACGAGATGCTGATGCGCGCCGTGCTCGCGCGCGAGCACCCCGGGGCGCACGTGTCGATCTCCTCCGAGGTGCTGCCCGAGTACCGCGAGTACGAGCGCACGGTGACGACGCTGGTGGACGCCTTCGTGAAGTCGCGCGTGGCTGACTACGTGGGCGCCATCCAGTCGCGGATCGACGGCGAGCTGGGTGCCGGCACGCCCTTCTACGTCATGAAGTCCAACGGCGGCGTCATCTCGGCGCGCGAGGTGGCGCGCCAGCCGATCACGACGATCCTGAGCGGACCGGCGGCGGGCGCGCTCGGCGCGAGCCTCCTCGCCCAGGCCGCCGGCTTCGACCGCGTCCTCACCGCCGACGCCGGCGGGACGAGCACCGACGTGTGTCTCGTCGAGCACGGTATGCCCGAACTCACCACCGAGGGCGCGGTGGGCCGGTTCCCCGTCAAGGTGCCGATGATCGACATCGTCACCGTGGGCGCCGGCGGCGGCAGCGTCGCCTGGATCGCGCCCGACGGCGGCCTCAAGGTGGGGCCGCGGAGCGCGGGCGCCGATCCCGGCCCGCGCTGCTACGGGCGCGGCGGCGCCGAGCCCACCGTCACCGATGCCCACCTGCTGCTCGGCCGGATCCCGGCGCATCTGCTCGGCGGCGAGATCCCGCTCGTCCGCGCGCTCGCCGAGGAGGGGATCGCCGTGCTCGGCGCGTCCCTCGGCCTCGCTCCCGCGCGCGCCGCCGAGGGAATTCTCGAGATCGCGGCCTGGAACCAGGCCAATGCCATCCAGCAGGTGTCGGTGAAGCGCGGGCTCGACCCGCGTGACTACACGCTGGTGGCCTTCGGCGGCTCCGGTCCGCTGCTGGCCGGGCGGCTCGTCGACCTCCTGCACCTGCGCGCGGCGCTCATCCCGCCGTCTCCCGGGAACGTCTCCGCCTTCGGTCTTCTCGTCGTCGATCTCAAAAACGACTACGTGCAGACGTTCGTTCAGCGCCATGACCGTCTCGACTGCGCGGCGGTCAACGCCCACCTCGCGCGCCTGGAAGCGCTCGCCCGCGCGGCGCTGGCCGCCGAGGGCTTCGCCGACCACGAGATGCGCGTCGGGCGTAGCGCCGACCTGCGCTACTTCGGCCAGGCGTGGGAGGTCCCGGTGGAGCTGCCGCCGGGCGAGATCGACGAGCGTAGCGCGGCCGTCGCCGCCGAGCGCTTCCACGACGCCCACCAGCAGCGCTACAACTACAGCTACCGGCACGCCGGCGGCGGGACGGGCCGCCAGACGATCGAGTGGGTCAACCTCCGGGTGACCGGCATCGGCCCCATCGCGCGGCCGAAGCTCCGCGAGCTGCCGCCCGGCGACGGCCGGCCCTCGCGCGCGCTCACGGCGAGGCGGACCGTCATCTTCGCCGGCGCGCCCCACGAGTGCGCGGTGTACGCGCGGGAGCGTATCGCACCCGGCGACGTCGCGAGGGGACCGGCCATCGTCGAGGAGTACGGCGCGACCACCGTCGTCTACCCCGGCCAGCGTATCGAGGCCGACCGCTTCGGCAACCTGATCCTGACCAGAGACGCTGATCAGGGCTCCGCATGAGCGGCATCGCGGTCGACCCGATCGTGCTCCAGGTCGTCGAGGGCACGCTAGCCTCGGTGGAGGCCGAGGTCGAGGCCGCGATCGAGCGCACGTCGCGGTCGCCGATGATCCGCGAGGCGCGCGACTTCCGCGCGGGCATCCACGACCGCCGCTGCCGCAAGCTCACCGGGCGCTCCTACTCGGCCCTCGTCCAGCCCGTCGTTCGCGACTTTCCCCTCGAGAGCATGGCGCCCGGCGACGTGTTCTTCCACAACGACGTCTACGGCTCGGAGGGCGGCATCGGCCACCTGCCCGATCTCTGCGTGAGCGTGCCCGTGTTCGACGACGGGGCCGTCGTGGCCTTCGTCCAGGCCTTCGGCCATCACGACGACATCGGCGGCGCCGTGCCCGGCTCGATGCCCTCTCACGCCACCAGCGCCTACCAGGAGGGCCTGATCGTTCCCCCCGTCCGGATCTACCGGGCCGGCGCGCCGAACGAGGACCTCATCAAGGTGCTGGTGCGCAACTCGCGGCTGCCCGACAGCCTCCGCGGCGATCTCGACAGCGAAGTGGCGGCGTGCCGGATGGGCGCCGAGCGGCTCGGCGATCTCTTCCGCCGCTACGGGCGCGCCCAGGTCGAGGCCTGCTTCGACGCCATCCTCGACCGGACCACGCGCACCTTCGAGCGCGAGCTGCTCGCCAAGATCCCCGACGGGACCTACGTGTGGGAGGACTACGCCGAGCACGACGGCGTCGATCCGCCGCGCCTTCACACCCAACGGATGGCGTTGACCAAGCGTGAGGGCCGCCTCGTGATCGACTTCGCGGGCACGAGCGCCCAGGCCAAGGGGCCGATCAACCACGCCGGCGACTACGCGGACGGCGTGTTCCTGAAGAAGTGGCTGGCGCCGATCCTGAGGAATCTCGCCGACTCGCCGGAGCGCATGGCCGAGCTCGACGTGAACGAGGGCGTCGTCCCGCTCATCGAGCTGCGCTTCCCGCCGCCGGGGACGCTGCTCACGCCGGTCTTCCCGGCCCCGACCAACGCGCGGACGTTCGTGATCTTGCGGCTCCTCGGCATCCTGGCCGGCGTGATTGCCAAGGCGGTGGGCGGTCGGATGCCCGCCGACCAGGAGACCATCCGCTATACCGGCTTTCACGGTGTCGACGGCGCCGGGCAGTTCTATCTGATGCGCGAGGTGCTGGGCGGGGGATCGGGAGGCCGCTACTACGCGGACGGGTCCGACACGATCCACGTGGTGCCGGACAGCAAGAACCTCCCCGTCGAGTTCACGGAGACGCGGTTTCCCCTCCTGGTGGAGCGGCTGGCTCTCGCCACCGACTCGGGGGGCGCCGGCTCCCGGCGCGGCGGCCTCGGCTACCTCAAGGAGTTCCGCCCTCTGCGCGACAGCGCGTTTCTCTGCGTCGCCGACCGCTCGATCCTCTCCTGCTGGGGGCTGCGCGGCGGTAAGGCGGGCGCGCCCTTCCGGGTGACCGTCGATCCCGGCGGACCGGGGGAGCGCGTGTTGCCGGGTCTGGTCGACGACGAGCCGATTCCCGCGGGGACGCTCGTCCGCGTCGAGACGACGGGGGGCGGTGGCTGGGGGGATCCCCTCGAGCGCGAGCCGGAGCTGGTCGCTCTCGACGTGCTCGAGGGCAAGGTCAGCGCCCGCGCTGCCCGCGAGGACTATGGGGTGATCTTGACGGAAGGCGCCGAGGGCGAAGCGCGGGTCGATGACGCGGCCACTCGCGCGCTCCGCGCCGAGCGCCGCGCGGCCCGCGGCCCCCAGCCCTTCTTCGATCGCGGCCCGGGCTATCGCCAGCTCGCCGGTGTCGACCACGCCTCCGTCGACTTCCTGGACGCCCAGACCGGATGAGAGTCGAGATCGCGTGAAGCCGCCGGTCTTCGAGTACGTCGCGGTGGCCTCGGCGGAGGAGGCCTTGGCGGAGCTCGCCGCCCACGGGGACGACGCCAAGCTCCTCGCCGGCGGCCAGAGCCTGATGCCGCTGCTCAACATGCGGCTCGCCGCGCCCGGCCGGCTCGTCGACCTGAATCGCGTCGGCTCGCTCTCGTACATCGTGGAGCGGGCAGGCGGCGTCGCCGTCGGGGCCATGACCCGCCAGCGGGCGATCGAGCGGAGCGGGCTGATCGGCGCTCGCGTGCCGCTCCTCGCCGAGGCGCTCCCCTGGGTCGGCCACACCGCAATCCGCAACCGCGGCACGATCGGCGGCAGCCTGGCCCACGCCGACCCCGCCGCCGAGCTGCCCGGCGTGGCCGTGTGCCTGGACGCGCGCTTCACCGTGCGCGGCCCCGCGGGCGAGCGCGCGCTCGCCGCGGGCGACTTCTTCCGGAGCTACCTGGCGACGGCGCTCGCGCCCACCGAGCTCCTCACCGACGTGTGGTTCCCGCCCCTTCTCCCGGGGAGCGGCTCGGCGTGGATCGAGTTTGCTCGGCGCCACGGCGACTACGCGCTCGTCGGCGTGGCCGCGGTGGTGACGCTCGCCGGCGCGACCGTGAGCGCGGCGCGCCTCGCGCTCGTCGGAGTCGACGCGGTCCCCGTCCGACCCGCCGCGGCCGAGCGCCTCCTCGTCGGAGCGCCGCTCTCACCGGAGTCGATGGCCGCCGCCGCCGACAGCGTGCAGAGGAGCATCGAGCCCTCGGGCGACGTGCACGCCACCGCCGCGTACCGCCGCCACCTCGCCGGCGTCTTCACCGTTCGCGCTCTCACTCGCGCCGGGGAGCGCGCGCGACGGCTGTGAGCCCGGCCGCGCCCGCGCTCGTCGCCGTGCGGCTCCGCGTGAACGGGCGCGAGCGCGTGGAATCCGTGCCCCCGCGGCTCCTGCTGTCCGACTTTCTGCGCTATCGCCTCGGACTCACGGGAACGCACGTCGGCTGCGAGCACGGCGTGTGTGGCGCGTGCACCGTCCAGCTCGACGGTGTGCCCGTCCGCTCATGTCTCATGCTGGCCGTCCAGACCGACGGCGCGGAGCTCACTACGGTCGAGGGGCTGGCGCCGGGACCGGATCGGCTGCATCCCGTCCAGGAGGCGTTCAGGCAGGAGCATGGGCTGCAGTGCGGCTTCTGCACGCCCGGCTTTCTCATGACGGTGACTGCGTTCCTCCGCGATCATCCAATTCCGAGCGACCAGGAGATCCGGCGCGAACTGGCTGGCCACCTCTGCCGCTGCACCGGCTACCAGAACATCGTGCGAGCGGTTCGCCGGGCGAGCGTTCTTCTGGCCACGGAGAAAGCTCGGGAGCGCGCCGGTACACCGTGACCACGCGGGCGATCGGCGCGCGAATCGTGCGGAACGAGGATCCGCGGTTTCTCCGCGGCCTCGCGTCCTTTGTCGACGACGTGAACCCGTCCAGCGTCCTCCACGCGGCGTGTCTCAGGAGCCCGCACGCCCACGCCCGGATTCGCGCCATCGACGCCTCGCGCGCCCGGGCCGTCCCCGGCGTGCATCTCGTGGTCACCGCGTCCGACCTCGGCGATCTGAACGAGCCGGGGCCGCTCTTGATCCCGCATCCGAACCTGACCCACCCGCGTACCCAGCGGCCCCTGGCGCAGAACGAGGTGCGCTTCGTTGGCGAGACCGTCGCGTTCGTGGTGGCGGAGGACCGCTACATCGCCGAGGACGCCGTCGACCTGATCGCCGTCGAGTATGAGCCCTTGCCCGTCGTCACCGACGTGGAAGCGGCGCTGGCCGCGGGCGCTCCGCTGGTCCACGCCGATGTCCCGGGAAACCGCGCTGCGCGCTTCCCGCAGCGCGTCGGCGATCCCGACGGCGGCTTCCGCCTGGCGGCGCATCTCTTCCGCGATCGGCTCGTGATCGAGAGGAGCTGTGGCAGCCCGATCGAGGGGCGCGGGGTGGTGGCCGAGCACGATCCGCGGACCCCGGTGCTTCGCGTGTGGACGTCGACCCAGGCGCCGCTGCCGATCAAGAACGGCCTCGCGCGCATGTTCGGGCTGCCCGAGTTCCAGGTGGAGGTGATCGCGCCCGACATCGGCGGCGGCTTCGGCACCAAGATCATGCTCTTCTATCCGGAGGAGATACTGGTGCCGTGGGCGGCGCTCCGCCTCGGGCGGCCCGTCAAGTGGACGGAGGACCGGCGCGAGCACCTGATCGCCGCGAATCAGGAGCGCGGCCAGGTCCACGAGGTGGAAGTCGCGGCGGACAAGGACGGCCGGATCCTCGCGCTGCGCGACCACTTCATCCACGACGCCGGCGCCTACACCCCCTACGGCATCGTGGTCCCGATCATCACCGCCGCCCAGCTCCCCGGTCCCTACCGGCTGCCGAACTACGACGTGGAGTTCGAGGTGGCCTATACCAACAAGGTCGCGGTGAGCCCGTACCGCGGGGCCGGCCGCCCGCACGGCGTGTTCGTGATGGAGCGTGTGATCGGCCGCATCGCCCGCGAGCTCGGCCTCGAGCCGGCCGAGGTGAGGCGCCGCAACTTCATCCAGCCCGACGAGTTCCCCTGGGACGTCGGACTCACCTTCCAGGACGGCGGCCCGACGAAGTACGACAGCGGCGACTACCCCGCCGGGCTCGAGATGGCGCTCGAGCGCGCCGACTTCGCGGCCTTCCGCGCCGGCCAAGCGGCGGCACGGAGCGAGGGCCGCCATCTCGGCTTCGGGATCGGGTGCTACGTGGAGGGCACGGGCATCGGCCCCTACGAGGGCGCACACGTCCGGGTGGAACCGAGCGGCAAGGTATGGGTCGCTACCGGTCTCACCACTCAGGGGCAGGGGCACTACACGACCTTCGCCCAGATCGCCGCCGAGGCGCTCGGCTGCGATCCCCGCGACGTGACGGTGGTGACCGGCGACACGCGGAAGTTCAACTGGGGTGCGGGGACCTACGCGAGCCGCGGCCTCGTGACGAGCGGCAACGCGATTCACACCGCCGCCACGAAGGTACGCGACAAGGCGCTTCGCATCGCCGCCGAGTTGCTCGAGGCATCGCCTCACGACCTCGAGCTGGCGGACGGCCGCGTGCGGGTCAGGGGCGTGCCCGGGAAGGAGCTCGGGCTCGGCGAGCTCGCCACGGTCGCCAATCCCATCCGCTACGCCTACGCCAAGGAGGCCTCGGAGGCCGCGCTCCGGCTGGTCAAGTCACGTGTGGGGGCGGTGCTCGGACTCGGCGAGGAGCCCGGGCTCGAGGCCTTTGGCTACTACGCGCCGTCCCAGGCCACGTTCGCGAGCGGCTGCCACGTGGCCATCGTCGAGGTCGACCCCGTCACCGGGGACGTGCGCATTCTCCGCTACGTCGTCCAGCACGACTGCGGCTCGATGGTGAATCCGATGGTGATCGAAGGCCAGATCCACGGCGGCGTCGCCCAGGGCATCGGCGGTGCCCTCTACGAGCGCATCGTCCACGACGAGACCGGCCAGCCGCTCAGTACCACCTACATGGACTTCCTGATGCCGACCGCCATGGAGATCCCGGAGATCGAGATCGTGCACAAGGAGACGCCCTCGCCGCTGAACCCGCTCGGGATCAAGGGCGTGGGCGAGGCCGGCGCCATCCCGGGCCCGGCCGTGCTGGCCGAGGCGATCGAGGACGCGCTCCGGCCCTTCGGGGTCCGGATCCGCGAGATGCCGCTCAACCCCAACCGGATCCGCGAGCTGATCGAGGAATCGCCCGACACCGACACGAGAGGAGATGGATGATGCATGCTCAGGCATTCAAGGTGGGAATGCGGGCTCCCGACGATGTGAGCGAGGCCGTGCGGCTCCTGGACCGGGGCGCGTTTCGCGCCGAGCACGTGGTCGCCGTGCTCGGCAAGACCGAGGGCAACGGCGGCGTCAACGACTTCACGCGAGCGTTCGCCACTCTGGCGTTCCAGTTGCTCATCGCCGAGCGCTCGGGCCGGGACTATCGGGAGGTGGCCAAGCGCGTGCCGATCATCTGGTCGGGGGGCACCGAGGGGCTGATGAGCCCGCACGCGACCATCTTCACCCGCGAGCCTGACCGGGGGACGCCGACGGGCCAGAAGCGATTCACGGTCGGCGCCGCCTACACGCGCGACCTCCTCCCCGAGGAGTTCGGCACCGCCGTCCACGCCCAGGTGGCCGCCGAGGGCGTGCGCGCCGCCCTCGCCGACGCCGGCATCACGGATCCCGGCGACGCCCACTTCGTCCAGATCAAGACGGGCGCGCTGACGACCGAGCGCATCAACGACGCGCGCGGACGGGGGCGGGCGGTGGTGACGAGTGACACCTACAAATCGATGACCTATGGCCGGGCGGCGGCGGCCCTCGGCATCGGGATGGCCACGCGGGAGATCGACGCCGCCGTGCTCACCGACAAGGTGATCGCCGGCGACTACTCGATCTTCTCGGACGTGGCCTCGACGTCGTCGGGAATCGAGCTGATGAACTGCGAGGTCATCGTCCTCGGCAACTCGGCGCGCTCGACCAGTGACCTCGTGATTGCCCACGGGGCAATGAAGGACGCCATCGACGGGGCCTCGGTGCGGGAGGTGCTCCGCCGGGCCGGCCTCGCCGTCGAGTGCGAGCTCGCCGAGAGCGACCGGGCACGGCTCGTCAACGTCTTCGCCAAGTGCGAGCCCGATCCGGCGGGCGCCACGAGGGGTCGCCGGCACGTGATGTTCGACGACTCGGACATCAACTACACGCGGCATATCCGCGGCGTCGTCAACGCGGTGATCGCCTCGGTCACCGGAGACACGATGTGCTATGTCTCGGCCGGCGCCGAGCACCAGGGGCCGCCCGGCGGCGGCGTCGTCGCCGCGCTCGCCCACGCCAAGTGAGCGAGCCCGCGCCCGAGACCGTCTACTTTTTCTGGGCCATCTCCCAGATCTCGTGGGTATAGGCGCCGGGATCGGCTGCCTTCTTGATCACGCCGAACTTGAGGGCGATGTCGGCCGTCTGCTTGAACGCCGCGGGGTCCATCTTGCCGAGCGGGCTCTTGGGCGCGGGCGGACCCCAGACGAGCTTGTTGATCTCCGTCATCATCCAGACCTGGTGCTCCCGGCCAAGCACGGGGCTTTCCTTGAGCACGATCTCCACGCACTCCGTCGGCTTGTCCCGACAGAACTCCCAGCCCTTGAGCGAGGCGCGCAGGAAACGGGCGGCGATCTGCTTGTTCTTGGCGTCCCGGAGCCAGTCACCGCGGACGAAGATCCCGTCCTCGAGCATCGCCGTGCCCTCGCGGTTGAAGTCGATGACCACGAGGTCCTCCGGCTTCACGCCGGCGTCCAACACCTGCTTGTACTCGTTGTAGGTCATCGCCGCCGCCGCGTCGACCTGTTTCTGGATCAAGAGGTTCATGTCGAACGGCTGCTGGACGAGCGTCACGTCCTTGTTGCGGTCGATCTTGTACTTCTCGAGGGTGGCGAGCAGCTCGAACTCGTTGCCGCCGAACCAGACGGCGACGCGCCGGCCGCGGAGGTCCGCCGCTCCCTTGATGCCGGAGGATTTGAAGGCGATCTCGCGCATGCCACTGTGGGCAAAGACCTGCCCGATGTTCACCAGCGGCGCCCCCTGCTCGCGCGCGGAGAGCAGGCTCGGGAGCCAGTCGATGCCGAACTGAGCCCCGCCGCCCGCCACGACCTGCTCGGGGACGATGTCCGGCCCGCCCGGCCGGACGGTGGCGTCGAGATTCTCGGCGGTGTAGAAGCCCTTGGCCTTCGCCGCATAGTATCCGGCGAACTGGGCCTGGGTCACCCACTTGAGCTGGACCTGGACCTTGTCCATGGACTGGCCACGGCCCGCGTCGGCCGTCGCCATGATCAGTGCACATCCCGTCGACAGCACCAGCAACGCCCGTCTCAGCATAGGTTCGATCCTCCCTTCGGTGATTTAGATGAGCCCTCGCTCGACGCGCCACGGCATGACGAGGCGTTCGGCCAGCGCCACCGCGAAGTAGAACAGCAGCCCTAGCGCGCAGGTCACCAGGATCGCCGACCACGCCTGCCGCGTTTGGAAGAGGCTGGCGGTGCTCTTGATGTAGACGCCCAGCGACTTCATCGGGCCGCCGAAGAACTCGCTCACGACGGCGCCGATCATGGCGAGCGTCGTGCATCCGCGCAAGGCGGTGAACACCAGCGGCAGGCTGTGCGGGAGCCTGAGCTTCAGGAAGATCTGCGACTCGGTGGCGGCGTAGCTGTGCATCAGCTCGAGCGCCGCGGGCGTGACCCCGAGGAGCCCCCGCAGCGCGCTGATGAAGGTCGGGAAGAACGTCATGAGGGTGACGATCGCGATCTTCGAGCCCTGCGCCACGCCGAACCACACGATGGCGAGCGGGGCGAGGGCGATGATCGGAACGGACGCCGACGCCACCGCGTAGGGCAGCACGAGGTCGGCGAAGGCGGGTGAGCGGCTCGCCAGCATCGCGGCGGTGATTCCACCGCCGCAGCCGAGCGCGTAGCCGATCACCGCCTCGGTGAACGTGTAGCGGCCCGCCTCGACGAGCGTGGGGTAGGTCTCCCGCAGGCTCTGCACGATCACGTGCGGAGCGGGCAGCAGGTAGAATTCGATCGAGAAGGCGAAGACCACCGCCTCCCACAGGGCGATGCCGGCCGCGAGGACGAGGGCCGCCGGCGCGTAGTCGCGGAGGCGGCGCATCCTAGATCGCCCGCCCGGCGTCGTCGCCGGCGGCCAGCGCTGGATCCTCGCGCAGGCTCTCGCGCACGGTCGTCACCAGCTCGAAGAAGCGCGGTTGCGCGCGGATCTTGTCCAGGCGGGGGCGCGGCAGATCGATGTCCACGATGCGGTCGATGGTGCCTGGGCGCGGGCTCATGACGACGACCCGGCTCGACAGGAACACGGCCTCGGCGATGCTGTGGGTCACGAACAGCGCGGTGGCGGCGCTCGCGCTCCAGACCTGGAGGAGCTCGAGGTTCAGACGCTCGCGCGTCATCTCGTCCAGCGCGCCGAACGGCTCGTCCATGAGGAGGATCGAGGGGTTCAGGGCCAGCGCCCGCGCGATCGAGACCCGCTGCTGCATGCCGCCGGAGAGTTGCCACGGGAAGTGCCCCCGGAAGGCCTCGAGGCCGACCAGGCGCAGCAGCGCGAGCGGGCGCGCGTCCCGCTCCTGTCGCGGTCGTCCCGCTAGCTCGAGAGGGAGCTGCACGTTCTCCAGCACGGTCCGCCAATCGTACAGCACCGGCGTCTGGAACACGATGCCGTAGTCGCGGTCGAGCCGGGCTTGGCGCGCGCTCTTGCCGTTCACGCGCGCGACCCCCGAGGTGGGCTCGACGAGGTCGCCCACGATGCGGAGGAGCGTGGACTTCCCGCAGCCCGAGGGGCCGATGATCGAGATGAACTCGCCGGCGTCGACGGACAGCGAGACGGCCCGCAGGGCCTCGGTGGGGCCCGTGCGGCCGCCGAACGACTTGCCGACGTCGACGATCTCGATGATGGGCGCTCCCATGCTGCACTCGCCTAGATCGCGGGGGCGCTCGGGCGCCAGCCGGTCACGCGGCGTTCGAGGAGGACCACCGCGTGGTAGAAGGCGATCCCGATCAGGGCGGAGACGAGGATGGCGGCCCAGAGATTGGCGGGGCGCCAGTTGTAGTACTGGGCGGCGTTGATGATCACCACGCCCATGCCGAAGCGGCTTCCGACCGGCAGCTCTCCCACGATGGCGCCGATCACACTCGCGGTGGCGGAGATCCGCAGCGCGGTGAAGAGGTAGGGTAGGGAGGCGGGAAACCGCAGCTTGACAAAGACCTGGCGCGACGTCGCGGCGAGGGCGCGCATCAGGGCCAGCGCGTCGGGGTCGATGGCCCGGAGCCCGCGGGCCATGTTGATGGTGACCGGAAAGAAGGTCAGGTAGGCGGCGATCACCGCCTTCGAGAACCAGGACGTTCCGAGCCAGACCACCACCATTGGGGCGATGGCGAGGACGGGCACGGTCTGGGACGCCACCACGTAGGGGAGCAAGCCGCGCTCGAGCAGCCGGGAGTGAGTGAATCCGATCGCGAGAACGAGGCCGGTGAGCCCCCCGAGGGTGAAACCGATCAGGCTCTCGAGCGCCGTGTAACCGGCGTTCTGCGCCATGATGGAGAACCAGCGCTCACCGCCCGCGCCCTCGCGCAGAAAATCGCCGAGGATCTCGTGCAGGTGAGGGAGTTTGTAGCCCGGTATGGCGAAGAGTGCCTTGCCGCCTTCCCAGACCACGGCGATCGCGGCGCTGATCGCTAGCGAGCCGAGTCGCCAGCGCGGAGATCTTCCCGCCCGGTCGTCGCGCGTCGAGTTCACCCGGCCGGCATTATATAACAGCGATGTCGATCATGGATCCACGCGCCCATGAACTCGACGTTACCGGTTGAATCGACAGGTGGGCGCACCGCTTGGGAGACCGCGGCGCGGTCGTTCTTCTTCCACTTCACGGACACTGTAATCTTTCTTGCCCTTGAGGTCCGCCAGCTTCACGGTTTGGCCGTTGTGGTCGCGCCCCACGAAGTCGGGCGCCTCGTCTCCGGGATTGAGCACGAGCTCTCCTTCAAGAAGCAGGACAGCCATACCAAGCCAAGCGGACAGATGCGTCTTGGAGAAGCCACTGGGAGACATGGAAGATGCGAACATTGGGCTGGTGCTCCTCCGAAGGCTTGTCTTCTCGCCGCGCGGAGGCGCACAAGCACCCACGCCAGTGATCATCACCAGAGTACCGGCCCTACGAGACCGTTCCGGTAGAGCATGACCTCAGTTCACCTGGCGGGCGGGATCAGCCGTGCGGCCGAAGGGCGTCGGCTGCACGCCGTAGTTGGGCGGGCCTCTCGTCGGCGGGCCAGATTCGCTGAAGCCCCCAAGTCCGAAGAAATGGCTCAAGGTCCGTAAGACTAAGATTGCGGTACACGGCCGGACCAACGGCTCGCGCTCTGAGATACGCCCAACCGACGGCTCCGCCGAGGATGGCCAGGACTACGGCGACGATCGCGAGCGCCATGGAGGTCACCTTGGCGGCGCTCGCTAGAGCGTGCCGACCACGGCGGCGGGCCAGGCCCGCGCGTCGACGCGCGCGTGCCACTCCTTGATCCTGCCGTCCGGGCCGATGATGACCCCGACGCGCTGCGCGCCCTTGGCCGGGTCGGCGTTGGCCCCGTACGCGGTCCCGATCGCGCGATCGGTGTCACAGATCAGGGGGAAGTTGAAGTGGAACTTCTCGGCGAAGGCCCGGTTCTGGGCCGGGGTGTCGAAGGACACGCCGAGGATCACCGCGTTCTTGCGGTCGTACTCGGCCTTGAGGTCGCGGAACCCGCAACCTTCGGCGGTTCAGCCGGGGGTGTCGGCCTTCGGGTAGAACCAGAGCACGACCGTCTTGCCCTTGAGGTCCGCCAGCTTCACGGTCTGGCCGTTGTGGTCGCGCCCCACGAAGTCGGGCGCCTCGTCTCCGGGATTGAGCACGAGCTCTCCTTTCGTCAGCGGGCGCGCACGATCTCGGCCGCGAAGGCCTCGAGCGCGTCCCAGTCGTACGGCCCCTCGCGGAACGCGATGCAGAGCCGGGTGCAGCCGAGCGCGCGGAACCGGTCCACCATCGCCCGCGCGTCCTTGACCGTCCCGCGCAGGTAGCCGGTGCGGTCGGCGCGGTCGGGAGTGCCGCCCCAGTGGCGCCGGAATACCTCCTCCCCGCGTGCGGCGCCCTGGGCGTCGGCCCCCAGGTAGAAGCCGAGGTTCACGGTGCGCATGATGGTCTTCGGATCGCGCCCCTCCGTCTCGCACCAGCGGTCGAGGACCTGGCTCTTGTGGATCCAGTCGTCCGGGCCGATGTAGGCCCCGTTCCAGCCGTCGGCGAACTTGGCCGCCGCGCGGAGCGTGCGCTTCTCGCCCCGCCCGCCGATCCAGATGGGTACGCGCGGCTGCAGCGGCTTCGGATTGTTGGGGGCGTCGACCACCCGGAAGTGCTTGCCCTCGAAGGTGACGCGCCGGCGCTCCGGATCGAGCAGCAGCCGCATGATCTGGGCGTACTCCTCGAGCATGTCCTCGCGCGGGCCGATCGAGGGAAACGCGAAGCCGAAGGCCTTCGCCTCCACGTCGTGCCAGCCGGCCCCGAGCCCGCAGTCGACGCGCCCGTTGGAGAGATGGTCGATGGTGGTGAGCGACTTGGCGAGCAGCCCGGGGTTCCGGTAGGCCACGCAGTAGACCCCGCTGCCGAGCCGGATCTTCTGCGTGTCCATGGCCGCCGCGGTCAGGGTGGCGATGGCCTCGTAGCAGTCCATGTCGCCGCCGCGCGGGGGCGACTCCTGGAAGTGGTCGGAGACCGAGAACCAGTCGAAGCCCTGCGTGTCGGCGAACTTCCACAGCTTGCGCATCTCGTCGAGGGGACTGCCCATGTGGCCGATGTGGATACCGAACTTCATTGCGCCCTCCTCCGGGCCGTCAGAATTTTTCCTGCGCGCCGCCGCCGCCGAAGCGCCCGCCCTCGCCGGAGAAGCCGGGCTCCGGGGCGGCCGGACGCGCGGGCGGGGCGAAGGCGGCGACCGCCGGCACGACTTGCAACAGCCGATCGCGGCGCTCGTCGGCGAAGAGCGGGTCGGCGGTGAATCCCGCGATCTCGCCCCCGGGGGCGCGCCGCAGCGCCCGCTCGACGGCCAGCGCCACCACCACGAGCAGCGCGCCCGCGAGCGTGAGCACGACCCAGAGCGGCGCCACGTGGACGTAGTGCCGCAGGGTGACGAGCGACAGCGCGAGCAGGACGATCCCGGTGTCCAGCACGAAGGTCCGCCGCGACGCCAGGCCCCAGGCCAGCACCGCGAGGGGAAGCAGCGCGGTGGCGACCGCGGCGGCGAGGCGGGTGCCCGCGGGCAGGTCGTCCCGGCTCGGCGCGAGCCGCGCGAGATGCTCGAGCGACGCTGCGTCGAGCGAGTACACGTTGGCGGCCGCGTAGAGCGCCGCGAGCCCGACCACGGTGAGGACGGCGGCGCCGAGCCGATGGGACGGCGCGAGCCGGGCCGCGTCGAGGCCGCGGGCCGCGATGCCGGTGAGGGCCGCGCCGGCCACGAGCCACAGGAGGCGCCCGTGGGGCAGCCGCGCGAGGTAGCAGAAGAAGGCCACGCCGGCCAGCCCCGCGAAGAGCGGACCGCCCCAGCGCCACGCCGCGAGGGCACCCGCGAGCACGGTGGCCACGAGGAGCCCGTCGATCGCATCGTCGATGCGGAGGTGCGTGGTCTCGGCCAGGAACAGGCCAACCCCCAGCAGCACGAGCGCCACGCCGAGCGCCGAGGTCGCGCCCGCGGCGCCGCGCCGGGCCGAGCGGGGAGAGGCCTCGAGCCCATCGGTCGCCAGCAGGCACGCGGCGCCCCAGACCAGCAGCAGGCCCTGGATCGCGGACGAGCTGCGCGAGAACGTGAGCGCCAGGGCCGCGAGCGTGCAGAGCGCGATGGCCGCGACCATCGCGCCGGTCAGCACCCGCCAGACCACTCCGGGCGTCACGCACGGGTCCGGGAACGCGTCGAGGATGCGCGCGTGCGTGGCCTCGTCGATGGCCCCGACCCGTCGCCAGCCCCGCGCGGCCGCCTGCACTTCCGCGGCGCGCTCCCAGGCGACGGCCTCGCGTCTCATCGCTCGCGCATCCGCCGGTGCGCCCAGAAGACGACCGCGAGCGCGGCCAGCCCGAGCAGCGCGGCCAGGAGGAGCGGCACGCTGTCCGCGTGCGGTCCCGAGCGGAACGGCTGGAAGAGCAGGCGCACGAGCGCGACGTAGGCCGCCACCAGGCCGATCGCGAAGTAGAGCGAGCGGCGGAGGCGGAACGCGGCCGCCATCACCCCGGCCGCCACCACGAGCGTGGCGAGAAGCCACGCGCTCCACGCCGGGCCATCGTCGAGCGCGCCGGCGAGCAGCCCGCCCAGCAGGAGCAGGAGGCCCGCGTTGGCGAAGACCTCCTCGAAGTGGGCCTTCCGCGCGAGACGGACCGAGAGGCCGGCCGCGAGCGTGTAGAGCGTCCCCAGGACGATGGCGCTGGCCCGCAGGTCCGCCGCGACTCCCAGGCCGAGCGCGGCCGGGACCAGGCCGATCGAGAGGCCGCGCCACGCGGCCAGCGAGGTGAGCGCCAGGCCGAGCGCGGTGCGCGAGTCCCAGCGATAGGCGGCGAGCAGGTAGAGGCCGCTCACGATCAGCAGGTGCGAGGGCCATCGGGGCCCCAGGAGCGTGAACTGCACCTCGACGTAGGCGAGGTCGGCCGCGACGAGGAGGAGGCCCAGGAGCAGCACGTAGTCGAAGGCCACGCCCGGGGACGGAACCTCGGCCCACGAGAACGGCGCGGCCCGGCGCATCACCCAGAGCAGACAGGCCGCCGCCGCGAGGGCGATGCCGGTCGCGATCGCGAGCGGCCCGATGTCGTCCTGGTGCTGGGCCACGAGCACGCCGACGCCGGAGGTGACCAGGAGCACGCCGGCGTAGAGCAGCGCCCGGATCTCGAAGCGCACCGAGACGAGCCCGCGTCGGGCGACGCGGTCGAAGAAGGCGGCCTGCTCGCTCGAGAGGATCTCGCGCGCCCGCAGGGTGGCGATGGCGCCGACCACGTCGGGGTTCACGTGCGGTCCCCTGGGCGCGCCATTGAGCCATGGTGCGCCCAGGGCCGGCCGCGAGTCAACGCGCCCGGGTCGGCGGCTCGGAGCGCACCGCCTGGCCCGGCTCAGCGTACCATGGCCCCATGGCGACGACCTTTGCCGGCTTCCCCGCGTGTAGCGATCCGGCCGGAGCCGCGATCGCGGTGCTCGGCGTTCCCAATGCCACCCCGTACACGGTGGGCCGGGCCAGTCACTGCGCGGGGGCTCCGGCCGCGCTGCGGGCCGCCCTGACCGGGTACGCGACGAAGCCGGAGCAGTACGATTTCGACATCGGCGGCCTGCGCCCGTCCGGGGTCGTCGATTGCGGGGACGTGGCCGGCGATCCCTTCGATCCCGCCGGCACGCGCGAGCGCATCACCGCGGCGGTCGCGCGCCTCCTCGCGGCGGGCGTGGTGCCGGTGGTGCTCGGCGGCGACGACTCGGTCGTGATTCCGATGTTCCAGGCGTTCGCCGGCCGCGGCCCGCTCACCGTCGTCCAGATCGACGCGCACCTCGACTGGCGCGACGAGGTCGGGGGCGAGCGGTTCGGCTGGAGCAGCCCGATGCGCCGGGCGTCGGAGATGCCGTGGATCGACCGAATGGTCCAGATCGGGCTGCGGGGCATCGGGAGCGCGCGGGCGGGCGAGGTGGCGGACGCGCGCGCCTGGGGTTCGACGCTCGTCACCGCCGCCGAGCTGTATCGTACCGGCGTCGGGCCTGCGCTCGACCGGGTCCCGGCCGGGGCCCGCTGCCTGGTGACCATCGACTGCGACGGGCTCGACCCCACCGTCATGCCCGGGGTGAGCGCGAGGGCTCCGGGGGGCCTCCTCTACCACCACGTCCTCGAGCTGCTGTACGGCATCGCCGCGAAGGCCACGATCGTGGGGTTCGACCTCGTCGAGCTCATGCCGGAGCGTGATCCGAGCGGGCTCTCGACGCTGACCGCCGCGCGAATCGTCTGCAACGGGATCGCGGCCATCGCGATCTCCCGCGGAGGACCGGCCCGGGACACTTGACGTGCCGGAGATTTCGCCCGATTCTCGGGTCGCACCGAGCGGTGCCATCGACCGACAGGAGGCCTCCCCATGATCATCCCGCTGACCCTGGCCGATTTCCTGGAGCGCGCCGAGCTCGTGTACGGCGAGCGCGAGGCGATCGTCGACGAGCCCAGCCCGCCCGGCGGCGGGCTCGGCCGCATCACCTACCGGACGTTCGCCGCGATGTGCCGGAGCATGGCCGCCGCGCTGGACGACCTGGGGGTGGGGGAGGGCGAGCGCGTGGCGATCGTCTCTCCCAACGCGGCCCGTTTCCTGGTGAGCCTCTTCGGGGTCAGCGTGTTCGGCCGCGTCCTGGTGCCGGTCAACTTCCGGCTCAACCCCGAGGAGATCCGCTACATCATCGAGCACTCCGGCTCGACCGTCGCCCTCATCGACCCCGAGCTCGAGGAGAGCCTCCGGACGATCCCGGTCAAGCACCGCATCGTCCTCGGCGCGGCGAGCGACGCCGACCTGCTCGGGCGCCGGGACGCGCGCCCGCGCTACGGGGTGACCGACGAGAACGCGACCGTCTCCATCAACTACACCTCCGGCACCACCGCGCGGCCCAAGGGCGTGCAGCTCACCCACCGCGGCTGCTGGCTCAACGCGGTCACCTTCGGCTGGCACGTGGGGGTCACCGACCGCGACGTGTACCTGCACACCCTGCCTACCTTCCACTGCAACGGCTGGGGCATGCCCTACGCGGTGACCGCGATGGGGGCGCGTCAGGTCGTCATCCGCAAGATCGACGGCGAGGAGATCCTCCGCCGGGTGGAGGCCGAGGGTGTCACCCTGTTCAACTGCGCGCCCGCGGTGATCAACGCGGTGCTCGACGCGGCGGGCGCGCGGCGCAAGCGCGGCCTGGCGGTGCCCGGCAAGGGCCGGGTGCGGGTGGTGGTGGCGGGGGCGCCGCCGCCGTCCAAGACCATCGAGCGGA
>Ga0075423_10000533_pt1 | contig 30864 bp, 30 predicted proteins | sample SoiMethybrSBSTD2_FD_80114 | JGI IMG/M metagenome (GOLD analysis project Ga0075423, IMG submission 80114) | Bulk soil microbial communities from a Populus tree surrounding site in Tennessee, USA - Soil MetaG P. TD hybrid SBSTD2 | ecosystem: Environmental > Terrestrial > Soil > Tree plantation...
GTAAACAGGCTGGCGATGAGTTTTCTCATGTGTACTTTCACTTGATCACCTTATCCGCCCTTGCCAGCACGTTCGGCGGAATGGTCAACCCGATCTGCTTGGCGGTTTTCAAATTGATCACCAGCTCGAACTTCGTCGGCTGCTCGACGGGAAGATCGCCAGGCTTGGCGCCTTTCAAGATTTTATCGACGTAGACGGCGGCGCGGCGATACAGATCGGAAATGTTTGTCGCGTAAGTCATTAGACCCCCGGCAAGCACAAATTCCTGCTCAGGATACATTCCCGGCAACCGGTATCTGACCGCCAACTCGACCAATCCTTTTTGATGAGTAACGAAAAACCCACCTCTGTCAGCGATGAAAGCATCTGGACGGGTCTTAACGATCGATCGGAACCCGTTTTCGAAATCTTCAGAACTTTTTATCGCAACAGAGTTGATCTGTACTTTGAGCATCCGCGCCGCGGCCTCGGTTTCTTTAAGATCACTGGATGGGCGGCGCACGTCCAAGAAAAAGACCACGCGAGAAAGCTTGGGAATAGCTTCCTTGAGCAACTCAAGTCGCTTGCCTGCTAGATCGGAGGCAGTATTGGTCAGTCCCGTGATGTTCCCGTCGGGCCGTGCCAGGCTGGCGATTAATCCGTCGTTAACAGGGTCTGCGTTGTTGGTCATGATGATCGGAATGGCGCCGGTGGCCTGTTTGGCGGCAAGAGTCGGAGCTGCTCCCGCGGTGACGATGCAATCGACCTTGAGACGCACTAGCTCGGCCGCCAGCTCCGGAAGTCGATCGATACTTCCTTCGGCAGAGCGGTACTCGATAGCGAGGTTTCTCCCTTCTACATAGCCGAGCTCTCGCAGCCCTTGGCGGAAGGCATCGAGCCGGGATGCCAACGTGGAAGGTGAGGCAGTCGAAATAAAACCTATCCGCGGAACTATCCCTTGCTGCTGCGCCTCGATTGGGAAGCTAAGCGCCAGGAGCATGGCGCCGAGAGCAAAACTAAGGATTTTTTTCTTCATGTCTTTCTTACTACCGCCTAGTGCCTGTTGCCTTCCGGTCACTTGATCACCTTGTCCGCCCGTGCCAGCACGTTCGGCGGAATCGTAAGGCCGATCTGCTTCGCCGTTTTTAAATTGATCACCAGCTCGAACTTCGTCGGCTGCTTGACCGGCAGATCGCCCGGCTTGGCGCCCTTTAATATTTTGTCGACGTAGGTCGCCGCGCGGCGGAACAACTCGTTGACATTCGACCCATAGGTCATCAGCCCCCCTGCCTCGACAAACTCTCCTCGGGGAGAGATCGTCGGAAGGTGGTTTTTTACGGCGAGATTGGCAACTTGGTTTCGTCGCGAATTGATGACCGGTCCTCCAAGCACAATCGCTGAGTCTGCCCGTCCTCTGCCTACAGTTCGGAATGCAGGCTCGATATCGGCGAAATTTTGTACGTCCACGTATAGAAGCTTTACTCTGAACACCGCCGCGGCAAGTTCGATTTCTTTTACCGATTGCGCGTTGCCTGGCCTGTTCGAGGAACCCAAGACGGCCACGCGTTCGAGCTTCGGAAGCGTTTCCTTCAGGATCTCTATTTGTTTTCCGCTTATCTCAGGGGAAAGGTTTGATAATCCCGTAATGTTGCCGCCAGGTCGCGCAAGGCTGGCGACAAAGCCGTTGCCGATCGGGTCATCATCGAACGCCATGATAATGGGAATGGTTTTTGTCGCCTCCTTCAAGGGTCGCGTAACGATTGGAGCTGCCGAGACGATAATGTCTGTTTTGAGACGCACCAGCTCGGCCGCCAGCGCATTCAAGCGCTCGAATTTTCCATCGGCATATCGCCACTCAATAATGATATTTTTCCCTTCTATGTACCCAAGATCGCGGAGTCCCTGGCTGAATGCCTCCGTGCGAGCGGAGATAGCCGGCTGAGAGACACCGGATAAAAATCCAATTCGCGGAACCTTCGCCAGCGGCTGCGCGTAAACCGACGAGACGAACGAGGACAGCATCAAAACTAGAGCGTAGGCTACGCCGGGAGATGTCCTTCTCCAACCCGCGCTCACTTGATCACCTTGTCCGCCCTTGCCAACACGTTGGGCGGAATCGTGAGGCCGATCTGCTTGGCGGTTTTGAGATTGATCACAAGCTCGAACTTCGTCGGCTGCTCGACGGGAAGGTCGCCGGGCTTCGCACCTTTGAGAATTTTATCGACGTAGTGAGCCGCGCGGCGAAACAAGTCGGTGCTGCTGACGCTGTAGGTCATTAGCCCGCCGTCTTCGACAAATTCGGCCCTATCGTATATCGCCGGAAGCCGGTTCTTTGCCGCCAACCGGATAATGTCGCTTCGTTGAGACGTAACAAGTGGACCGGTTAGAACCAGCAGTGCGTCGGCATTCTGGTTTTTCGCGGACCGAAATGCAGGCTCGATATCCTTTGGTGTCAGTATATCGAGGTAGTAAAGCTTTACTCTCAAGGCGTCTGCGGCGTGCTCCGTCTCTTTAACGGATTGTGCGTTACCCGACCGATTGGAGCTCCCGACGACCGCGACGCGCAAAAGTTTGGGGACGGTTTCCTTGAGAAGCTCCATCTGCTTTCCGCTCAGCTGCGGGGCTAGCGTGGACAATCCGGTGACGTTGCCGCCGGGGCGCGCTAGGCTGGCGACGTAGCCATTCCCAACCGGATCGGAATCCTGCGTCATCACGATGGGAATCGTGGATGTCGCCTCCTTGGCGGCGCCGGTGGCGAACGACCCTCCCGTAACGATGACATCCACCTTGAGACGAACAAATTCGGCCACGATCTGCGGGACACGATCGAGGTTTCCCTCGGCAAAGCGCGACTCAATGACAACATTTTTGCCCTCGACGTACCTGAGGTCGCGCAGGCCCTGCCGGAAGGCCTCGGTACGAGTCGCGACAGCCGAGGCAGGGGGAGCCTGTAAGTATCCTATGCGGTAAACTTTACCCGGCAGCTGCGCCACGGCGTGCGAGCAAAGCGCATGGAGCATTAAGACTGCGGCGAGAGCGAATATTAAATCTTCAACTATTCGCAGAGAATACGTTTTGAATTTGTTATTCAACATTCAACACTCGACAGTGAGAATTTTCACTTGATCACCCTATCCGCCCTTGCCAGTACGTTCGGCGGAATCGTAAGGCCGATCTGCTTGGCCGCCTTCAAATTAATCACCAGCTCGAACTTCGTCGGCTGCTCGACGGGCAGATCGGCGGGCTTGGCGCCCTTTAGAATTTTGTCAACGTACGTCGCTGCGCGGCGGAATTGGTCGGCGATGCTTACGCCGTAGGACATGAGCCCACCGGCCTCGGGAAAATCCCCCCAGCTATACATGACCGGCAGCCTGTGCCTGGCTTCGAGCATCGTGAGCTTCCCGGCATGAGAAATATAGGACGAGTTCGGCGAAAGCAGGGCCGCGTGAAAGCGCTCTCGCCCCACCGCCGCATAGGCGTCGTCGAAATCGTCCGGCCCCCGCATCTCGACGACTTGAACAGTGACACCCAGACGGGGCGCAAGCGCCTGCAGGTTTTTTAAAGTGATTGTTTCGGGAATAATCGCCTGATTCGACAGGAACGCGATGCGCGATGCCGCAGGAACCGCCTCTTTGAGCAGTTCCAGCCGTTTTGTCCCTATGTCCGTGGCGAGAAACGATAGGCCGGTGACGTTGCCGCCGGGATGCGCCAGGCTCGCGACGAGTCCGGCCCCCACTGCGTCGCCGCTCGTTGCCATAACGATCGGGATAGCGCTTGTCGCTTTCTTCGCCGCCAGGGCGGCGGGCGTGCCTTGGGTGACGATGACGTCGACTTTCAGGCGCACCAAATCCGCCGCGAGTTCCGGGAGCTTCTCCAATCTCCCATTGGCCGATCGCTGCTCGATCAAGATCGTTTTTTTATCGCCGTAGCCAAGCTCCCGCAGACCTTGCAAAAATGCCGGATCGATCGCAGGCGCAGCGGAGAGAAAACCTATGCGCGGAACCTTCTTCGCCTGCTGTGCCTCGACGGATGCGTCCAGGGCAAAGAGCGCGATCAACGCGGCGAAGGATGCGAGTTTACTTTTCGGCCATCCGCGTACTGTCATTTGATCACCTTGTCCGCCCGCGCCAGCACGTTGGGCGGAATCGTGAGACCGATCTGCTTGGCGGTCTTTAAATTGATCACGAGCTCGAACTTCGTCGGCTGCTCGATTGGCAAGTCGGCGGGCTTGGCGCCCTTTAAGATTTTGTCGACGTAGACGGCGGCGCGGCGGTACAAATCGGGCGTGTTGACTCCATAGGACATAAGGCCACCCACCTCCACAAAACCACTGTTATGGTACATAGTCGGCAGACGGCTCTTTTCAGCGAGATCCACGAGTTTTTGTCTGTGAGCGCTTAAGAACGCCGACGCAAGGGTGCCGACGGCTCCGGCATGAATCTTTTTGGCGGCTGCAAAGGCGCTGTCGAAATCGCTGGGTGCGCGCACCTCCAGGATTTGAATCTGCAACTTCAACGCTTGGGCCGTACTGTCGACCTCTCTCACCTGGAGTGTGAAAACTGGATTGGTCGAATCTGAGATGATGGCCACGCGCGAAAGCCCCGGAACGACTTCCTTAAGCAGCTCCAGCCTTTTGCCGCCCAGCTCCGGGGCCTGATTTGTCAGCCCGGTGATGTTCCCACCCGGGCGCCCAAGACTGTCGACGTGACCGGAGCCAACTGGATCGCCGGCGACAGCCATGACAATGGGAATCTCTCCGGTCGCTTTCTTGGCCGCCGAAGTTGCCAGTGCGCCGGATACGACAATGACGTCAACCTTGAGACGGACAAGCTCTGCTGCAAGACCGGAAAGGCGATCAGGCTTTCCTTCTGTATGCCGATATTCGATGAAGATGTTTTTCCCCTCGGTGTAACCGAGTTCTCGCAGCCCCTGCCGGAATGCCTCCACCTGGGGCTCTGTGGGCGGCGTCTGCAGCAGGAACCCGATGCGCGGAACCTTTTTTGCCTGCTGCGCGTCGGCGGTTGCGCAAAGAAAAAGAAGCACGGAGCAAACAGCAAAACCCAAGCGGTTGCAGTTTTTACTATTGCCTGTTGCTTGATGCCCGTTGCCTGTTCTCACTTGATCACCCGGTCCGCCTTATAGAGCACCGACTGCGGGACCGTCACGCCGATTTGCTTGGCCGCTTTCAAATTGATCACCAGCTCGAACTTCGTCGGCTGCTCGACCGGCAGATCGCCCGGCTTGGCGCCCTTTAATATTTTATCGACGTAGACGGCGGCGCGGCGATAGTTCGCCTCGAAGCTCGGGCCGTAGGACATGAGGCCACCAGCCTCGACAAATCCCCGCTCTTCGTACATCCCCGGCACTCGGCCCTTGGCCGCCATCTCGATAATGCGGTCTCGGTGAAAAAGTGTGAGGGGATCCGCGAGCGTAAGCAGCGCGTGGGCGTGTTCGCGCGGCAAAGCGGCAAGTACTCGATCAAAATCCTGCGGCTCTCGCACCTCCATAGATTTGAGCTCGAGGCGCAGCCCCTGCGCCGCGTTCTGAACCTCTTTCATCTTGAGCACCATTGCACCATTCCCGGGGTTCCAGAGCACAGCGATGCGCGACACCTTTCGTACGGCTTCCGCCAGCAGTTCTAATCGCTTTCCGCTCAGCTCGTAATCCATGACGCTCAGTCCGGTAACATTCCCGCCCGGACGGGCGAGACTGGCCACATACCCAGTTGCCATCGGATTCCCACTGGCTGCAAAGACGATAGGGGTCGTATCGGTTGCCCTCTTGGCTGCATGGATGGCTGGGCTCGTGGCGGTCACGATCAGGTCGACTGGCAGACGAACCAATTCCTCGGCGAGCTGCGGGAGCCGTTCCACTTTTCCTTCGGCATAACGGTATTCTAAGATAATATTTTTGCCTTCAACGTAGCCTAGGTCGCGCAGCCCCTGGCGGAAGGCGTCCATGGTCGAGGAAGGCGAGGAGTCGCCGACGAAGAGCAGACCTATCCGGGGAATCTTGCCCGACTGTTGCGCTTCAGCGATCCGTAAACTGGCGAGAAAGAAAATTGTTAGTAGAGCGGTTGCGATTTTTCTATTCACAGCTCTTCCTCAAGCCAAAACCTAAAATCACTTGATCACCCTGTCCGCCCTTGCCAGCACGTTGGGCGGAATCGTGAGGCCGATCTGCTTCGCTGTTTTTAGATTGATCACGAGCTCGAACTTCGTCGGCTGCTCGACTGGCAGGTCGGCGGGCTTGGCGCCTTTGAGAATTTTATCGACGTAAACGGCGGCGCGGTGGTACAAGTCGGCATAATTCGGAGCGTAGGACATCAAGCCGCCGGCATCCGTAAATTCTGGGATAGGATACATCGCCGGCAACCGGTTCTTTGCCGCAAACTGGATGATTCTCTCTCGATTAAGATTGATAACCGGAAGGGGGTGAGTAAGAAGGCTCTGAGCGCGTTCTCTTATTGCTGCTTCGAATGCGCTGTCGAAATCGTTCGCAGTCCGTATCTCCAGCGATTGAAGCTTCACGCCCAGACCCTGCGCCGCGGTCTGCACGGCTTTCATAACTTCAAGTCCGGTACCCTCCGAGCTCCACAAGGCAGCTACCCGCGTTAACTTCGGGAAGGCCTCTTTAAGCAGCTCTAATCTTTTCCCGCTTAGCTCCTGTGAAAGCATAGTCAGCCCGGTGATGTTGCCGCCTGGCTTCGCTAGACTGGCCACAAGTCCGCTCGCAACCGGATCCCCAACCGCTGCGAAGACAACAGGAGTCGTGGCGGACGCTTTTTTTACAGCCCGAACCGACGCACTAGATGATGTAACGACAACATCGACCTTGAGACGAATGAGCTCAGCAGCCATATCGTTCAGTCGATCTGGCTTTCCTTCTGTATATCGATACTCGATGATAATATTTTTCCCCTCAGTATAACCGAGCTCGCGCAGTCCTCGCCGGAAGGCCTCCAACCGAGACACGCTTACAGACTGAGAGGTCGGCACCAAATAACCTATCTTATAGACTGTTCTCGTCGGTTGCGCGTATACAGGAAAGCTAAGTGCGACAAGCACGGCAAAAAAAGCCATATGGGAAATTTTTCTACTCATTATTTTCTGCACGCCTCGCGCCTTTCCCTCGGCGAGCGCGCATCGCGCACCAGAGCAAATTCTTTCCGCTCATGAATTTCTCCAGCTCGATATCAGCGCAACAGCCGTGCCACAGTGGCGCAGTTGTCTCGCTCCTGTCAAGTCGTTGAATTCGGGAGGATTTCCGGCGTGAGACGCGGAGAACGGCTGAAGAGTTCGGAGCCGCGGGTAGCGGATCGGCTACTGCGAGTAGCGGAAGCGCTTCAGTCTATTTTCAGCGACTTGAGCAATCTAAAAAGGTGGGTCTTGTGCATGCCGAGCAGCCTGGCCGCCTCGGTGCGGTTGCCTCCCGCTTCGGCGAGCGCTTTTTGCACCAGCTCGCGGCGCGCGGCATCGATCGCCTCGTGGTAGGTGAGCCCGGGGGCGGCCGCGGGCGGAGCGCCGCCCGCGATCGCGCCGGGGAGATCGCCGAGATCGATGCGCGCCCCCCGGCCGAGCACGACGGCACGCTCGATCACATTCGCCAGCTCGCGCACATTGCCGGGCCACAAATACCCGAGCAGGCGCTCGAGCGCCGCGTCGGCGATGCCTTCGAAGCGCTTCTTGGTTTCCCGCGCGAAGCGCCGGAGGAAATAATTCGCGAGCTCGGGAATATCCTCTTTTCGCTCCCGCAGCGGCGGCAGAACGAGCGCGACGACGTTCAGTCGATAATAGAGGTCTTCCCGGAAGCGCCCGTGTTTCACGTCGCCGGCCAAGTCCCGATTGGTGGCCGCGATGATCCGCACGTCCACCGGTATCGGACGGCTGCCGCCGACGCGCTCGAACTCCCGCTCCTGGAGAAACCGGAGCAGTTTGGTTTGCAGTTCGGTCGTGATGTCGCCGACTTCGTCGAGAAAAACCGTGCCGCCGTCGGCCAACTCCATTTTTCCCTTCTTCAGCTGATGCGCGCCGGTAAACGCCCCTTTTTCGTGGCCGAACAGCTCGCTTTCGAGCAGCTCCTTGGAAAGACCGACGCAGTTGATCGCCACAAATGGCTTGTCTCCGCGCTCGCTCCACTGATGGATGGAACGGGCGAAGATCTCCTTTCCCGTGCCGCTTTCGCCCAAAAGCAAAACTGTGGCTTTGCTCGACGCCGCCTGTTTGGCGGCATCGGCGATCTCGGCCATCTTCGCGCTCTTACCGAGCACGAGATGATGCCGCTCGCACAGCTCTTCGGAGAGAATCTCGATCTCCCGTTTAAGCTTCTCCCGCTCCAAGGCTTTTTGCACGACAAGGATCAGATGCTCGGGATCGAAGGGCTTAGGGATGAAATCGTACGCGCCCTCCTTCATCGCGTGGACGGCACGCTCGATGGTGCCGTACGCGGTGATCATCACGATCGGCACCTCGGCTCCCTTGCGGCGCAGCTCTTTGAGCACGTCGATGCCGTTCATGTCGGGCATCTGATAATCGAGCAGGACGAGATCGGGACGGGATGAATCGAATTTGGCCAGCGCTTCGACCCCGTTCGCGGCCCGCTCGACGGCATAGCCGCTATCGGCGAGCTCCTGTTCGAGCACGTCCAGGTTGAAGGGCTCGTCGTCGACAATGAGTATTTTAGACATGGGCTCTGGGCCTCGCCCGTCCGCCGGCCGGCGGCGCGGGCGTCGGAACGACCTGAGCCTAAAAGGAAGCCGGCTTGCTGTCAACGCTCCTGCAACGAGGACCTAGGCGCCGCCGTTGCAAAGCGGCGCGATTTTGTTAAAGTTTGTTTCTCAGTGTCGATTGTTGAATTTGGACCTGCTTGAAGGGGGTCCAAGTTCGGTTTTCGGGGGCGCGCCAAGAAAGCTCACTGTGGGAATTCCGTTACGTCAAAGTTGGGCCATTTTGCGGTACGTTCTGAGCCAACGGCTGCGCGGAGTGGAGCGTTATCCGATGGTGCTCATGCTGGAGCCGTTGTTTCGCTGCAATTTAGCGTGCGCCGGCTGCGGCAAGATCGATTATTCGGAAGACATCTTGGATCGCCGCCTGAGCCCGGCGGAATGCATGGCCGCCATCGAGGAGTGTGGAGCGCCGGTGGTCTCGATCGCCGGAGGCGAACCGCTGATCCACAAAGAAATGCCTGCGATCGTCGACGGTTTCGTCCGGCGCAAGAAGTTTGTCTATCTGTGCACCAACGCCCTGCTCCTTTCCCGGCACATGGCCGATTACACGCCTTCGCCGTATCTCACATTTTCGGTCCATTTGGACGGCAATCGCCACCGGCACGACGCTTCGGTCTGCCGCACGGGGGTATTCGACCAGGCGGTGGAGGCGATTCGCGAGGCGCTCAAAAAAAGCTTTAGGGTGACGATCAACTGCACCTTGTTCCAGGGCGAATCCGCGGAGGAAATCGCGCAGTTCCTTGACGACGTGACGGCTCTCGGCGTCGAGGGGGTGACGATGTCGCCGGGATTCAGCTACGAGCACGCCCCGCGCCAGGACTTTTTCATCCAGCGGAGCACGAGCAAACAGCTTTTCAGGAATGTTTTTCGCCTCGGCAAGGGACGCCGATGGCGGCTCAACCACTCGAGCCTGTTTCTAAATTTTCTCGCCGGCCACGAGACCTACCGCTGCACCCCGTGGGGCAACCCGACGCGTAACGTCTTCGGCTGGCAACGGCCCTGCTATCTGCTCGTCGACGAGGGATACGCGCCGAGCTTCAAAGCCTTGCTCGAAGAGACCGATTGGAATGCTTACGGCACCGGCAACAACCCGAAATGCGCGAACTGCATGGCGCACTGCGGCTACGAAGCCACGGCGGTCAACGATACGATCGATCACCCGCTGAAGGCGCTGCGCGTTTTTCTCCGCGGTCCGAAGACAGACGGGCCTTTTGCACCGGAGCTGCCGATCAACTATTCCGTCGCGCCGGGCGGCGCGACGGAGAGCGCAAACAGCTCCGGGAACACCGGGTCCCCGGCGCGCTGAGCGCCCCTCACAGCATACCTCGTTTGTTTCTCCTCTCCACCAAGTAGCCGTGCGCGCCGAACCATTCGATCGCGTCGCGGAGAGCCTCGACGGCCGGCCGCGGCGCGTAGCCGAGCGCACTCTTGGCCTTTTCACTGGAGAAGTACATGCGTTTGCGGGCCATGCGAACGCCGTCCACGGTAATCATCGGTTCCCCGCCGCCCGTCATACGAGCGAAGCCTTCGACGACATGCGCGACGGGCGTAATGAACCAGTGCGGCAACTCGATCCGCGGCGGAGACCGCCCGGTGAGCTCGGCGATGATTTCCAGAATCCGTCTAAGCGTCAAGTTCTCTCCGCCGAGAATGTAACTTTCACCGACAGCTCCCTTTTGAAAAGCCAGCAAGTGCCCGGCGGCTACGTCATCGACATGGACGACGTTCAGCCCGGTATCGACGTATGCGGGCATCCGGCCCGAGGCGGCTTCCACCACCAGCCGCCCCGTCGGGGTCGGTTTGATGTCGCGGGGGCCGAAGGGCGCACTGGGCTTTACTATAACGACGGGAAATCCCTCTTCGGCCCCCAAACGTTTGACCTCGCGTTCGGCGAGAAACTTCGACTGCTTGTAGACACCGATCATGTCGGACAATCGGGCGTCCGATTTTTCATCCGCCGGAAGGCCATCGTCCCTGAGCCGAAGCGTGGCCACGCTCGACGTGTAGACGATGCGCGACACGCCCGCCGCCGCAGCGGCCCGGATCAGGTCCACCGTGCCTTGAATGTTGACGCGCTTCATTCGCTCGGCGTCGGGGACCCAGAGACGGTAGTCGGCAGCGACGTGAAAAACCGCCTCGCAGCCGAGCACGGCCGGACGGACGGATTCCGGCTCGGCGAGGTCGCCGACGGCGATCTCGCAATCGAGGTCCGACAGATTGCGTCGGTCGCTGTTCGGGCGGACGAGCGCGCGGACGTCGTGGCCGGCCGCGATCAAACGGCGCAGCACCGCCGCGCCCACGAAACCCGTCGCGCCGGTCAGTAGAGTTTTCATGGCGTTGCAGTTTTGGCTACCCTCTTGCTTTCGCCATGCTTCCCTATATTAAAGTTGGGCGTGTTAAAAAAGGGTCCGCAGCTTTGAATCGCAGCTTACTGAGGCTCATTCCCCTGTGCTATGCCCTGCTATCTCTGGCGGCCTGTGCCTCCGGTTTGCGGGTGCAGGGCAGCGTCGATGGACAGGCGATTCAGACTAGGGTCGATTCGGAAGTCGCGCGCTATTATCTAGAGAACTATCTCGCCGGCAAGCGGACCGATCCTCAGCTCGACGCGCGCATCGACCGGGCTTACCAGAGCGCCAAAGGCGACGTGCCAGACCGCGACGAGCTCAAGCGCTTGAGCGATGAGTTTTCCGTCGACTTCGCCGCTCTGTACCTTGCCGACAAAATCGCCCGTGTCCCCGCGAACCGACGGTTTCACAGCCTTTTCGATCAAATGTACGAGTCCACCGGCGCGGGACTTCGCCAAGGGCACGTCCAACTGCCCGCCGCAGCGGCGGAGTATGATGTGCTTTTCGTTCCCACCTATCTATACACACGCTTCATGGCGCGCGGCGCTTCTTTGCACGAACCGCGCGAGGCGCTCGAAAAGGTTGGCTTCAAGTGTTACTTCGTCGAGACCCGGGACGATGGACCCATCGAGTCCAACGCGGAGCTGGTCGCGAACGCGATTCGAGCGCGCGCCAAGGACGGCCGGCGGCTGATCATTATCACCGCCAGCAAGTCCAGCTCCGAAGTCGCCTTGGCGCTCACGAAGCTCGGGGCCGCTGGGACGCACCACGTCGCGGCGTGGATCAATGCCATGGGCGCGCTCCAGGGCACGCCGCTGGTAGACGACAACGTCCTGCCTGAGCTCGAATGGATCGTGGGCAAGGTCGATCCCGCGGGCGGCATCAGCATGTCCACCGCCACAAGCCGGCCGCGCTTCGCTTCTTTTCGCGTTCCTTCACCGGTATTTGTGGTGAACGTCATTGCCATTCCGACAAGCGGCAGCGTCACCTTTCGCGGCCGCCGGGGCTATTATCCGATGTTGAAGCACGGCCCCAATGACGGCATGGTCTTGCTCGCCGACACGCTCTATCCCGGCGGGGTCACGCTGGCGCAGCTCGGCAGCGATCACTTTCTCGCGAACAGGGAGATTGATGTGTTCACTATCGCCCTGGTAACAACCGTGATCCGCTGGCTGGAAAGTCCCGCCCCCGCCGTAACCGCATCTCCGTGAATCCGCTTCGGGCATTAACCTCCCCCCCCCCCGGGTTCACGGGCCGCCCGCGGATATCTGCGGTGTCTTTAACCTCGGATCGAAGGTCACCTTGACGGCCCGCGACTGCCGCTTGTCCCGCGCTGCGAGGAACGCGTCCGCGTAGCGCTCGAGCGGATAGCGATGCGTGATCAAGCCGGTCACATCGAGGCGATTGCGCGCCAGAAGATCCAGATAAATCTCGATGCAATTGGCGCGCCTGCCCTCGACCGTCTCCAAGCCGTAGGCATTCGAGCCGAGCAGCGCCAACTCCTTAAAGTAAAGCGGCGTCCATTCGAACCGCTTGGGCGGCGCCACGCCCACGACAACGATGGAGGCGCGCGGACTCGCGATCCGCACCGCGATCTCGAGCGTCTCGCTCGATCCGACCGTGTCGTAGATGCGGTGAACTCCCGACTGCAGCCAAGGTAACCCGAACAGCGGCGTGCGCAGCGGCGCCTTTAAGAACTCGCCAATCTCGCCGACGAGCCGGCGGCCGCGCGAGGTGAACAAGGTATCGGCACCGAGCCGTTCGACCAACGGTTTCTCTCGAGGATCCCCCCCGATGACGAGAACGCCGGTCTTCGGAAACAACGCGCGCAGCGCGAGGATCATCATCACCCCGAGCGAGCCGCACCCGTAAACGATCGCCGTCTCGCCCGGCTCCGGCGGCGCCCGGAAAACAGCGTGCAGCGAGACCGCGAAGGGATCGGCGAGGACGGCGGCGTCGAAGGCGACCGACTGCGGGATCGGAAAGAGCATCGATTCGTGGACCGACATCGCCTCGGCGAAAGCGCCGCCGACGTCGCTGCACACGCCTAAATGCATGCCCTTGGCGAAACCACCGTCGAAAAAACAGTGGCACAGCGGATAATCGCCGCGCCGGCACGACTCGCACGGCGGCAGCCCGCGCGGCGCGCACGAAAGCATCGGCGAAACGGCGACCCGATCGCCTTTTTTCACGCGCGTCGCGGCGCGCCCGGTTTCAATCACCGTGCCGACGACCTCGTGCCCCATCACGTGGGGCGCGGAAACCACGGCCGACAACGGGTTGTCGATGGCTGCCTTGAAAAAGACCTGCATCACGTCGCTGCCACAGATGCCCGCGAGGCGCGGCTCGATGAGCACCCAGTCGTCGCCGAGTAGCCGGGCGTCCGGCACGCGCCGACAGCGGACCGGCCCCCACGTCGAGACGAACGCCCTGGAGGAGGCGACGCCGAGGATCTTGGCGGCGGCGATGCGCGGGATCGACAGATCGAAGGTGATCGCTTTCATCGATCAGTTTTCACAATGAACGGCCGTCCCGCCGATACGGCGTTTCCATCAGGCGCACAGGCGGCGCGCAAACATCATGAGGACGACGCCGGCCGGAATGAAGAAGCCAACTTCGATGGCAAGTCCGGAGGACCACGGCAGCCGCTGGACGCCGAGTTGAACGAGGGGATCGACGATGCTCATAGCGATGAAAAAGACCGCGACACAGAAAAGCAAAGCGCCGAGCATCCGGCTGCGGGACAGCCCGCGAACCCATGGCGGCAAAACTCCAGAGATACGAAGACTCGTCCAGACGGTAAAGGTAAGGGCGGCCCACCCCAGCATCTCGTAGTGCTTGTGATATTGCAGCATGAGCGAGCCTTTCCACCAGAGGACGAAGGCGAACACCAATACGCACAGCGCCCAGAAAACCGCGCGCGCCGCGGCTCCCGCATGCGCGAGAAAATCGCGATCGACGAGGCGGCAGAGGAAGGGAATCATGAAGATGCCTGCGAAGTAAGACTGCGAATAGACGACCCAGGGGTCTGCGCGAGTCTCCCACTGTGGGTCCAGTCACAGCGGGAACCAGAAGCGAAGGCGGTGCGTCAGCAAAGAGACGAACACCGCATCGAGCGCCACAACGCAAAGGAAGGTCAAAAGCAGCCGCGTCATATCGGCTACGAATGGATCCGTCTCGATCCTCTCGTTTGCCGCCGCGGCAGCGTTCGTCATGACCGGGGTGCCGGGACGTTTGATGATCCTTTGCCCGGACTCGCGTTCCCGAGGCGGAAATAATCTGACGCTGAATTTATCCACGATCGCCCCATCGCATTGCGAAGCTGACCCTCTCAGACGAGGTTACTGAATAGATCCCCAATCCGTCAACCGGAAGAGAACCCGTTGCGTACGCCGCGCCGCCGTGATTTGGATGTAACGACAATCGCAATGCGATGGAAGCATTCCTGATATTCGTCGTGGCGCTCTCGGCCATTCTCTGGATCGGCTTCGCGCTGACGCCATGGGGTTTTTGGCGCAATCGAGAAGTTCTCGATGCCACGGAGACGACTGAGGACGGGGGCGTCCTTAGCGAAATTACAGTATTGATCCCTGCGCGTAATGAAGTCGAGGTGATTCAAGAAACTCTGCAAGCGTTGACCGATCAGGGGCCGGGACTCAAGATCATCTTGGTCGACGACGGCTCGGAGGACGGAACCGTTGAAAAAGCCCGCAAAACCGCGCTCGATGTTCGCATCATCCAAAGCTTGCCGCTGCCCGCGGGATGGAGCGGCAAGGTCTGGGCGCTCGAACAAGGCTGGCGATCGATAACCACGCCCTATACGCTCCTGCTGGACGCCGACATCAAGCTCGATCGCGGTGTTCTCCATGCGCTTCGGGAGAAGATGCGCCGCCGAGACATTTCATTCATCTCGCTGATGGCCGCGCCGTCGATGGCCTCCGGCTGGGAAAAACTCCTGATGCCGGCGTTCGTTTACTTCTTCAAGATCATGTACCCGTTTCACGCCGTGAACTCGCGCCGCGCGAAAACGGCCGCGGCCGCGGGCGGATGTATTCTCGCCGAGAGCCGCGTGCTGGAGCAGATCGGCGGCCTCGCTCCGATCCGAGCCGCGATCATCGACGATTGCGCCCTGGCCGCGCGGGTCAAGTCACAGGGCTTTAGAATCTGGCTGGGCTTGACGCATTCCGTAACCAGCGTCCGGAGGTATCGACGGCTGAAAGAACTCTCGGACATGGTCGCGCGCTCGGCTTTCGCCCAACTGCGCTATTCCACGGCGCGTCTGCTTCTCTGCACGCTTGCGATGTTGCTGGTCTACGGTATTCCGCCCGTGATGGCCGCTTCTTCGAATATCGTCATGCGCTCTCTGTCGCTGGGCGCGCTGACGATTATGATCCTCACCTATTTCCCGATCCTTCGGTTCTACGGCCGTTCATGGGCGTGGGCGCTTTGTCTGCCTTTCATCGCTGCGCTTTTCCTCGCCATGACCTGGACCTCCGCCGTGCGCTACTGGCGCGGCGAAAACACCCGCTGGAAGGGAAGGGTCTATCGACGCCGGGACGCTGCCGTCGAGTTTTCGGCAAACGGGAAGTCAAAACCGTGAGCTATCGAATACGCGCGCTTTCGCTTTCATCAAAGTCCTTTGCGCGGCCCGAAACTTGAGGGCGAGACGGGCCATTTTGATCCAGTCCGCCGGGGCGCGGCAGGCGCCGATGAAAAGCTTCGCGCGGTCGACGTTGCCTTCGGCATCGAGCGCCTGCAAAACGGCCTCAGGAATATCGGTCGATGCCGTATCGAGAATTGACCGGACGGCAAGAAAAGGAAGCCCGTGCTGTTCGGCCGCTCTTGCGTGCGCGGCGCTTTCCATGTCGGTACCGGCCGCGCATGTCCGGCGCCAGAGGGCGCGTTTTTCGGCGGGAGTTTTGACGACGGCCGCGCTTTCTACCAGCGCATCCTTGCAAACGGGAAGTTCGGATTCCAACGCCCGATAGAGACGTCGATGCCATCCGGCGTCGACAGGATAGGTTTCGCCGTTCGCGCCGAGCACGCGTTCCGGGAGCAGCAGGCATCCGGCTTTTAAACGATCGTCGAGCGCCGCCGCGTACCCCCAGCTCAGCAGAGCGGTCGCTCCGTGCGCAATCAAAACGGAACCGGCCTCGTAGGCGCGCTCGGCTCCGATGCCCGACGAGACGACCAATATTTCCGGAGTAAGCGCTTTCCATGTACCTGCCGGCATCGTTTCGCGGGTCAGGCTTTTCAGTTCCCAGGGAAGCGCGACAACAACGCCGAGCATTGTTTTTACGCCGCCGCCAGGTTGCGATAGCGCGCGAGAGCCAACAAAGGGAAATATTTGTCGTAGCCATGGTATTTCAGATAAAACACGCGCGGAAAGCCCGGCGCATTGAAATCGGGGTCGCACCAGAAACCGTCGGGGCGCTGTGTCCTTAGGAGAAAATCGACTCCGCGGCGGACCGAGTCGGAATGGATCGCGCCGGCGCTCATCAAGCCCAGAAGCGCCCATGCGGTGTGGAAAGAGGTGCTGTGCGCGCCTTGCCCGCGTTTGGACGGATCGAAATAGGTGTCGCAGCCTTCGCCCCAGCCGCCGTCGGCGCGCTGGACGCTCTCGAGCCAAGCCGCCGCGCGGCGCACCCGTTCGTGTTCTTTGCTTATGCCCGATTCCTCCAATCCCATGAGCACGGACCAGGTTCCGTATATATAATTCGTGCCCCACCGGCCAAACCACGAGCCGTCCGCTTCCTGGGCGGCAAAAAGATAATCGAGACATTTTTTTTCTACTCTTTCGTATTTCGGCGCGAGCTGCGCAAGGAGCATCGCACAACGTCCGCTGACGTCCTCGGTGGGCGGATCGAGCAGGGCGCCGTGATCCGCGAAGGGGATCTCGTTAAGATAGGTGTGATCATTGTCCGCATCGAACGCGGCGAACCCTCCGTTCGCCGACTGCATGCCGGTAATCCATTCGGCGGCGCGTTCAACCGCGCGCGTAAAAGTCTTCTCCCCGCTCTTGTGCATGGCATAAGCGACGGCCGCCGTATCGTCCAGGTCGGGATAATGGGAGTTTTTGAACTGGAAGGGCCAACCGCCGCCGCCGGCCATCGGCCGCGTGGCGCGCCAGTCTTGAGGCTCGTCCAGTAATTGTCGCTCGGCCAGCCAATGGAAAGCTTTTAGAACGGCGGCTTGGCGCGGCTCCCCATCGATCTGCTGGAGCGCGATCGCGGCCCACGCGGTATCCCACACGGGAGATACGCACGGCTGGCAGTATGCGCTTTGTTCGTCGATGACAAGGAGATCTTCGATCGCGCGTCGCTCTTGCAGGCGCACCGGATGGTTCGCCGGAAAGCCGAGCAGCTCCAAGGCTTCATAGGCATTGACCATGGCTGGGAAGATAGCGCCCAGGCCGCCGTCGCCGTTAAGCCGCTCCAAGATCCACGCTTCCGCTTTTTTTAGCGCCCGCCGGCGCAATCGTTGCGGCATCCAACGATAGAACCTCAGCCCCAGACGGTCGAGGATGAGAAGCGCGCGACCTAAAATCGAATGCGTTGAAAAATAGCGGGTCTCTTGCCACGGATCGGTGATAAAGAGTTCCCGGATCGAGACGGCCTTGGGATTTCGGGCGCGCGCCTTGAAGGTGTAGAGGACGAAGAGAGGCACCATCACGGTTCGCGACCAATAAGAAACCTTCAAGAGGTGAAAGGGAAACCAGCGGGGCAGCAACATGATCTCCACCGGTATAAACGGCACCGCGCGCCACGGAAGCTGAGCAAAAATCGCCAGCATGATCCGCGTGAAAACATTGGAGCGAGAGGCTCCGCCGAGTCTGAGAATGGTCTCCCGGGCTCTGGCCATATGAGGCAGGCCCGGATCGTCGCCGGCAAGTTTCAGCGCGTAGTACGCTTTCACCGAACAACTGATCTCGGAGGGGCCGCCGTAAAAGAGCGGCCAGCCACCATCCTCAGCCTGGCGGGAGCGGAGATAGGACGCCAGTTTCCTTTCGAGTTTCTCGTCGGATTCGCCCAGATAGTGGAGCATCAGGATATATTCGGCGGGGATGGTACAATCGGCCTCCAGCTCAAAGCACCAGTAGCCGTCGGGGTGCTGCAAGCGGACGACCGCGTCGGCCGCGCGCTGGATCGCTCGCTCCAGTTCGTGCCGGTCTAAACCGTTCACGATCGCTATTCCTGTAATCTTCCCGCCCGCAGAGATGGCGTATGAGGCCCCAGGACGATCCGGTGCCCTCAAGCTATGCTCGAGGGCCGGCTAGTCGCCAGCTCCTGCCGGGGGGTATCCAGCCGAGGAGGTGAAAAAGGCAACCCCGTTGCGGCGATGGAGAAAAGAAGCTTGAGCAGCGCGTCGTTTTGCCGTGTCGATCGAGTCGCTAAAATAGTTCCTTTAACGCTGAGCCTGGATATTTTAACCTGGTTGCCGTCAGTGTAATCGAGATGGCGGCTGATCTTGCGCAGCGTTAACACGGCGAGCCCGATCGCCCAGAGACAAAAATTACGAATCCCCGTCTCGTGCCTGGGAATCAGCAAGGAATAAGTTAAGGCGTTTCTCAAATGTCCGTGTGAAATTCCGATGAGGCGGTGAATGCCGCGCTCGAACCCCTGCCGGTTGCGCCCGGCCGGCAAATCGGTAAGATCGAAACCCTCCTCGGCGAAAATATTCCGCGGCAGCCAGCAGGCGCCCGCCTGATAATCTTCCCATACGTCCTTGAGGATGTTCGTCATCTGAAGCCCCTGGCCAAACGAGACCGCCAGGGACATCAAGGAATCCTGGTTCCTGTCGATTTCCCGAGAATGGAGGCAAAACAGCCGCGTCAGCATTTGGCCGACGACTCCTGCCACGAAATAGCAGTATCGATCCAGATCCTCCAAGCTTTTCAGCCCGTGCTTTTCACCGCTCAGCTGAAATTCCGCCATGCCTTTCGCCATGATGCCGACACAGCGCTGGAGCGCCTCGCGCTGCGGCCCCGAGAAGCTTCGGGTGATCCGGACGACACGCGGGACGTTCTCGATCAACTCGTGTTCGGCGGGTATCGTTCGACTCGAGAGCGATGCACAAAGTTGCCGGGCGAAAAGCTCTGCGCTTCGTACGTCGTCGAACGCCCGCAAAAACTCATGGCAGAAATACTCCTTGCGCGCGCCGCTGAGGTCCGGCTCATCCTCGATCGTGTCGACGATACGGCAAAGGAGATAGGCGTTGGCTACGACGCGAGAAAGTTCCGTCGGAAGCTCGGGAATCGTCAAGGCAAATGTGCGCGAGACGCCTTGCAGCATCGCGGATTGAAAGTCATCGTCGCTCTGAGAAATTATTCCGCTTGCCGTATGGGCGGGATGCGGCCCGGGCGCAAGGGGTTCCGATGTGGCAGGGTCGTCGCTAAAAAGCGGCATGCGTATCTCTCTCATGAATCACGTCGATCGAGAGCCGCGTCCAGTCGCTCAATGTTACCGGTGCCCGTGAGGGGTCGGGCACCTTTCCCATGCTCGTCCGCATCGTCCGTTGTTCTCAGAGCGACGTAGCGTGCAAGGTCCCGCAGGGGCTCGGCCCCGCGACCATAGGGCCGCATCTCTCTCAAACACTTGCTTAACAGAGCCTTGACGCGTTCACGAGCCTTCGCCGGCTCGGCTACAGACAAATAATTTACGATGCCCTTGGGATTGCGTTTGTCGCTCGAGACTTCATGGCTATCCAGAATGTCGTCCGTGATCTGGAACGCGAGACCCAGTGCCTGGGCATATCGGGTAATACGGCCGAGATCTTTGGCCGCCGCCCCACCGATGATCGCGCCAAGACGCGCAGCGGTCGTAATCAAAGCCCCCGTCTTCAAGCGATCGAGATTTTCCAGAACGGCCGGTGTCACCTTGCGCTTAGCTAATTCGAGCTCATTGCTTTGCCCGCCGATCATCCCTCGGATACCCGCCGCATCCGATACCTCCCGAATGATCTTCGAAATCAAAGGTCCGCCTAAAAGCCGCGCGATCCTAGCATCCGACATGACGAAGAAGGCCTCCGTGAGCAACGCATCTCCGGCCAAAAGCGCTATCGCTTCGCCGAATCGTTTGTGACACGAAAGTTTTCCCCGGCGCAAGTCGTCATTATCGAGGGCCGGGAGGTCGTCGTGGATGAGCGAATAGCAATGAATCAATTCGATAGCGCATGCGAACGGCAATAGGTTTCGCCGCTTCGCGCCGAACAATTCGCCCACAGCCAGCGTCAATATGGGACGAAATCTTTTCCCCCCGTCCAAAACGCCATAGCAGACGGCTTGATGAAGGACCGAAGTGATCTGACGATTCTTTTTAAGGTAGTGATCTAGGGCGCTGTCGATCGATGATCGACAGTCGAGCAGATATTGTTCCGTGTTAAAACCCGCGCCGGTCATTCTGCCTTCATAGCAAATAATATTGGAAGTCTCCATGCGCGATGAGGAATTTCCCGGTCTGTTTCCCCGGCATGCAGGACCCGTTCGGCCGTGACTATTCGCTGTTGTAGATTTATAGGCTGATCAGTGCAAACCGCGATGGTAAAGCCGGCATGCCGGGCGGACTCGCTATACAATACCGAAGATCGCATGATAGGTAGCACTGCGGCCGGCATCTCAGCGCATCGCTTATAAAACGCCTCGCGGGCGCACCATAGACGATAAAAAGCCGAATATATTTGATCTCTCGGTTGGCAAAATAACCATCGCAAGTCGTCGGCATTAAAAATAGTGCGCGCGATTTCTACGATGTCTCGACTCTCGTCGTTGAACTCGACATCGACCCCTATCTTGCAACCGAGCGCCACGGCGCACCCGATCCAATGGCGACTATGAGAAAGGCTAAAGCTGAATCCGAACTGCTTAGGACCGCGAACGACGACCTCAGGCGCACGATCGGGCCGCTCGATGACGTCGATCTCATTCAGGGGGCGATGTGTTGCGTGGGAGACGGCGCACCTCAATAGTATTCTTCCGAGCAGGAACTGTCGCTGTCGCTCGCGACGAACAAAGCGGCGATAGCGCTGCCTTTCGCTCGCGCTCAGCAACCGCAGAAAAGAGCGTTCGTTCTTTTCAGCCATTCTGGCGTCGAGCAGCCATAAGACGGCTTTGGCGGAATCGTCTTTAGTCATTGAGGTTGACAATGTCTCCCCTGAGCGTGACGGACGTAATCGCCGCACCTTGGTAGCATTCGAATTCCGTCATGCTCGAAAACTCCGGGTGCCCCTTGAACGAGCTGACGATGTCCACGACAGCGTCGCCTTTGACGCGCTTCGCGCGCGTGTTCAGGATCGTGAGCGCGCGTACGAATGCCGCGCTGCAGACCTCCTCCATTGCGCGGCTGTATGTGTGGAACTTCCCGGGAACGAGCTCCGTGCGCAGGACTTTGCTTCCCGGCCTCGGTTTATCGTTTCTGCCGAAAATAAACTTCACCGAGCCGTCGAGTTTCTCCTTCGCTTCCGGCGTTTCCAGCGCCTGCGCGATCGGAAGCAAATACCGCCGGTCGGCAGCTTCGGAGCGTGGGACAGCCGACGCCACAAAGGCGAACAGCAGGAACAAAAATAGCCGCATCTCAGCACCTCCTCGGTTATCGAGAAAACGAAGATACGCCCGCGGCTTTATTGCGCGGCCAGGGTGACGAAATCCCCCCTCAGCGCGACGGCCATATAGCCGCTGCCCTCGTGGCATTCAAAATGCGTGGCACTGGACATTTCGCGCCGCTTATAATTGCTGACGACGTTCACCACCGCATTGGCGCCCATCTCTTGCGCCCGTTTCTCGAACGCCATCAGCACCGACGCGAATGCTTCGTGGCATGCATTTTCGTTGCTATTGCCTCGTAGACGGGCTTTGCGGTCAATAGTTTCGCTTCGAATCGTCTTCCCCGCCTTGGGACTTTTTTCTTTCGTAAAAAAGAATTGGATCGAACCGCTGGGTTTTTCCGGCGAGTCTTTAGATTCCAGAGCGGCAGTAATCGGGAAAAGATGCACGATATTTCGCGCGTCGACGGGCCAAACGGCGAAACATAAAGCGGCCAAGCTCAGCAGCAGCCGTAAATAGATGCCCATATCGCCTCCGTTCTATTTCTTCCTACAGGAAGATCAGCGCTCCGCGACTTTGACGAAATCGCCCTTCAGCGCGACTCCGGCGAGGACGTTGCCGGCGTGGCATTCGTACTCGGTTTCGCTGGACATGGGAACTTTCTTGTAATAGCTGACGATATTCACCACCGCATTCGCGCCTAACTGTTTGGCGCGTTTTTCCAACGCCACTAGAGCCGAGAGAAAAACCCATTCACAGGCCTTTTCATCCGACTTGTTGACCGCATTGGTTTTGAGGTTGGTGACATCACTGCGAAAATTGCTGACGATCTTCGGTGCGGCTGCCTGCCGAAATAGAATTTCACCGAGCCGTCGAGTTTTTGCCGAGCCTCCGCCCCTTCCAACACGGCGGCGACCGGCAGGAGCAGCTTGTCGTCGCGCGCCCGCGCCGGCCACGCCGTCGCCAGCAGAAGGCCTACCGCGATCCCTACACCTAACAATGTCTTCATGATCGTTTCCTCGCCTGCAGGCGTCAGACCGGACGCTTGAAAATCAACGACGTATTGATGCCGCCGAAAGCGAAATTGTTGGACATGACATACTCGCAATCGAGCGCGCGTCCCGACCCCGCGATATAATCGAGCTCGGCGCAGCGCTCATCGAGCTGCTCCAGATTGACCGTTGGAGCGAACCAGCCCTCGCGCATCATCTCGACGGTGAACCATGCCTCCAACGCGCCGCAGGCGCCGAGCGTGTGCCCCATGTAACTCTTGAGCGAGCTGATCGGCGCGCGGGCGCCGAACACGTTGCGCGTGGCCTGCGATTCCGCGATGTCGCCGTGCTCGGTGCCGGTCGCATGGGCATTGATGTAGCCGATCGCGTCCGGCTCCAGCCCTGCGTCGGCCAACGCCAACTCCATCGCGATCTGCATGATTTCGGGATTCGGATGTGTGACGTGGCAGCCGTCGCTGTTCGTGCCGAAACCTACGATTTCCGCGTATACCGTCGCACCCCGAGCCGTGGCGTGATCCAGATCTTCGAGAATGATCGCTCCCGCGCCCTCGCCGATCACGAGGCCATCGCGTTCGGCATCGAAGGGACGCGGTGTGGTATGGGCGGCTTCGTTGCGCACGCTGGTCGCGAACAACGTATCGAAGACCGCCGCGTCGGCTACGCATAGCTCATCAGCGCCGCCGGCGATCATCGCTTTTTGATAACCGGACCGGATCGCCTCGAACGCATAGCCGATGCCTTGACTGCCGGAGGTGCAGGCGCTCGAAGTCGGAATGATCCGACCCGTGATGCCGAAGAAGATACCGATATTCACGGGAGCGGTGTGCCCCATGCTTTTAATGTAAGTTGTGGCGCAGATACGTTTAGTCGATTTTTCGTCTACCATTTTGGCGAAATCATAGATGGCGCTCGGCGTCCCGGCACATGAACCATAAGCGATTCCCATTCGTCCGCTCTTGACGAAAGGATCGTTCAGTAAACCCGCGTCGGCAAGCGCTGTCTCGCTGGCTCGCGTGGCCATCAACGCCACGCGACCCATGCTGCGAGTCGCCTTGGTCGTGAAGCGCTCGGAAAGGGTAAATTCCGCCGCAGGCGCTCCGAGCTGCGTGTTCAAACCCTCATAATCCGCCCAGTCGTCCATCTTGACGATCGCGTTGCGATAACTTTTAAGCCGGCCGCGGACCGTCGCCCAGTCGTTGCCGAGTGGGCTGATGCCCGCCATGCCGGTGATCGCGACGCGTCTTCTCATGCCAGTCCTCCATTGACTGAAATAACTTGGCGGGTAATGTACGCTGCACCGTCACTAAAAAGAAAACTTACCGTCGCTGCCACCTCCTCAGGTTTTCCGACACGCCGCAGTGGAATATATTCCAAAATCTGCTCCAGCTGTGCCCCCTCGATCATTTCGGTTTCGATCAGACCCGGCGCAACGCAATTGACGGTGATTTGTCGCTTCCCCAGTTCTATCGCCAGCGCTTTGGTCGCGCCGATGATTCCCGCCTTGGCGGCGCTGTAGTTCACCTGACCGCGGTTGCCGATCTGACCAGAAATCGATGACAGCGTCACGATGCGTCCCGGCGCGCGGCGGCGGACCATCGGCATGATGAGCGGCTGCAACACGTTGTAAAAGCCGTCGAGGTTCGTTTTAATGACGGCGTCCCACTCTTCACCAGTCATCGCGGGAAACGAATTATCGCTAACGATGCCGGCATTGCAGACCACGCCGTAATAGCAGCCGTGCGCCTCGATATCCGCCGCGAGGGCCGCAGCCGTGGCTGCGCGTGCGGCGATATCAAATTGAAGAACGCGTGCTTGGCGCCCGAGCGCGGTTATGGACCTTGCCACCTCTTCGGCTTCGCTGCGTCGGCTGCGGCAATGAACGGCGATATCGTAGCCATCGCGCGCCAAACGTAGCGCGATGGCTTTGCCGATGCCGCGGCTGGACCCGGTGACGAGAGCGCTTCCTTTCATCCAGAGATCCCCGCCAAAAATTCATTGACGTCAGCCGGCTGGAAGACCGTGAGGGTCGCCGTCGCCAGCTCACCTTCGTCGCCGTCGATGCGGCATTCGAAAGAGGCGAGTCCGCTTTCGCCTATAAGAATGCGCCGGACGTAAACTTTGAGCAGGGCGCCGACCGGGAAGCTTGACCTGTTGCACTCGTAACGTCTAGCGCCGAGAAGAAATCCGATTTTCACGGGCTCGCCGCGCAAACGCGCGGCGTAGCCGGCATAAGCTCCTATCGCCTGCGCCATAAATTCAATGCCGACCCACGCTCCTACGCCGTCCGTCGTGCAGAACAAACCGTCGGACCTGATCGTGACTTCAGCGCAGAGACTCTCTTCATCGGCGGAACGGACGCGATCGAGTAAAATCATCGCGCCAGCGTGCGGCAGTAAAGTACGAACATCCGGCATGTGCATTTTATGCTCGCTCCAGCACAAGCGCCGCGTTCGCCCCGCCGAAAGCGAATGAATTGCTGAGCGCCCGTCGCAGCGGCCGGCCAAGGGTCGCGCCCGGTTCGACTATATTCAGCTCCGGCACGCTCGGATCTGCGGCACCGTCCCAAAGATGCGGCGGCAATTTTCCAAGCGGATTATCGTCTTGCATCGACAGCCAGCAGAGTCCCGCTTCAAGCGCGCCCGCGGCACCTAAGGCATGACCCGTCAACGGCTTGGTCGAGCTCACCGCGACCTTTGTGTCGAACAACGCGCGCACGACACGCGCTTCCATTGCGTCGTTTTGCGCGGTCGCCGTGCCATGTAGGTTGATATAATCGATGTCAGCCCCGGCGATGCCCGCGCATCTCAGGGCGCGCTCGATCGCCAGACTTGCGCCGGTGCCGTTGGGATCGGGAGCCGACATATGATGTCCATCGGAAGACTCGCCCCAGCCGCGTAGGCAAACTGTTGCAACCTCCTTTGTCATCAAAAAGAGCGCCGCGCCCTCGCCGATGTTAATCCCGTTGCGGTTCCGACTGAGTGGATTGCAGCGTGTCGGGCTCAGGGAGTCGAGTGCCGCAAACCCCGCAACCGTAAACGAGCAGAGCGTGTCGACTCCACCGGCCACAACCGCGTCGCAAATGCCCATGCGGATCAGACGCGCAGCGCTCGCCAGCGCTTTCGCGCTCGAGGCGCAGGCATTTGAATGGACGTAGACGGGACCCGTCGTGCCGAGAACCGCCGCCAGCAGCGCGGCGGGCGAATTCAACTCAATTTGTCTATGGCGAAATGTCTCCGGGAGCATGCCGGTCTGGCTGTATCGCCGTACAGCGGCTTCACCTTCGGCGATTCCCGACGTGCTGGTACCGATCACGACGCCGATACGCTCGCGGCCGTAGCGCTCGATCGCACAGTCCACGGCGGGACGTATTTGCGCCAACGCCGCCAGCGCGAGCCGGTTGTTACGGCTCCGCGCATCGATCGGCAATGAATCATCCGGCGGCAATTCCATATCGACCTGGCCAAGCGGCAGTTCGCGTCCCGGCGTGTAGGCGTCGGTCGGGATCACGCCGGACTCGGCCGATTCCAGCATGCGTGCGCGGATCGCGGCGGGCGACCCCCCTAAAGCGCAAATCATGCCGAGCTGATTAAGGTACATTTTCATCCATTCGCCGCCGTTCGAATCGTCAACCGATACCCGTAGCGCTGGTTGTTCAAAACAGCCTCGCCGCTCCAACGAAGATCATCGCTATAGTCGATGACCGTCACGGGGGTATCGTCCAATAACAATGTTCGACGTCGGCCATTTTCCTCGATTCGCCACCCGTTTGGCAAGACCCCGCGGATCGTCACCGCGGGCCAAAGCGTGAGCTGGAGATCCTCCAGCACATCCTCGCCACGGAGCTGTGAAGGAACCATCGGATCGCGCCACATTTCCAGGCTTTGCCCGTCGTAGTGAAGGGCGAGGACACGCCTGCCGAGCGCCAGGCCCACGAGATCGATTCGCTGCTCGTCCACTTCGAGCGCGACATCGAGGCTCACGACGCGCCCTTCCCGTTCGACGGTCAGGCGCTGCTGCACACTGATCGCCGCCCCTAGGGCCGCCGGGGGCAGCCTCAGGCCCAGCCGGGCCGGAGGCGCTTGGGGCGCTCGCGCGCAGGCGCCTCCCAGCACGGCCGCCAAGGCGAGCGATGCCGCCCACCGGCCGGGGTCTAGGAACATAGACTCTCCAAGATCGGCAGGCGCCGTCTGGTTTCCGCGACATAGGGGTTGGTCTGGTCCCAGGCATACCCTGCGAGGATCGCCGAGATCATGCGGCGGATTTCCGGCGACGGATCGGCGTGAAAAATAATCCGCTGCAGGTCGCCCCTATACCAGGACTCGACGAAGGCGCGGAACGTATCGACGCCTTTTCTGAGAGGCGTCTCGAATTCGCTCTGCCAATCGACCGCCGCGCCGGCGAACCGGCGTTCCAGCACTGCCGCCGCCAGGCTCGCCGATTTGAAAGCGATCGTGACGCCGGTTGAGAAAATGGGATCGAGAAACTCGCCGGCGTTGCCGAGGAGCGCGTAGCCGCCGCCGCATAGCGAGCGCACGTTGGCGGAATAACCGACAAGATGGCGCGCCGGCGTATCCCAGCACGCTTTGGCGAGCAGCCGGCGGAGCCCTGGGTCTTCGCCGATTACACTCCTGAGGCGCTCCGTATCGTCGCCCTTATAAGAAGACAGAAACGCCGTCTCGGCGACTACGCCGAGCGAGCTGCGGCCGTCGGAAAAAGGGATCAGCCAATACCATACATCCACATGCTCGGGATGAATGGTGATGAGGATCTTGTTACGGTCGAACGCGCCGTCCGCGATGTTGTCCTCGACGTGCGTGAAGACCGCCTCGCGCACAGGAAAATTCGACGGGCTTTCCAATTGCAGCAGGCGGGGTAGCACCCGGCCAAAACCGCTGGCGTCTAGAACGAAATCGGCCGTAACGCCGTAGAGCTCGCCGCCCCGGTCCCGGACTGTTGCGCGCGCCCGCTCGCCGCAGAAATCGACCGCGGTGACTTCCTGCCGATAGCGGACCTCGGCGCCCTGCCGTTCGGCCTCCAGCGCCAGCAGATGGTCGAAACGGGCGCGCGGCACCTGATACGCCGTGCCCCAGCCGACGGAATGCTTATCGCTAAAATCAAAATCCGTGCGGCGCTCGCCATAGGCGAAAGCCGCGCCGTCCTTCAATTGAAAGCCGGCTTTGACCACGGCGTTCAGCATGCCTGCTTCTTGCAAAAAGACCATGCTTTGCGGCAGCAGACTTTCGCCGATGCTGAAACGGGGAAATTGTTCGCGCTCAAGGACCAGCACCCGCCGCCCTTGCCGGCGCAACAGCGCCGCTGCAACGGACCCCGCGGGACCGGCGCCGATGATCAAAACTTGAACTGTTGCACTCATGATAGGCTGTTCAATCCGCTTCCTTTATTTTCTTCGAGCGTTTCCGATCCGCGCCAGCAAAGCATGGGGCCGTGAGCCAGACAGCGGCGATGCCGATCAACATCGTGAGACCGAAGGCCTGCAACGCCGGCGTTCGACTGAGCGCCAACAATCCGAATGAAAGCAGCGTGCTCGCTGCCGAGATTCCGACTGCCAGCCATGCGGCCGCAATATCCGGATTCTTTTCCTGCAAAAAAATCCCATAGTCGACACCGATGCCGAGCAAAAGCATGAGCGCGAGCATATGAAAAAGCTGCAGCCCTTGTCCCGCCGCGCCCAGAATCGCGAGTGTCGCGAGGCTGGCAATCGCAGTCGGCGCCAGGACCCGCCAAGCGGCGACGCGATACCGTGGATAGAGCAACGCGCAAACTGCGAAGTACGAGAAGAAAACCACCCAGCCCATATAGCGCCGATAGCGGCCAAGCAGGGAGGAGATCTCGTCGATGCGGTCGACCCAGGCGACGCCCTCGAGGCCGTTAGCGGCGCTGCGGAGCTCGGGCAGGCCCCCATACGTCATGCCGCGGAGCGCCACCACGCCGGCGTAGCCGCCGTCGGTTCGCCCGAGCCATAGATGGCGCACCGGCTCGCCCACCCTGCTTTTCAAAAAATCGTCGATCGGGACAGGCGCCCCAGCGCCAAGCAGGCGATCGCGTGCCGCATCGACCCAGCCACGATCCTCACCGATGCGGCGCGCCACCAGCGACAGCGCACCGTCGGCGCTCAGCAGCTTTGTCTCGATCAGCGCGCGGCGCTCCGCCCAGCTCTGGGCCGGCGGCACCCAATTGGACAGCGCCGAATAGCCGCGGATTACGTGGTTCGCGATCAGCGGATCGAGCCGCCGCTTGAGCGCCTCCTCGCGCTCGAGAACCGCGTCGGCGGTGGCGCCGCGAACGAGATAGAACTGCACGGGCGAGGGTGCATCGAGCAGCCGGCCGAGCTTCATTTGCTGGGCGAGCAGATCGGCGGGCGGATTTTGCAGCAGGCGGATGTCATCGCGCGCTTCCAAACGCGACAATCCGACGCACGCGAGGAGCAGGAACAGCGCAGCGCCGACGAACGCCGGCGCAGTGCGGCGGAAGCGCGGCCAGCATGCCGCTGCTTCGCGGTAGCCCTGAGCGAATCCGCCGACGCGTAACCTGCCGCCGCGAGCGAGCGGCGGAAACCAGCATGCGACAGTGAGCCAGGCGAAAACGAGGCCGACGGCCGAAAACACCGCCATTTGACGGAGACCGGGAAACGGCGTCAGCGCCAGCGCCAAATATCCGATCACCGTGGTGATGAGCGCGAGCGCCAGCGCCGGCAATACACGTCGGAAGAGTTGTCGCGTATCCGCCGGGCAATCCTCATCCAGCCGACTGCACAGATAATAAATGCCGTAGTCCTGCGCGACACCGATGAGACTCGCCCCGAATACCAGCGTGAGCGCGTGGATGCGATCGAAAAGCAGCCAGGTTATCGATAACGCGGCGAGGCAGCCGACCGCGATTGAAAGCATCACCCACGCGATCGGCTTGAGCGAGCGAAACACCGCCCAAGTGAGCAGGACGATGCCGATGGTCGAGCCGAGGCCGATGAAGGAGACTTCGCGCCGCGCCTGTTCCGCGGCCGCCGCGCTGTGCAGAATCACGCCGGCCGTCAGCACCTCCGCCTGCGGCACCGCCTGAAGAGCCGCGCGCCGCGCGCGCTCCAGTAGAGGAACAACCGTCTGCAACGCTTCAAGCGAAAACGCGGGGACCTTCACGGTCATGGGCAGGACGATGTAGTCGCGCATGTCGTCGCTCACGAAAAGACGGCCGTCGCGTGGCCGCACCGGCGTTTCTCCGGCGCGCTCCTGGAGCCATCCGGCAAACAGGCCGAAGGGATCGTCCTGCCAGGCGCCGGGTTTGAGCCCTCCGAATGGGCTGTACAGCCGGCCGAGCGCGGTTTCGGCCCAATATTCCGCCGGGCGGCTTTTCAACTCCGCCTCCTGGCGAGCCGCTAAAAGACCCAGCCGGTTGCCATAAAACATTTTGATGATATCGCTATCCGCGGCATTCTCTGCGGCGATGGGTTCGATCATACGTGTTTGGCCGGCGAGAACGACTCCGTAAGCATCGGCCGCGCGTTTTGAGGCGCTCCAATCGTCGGCGCCGATGAGCACGATCACCCGCTGGGTCGCCGCGTCGATGGTCTGGTTGAACGCCTGCCGGACCGTCGCATCGCGCTGCTCCGTCGGCAGCAGCGCGAGAATATCGGCGTCCGGCGCGAGCCGTTTGCCGAGCCAGAGGTAGCCGCTGTGGAGCACAAGGGCGCAAACGACAACAGCCCAGAGGAGCGCCGGCACATCCCATCGCTTCAAAACAGCGCCGCCTCGTCGGCGCTCATCGCGCCGTCGCCGCTTCGAATGTCGGAAAAGACGATTTTCGTGCGGTCGCCGCTAGCCTCGACGATCATGACATTGCGGACGTAAGCGCCGCCTTCGAGCGCGATCGTGCCGATCGCCTTGGCGAGCGCGGCGCTCCGGGCCTTGAGCGTCACGCTCCATGCTCCGTTTTGGACGGCACCTTCAATGTCGAAAATATTTTTGAGGCGCTCGAAATCGCCGGCGAGAGCCGCGAAGAGCACGCCGTTGATCATGCGCACCGCGGGCTCTTGCTTCGCATCCAGGCGCAGCGCGACGCGATCGCCTTCGAGCTGGAGAATCTCGTCGCGCGTGAGCTTGAGCATACTGGGAAACGGCTGGAGACTGCGCCACAACACGCCCTTCTCGGCTACGACGCAGAATCGACCATTCGAGGCGAGAGGTTTTTTCAAGCCGACGAGCTGCTTGGTCTGATCGAATCGGCCGCAGAGGATCTTCGGGCGCGCGAGCA
>Ga0075423_10000535_pt1 | contig 30829 bp, 29 predicted proteins | sample SoiMethybrSBSTD2_FD_80114 | JGI IMG/M metagenome (GOLD analysis project Ga0075423, IMG submission 80114) | Bulk soil microbial communities from a Populus tree surrounding site in Tennessee, USA - Soil MetaG P. TD hybrid SBSTD2 | ecosystem: Environmental > Terrestrial > Soil > Tree plantation...
GTAGTAGTCCTTGAAGTCCACAGCTGGTCTCGAGTGTCAAGTTTCAGTGTCGAGTCGAGTAAACGTAGTGCCCGGCTTTAGCCGGACTTGTTACAGGCCAAGTAAATCGTTCAGACGCTTGATCTCGTTGAGCAACTGCCGGCGGCCGTGGCCGGTGCTCAACGCGGACTCGTCCAGAAGCGGTCGAATCCGTTGCATCACCTCTGCCATCGCCAGCAACCGTTGCACCCCGGCCAGATTGATCCCGTGGCCGTCCACCAGTTGCTTGATCAGGCGCAGCCGTTCGAGCTCTTCACGCGCATAGAGACGCATGCTGCCGATCGTCCGGCTGGGGCGAATCAACCCGAGGCGCTCGTACTTTCGTAGAGTCTGGGGATGCATCCCCAGCTGCTCGGCCGCCGTGCTGATGAAAAAAAGATCGTCCAGTGCCATCCCGATCCAGCGGCCGGGCGGGGCCGCCCACCCCAACATTGATACGGATCGAGTGTAGGACTTGATACGACTCGTGTCAAGTTTAACCGTTCACCGGCGCCGGTACAGAGAGTAGGATGGAACGAACGCCTTGGATATCGCAGCCGCCGACCTCGTTACCATTGGATTGCTCGTCGTTCTCGAAGGCCTCCTCAGCGCGGACAACGCGCTGGTCATGGCCATCATGGTGCTGGGGTTACCCCGGCGCGATCACCAGAAAGCCCTTCGATACGGGCTGCTTGGCGGATTTGCCTTTCGCGCCGCCGCCACGGCACTGGCGGCATATCTCATTCAAGTAGGGTGGGTAAAAGTCCTGGGCGGCGTGTACCTGCTGTATCTCACCTATTCACACTTCTGGGGCCGCGAAGAAGGGGAGGATCGCCACCAGGCGCCCAAGGCCAAGGGCATGCTCGGTCTGTCTCCATTCTGGGCGACCGTCGTTCGCGTGGAGGTCATCAACCTCGCGTTCTCCATCGATTCGATTCTGGTCGCCGTAGCAATGTCGCCGAAGTTGTGGGTGGTCATCATCGGCGGAATTCTCGGCATCGTGGCGATGCGTCTGGTTGCGGGCCGGCTGATAGCGCTCGTTCAGCGATACCCGCCGCTCGTCGACGGAGCTTTCATCATCATCGCGTGGGTGGGGGTCAAGCTGTGTCTCGAGTACCTCCACGATACCGACATCATCGGGCTGGAGATCCCGAGGTGGTTGTCGCTCGGTCTCGTCGTGGTGATCTTCCTCATCGCGCTGATCTACGCGAAGATGCAGGGGGCAGTCGAGGCTGGTGATGCGCTCACGGAGGAATGCGAAAGCATGCTCGCGGGTGAGGATAATCTGGTCCCGAAAGTCGACCCTGACGCAACGAAATGAGCAGTTCCAGGTTCCGAGTTCCTGGTTTCAAGTTCGTGTTCTAAGTTCCCTGTGTGGCTAACGCCGTGCCGCAGGAGTCAACGTGGTCTCGCGCCGTTCTGTACCACGCATGTACACGACCTTCACCGGCTCCCCGATCTTCAGCAGTTCCAGCGCGTAGGTGTAGTCGTAGATGTTGGCGATCGTCTGGCCGGCGATCTCGACGATGACGTCGCCTTTCTGCAACCCGGCCTGCTCGGCAGGACCGCCGCCGATGACGCCGCCAAGAAGCAGGCCCTTCGCGTCCGCCGCATAGTCCGGCACGGTGCCCGTGAAGACGCGGACGCCGGTGCGATTGACGGTCTGCGATGACTGCTCGACTTTGACGAACTGCGGAGCCTGATCGGACTCGAGCAGCCGCGTCGCAATGACGGTCGCGAATTGCGCGACTCGATCGAGATCCTCGTAGTTGATCTTGTCCGCCGTGTCCGACGGCTTGTGATAATCGAGATGAGCGCCGGTCGTGAAATTCAGGCTCGGCACCGACGCCTGGTTGAACGTCGCGACGTCAGTCGGCTGATATGGATCGGGCTGCAGCGTGAGGTTGAATCCCGCGGCCACGTTCGCGCGCTCGATGAGCGACGCCCACGTCGCGCTGCTGCCGGTCGCCTGCACGGCGAGCTTGTTGTCTTGCATGCGGCCAACCATGTCGAAGTTGAGATAGGCGGCAATCTCGTTCACCGGAATCGGCGGCGCGTTGACGAATGCGCTCGAGCCGATCAGCCCGAGCTCCTCGGCAGACCACAGCGCCACGGCGAAATTCCGTCGACGAACTTTCTGGCGCGCCACCCCGTCGGCGACCGCGATCACAGCCGCACTGCCGGACGCGTTGTCATCCGCGCCGACATGCGGCTTGCCCGCGTCGCTGCCGGTAGCAAGCGAGTTGCCGTTCCGGCCAAGCCCGAGATGGTCGTAGTGCGCGCCAATCACGACCCATGGCTTCTCGACACCGGTCACAGGGGACGTCGCCGGCAGAAACGCCACGACATTGCGGGCGGTGCGCTTCTCGCGAACGAGTTTCGTCGCGAGCTCCACCGTCACGCCCTCGAGCGCGAAACCCGCGGCGTGCGGGTTGCCGGTATCGAACTCCTTCTGTACCGACTCGAGCGATCGTGAACCAAAGAGGGCAGCGGCGGCTTTGCCACTGACGCTTGCCGCTGGGATGCCAGAACCGGCCAGGGCTGTGTCGAACGTAATCGGCACTGTCTGGCCGGCATTCGGCGATCGAGGACCCGTGACGACCAGGAGCGCCTTGGCGCCGCGTTGCCGTGCGGCGAGCGCCTTGTAGCGCAGATCGGAATAGCGAGCAAGGATCGACTTCGTTTCCTTGTCGGCGTCCTCAGGAAAATATCTGAACACGACGACCGCCTTGTCTTTCACGTCGAGCGTCGCGTAGCTGTCGTATCCGAAGTTCTGTGACTCCGGCACGACGATGCCATAGCCAGCGAAGACCGCTGGCGCCGACACGGTTGCATCGTCCGAGAAGGAAAGCGCGACGACGTCGTCAGGCGCGGTGAAACGCTGATTGCCCATCGCCAGCTGTGAGCCGCCGTCGCGGCTTCCCGCCGTGAACTCGAACGACATGAACATGTCCTGCCGTCCGGGAAGCGGCCTGGCGCCGAGCCGCGCAAGCTGCGCCGCGATGTAATCACCAGCTCCACGTTCCCCACTCGAGCCTGCTTCGCGTCCCGCGAACTTTTCAGAGGCCAGCGTCTCGACATATGCCCGTGTCTGCGCTGCTGTCGCTGGTGCCGGTGTCTGCGCCGAGAGCGTGGCAACCGACAGGCCTATCGCAATGTAGAGCGCGGGCGTGAGCCCGCGCGGCCATGAGCGCATCGTCATTGTCCTGATCCTCGGGTCGGTTTCTGGCGAGGCGGCGCTGCCGCGAGTGCGTCGAGCGCGTGCTGATGATTCCATTGAGCGAGATAAATCTGACCTTCACGGCCGCCACCACGACTGGACGTCCATGCCAGTCGCGTCCCGTCTGGCGACGGCACTGGGAGCCCGTCGAAGCCATCGGAATACGTGACCCGGATCGGCTCCTTGGTCCCATCGATGTCGACGAGAAACACCTCGAAGTTTTCGAATCCGAGCTTGTTCGACGAGAAGACGATATAGCGGCCGGATGGATGGATATAAGGCGCCCAGCTCATTGCGCCAAAGTCCGTGATCTGACGCTGGTCGGTTCCGTCGAGATTCATCGTCCACACATCCGCGATGACGCCGCGCTCGTCGAAGCGCCGCCAGATGATCCGCTTGCCATCCGGCGAGAAGAATGGGCCACCGTCATACCCGGGAACATTGGTGAGGCGCTTCACGCCCGACCCATCCGCATCGGCAGGCATGATGTAGATCTCGCCGAAGTAACTCGGGTCGGTGTCGAGCTGCTTCTGCTCAGCCGCTGAAAGCGGCCGATCGTATGCCTGACGCGTCGAGGAGAATACGATCCAACGACCGTCGGGGGAGTAGCTCGCCTCGGCATCGTAGCCACGCTTGTTCGTCAACCGCCGCAGCGCGCCCGTCTTGACGGAACGGACATACAGCTCCATCTCCGGGTCGTAATCCCAGGAGTATCGGCGTTCCTGACCGGACGCGCGGAACTTGAGCTCTTCTTCCTGCTGTTGTTTGGCCGTCGGATCGTGATGAGTGGACGCAAACAGGACGTCACCGGTCTGCGGATTGATGAACGAGCAGGTGGTCTTGCCCATCCCCGGCGAGACACGGCTGACGTCGCCAGTAGCCATATCCATCAGATAGATCTGATAGAAGGGGTTGCCCGGTTCTCTTTCGCTTTGGAATACGAGCCGCTGGCCGTCGGGTGACCAATAGCCTTCGCCGGCGCGCCGCCCTTCGACCGTCAAGCGCCTGATTCGGGTGAGGAAATCGGCCTCCTTCGACGCGTTGCCCTGCTGGGCAACGACCCCGAGAGAAGACAGCACCAGAACGAGCGGCAGTAAAGAGCGTCTAAGAGATTGAGTCATCTTGTTGCCCCGATCTTTATTACCATTCAAACGAGTGCCACTGCACAAGCTCTTAGTGTCCGCGCGACAGGCGGTCTCGAAGCGGCCGATCCTGCGCTGGGGTTTTCTCGCCGCTGCGGCCGTCGCTATAGCCGCGGTGGTCGTGTCGGGAGTATGGACCGTCCGGCACGCCTGGGCCATCTACAAACTCAATCGGGGAGTCGGCGACACGGTCTTCTACGACGCCGACGATCACCCTTGGTTTCGCCTGGACGAGCAGCGCCAGGACGTGCCGTTCGACCACATTGCCACCTCTTTCAAGGACGCGGTCATTGCCGTCGAGGATCATCGCTTCTATTTACACCCCGGCATCGATCCAATTGGCCTGAGCCGCGCCGTCGTTCATAACGTGCGCGGCGAGGATCGGCAAGGGGGGAGCACCATCACGCAGCAACTGGCACGAACGCTGTTCCTGTCCAATACGCGCACTTACGGGCGCAAGGTCAAGGAGGCCGTGCTGTCGGTGATGCTGGAGATCTTCCTCTCGAAACGGGAGATTCTCCAGCTCTACATGAATCGCGTCTATCTCGGCAGCGGAATTTACGGTGTCGAGACGATGTCGCGACGGACCTTCGGCAAGGGAGCCTCAGATCTCACGTTGGGCGAAGCCGCACTCCTGGCGGGCGTGATTCGCGCGCCGGCGTCGTATTCACCATGGAATCGGCTCGAGCATGCGCGCGCGCGTAGCTTCATCGTGCTGCGACGCATGCGGGAGGAAGGAAAGATCACTGTCGCCCAGGAGCAATCTGCCCGCGGCGAGAAGCTGCGCGTGCGCCCTGCGTCATCGACGGCCAACAGTCGTCATGGTTATGCGAAGGAGTTCCTGCGGCAGCAGTTCAGGGACCTCATCGGAAACGACAACCCTCCTGACTGGAAAGTTCACACGACGTTCGTCCAGGAAGTTCAGGATGCGGCCGAAGTCGCCGTCCGCAACGGACTGCGGCGTCTTGGGCTTCCAGGTCTCCAGGCGGCCCTGGTCGCGATCGATCCCAGTAACGGCAGCCTGCTCGCCCTCGTCGGCGGGTCGGACTACCAGACCACACCGTTCAACCGCGCGACGCGCAGTCATCGGCAGCCTGGATCGGCATTCAAGCCGTTCGTGTATGCGACGGCGCTCGAACAGGGACTGTCACCGGTCTCGACCATCAGCGGTCTTCAGCAGGTGGCCGTGCAGGCCCCCGAAGGCGTCTGGATTCCTCGTGACGATCGCGCCAAGACGCACGACACGATGACGTTGCGCGAAGCGTTGCTCGAATCGAGCAACGCGGCGGCCGTCCTGCTTCAGCAACGCGTGGGAGCCCGGCCGGTAATCAAGCTCGCGAACGACCTTGGAGTTCCCGATCAGCCAGACGTTCCATCGCTCGCGCTCGGCAGCGGCCTTGTCACTCCGCTCGATCTGACGGCGGCCTACGCCGTGTTCCCGGGAATGGGTTATCGCTCGCAGCCGCGAGGACTGATTTCGATCGAGGACGCAGACGGAGATCAAGTCGAGTACGTCCATCTCAAGCGCCAGCAGGTCCTTTCCGAGCAGGTCGCCTATCAAATGGTCTCGATGCTCCAGGACGTCACGCGGCGAGGGACCGCGGCAAGCCTGCAGCGTCAGGGGCTTCCGATGGAGGTCGCCGGCAAGACGGGCACCACCAACGATTCGCGCGACGCCTGGTTCGTCGGCTTCTCCTCGTCAGTCGTCGTCGGTGTCTGGATTGGATTCGACGATCCGCAAACGATCCGCAGCGATGCCTCAGGCTCGCGGATCGCGTTGCCGATCTGGGCGGACTTCATGCGCCGCACGGCGCAACGGCTTCCGGCCGACCCGTTCCCGCGTCCTCCCAAGCTTCGCAGCGAATTGATGTGTTCGGTCTCGTATCATCGGGCGCTCGACGGGTGTCCGAGTTACGTTGAATACTTCAAGCCAGGAGACGACATCCCGACGCAGTTGTGTGAGCTGCACACGGGCAGCCTGAAGCAACGGGCCGAACGCGCGCTGCGCGGGCTGCTCGGCGCCCTCGGCGAAGGAATTCGCGGGATATTTCGGTGAAACGCTGCTGGTGGTGTGGAGAGGATCCGCTCTACGTCAGATATCACGACGAGGAGTGGGGCAAACCGGTCAGGGACGACAACCGACTGTTCGAGAAGATCTGCCTCGAAGGATTCCAGGCTGGTCTCAGCTGGCTGACGATCCTGCGGAAGCGCGAGAACTTCCGCCGGGCGTTCGCCGGCTTCGATATCGATACCGTTGCCCGCTTCAAGTCGAAGGACGTGACGCGTCTCTTGCGGGACGAAGGGATCGTCAGGCACCGCGGAAAGATCGAGTCCACCATCAACAACGCGCAGCGGGCCATCGAACTCCGCGACCAGGAAGGGTCGGTCGCAGACTACTTCTGGCGCTGGCAGCCGGCCCGCGTGTCGCGTCCGCGCCGCATCACGCGCGAGGTGCTGATGACGATGGCGACGACGCCGGAGTCAACGGCGCTGAGCAAGGACTTGCGAAAGCGGGGATGGACGTTCGTGGGACCCACCACGGTGTATGCCTTCATGCAGGCGATGGGCCTCGTCAACGATCACGTCGACGATTGTTCTTTCCGCTAGTTCCGTGGTCAACTCCCAACTCCCAATTACCAACTCCCAATTCCAGGGCGGTCTTGGGGGTTGGGAGTCGGAAGTTGGGAGTTGAAGCCTTATTGATCGCTGAGTTGAATCGACTGACGCACGCGCCGGAACACTTCGTTGTAAGTCCCGGCATCGCGCTGCGGCGCCACACCGACAAGGTAGAGGAGCCGTCCATCGTTCAATCGCGTGGTCGCCAGTGAGATTTCTTCAGGCTGACCAGTGATATCCGACTGATTCGTCAGTGTCGTTCGAACACCGGCGCGGCCGGCAACGGTCTCGCGCGAGTAACCTTCCTGCCGCCGAAGGTGAGGGTTGCTCTGGGCAAACGCGGCGACCAGTTGATCGGTGTCCTGCTGCAAGCTGCCGTTCCCCGTCTTGGACACACCGATCTGGAAGCCGTGGGTGACACCTTCGAGCCTTCCCGAGGTCGCACGGTAACCACCCTCAGGCGCGTAGGTGATGCCCGTGTCGTCGCCGCTCACCTCCGACCAGTTCGCCGGCAGACTCACGCGCATGAACGAAAAAGGCGACGAGCTGCGATACTGCGACGAGGGCGGTGGAACGGATGCCGAGGTGTTGCGGACCGATCCGTTGCCGTTCGGGTTGCGCTTCGCCTGCCCCTTCGCAATCTGCTCGGCGGTGTATGCCGGTGGCATCGAACGCAGGCGCGCTTGTATGTCCTGGAACTGTCCGGTGCCCGCGTTGCCCTGCACGCGCAGCGAGGCCGCTTCGCGAGTGATTGCCTCGTAGCGGTTGCCCGGGTTCGGATGGCTGCTCAACCACTCCGGTCCATTGCTGCCGCCTTCGGCTTCGATCGTCTTGAACATGTTCGCCATCTCGCGCGGGTTGTACCCGGCGCGAGCGAGAATCTGCGCGCCAAGGATGTCAGCCTGGGACTCGTACTCACGGCTGTACCTCAAGAACGCCGCGCCGAGGCCAAACTGCGTCCCCTGCGAAATGATCGAACCCGCGGTACCGCCGATGACGGCTCCCGCGATTTGCCCAAGCACGGAGCCGATCTGGAACTTCTGTCCCTTGGTCGCCTGCGCGGTCCCGTGGCGCAGCGCTACGTGCGACATCTCGTGCGCCATGACGCCGGCAACCTCGCCCTCAGTCTTGGCAGCCTCGATCATTCCTCGATTGAGGAACATCGGCCCGCCGGGCAACGCGAACGCGTTGATCTCTTTTTGATTCACCATGTCGAAGGTGTAGCGGAATTCCTGGTGTTGAAACTCCGGTGGAATGGCGGCGGCGAGTGTCCGCCCGACCGTCTCGACGTAATCCTCGGTCCGCTGATCGTTCAGAAGGGGCAGCTCTTTCGTGACCTCGGCGGCCGCCTCCCGGCCAAGTTTCACATCGTCGGCAAGGCTGTAGCTGTTCTTGGGCGCGACGATCCTGGTTTGTGCGCTGGAAAGCGTCAGCGCACAGGCGACGCCCAGCCCAACGAGCGCTCGTTTCAGGCGTGGAGAAGGCATCGTATGAGTCATGCCCCCAACCCGTTGCAAGTCGCTGGCCAACCCAGAATTCACTAGCGTTGTATGACGACGCCTACTGTTGCCCTCCAGAAACTCAACAGTGATTGTCGTTCGCCAGTCAGCGGATTCGTGTCGCGCTCGAGGCTGCGAAAGTGTCGCAGCTCGAACCGCAAACCGGTGCGCGGGCTGATGAACCCGATTGCGCCGCCACCCAGGTTCAAACCGACGGCGTTCTGCGCGCGACCGAAGATCTCGGGAAAGAAATTGTTGGCCTCATCGATCGAGGCGTGCATCCAGCCAAGCCCACCGACCAGATACGGCCTCAACGACTCGCGCGTGACGCTGAGCGGCGCGGTGACCACCACGTTGCCGCCAAGAGTGATGACGTTGCTGTTGGTGAAAACGCCGGCGAGGTTATCGCGCTCGAAAAACCTGGGGGCGTACCCGAAGTCACCCTCCAGTCCAAGTATTCCCGCGCTCCACCATCCGACCGAGCCACCGAAGATGAGTTGAGCGGAACTGGCGCCCTGCTCCAGATCGGGAAGCGCCGTCGACCCCCCGAACGCGCTGCCGACGAAGGGCGCGAACAGCCAATCCGCGTCGGCGGCATGCGCCGACAGCACGAGCAGCAGCCCTACGATCGCCACCCTGGCTACGCCGGGATTCACCCTCAAGGCAGGAATAGTCTGAGGAACAACGACGCAAACAGCGACGTCGTCACATCGCCTGATTCGAGCGCGAACGGCGCGTTCAGACCATCGCTGTTGGCAAGTGCGATGAACGTCAGACCGCTGTTGGGAGCTTTGATGATGATCGCCGAGTGTCCGCCTCGCGTCATTCCGAATTGCCACACGATCGGCTCGCCGTGGTAGTTCTGCACAAACCACCCCAAACCGGTTGGCAACGGTGTGTCACCTGCGAAGGCCTGCGTCCACGCGGTGTTCCTCGTCGACGACGCGAGCAACGCGTTCGCCAGGAGCGCGTTGTCGAAGCGCGCGAGGTCGCGGACCGAGCTGATGATGCCGTCTGAGGCGTCCACGCTGCGCGGCGTGAGATCGGCGTTGCGTTGGGGTTTGCCGCTCGCAACGCGGTAAGGCGTGGCCATGCGTCCGATCACATCGGCATACCGCGTACGGTGAGCACTGTCGAAACTACTCGTGGTTGCGGCCGCGAGCTGATCGGGCGCGGAGTCCTGCATCGCAAATCGATCGAGAATCTCCGACGCGAGCACCGCACGGTAGGATTCCCGAGCGCATCGCTCGATGACAGGCGTGAGCGCAGCAAAGCGCGCCGGGGCGTACTGATATCCGTCACCGCCAGGTGCAGTGTGCGAGAGCAACTGTCGCAACGTCGTTTGCGGCTCTGGAAAGCTTGCATTGCGCAAGACCACCGGATCGTCGAACTGCGCCCCCCACTGATCGACGCACTTTCTGAGCAACAGCGTCGCTCCAAACATTTGCGACAAGCCGCCGATCAGGTATGGTGTGTCTGGTGTCGCGGACGCGCCTGATTCGATATCGCGTTTACCGAAACCGCGTTCCCACACGACGGAGCCGTTCTGAATGATGGTGGCGGAGAGCGCCGGGATATTAGCTTCCACTCGGAACGACTCGAGGTAGCGCTCGAAGAGTGAGAACGTGAGTCCCTGAGCCTCCGTACGTTGTGGGGAGACAACGATACCGAGCAGCGCGACGGTAGCGATGCTGAGTTTACGCAAGGGGGCAGTCGGGTTTAATCCCGACGGAATGATACATCGAAGCGCGAATTACGGCCTTAAATCGTCTCTACGTGTGCTACAGTCACCGGGGTACTGCTCAATGCGTCGTCCTTTTGCACACCCGAAACCCACCACCACGCAGCGGCAGCTCCGGGTTTCGGCAGTGCGATCGGCTGCCTGCGCCATCGCGCTTGTCTGCGCGATCACCACCATCTTCGCTCAAGGCACCCAGACACTCCGTGTGGTCCCCCTGGTGAAGGACGACCATGTCCTGGTCTCGTTCGAGTTGACCGGCGGGTTGACCGATGAAGTGCGCGACGCGATCAAGAGCGGTCTGAAGACGACGTTCACCTATACCGTCGAACTGCGTCTCGACGTACCGGCCTGGGTGGACAGGACCATCGCGACGGCCAGTGTGGCGACCAGCGTGAATTACGACAACCTGACGCGCACGCATGAGGTCGTTCGTATGCTCGACGGCCGAGTGGAGGACGCGCTTTCAACGCAGGACGAAGGTGTCGTCCGGACGTGGATGACGAGCGTCACTCGATTCCCGCTTTTCAACACGTCGTTGCTCGAGCCCAATCGCGATTACTACATCCGCGTCAGCGCGACCGCGCGTCCCAGCAATGGGTCGGTGTTCTGGCCTTTTGGCAGCGGTCCTTCAGCGCAATCGCGGTTTACGTTCATCCGTTAGTCCTCTCGATCCCGCGACACTTTTTCGCCCTCCGACACTTTGTGTCAGGTTGTTGAGCGATCTCGGCCCGGTAATCCGGCCCACTTCTGCACGCGTGTGCGTGTGATGCCACGACGCTCGTCCGTGGCGACAATCCTGCAATTCCTCGCCCGGCGGAGGCAGGCAACGTGGCTTCGAAAGCAGGTTCGCCGGAACATCGCTGGAGCTCGGTCATTGGCCGGGCCGCGTGGGGTCTCTCGACGGCAGCGTTCGTGATCGCGGGTGTCGGCATCGCGTACGCCACCGTCCGCGAAGTGGATCGGTTGACGCGCATCAACACCCCGACGCCACCGGAAGTGGCGCACGACGTCATCGTCCGCAACGCAAAGGATCAGCAGGGACGACGAGCATCGTTCCGGGTCCTGCTCTTCACCGACGAATTCCGCTGGAGGATGTCGTCGTACGAGTCGCTCGAAAGCAACGTCGAGGAGCCGGCGTTCACCTCCGAGATGAAAGCCGTCCTCGATCGCGCGCGGGAGATCATCGTGGTGGGTGCGAGCTCCGAGGAGATCGTTCCCGGGTTGTCACTGCAAGACGGCCGCAAGCGCGAGGAGGCGCGAGCCGCCAAACGCGCCGAGCGGATTGCAACGTGGGTGCGCCGGGCAATCTCGACGCCGATCCCAATCCGGAAGCTGAACGTCGGCCACCACACGCCAACCAACGAGGCGAACGACACCTCCGATCAGCGGCGGGTCGTCATCATCCTGGTGCTCGAACGCGAGGAGGGCACCAACGTCGACGAGGCACTGCGGGCGGCGATGGCGCTCGAAAGCATCAACGCACCAATCTTCGAAGCGCTTCTGACTCGCTACTCGCTTTCGGCGTTCAAAACGTTCACGTGGGTGGAGTAGCACATGGCTGAACTGTTGGACATCCTGGACGCATTTGCGATGCCGCTCAAAGTGGGCTGGGTGGTCTGGCTCGCATGGGGAATCGGGCTGGTCTTCTGGTATCGGCACGATCGCAGTTCCGAGATCGCGTTGAAGCGCCCGTCGCCACCCGTGCGCAAGCCGTTTGTATCGAAGCCGTCGATGCCTCAGCGCACGGCGCCTCCGATCGCGCCACCCGCCCTCGAGCCCGCATCCGCGGCGCTCGAAGATCCCGACCAGGTGATTGACCGCGTGGCTGAGCTGGATAGATTCGTGGCTGACTTCGAAATGAACACGCGGCATCGCCACGAAACGCCTCCGAACGAAGAGCAGTCTTCGTTGAGCGGCCGGACGCTCTGACTGGAGTCAGACCCCTTCACATCTTGTCGCATGTGAAATCGTGCGAGGGGGTCTGACCCCTGCCCGTATGGGTGATGTCCGGCGCGTGGCCAATCCCTACGATCGGGTTATGGCTACCAGTCCACTTCGACAACCTGACGATGACGAACTGCTCGATGCGTATTCAGCGGCAGTCGTTCACGTGGTCGAGACAATCGGCCCGGCCGTCGTACGGGTCGAGCGCGAACGCGGAGGCGGCTCTGGCGTCATCTTCACCCCAGACGGGTTCGTGCTGACCAACAGTCACGTTGTTCACAAGGCCGGTCACCTCACGGTGACGTTGTCGGACGGCCACGCCACGCGCGGGGACCTTGTCGGCGACGACCCGCATACCGATCTCGCGGTGCTTCGCATCGACGCCCGCTCATTGCCGTGGGCGGGACTCGGCGACTCGCGTCGCGTTCGAATCGGCCAGATGGCGATCGCCATCGGCAATCCATTCGGCTTTCACCACTCCGCAACCGCCGGTATCGTGAGTGGTGTCGGCCGATCGCTCCGCGCCGGCTCGGGCCGACTGATGGACGACGTCATTCAGACCGATGCGGCATTGAATCCGGGCAACTCCGGTGGTCCGCTCGTCACGTCTCGTGCGGAGGTGATCGGTGTGAACACGGCCACGATTCTTCCCGCGCAGGGGCTTTGCTTTGCCGTCGCCAGCAATACCGCGCGCTTCGTGGCAGCGCGCCTCATCAGCGACGGTCGCATCCGGCGAAGTTACATCGGCGTCGGTGGCCAGAACGTGCCCGTTCGGCGCAAGGCCGGCGTTGCGCTGCACACGACTTCGTCATCCGGAGTTCTGATCTTGTCCGTGGAGTCGGGAAGCCCGGCACGTCGGGCCGGGCTGGCCGCCGGCGACGTCATCATCGCGTTGGGAGAGGTCGCTGTGACGGGTGTCGACGATCTTCATCGGGCACTGACCGCCGACCGTATCGGCGTGCCCAGCACAATCACTATTCTTCGCAGTGGTGCGCGTCAGCAATTGACTGTCGTGCCCGAGGAAGCCAAGCGGTAGAACGGGATGTCAACTCCCAACTCCCAACTTGCAACTGCCAATTCTTCCTGGTCAAGCGGGGCTTCAGCCCCGCGGCCCGGGGCAACTACAGCGAAAGCAGTCCGCGCCTGACCGCGCGCCTCACCGTCTCGACCCGATTGGACGTACCGAGCTTGCCCATGATCGAGGCAACGTGGAACTTCACGGTCTGATCGCTGATGCCCAATCGCTCCGCGATGCCTTTGTTCGCCAGGCCTTCGGCCAGCAGCTCGAGCACCTCGAGCTCGCGGTGGGTGAGCGCCTCTTCGAAAACATCGTCCCGCGCGTCCGCGCGCGCATCCTCTGACGCCGGCGAATCGTCAGGCGGGGTGACGACGATGTCGGCATCGAGCCCGGAGCGCCGGGCCTCGGCCATCGTGTCGAACTCGCCGATGACCCGTATGGACAGCGCCTCCAGCTCCCAGCGCAGACCGTTGCGCGCGCTCGCGGGGCCGACGAGGATCGCGCGCATTCACCGGGCAGGGCGTTCGCCGATCGTGACCGGCATATCGACCGCGGTGTTGCCGCGCAGCAGCTTTAACGTTGCCTGCCGCCCGACACTCTGCGTCGCAAGCAAATCGAGCAGATCGTCGGGCGAGACCGTCGACGTACCATCGAGCGCGAGGAGGATGTCGCCGACGAGGACGCCCGCGGATGCCGCGGCACTTGACGGCACCACTCCGACGACGAGCAACGCAGATTCGCGCCCCGTCGACGCGGCTTGCGCGGCCGACAACGTGACCGGCTGTCCCATGAGGCCAAGATAACCCTGTCGCGTCTGCCCGCGCTCGAGGACGCGTTGAGCAGCGGCCCACGCGATGCCGGCGGGGATCACGACCGTGGTGCCGCGGATCGTCGTCGCTGTTGTGACGCCTGTGAGCCCACCGGTCGAGTCGATAAAGGCCCCACCCGAGAAGCCTTCGTGCATCGGCGCCGTCGTCCGAATCACCTGGTCGATCGCCCGTCGCCTACCGGTTCGCAGCGGTCCACCGATGACGGAAATGATGCCGGCACTGGCGGTCAGCGAATTGCTCCACGAGCGAGCGACTGCCAGCGCAAGATGGCCTACACGCGGTGCGGTGGAGGAAGGTTTGAGGGCCGGCACGTTGAGGTCCTTGACGCGTAGCACGGCGAGAGTGGTTGCCGGGTCCCAGCCGGCAAGTTCGGCGTCCAGAGCGGTTCCATCGTGCCTGCGCACGTGCAGACCTTCGTCGCCCCCAATCGCGCGCATCGTTGTCAGGACGAGACCTTCACCGTAGACGAGGCCGCTTGCGGGCCGCCTGTGACCTTGCACCTGCACGACCGACGCCGCGACTGCGTCCACGGCATCAGCCATTTGATTCGAGAGTTCGTTCACCATGGATGCAATCGTGGCAGAGGCCGCTGCCGCAGTCATCACCCGAACGGGCAGGGCTGATCGTGGGGCGGGTCCTGCTCCTTGGACCCGCCGCGGTCGGGTACGCGTAGGGCGGGTCCTGCTCTTTGGACCCGCCGCGTGGAGCTTCCGTCCCGTGCAGTCCGGCGGGTCTTCCGCCGACACAGAGAACGCGTTACTCTGAACTCGAAAGACCAGCACATGCGCCCATTCACCCTGTCCCGGTCAATTTCGTTCCTGGCGGTCGCGTTGTGGGTTGTCGCGAACGGCGGCGTGTGGACGCAGACGGCAAGCCAGCAACCGCTGACGCTGACTGTGGTTGACGCACCGGGACCGCTCAATCCAGGGAGCGTCGCGCTGGTGTCGGTTACCTCAACGCAGGATCTGAAGGCACTCACCGGAGAGGCGGCTGGCCATGCGGTGCGTTTCTGGAGCGCGGCATCGCCCAAGGAATGGAACGGCCTCGTCGGCATCAACCTGGACTCGGCACCTGGTGCCGTGCCGCTGACGATTCATGGAACAACTGCGGCAGGACTCAGGGGGACGACCAGCGTGTCGTTGTCTGTCGCTCGATACAAGTTCGAAACTCGCCGGATTGAAGTCGACCCTAAGCTGGCGAATCCGCCGCAAGAGGAGCTCGCGCGGATCAAAGAGGAATCCAAGGCGATGGCCGATGCCTTCGCAGTTGTCACACCTGAACGCTATTGGCATGGGCCATTCGATGCGCCTGTTCCGGGCACGGCAACCAGCAGCTTCGGGCGATTGACGATCACCAACGGCAAGCCCGCGGGCCGCCATCAGGGCGCGGACTTTCGCGCGGCGACGGGAACACCGGTCAAGGCTCCCAACGGCGGCCGTGTCGTGATCGCGCGCAATCTGTATTTCGCCGGGAACACCGTCATCATCGACCACGGCCTCGGCGTCTTCTCGCTGCTTGCTCACCTGTCGCGGATCGATGTCGCACCCGGCGCAACCGTCGCACGCGGTGACGTCGTCGGAGAGTCAGGTGCGACTGGCCGCGTGACCGGGCCGCATCTACACTGGGCAGTGCGCCTTGGTGATATCAGCGTCGATCCGGTTGCGCTGATGTCGGCGCTCGCAACACAGAACTGATCGCGAGCAGTTCCAGGTTCCGGGTTCCAGGTTGCTTGTTCGTGTTCGAGGTTCCAGTTCATCGTGCCTGGTTACAGGTTCGATGTTCGAACCCGAACCCTGGACACGAACCGGAACAGGGAACGAGGAACCTGGAACGGTATGCGAAGCGCCTACTCCGGCACATAATGCTGAGAGGAGGAGTGAATGTTGTCGGTTTCACGTCTGTTCTTTTCCCTGGGTGCCAGCGCATTACTACTCGTTGCGGTTCGACTTTCGGCTCAACAACCCGCGCCGGCCACAGCGACGCCTACAGGCAATGTCGAGCACGGACGCTACATCGTCGAACGCGTCATCATGTGCTACGAGTGTCACTCGACGCGCGATCCTCAGGGAAATATCGTGGCGGGTACGCGTTTCAAGGGCGGGCCGATGCCCATGCGTCCACAATGGCGTTCCGACTGGCCCCTGCAGATCCCTCGCATCGCCGGACTGCCTGGCTATACCGACGCGGAAGCAATGCGTCTGCTGACGCAGGGTGCGATCAAACGTGACGGAACGCAGTTGCGCTACCCGATGCCGAGATTCCGGATGACTTCTCAGGATGCGGCGGATGTGATTGCGTACTTACGCACACTCTAGGAGATAGGCGGACCCGGCGAGTCCAAAGAACAGGACCTCCCTAGCAGGACATCGACAGTGTAGGGCGGGTCTTGCTTTTCAGACCCGCCTCGTCGCTCCGACTCAATACGATACCCGCACACGATAGTTGAGCGTGGCGCTCCCGTTGGCCGCGACCGGGACGCTGAACTGCGCGGCCCATGCATCGGTCCTGGTCCCTTGATGCGACGAGCGCAGGATTCGCCAGGTGCCGCCTATGGGCTCATTCACTTCGACCGCGACGGGCGCGGTCTTGTGATTGCGGAGGACGACCTCGTACTCGATCTCGTAGACGTTCGAGCCGATCTTCTCGAAGTCGGTCTGTTTCCGCTCGGCGACGACATCGAAAGCGTTTCCGATCTTCAGTTTGAGTGTCTCATCGGACGGGGTGTGCTGGATGCGGTCCTCGCCCACGAACTGCGTCCCGCCCCTGGAGTCTGACTGATACACACGGACCACTCCAGCCGGCATCGGGATACCCAGACCCGCGCGCCCTTCGTTCTTGAACTGGTAGTAGACCTGGACGACGTCCTTGATCGGCGATCCGGGATGTTGCGCGTTGCGGTAGTAAAAGGCCTGGCCATCGACGACGTAGCGCTTGACGATCGGGAAGCCGGTCGCATCGAGCATGCTGACCTGCTTCGTCTGGTTGTTGTTGACCGTCGTCTTGCGACCGAGCGAGTAGAGGTGATAATCGGAGAAGGCCTCCTGCGTCATCTCCTTTGCAACATTGACGGCGACCCTCTCGAGCCGATCGGCTTGCTCCATCATTGCCGCAGGGGAGTAGACGCGATTCAAGTCGCCGGCCACGAGCTGCAGCGTCGCGTTCCTGAAGCCGGTCCCGCTGCCGTTGGTCACCGTGACCCAACCATCGATATCGGCGGTCTTGTCGTCGCGCGCGACCGTCAGCACGTAGTCCGCATTCCACTTGACGTTCGTGGCAAGGTAGGAGGCCTCGACGCGATGACGCGCGCCGCCATCGTTGCTGAGGGACCAGATCAACGTCGGGCGTGAGAAGAGATTGCCAGGGAGCTCAGGAAAGCGAATGTGATCCGCGCCGAGGCCGGTGACGATTTCGTTGCCGATCTGCCACACGGGTGCCTGGTTGTAGCTGAGGAGGCGGGCGGTAACCGGCTCCTCGATGGTGCGACCATTATCTTCTCTGCGCCGCACGAGCGTGACGTCGCGGCCGACGTACTTGCGCAGCAGCTTGTCGGGCTCGAGCAGGTCGTACTCATAGTTTTGCTCGAGCACGCTGACTCGATCGGGTTCGCTGAGCGATCTGAAGTGCACCGTGGCAGGATTGACTGTTGCCGCGATGTCCATGAACTGCAGATCGAAGGTTCCACGCGGCAGTTGCAGCGTACGGACGTCGCGAACGAGCGCGATGTTCGAGTTGTAGACGGTAAGGGCAAGCTCGGTCTGATCGTCGAGCGTCGACGAGCCTTGCGCGGCAGCCGCCGGCGCTTCGGCGCTGGCGATCGGGCGAGTCATCGACGTCGGCACGACACCCCCCACGGCAAGTACCGTTCCCACAAGCCATAGACCTGCACGCATCGCAAAACCCCTTTCCAACGGCCGGCGCATTCGCCGGATCGGGCCCGATATCGGGCGTCTGTTGTTAGAACGGGGCTGGCGGAAATCCTTGCGTGAGGTGCTTGGTCCCTGGGTGTGGACGGACTCAGCACGAAGGCCCAGGGACCAAGGACGGCGGTACAGAATGCTATACTCCGGCGCGCTTCACCACACGCAGGGGTCACGCCTATCTCTCCCGCATCCATTTCCGAACTCGAGCAACGGCTTGCCAGCGAGCACTATGTGGCTGACCGTGGGCTCGCCATATCACTGTTTCTCGCACTGCGATTGAACAAGCCGTTGTTCCTCGAAGGGGAGGCGGGTGTCGGCAAGACCTCGCTGGCCGCGGCGGCCGCATCCGCTCTCGATGCCGACCTCATCCGGCTTCAGTGTTACGAGGGATTGGATGTGGCCCACGCCGTGTACGAATGGGACTACGCGCGGCAACTGCTCGAGCTGCGGATTCTCGAAGCGACCGGGGAGTTGCTGAAATCGGCGGCACGGCGCGAGTTGTACAACGAGAGCTTCCTGATCAAGCGCCCGCTTCTCCAGGCTATCGATCCGGCGCGTTCCCGTCCCGTCGTCCTGCTGATCGACGAGATCGACCGCGCGGACGAAGAGTTCGAAGGGTACCTGCTCGAGCTGCTGGCGGAGTTTCAGATCACCATCCCCGAGCTCGGAACCATGCGCGCGACGAAACCGCCGCTTGTGATCCTGACGTCCAACCGCACGCGCGAAGTGCACGATGCCCTCAAGCGGCGCTGCCTCTATCAATGGATCGAGTATCCAACGTTCGAGAAAGAGATGGCGATCGTCCAGGCGCGAGTCCCGCACGCCGCCGAGCAGCTGGCGCGACAAGTGACTGCGCTCGTCCACGAACTGCGCGGCGTGGAGCTGTATAAGGTTCCGGGTGTATCCGAAACGCTCGATTGGGTGGCAGCGCTGGCGGCGCTCAATCATCATGCGCTCGACGTCGATGCAATCGAGAGCACACTCGGCGTCGTCCTGAAAGCCAAGGACGACATCGAAACTGTTCGCGGCGAGCGACTCGCCGGCATGCTGCAACGTGCGCTGAGTAGGTAGCTGGGTTGCTGGGTTGCTAGGTTGCGCAGGGTTTCTACGTTGCTGGGTTAGTGGGTAGCCTTCGACCTAGCTACCCAGCTACCCAGCTACCCAGCTACCTAGCTACCTAGCTACCTATCGGAGTTCACCTTGGAAGCTGGCCACTTCGTCGAAAACCTCGTCGTCTTCGGGCGCGTCCTTCGGCGCCTTGGCTTCGAGGTAGCAGTCGGCCGCATCCTCGAGCTTACCGAAGCGCTGACCCACGTCGACGTCAAGGTGCGGGACGAGGTGTTCCACACGTGTCGCGCGTTGCTCGTACAGAGACACGATCAACTGGCGACGTTTGCGGAGGTGTTCGACGCGTTCTGGCGCGATCACTTGAACCCGTTCGCGAGGCAACGGTCCAACGGCCACGACGCGCGCACGTCGGCGGCGAGCGCGACCGCGTCCGCCGGCCTCTTGACGCCGGAGGAAAAAGCAACCGACGAAGGCACGGGCGACGAGGCTCCGGAAGGCATCCTGCAAACCTGGAGTGAGACCGAAAGGCTGGCTCACAAAGACTTCGCCGAATTCTCTCCCGAAGAAATGAGACGCGCGCGGGTTGCGCTCGACCGCCTCGAGTGGATTCCTGGCGAGCGCCGCACGCGCCGGTGGATTCGTGGCCGCGGTCCCCGCATCGACATCCGTCGGGCGCTGACGCGAAGCCTTCGCAGCGGCGGCGAGGTCGTGGTCTTGCCCACTCGTCGCCGCCGCACGAAGCTCCGGCCGCTCGTGCTGCTGTGCGATGTGAGCGGCTCGATGGAGCGTTACTCGCGCATGCTGCTTCACTTCGCGCACGGCCTCGCCCATCGTCATGGACGGCTCGAAGTATTTCTGTTCGCGACCGGACTCACGCGCGTGACGCGGCAGATTCGTTTCAGACGGCTCCAGCAGGCCGTCGACGCCGTTTCTGAGGTTGTGCCTGATTGGTCGGGCGGCACGCGAATCGGTCCCGCGCTGCGCCAGTTTCATCAACGGTGGGCCCGGCGGGTACTCCATCAGGCACCGGTCGTGCTGCTCATCTCGGATGGATGGGATCGCGGCGATCCCAACGTCCTGCGCGAACAAGTAGCCCGGCTGCAGCGCAGCTGCCACCGGCTGATCTGGCTCAACCCACTCATCGGAACCATCGATTATGCGCCGCTGACCAGGGGCCTCCAGGCTGCGCTGCCGTTCGTCGACGATTTCCTGGCCGCGCGAACGCTCGCCGATCTCGCGGACTTGGCGGTACACTTGGGCGCCGTCGCCTCGCGTGCACCATCACGGCGCAGGCGCGCACTTCTCTGATGGATATCACCGGTTCGTACACATTTGCCGCACCGCCGGCGCGTGTCTGGGATCTCCTCATGGATCCCGCCGCGATTGCGTCGTGCATTCCGGGTTGTGAAACCCTCGAACCAGAGGGGTCCGATCGCTACCACGCGCGACTCACGGTGGCGCTGGCCGCCATCACCGGAACCTACGACGGCACGGTGATCATCTCGGAGAAAGTTGAACACAAGTCCTATCGTCTCACCGTGGAAGGGCAGGGGCGGCCAGGGTTCGTCAAGGGGAACGCGGCGATTGCGCTTCGCCCTGATGGCGACGGCACGGTTGTCGACGTCAACGGCACCATCCAGACTGGCGGTCCAATCGCGCGCGTGGGGCAGCGGCTGATCTCTGGTGTATCGAAAATGATGCAGGACCGGTTCTTTACCTGCCTGCAGGGAAAATTGAGTTGACCGCGGATGTCCGCGGGGGCTCACGCCCCCGCTCTACGTTGATTTGTTGTTCGGAGAGCGCGGGCTTCAGCCCGCGCGTTGAAAGGATCCTGACATGATCACGATGCGATCCCGTCGAGACTTCCTTCGAGAATCCGGGTTGTTGATCGCGGCGTCGAGCGCTGGATTAGCGAGCGTATTCGCCCAGGATGGTTCGCCCGTAATCGTCGAAACGGCGTACGGCCGTGTGCGCGGCACCGAGGTCTCGGGCATCAAGATCTTCAAAGGCATCCCGTACGGCGCGAGCACGGCCGGCAAGAACAGGTTCATGCCACCGGTCGCTCCCGCTAAGTGGACGGATGTGCGCGATGCATTCGCCTATGGCGCAAGCGCGCCGCAGCGCGAGCCGGGCGCGGCCCGAAACGCCTCACCACTCGCCGTCGCCGGCGCTGGCCTTCCTGCCGAGAGCGAAGACTGTCTCGTTCTCAACGTCTGGACGCCCGCGCTCGGCGATGGACGCAAGCGCCCGGTGATGTTCTGGTGCCACGGCGGAGGCTTTGCCACGGGTTCTGGATCGTCACCGGTGACCGAGGGCGCAAACCTGGCGAAGCGAGGTGACGTCGTTGTCGTGACGATCAATCACCGCCTGAATGTCCTCGGCTTCACTTCGCTCGAGGAAGCCGGTGGCCCGGAGTTCGCCGGCTCTGGCGATGCCGGGATGCTCGACATCGTCTTCGCCCTCGAATGGGTTCGCGACAACATCGCGCGGTTCGGCGGCGACCCGGGGAACGTGATGATCTTCGGCCAGTCGGGCGGAGGCCGCAAGGTCGCGACCTTGCTCGCCATGCCGAAGGCCAAGGGACTGTTTCACCGCGCGGTGATTGAAAGCGGTGCAACAGTGAGGCTGGTGGAGAGCGCGCAGGGGACGCGGGTCGCCCGGGAGTTGATGACGACGCTCGGGCTCACGCGGGGACAGGCGCGCGAGCTTCAGAAGATCCCGCTCGACAAGCTCATGGGCGCGTATTTCGAGGTGGTGCGAAAGATGAACGTCGACCAGATGACGCAGGGGTTCTCCCCATTGGTCGACGGGATCTTCATTCCACAGCACCCATTCCATCCTGTGGCATCGAATGTGTCGGCGGACGTGCCGTTGATGCTCGGTTCGACGCGCACGGAGTTGACGTCGAGCGCCCGACCTGAAGACTTCGAGCTGACTGACGCAGCGATGCGCAGCCGCATCCGTACGTTGCTCGGTACTCACGCCGACAACGCGATCCAGGTCTACCAGAAGGCGAATCCCGGCGCGAGTGCCTCCGATCTCTACTTCCTGATCGCCAGCGATCATCGCTACAGCGGTCCCGTGATGAAGATCGCGGAACGCCGCGCGGCGCTCGGGAAAGGGCCCGTGTACCTCTATTACTTCCGGTGGGAGACGCCCGTTGACGGCGGCCGGCTGAAGTCTCCGCATACGATCGAGATTCCGTTCGCCTTCGACAACGTCAAGGCGGCAACGCGGCTCACGGGTGGAGGACCAGAGGCGATGGCGCTGGCCGACAAGGTCAGCGATACCTGGATCGCGTTCGCGCGAAGCGGCAACCCGAATACGCCGAAGCTGCCGCGCTGGACTCCCTACAACGCAACGGATCGCCCGACGATGGTGTTCAATAACGAGCCCAAGCTGGTGAACGATCCAATCCGCGAGCAGCGTCTGGTGATGTTCCGCGCGTTGGGCCTGGACTCGTAAGCGTAGTGTCCGGCTTTAGCCGGACCGACTGTACTGGTCCGGCTTCAGTCGGACCAAGAGGGAACCCCATGGACCGCATGCCCGTCGTGTTCGTGCCACACGGCGGCGGTCCGTGGCCGTTCGTCGAGATTGGTTTCCCGAAGTCGGATGTCGATCGCCTGGCAGCCTATCTCCGATCGGTGAGCGCGATTCCACCCGCGCAGCCGAAAGCCTTGCTGGTGGTCTCGGCTCACTGGGAAGAGCCCGTGCCCACGGTGATGACATCGCCGCATCCCCCGATCCTCTACGACTACTACGGCTTTCCACCAGAGTCCTACGAGATCACGTGGCCGTCGCCCGGCGCGCCCGGTCTGGCGTCACGCGTGCAACAGTTGTTGAACGATGCAGGTATTCGAAGCGGCTCCGATGCCGAGCGCGGATACGACCACGGCACGTTCATTCCGTTGAAGCTCACGTATCCAGACGCCGACGTGCCAGCAGTGCAGCTATCGCTCAAACGAGGCCTGGATCCTGTTGAGCATCTGGCCATCGGTCGCGCGCTGGTCCCGTTGCGTGACGAGGGGATCTACATCATCGGCAGTGGCATGACGTTCCACAACCTGCGCGCGTTTCGCGATCCTCGTGCAGCGCCGGTTGCGGAGGCTTTCGACGCGTGGCTTCGCGAGGCAATGGTGCAGGAACCATCCGAGCGAAACCGCCGCCTCGAGCAGTGGGCGAGCGCGCCGGCGGCACGGGCGGCGCATCCGCGGGAAGAACACCTGCTGCCGCTGATGGTTGCCTCAGGCGCTGCCGGCAACGACAGCGCAGTCGTCGCATTCAACGACACGTTCGCCGGGCTGCGATTGTCGGCTTATCACTTTGGAGCGTAGACCTTCGAGAAGCCATTGCGGGCATTCGTGATCGTGAACGTCCCGTCTTCCTGGGCGGACACTTTGATCCAATAGGCGGGGCCTTCGTGCGCGGGTGGCGGTGGTACGTTGGGGCCAGGGGCGGGCAGCGGCACCGGGTCAATCGGCATCGCCTGGGCCTGGTCGTCGACCCAGTTGGCGATGAATACGCCAGGCATCGTGAACTCCTGCCCGCTCAATACTGAAAAATGAATCTGCCAGAGGTCCTCGAGACCGGGCGAGGTGTAAACGGTCTTCATGACCTCGGGCAGACCACCTTTACGTGTCCCGTTGTTCATGACTGCGACCCTCGGCCGCAAGGCATGGACCAGCACTTCGGAGTTCGACGTGTCCTGGCCATGATGCAAGCCGAGCAGGACATCGACTGTGCCGAGCCGATTGGTTGGGCACATCAACTCGAATTCCTTGTTCTTCGTGAGATCGCCGAGGTGGATCGTCCGGAAGCGGCCAAACGTGATGAGGCTTCCCACTGACTGCGGATCTTCCGCATTGTTGTCGCCGGACTTGAAGCTGGCGCAGTACGGATTCTGCGAACCCGCCCCGCTCAGTGGCGACGACAGGACTTGTCCTGCCGACGTCACGATTCGCACATCAACGGCGCCCAGGCTGATTCTGTCGCCGGGTTTCGCCACTGTGTGTTTGGCATTGCCGAGCAGCTTGGGATACGTGTCCTTCAGGAAATCGTCGACGACGCGATTCGGTTGCGCATTCGCACCGTGATCGATGAAGTGCGCGATCGGAATGCGCGCGGCGACCTCGGCCAATCCGCCGTAATGGTCGCCATGCCAGTGGGTGATGATCAGGTGATCGATCTTCGAGAGACCCGCGTCACGCGCCGCCGCCAGAATGCGCGTGGCATCGCGCACCGCGCCGGCGCCGGTGTTTCCCGTGTCGATGAGCAGCGACTCACCCGTGGGCGCGACGATGAGGGTGGCATTGCCGCCTTCGACGTCGACGACATAGATAGTAAGCGCCTTGGTGGATCGAGTCTGCGCCGACAGCGTCGCCGTCGCCAGCAGTATCGCCGTTGCACAAGCCAATCGTCGCATCGCTACTTTTCCTGCGCGCGTGCGCCCGCGAGGATATTGCGCAACGCGTAGTTACCCTCATGGCAGGCGTATTCGTAGATCGGCGCGTCCACTCTTTTCATCGGAATGGCCGCGGTCCACGGCTTCGTCCACGTCTTCGGATCGTCAACCGTGAATTCGTAGAGAAGGGTGTTCGCGTCGAGGCGCGTCAGGCGCTCGACCAGATGGAGATTGGCGCTCGACCCGCGGAAGCTGGTCTCACGAAGAAAATTCGTCGTCTCGATGATCAGGGTGCGTCCCTCCCATCGTCCACGCGACTCACCTTTGTACTGGCGGATCGCGGACGGTAGACGCGGACGCCCATCGACGGGGACGACACGCACGTCGTGCACCATTTCGACGAGCAGGGTGATGAGGCCTGGGCCTTGGGTGATCTGTACGTAGTTGTTGTACGCGCCAGGCGTCATTGGGGGACCGGCGTTGAAGCCAAGGATGCAGCGGTCGGCAAGCGAGCGGGATTGCGGTGAATCCGCGCGAACCTGGCCAAGCTGCTCCTCGCGCGCGATGGCGGCCTGTGCATCGAGCGTCTTCTGAGCCGCTGGCGTGAGCGCCGGAATGCGGCCATCTGGCGGATCGATGATGAGCGACGTCCGCTTGTCGCCGATGATCTTGTTGCCTCGCTCGTACCAGAACTCGTTGTAGGGGATGACGCTGCCGGGCAGGTATTGACCGCCACCTTTTTTGGAATCGATGAGATCGCGGTTCTGGCGCTGGTTTTCATCGCGCTCGAACGCCACGGCTTCCTCGTCGGTGAACGTCTGCTTGTCGAGGCCATTGGGCCGTTCGAGCGGCGTGATCGTGCTGAAGTCCCACACACCCTCCAGGTCGAACTGGCCGTCCGGCGCACGCGCCGACCAGCCGCTGGCGCTCGTCGCAGACCGCGACGGCGCCGCCGTTTGCGGCGCCTGCGCGATGAGACGTGGTGGGAATCCCGAGACGATCACGAGCAGGACGGCAGGCGCACAAATCGAAACGAGCCATCGGTAACGCATATAACAGCCTCAGAAAGTTGCGAAGTTCCTTTCACTCCGCCGCACGCCCAAGAGCCGTCGACGACTCCGGCAATCTGCGCGATCGCCAGGATCGGATTACTACGCGCGCGCCAGCGCGCCTTCGAGCGCCCGGCGCGTGAACACTTTGATCATCGCGCGGCGGTACTCATCGCTCGCGTGGATGTCCGAGTTCACCTCGTCCACCGTGGCTACGGCCGACGCGCTGGCAATCGTCTCTTTCGTCGCCGGCTTTCCGGCCAGCGCCTGCTCGACTGCCGTGAGACGAACCGCGTGAGTGGTCGCACCGGTCAACCCGATTCGTGCCGACTGAAACAGGCCACCCTTCACGTCCACGGCGGCCGCGACGCCGACAATGGCGAAGTGCGACGCGCGCTGATGAAGCTTGGCGTACGCCGCCGACTTGATCGGGTTGAACTGTACACCCGCGATGATCTCATTGGGCGCCAGATCGACGGTGAACAGTCCTTGAAAGAACTCGTTCGCTTTGACCGTGCGCCAACCCTGAATGCCTTTGATGTGAATCTCGGCGTCGACGGCCAGCATCACGGCAGGATAGTCGGCCGCCGGATCGGCGTGCGCCAGGCTGCCGCCGAGCGTGCCGCGGTTGCGCACCTGCGGATCACCGATCTCGATCGCGGTATCGGCGATGACCGGACACACCTGCTTGAGCAGTGCGGATGCGGCAACCTCACGATGCGTCGTCGCGGCCCCGATCTCGATCTTGCCGTCCTTCTCCTTGATCCCGGACAACCCCGGAATCCTGGCGACGTCGATCAACACCGCCGGCTCGCTGAGCCGGAGCTTCATCAACGGCACCAGGCTGTGGCCGCCGGCAATCAGTTTTCCACCGCTCGCTGCCTGCAGCTTCGTCAGCGCGTCGTCGATGGACGTGGCACGTTGATAATCGAATGCGGTCGGGATCACGCCACGCCTCCCTGGCCCGAGCTCTGTCGAGGGCCGTGAATGATTCGCCACAGCTTCTCGGGCCGCAGCATCATGTCGATGTGCTTCACGCCGAAACCGCTCAACGCGTCAACCGCGGCGGAGACGATGCTGGGCGTCGAGCCCAGCGTGCCCGCCTCACCGACACCTTTGGCACCGAGTGGATTCACGGGAGTTGGCGTGACGGTGCTGTGAAGTTCGAAATGTGGGAAATCGGTTGCACGGGGGAGCGCGTAGTCCATGAACGAGCCGGTCACCAGCTGACCGTCCTCGTTGAAGACGGCTTCCTCGATCATCGCCTGGCCAATACCTTGCGCCAGGCCGCCGTGAATCTGTCCTTCCACGATCAACGGGTTGATCAAATGACCGGCATCGTCGACGGCGACGAGCTTCAGGAGTGTGGGCTCACCAGTCTCGCGATCGATCTCGAGCATGGAGATGTGGCAACCGAACGGGTAGGTGTTGTTCGGCGGCTCGAAATAGGCGTCCGCGCTCAGCCCTGGCTCGTCGAGCCCACGCGGTAGCGGGACGGGAATGTAGGCAAAGGCGGCAACCGCCTGGAACTTCAATGACGCGGCCGGTGATCCCTTTACCCCAATCGTGCCGTTCTCGAACACCAGATCGTCTTCGCTTGCCTCGAGGAGCGAGGCGGCAAACGCCGCCATCTTCTTCTTCACCTTCGTCGACGCCATGTGCAGGGCCGTTCCGCCTACGGCTTGCGATCGGCTCCCGAAGGTTCCGATTCCCTGTTTGACGACGGCGGTGTCCCCGTGCAGCACGGTGACGTCATCGAAGGCGACGCCGAACTGGTCTGCCACCATCTGTGCGAACGTGGTCTCGTTACCCTGCCCGTGCGGCGACGCGCCGGTCGTCGCCGTGATTCGGCCATCGCGCTCAACCGTGATGTTGGCGTGCTCCCATCCGCCCGTCGGAAGCGTGGCGGAGGGACCGATGCCGCAGACTTCCACGTACATCGAGAGGCCAAGACCAACCAGCCGCCCCTGTGCTTTGGCCGCGTCACGCTCCTTTTTGAGCTCGTCCCACTTGGAGTGAAGGAGCGCAGCGTCGAGTGCCTTCGCGTAGTCGCCCGAGTCATACACTGCGCCCATTTGCGTCTGAAACGGGAACTTGTCCGCCTTGATGAAATTTTTCCGACGAACATCGGCGGGATCCATGTTCAGCTCGCGTGCGAGCATGTCCATGGCGCGCTCGACGAAGTAGGTCGCCTCCGGTCGACCCGCACCGCGATACGCATCGGTCGGTGTCTTATTGGTAAAGACCTCGGTCAGCGTTGTGCGGATCGCGGGGATGTCGTACGTGGCGCTGGCCATCAGCATGGTGAGCGTGGGGATGGCGGCAGTGAGCAGCATGTTGTAGGCACCGATATCGGCAATGAGCCGCATCTTGAGGCCGAGCACGGTGCCATCACGCTTGGCAGCGAGCTCTACGTAGCCGATGATGTCGCGGCCGTGGGTCGTCGCGACGAACGCCTCGGCGCGATCCTCGATCCACTTGACCGGCATGCCGAGCCGTTTCGACACCGCGGCAGCGACGTATTCCTCGCCGTAGATGTTGATCTTGGCGCCGAAACCACCGCCGACTTCAGGCGCGACCGCGCGCACCTGGTGTTCACCCATCCCCAGCATGCCGGCGATCATCGACCGCAGGATGTGGGGGTTCTGCGTCGAGGACCAAATAGTGAGATAGTCCTTGCCCTGTTCGTAGTGTGCGACGACACCACGAGGCTCCATTGCGTTCGGCACCAGCCGTTGATTGACCATCCGCTGCGTGATGACCAATTCGGCTTGCGCGAACGCGCGGTCGACCGCCGTATCGTCCCTTACCGAGCCGTCAGGCGTGCAGCCCGTACCGCTCGGCACCAGCGGAACCGCCAGGTTGTTCGCGAATTTCTCATGAATGACGGTGGGTTTACCGGTCATCGCCAGTTCAGGATCGACGACCACCGGCAAAGGATCGTAGGACACGACGATGGCGTCGGCCGCATCGCGAGCAATGTAGCGATCGGAGGCGACCACCAGCGCCACAGGCTCGCCCGCATACCGGACGACGTCGGTGGCGAGCGCACGGTGATCCGGTGAGGGGAACGGAGTCCCGATCGGCATCGGTGCCACGAACTCGGCGATTTGCTTCCCGGTGAAGACAGCTTCGACGCCTTCCATCGCCTGCGCGGCGCTGACGTCGATCGATTGGATGCGGCCATGCGCGATGTCGCTTCGCTTGAAGGCCATATGCTGCATGCCGACAATCTTCAGGTCGTCCACGTAGGTGCCGCGCCCCTGGATGAGGCGCGGGTCTTCGCGGCGCTTCACGCGCTGGCCGACAAGTTTCGGGAGGACAGGAGTGGCAGGCACGGCCTATCTCCTTCCCGCGGCGTTCTGCACCGCGTTCACGATGTGCTGATACCCGGTGCAGCGGCAGAAGTTACCCGACAGACCTTCGCGAATCTCGCGCTCGTTCGGGTTTGGATTCTCGCCAAGAAGGTTGACGCCGGCCATGATCATGCCGGGCGTGCAATAGCCGCATTGCAGACCGTGCTCTTCCCAGAAGCCATTCTGCAGCGGATGCAGCTGACCGTCTTTAGCCAGCCCTTCGATCGTGGTCACGTCGGAACCGTCGACCTGCACGGCGAACATCGTGCAGGACTTGGCACTCCGCCCGTCGACGAGGACAGTGCAGGCACCACACTGGCTCGTATCGCAGCCCACGTGCGTGCCGGTGAGATTCAACTGCTCGCGCAGAAAATGAACGAGAAGCGTGCGCGGCTCGACCTGCGCCTTGCGCAGCCGGCCGTTCACTTTAATCGAAAGCTGGGTCATCATGTCCCGCGCGCGCACGCGCGGCCTCTCCGGCCCCATAGCCTACACGATTCTTCTAACTCCCAACTCCCACCCTGGAGAGTTGGGAGTTGGACGTTGGAAGTTTTTTCGAAGTTATTGTCCTGCCGACCACGTTCGTCCCTGGTCGACGGTTGTCCAGGAACGTCCGTCGGCGCTCGACACGGTGGCTCTCTGCACGTCGGTTGCGGTGACAGACACGAGGTCTGACATCTCAGGGAAGGGAACACGTACGAAACGCATGCCGTCGGCCGTGACATAAACGGCGCCCCGGCGGCCGACGATCCAGCACACTGTGGCCGACGGTGCGGCGCCCCCGGTAAGAGGATCGGGCGCGTCGATTAAGGCCGACGCCCATTCACCGCCGGGGCCGGGCGCCCGCTCGATCCGCCGGCCACCGACGATTCGCCAGCGAGCCGTACCCCCCGGGGCAACGATTTCGGTCAGCGCAATCGCAATCTCTTCGCGCAGCGTGGCAGCTCGCGTCACCGTCGCGACTCGCGGCGCGACAGCGGCTTCCGGTGCAGCGGCACCTTGCGGCCTGGCACTGTTCGCGTCTTCACGTTTGTCCGCCTCAATGCGTGCCGACAGTGCTGCAGCAGCCGCACGCTGATCTTCTGAAGGCTTCGACGCGGACTCCTGCTCGCTGGCAGGTTCGCTCTTCTCGCGTATGGCGAACGCCCGTGCTACCTGGAGTGACTCCGTCTGTGTCAAAGCCGGGGGTGCAGCGGCGGCGGAAGGAGGTGTGGCCGCTGGAGCCGCTGGAGCAACGGCGTCGACCGACACCGTCCGGCTCTCGCCAGACGGTGTTGGTAACGATGTGTTTCGGGGAACGGCGATCCACAGCGCGGCGGCAGTGGCCGCAGTGGCAAGCGGAACCGCCCATCCCAGATGCCATCGCCGCCATATCGACTCGACAACTGGGGTTGCGGGAGTGGTCTGGATGAATGCCGCCATCAATGCGCGGCATCGAGAGCAGTCAGCGACGTGACGTTCCATGGCCGCTGCATCTGCCGTACCCAGTGCCCCCTCCTGCCACGCGGCAATCGTCTCGGCGTCCGGGCAGATACTCTGCTTCTGTGATGACGCGCCATCGGACAGCACGTGCCGCAGGACGTTTTCCACCGATCGGTCGCGGTCGTGGTCAGGCACTGGCTCCCTCAGGTCTTTCCTTTGAACGTTCGTCCCGCGAGTCCTTGCGCTTGCCGAGAAGATCGGTCACGTCCAGCGCACCGACGTCGTCCACCACGGCAGCAAAACACTCCTGGATCTGGCCGGGACTCATGTGTTCCCGGTCGCGCAGCTGACGTTCTACATCGCGCCGGATATGGCGACGCGCCCTCGCGAGGTTCCTCGAGACGGTCGCTTCATGCTCTTTGAGCGCGCGGCCAATCTGAGCGAGCGTCAGGTCATCTGCATAGTAATAGCCGAGCCTGAGCCGGTCCTTTGGCGTCAAACGCGCGACGGCTGCTGATACTGCGCGCCGCATCACCTCGACATACCTCTCCGCGTGCGGCTGACGAACCCCGCCTGCGTGCACGA
>Ga0075423_10000536_pt1 | contig 30804 bp, 21 predicted proteins | sample SoiMethybrSBSTD2_FD_80114 | JGI IMG/M metagenome (GOLD analysis project Ga0075423, IMG submission 80114) | Bulk soil microbial communities from a Populus tree surrounding site in Tennessee, USA - Soil MetaG P. TD hybrid SBSTD2 | ecosystem: Environmental > Terrestrial > Soil > Tree plantation...
AGCCACATGAGCTCCTATCGAGGGGCAATCTCTGGATGGCGGTCGGAGATGTGATCGTCACGTCGTGGATGAACGCGTCGCGAGTGGGTCCGAACGGACGATCGGCCACCGACCGCGATGTCACGCTCGATTACACGGATGCCATTGGTTCGTGGGCGGTATGCGGCGGGCGGGTCAACTAGCGTTCGGCGGCGTGTCGGCGGACCGATATCGAGTGCTGTCGATGAGGGATCGTCTTCGCGTCGCGCCAGCGAGCGACAGCAAAGCCCTTGACAGAACACTGTTCGATGATCACTTGTATTGGGCGGTGACCGTCTCGGTGCACTGATTCGGGCGCTCGGATCTCCGGCGTGTTCGCGCTTCGCGCGCGTTCAGAACTGCCGGATGCTCCGAGCGCTCCGAACTCTCCCCTGGCCAGCCAATCACTCACTGCGAAACGCGACAACGGGATCGACGCGCATCGCGCGAATCGCTGGCACGGCGACAGCAAGCGCCGCAGTGACCACGAGCACGAATGGCACGACACCGAACGTCAGCGGATCGAGCGGCGATACTGGATAGACCAGCGTTGCCAGCCATCGACTGAACAGCGCGGCGATCGTCAAGCCGATCGCGAGTCCTGTCAGCGTCAATCGCGCGGCGCTGCCGAACACCAGACGCAGCACGTCGCGAGCACCAGCACCCATCGCGATCCGCACGCCGAACTCGCGCACGCGCTGCTGCACTGAGTACATCAGCACTCCGAAGACACCCACCATCGCGAGACCGAGCGCCAACGCCGCAAATGTACCGACGAGCACGGCACGGAAGCGCTGCCGCGACATCGCCTCGGATGCAACGACGTCGATCGTCCGCACGCGTGTGAGCGTACGCTCCTTGTCCACACGCGCGACCGCCGCACGCACGGCCGGCACAATCGCATCGGCCGGACCGCTGGTCGGCCTGACGTTGAGCGACGCGAGGTACCACGGGTTCTGCGCGCGCGGCACATAGATCTGTCCGAGTGGCATCGTCTCGGTCGGCCACAGCTTGGTCTGCCGCACGACGCCGATGATCTCGCGCAGCACCGGCTTGGTCGAATTGAACGCCATCGCATTCACCGCAACTCGCATCCCGATCGGATCGCGGCTACCCAGGAAGTGCTGCGCGAAGGCTTCACTGACGATGCACACCTGCGGGGCGTCGCCACGATCGGCAGCCGTGAAGTCACGGCCTCGCACAATTGGAATGTCCAGCGTACGGAAGTACGTCGGACCGACCATGTGATACACCGCGGTGTCGCGCATGGCCTCGGGCTTGGGAGGGTCGCCGTCGATCGCGAACGGTTGAAAGATCCAGGCGCCGTCGAGCGGCACCGCGCCACCCAACGCGACACTCGCGACACCAGGGACCTGACTGACTTCACGCTCGACCGCGTTGTAGAACTGATCGACGAGGTCGGGCGTCCCATAACGACTCGGTGCGTTCGGGCTCGGCATCGGCAGATTGATCGTCGCCGTCAACACGTTTTTCGCCCGGTAGCCAGGATCCATCGACTGCAGCGCCACCCACGTGCGCAGCAAAAGCCCGGCGCCTGCCAACACGATCACCGCCGCCGCTACTTCCGCGACCACGAGGACACCTCGAAACGCGCCGCCGCGGGTCGTCGTCCGGCTGTCGATCGCGATCGCATGCACAACGGACGCTCCCGTCGATTGCCACGCAGGTGCGAGCCCGAATAGCACACCAACCAGGAGCGCCGTGAGCGCGCAGAAACCGAGCACGCGGCCGTCGAACGTCATCATCACCACGCTCGGCAGCAGACCTGGCGGCACCATGGATGGTGCGACTCGCAGAATCGCGTAGCCGACACCCACGCCGACGAACCCGCCCACCGTCGCGAGTACAAGGCTCTCAGTCAGCAGCTGCGCGACGACACGGCGGCGCGTCGCTCCCAGCGCCGAACGGATCGCGATCTCGCGGGCCCTCGCCGACGTGCGCGCGAGCAGCAAGTTCGCAACATTCGCGCAGCACATCAAGAGCACGAAGCCGACCACGCCGAGCAGCAGCATCGACGTGACGCGCATCTCGGATCCGACGAGTGAATCGCGAAGCGACTCGAGGACCACTGTGTGTCCCGTATTGGTCGACGGATAGAGCTCTTCGTTCCGCGCGGCGATCGCCGCCGCATCGCGCTGCGCGGTCTCCATCGAAAGGCCTTCCTTCAATCGGCCGACCACGAACAGATAATGCGCGCCGCGCATCCACGGGCCCTGTGCTCGTGTCGGGTTGAAGAGCGTCCACATCGATGGCAAGGCGACGGCAGAGTTCTGAGTGACGCTTGCGGGGACAACTTGAAACCGGCTGGGCACGACGCCAATCACGGTTGCCGGCCGGCCGCCAAGTGTGATCGACCGGCCGATGACCGTTGGATCGGCACTGAAGCGATCTCTCCAAAACGCCTCGCTCAGCACCAACACGTTCGTGCCGTCATCGGACGACAGGAACGTGCGACCCGCCAGCGGCGTCACGCCCAACACCTCGAAGAATCGCGCTGTCACCGATTGCGCCGACGTCAGTTCCGGCGTTCCGCCGGCGCTGGTCATCGGGATCGGACCGGGGTATGAGAACGCAGCCATCGCGTCGAACGTGTGATTCTGCTCGGCCCAATCCTTGTAATCGAGCGGGGTGGTCTGGATGTGAATGCCCTTGCTTGGCTCCCAGAGCATCACCAGCCGATCGGCCGGCGCACCAAACGGCAGCGGACGCAGGAGTGTCGCATCCGCGAGCGCGAAGATCGCACTGTTGGCGCCGATGCCGAGTGCGAGCGTGAGCACCGCCACGATCGCGAATCCAGGCGACGCTCGCATCTGGCGACACGCGCCGACCACATCGTCTCTGAGCTCCTCGAACCACTGAGTGATACGCATCTCACGATCTCGCTTTCTGCCGAGGTCGATGCAGGTTCGCTTCAAGCGGGTCATGTCGCCGACGCGCGCGAGAACAATCTCGCGCGCCGTCTTCGGCTCGACGCCGCGTTCGATCAACTCGCGAGTGCGCATCTCGACATGGAAGGCGATCTCTTCGTCCACCTCTTGATCGAGAGGCACTCGCCAGAGCCACGAACGAAGCGACCTCTTCATTCCGCTCGAAATGCTTCGACTGGATCGACGCGCGCGGCCCGCATGGCGGGCGCCGCCATCGCGACGAGCGCCGTCACGATCAGAACGAGGGCCACGGCTCCGAACGTCAACGGATCGAGAGGGCGAACGCCGAACAGAAACGCGCTGACGGTCTGACCGAGCGCGGCTGCGGACACCAGACCAATGACGACGCCGGCGGCGATCACGCGCGTGGCACCGTTCAAGACCAGCCTCAATACATCGACGGGACGAGCACCAAGCGCGATGCGCACGCCAAACTCGCGGCTCCGTTGTTCGACCGTGTACGCCAGCACGCCAAACACACCCACCATCGCCAACACCAGCGCGAGCACCGCAAACGTCACCACCATCACGGCACGGAATCGGGGACGCGTCGTCGCCTCTCGCGCGACGTCATCGAGCGTCCTGACGAGCGTCGTGGGAACACCTCGATTCACACGCGCCACCGCGGCCCTGATCGCCGGCACGAGGGCGTCGGCGCGCCCGGCGACCGGGCGCACCGCCAACGCCACGAAGCTCCACGGGTTCTGCGCCATCGGGGCGTACACCTGCGCTGTCTCTTCGACTTCAGTGGGTGCACTCTTCACTTGACGCACGACGCCGACGATCTCGCGCACGATCGGCGCCGAAGGCCCGAGTTGCATCGGCCTGATCGCGATGCGCATGCCCAGAGGGTTTCTGCCGTGCAGGTACCGGCGGACCAAGCCCTCACTCACGAGACACACAGGAACACTCGTCGCGCTGTCCGCGGCCGTGAACCCGCGTCCGGCGATCACGGGTACGTCGATCGTCTGGAGATATGTGGGCGTCACGAGCTGGTAATCGGCGAGCGGACGATCCGAGGATTTGGCCGCCTCCTGACCGACGACGTCAAAGCCGAACCCACCGAGCGCAGGGCCCTCGAGCGGCAGCCCGCTCGACCACCCGACACTTCTCACGCCCGGCACCGCGGCCACTTCACGCTCGACGGCGTCGAAGAATCGCCGCAGCGCGTCGGCGTCGGGAAACTGGGATGTCGGCAGGCCATATCCCAGGTTGACGCGTATCGTGACTACGCTTTCGGCGCGGTATCCGGCATCGACGCTGTCGAGTGTGATGAGCGTGCGCAGGAGCAAGCCGGCGCCGCACAGCAGCAGCACGGCTGCCGCGATTTCGCCGATCACCAGGAGACTGCGGAGTCGTCCTCCGCCTTTGGTCGTCGTACGACTCTCGGCCGATGCCACTTGGACGAGCGACGTCCCGCTCGCCTGCCATGCTGGCGCGAGGCCGAACAGCAGGCCGACGAGACACGCTGTTGCTCCGCAGAACAGCACGACGCGGGCGTCGAACGCCAGCGTCACCGCGAATGGGAGCACGCCAGCGGGAATGACGCTGGGTGCGGCCTTCAGGATCACCGCACCGACTGCCAACCCGAGGACGCCCCCGATCGCGGCGAGGACGAGGCTCTCGGTGAGGATCTGCGCGACGATGCGGCGACGTCCGGCACCGAGTGCGGCACGCACCGCGATCTCACGCGCCCGACCGCTGGCCCGGGTGAGCAGCAGATTGGCGACGTTCGCGCAGCACATCAGCAGCACAAATCCGACTACCGCGAGGAACAGCAGCGACGTGAGCCGCAGTTCCTGTCCGACGACGCTGTTCCGCATCGGCTCGACGGTGACACCGCGGTCCTTGTTGGTCGCCGGGTACTCGCGGGCGAGCGACGCCGCGATCGTCGTCATGTCGCTCTGCGCCGCGTCGAGCGTGACTCCGGGTTTGAGCCGTCCGATGCCGCGAAAGAAGTGGAGGCCTCTGGTGTCCATCCCAGGCAGATCCGCAAACAGCGTCCAAAGGCTTGCAGGGCCGCCGGCACTCTGCGCGTCCGCGGGAACGACGCCGAGGATGGTGAAGGGGAACTCGTCGAGTTGAACCGTTCGTCCGACGACGCCTGGATCGGCGCCGAACCGCGTGCGCCACAGTCCCTCGCTCATCACCGCTGCGTTGGGCGGCATCGCGACATCGCTCGGCAGAAACGTCCGTCCGAGGATCGGCTTCATACCCAGCACGTCGAAGTACTGCGTCGTGACTTGCATGGCGGGAATCATTTCGACGGTGCCGTCGGCGGCAGCCATGCGCCGTGGAAAGCCAAGACCTCCCGCGATCGATTGAAACGTGCGATTGCGCTCGAGCCAGTCGCGAAGGTTCGCCGATGAGACGCCAGTTCGAGGGAACGCTTTGAATCGTTCCCACACCACCGTCAGCCGATCGGGCTCGGGAAACGGCAGCGGCCGCAGCAGCGCCGCGTCGACGAGCGCGAACATCGCGCTGTTGGCGCCGATGCCGAGCGCCAGCGTGATGGCGGCGACAAGCGTGAACGCCGGCGCCTTCTTCAACTGTCGCAGCGCGAACTTCACATCGTCGCGAAGCTCGCCGAACCATTGCGTGATACGCATTTCACGATCTCGCTTTCTGCCAAGGTCGACGCACGTGCGCTTCAGGCGCGTCACATCGCCGACTCGCGCCAGCACGATCTGGCGCGCGGCTTTCGGATCCATTCCCCGCTCAATCAGCTCGCGCGTGCGCATCTCGATGTGGAAGGCGATCTCTTCGTCGACTTCTCGATCGATCGGCACCCGCCAGAGCCACGAGCGCAAGGAACGTCTCATGCTCATTCCGCTCTGAATGCTTCCATGGGATCGACGCGCGATGCGCGTAGTGCCGGTGACGCCATCGCAACTGCTGCGGTGATCGCCAACACCACCGGCACCGCGGCGAACGTCAGCGGATCGAGTGGTCGAACACCGAACAGGAACGAGGTGATGGTCCTGGCGAGCACCGCAGCCGCGACGAGACCGATGACGGTGCCGATCGTAATTACCGGCGTCGCGCTGCTGACCACGAGCGCGAGCACGCTGCGCGTCGTCGCGCCGAGCGCGATGCGGACACCGAACTCACGCGTGCGCTGCTGCACCGAATACGCGAGCACGCCAAACACGCCCACCATGGCGAGCACCAGCGACAGCAGCGCAAACGTGCTGATCAGGACCATGCGAAACCGCGGTCTCGCCGTCGCTTCGTCGCCGATCGTCGTCAGAGTTCGAATGCGTGTCGCCGGGCGATCGCGATCGACACGCGCCAACGCCGAGCGCACCGACGGCGTGAGCGCGTCGGCTGGTCCGCTCGCCGGCGCGACGACCAACGTCTCCACCCACCACGGGTTCTGCGCGAGCGGCACGTAGACGTGCGGCTCCAGCTCCGGCTCGTCGGGCTCCTCCTTGACGTCTCCCACAACGCCGACGATTTCCCTCGTGACGGCCCGAGGCGGCAGCACCATCGCATTGATCGAGATGCGCGTCCCGATCGGATCGCGGCCGCGCAGATAGCGGCGCACGAACGCCTGATCGACAACGCACACCTGCGGACTTTCTGCTGCATCTCCCTCGGAGAGGCCCCGGCCCGCACGCAACGGGATACCCAGCAGTCGAAAGTACGAGGGGCTGACGATCTGATAGCCGGTGAGTTCGCGATCGGTGGGCGCGCGCGGCGGGTCGCCCTCGATCTCAAAGTTCTGTCCGTACACGCGCCCGTCGAGCGGCGGTGCACTCCCCCATGCGATCGCGCGAACGCCTGGAAGCTGCGCCACCTCGCGCTCGTAGGCCTCGTACTTTCGTCGCATGCTGTCAGGAGTCGCGTCTGTTCCAGGGCCTCCGGCGCTCACGACGAGCGTGAGCAGCTCTCCGGCGCGCGCACCGGAATCGACATGGGTCAGCACCAGTAAGGTGCGAAGCAGGAGACCTGCGCCACAAAGAAGAAGCACGGCGACCGCGATCTGCGCGGTGGCGAGCACCCGCCGAAATCTCGAATGCGAGCCGACACTGGTGCGACTGTCGACCGTCATCGCCTGCGCGGGCGATGCCGCTCTCGCCTGCCATGCGGGTGCGAGCCCGTAGAGGATCGCGACGACGACCACTGCGAGGATACAGAAGGCGAGCACGCGACCGTCGAAGCCTAGCTTCACCGCTGTCGGTAGCAGTCCCGGTGGAATCAGCGACGGTGCGACTCGCAGGATGGCCGTGCCGACAGCGACTCCCGCCACGCCCCCCACGATCGCGAGCACGAGGCTTTCGCTCAGAAGCTGTCGAACGAGTCGTTGACGCCCTGCGCCCAATGCTGCGCGAACGGCAAATTCACGCGACCGCGCCGACGCCCGTGCAAGTAACAGGTTGGCGACGTTGGCGCAGCACATCAGCAGCACCAGACCGACGACGCCAACGAGCAACATCGCGGTGAGCCGCAGCTCTCCGCCGATCAGCCGGTCGCGCAGCGGATCGGCGGTCGCGACGTGACCTTTGTTCGTTGCCGGAAACTCGCGGGCGAGGCCGTCGGCCACCGCCGCGATGTCGGCACGCGCGGCCTCGATCGAAACGCCTGGTTTGAGTCGTGCGATCACCTGCAGATAGTGCGGATATCGTTCGGCGGGTGTGCGCGCGCCGCTCGTGCTCAACAACGTCCACAGACTGGCAGCCCCGGTGCTCGTCGTCCCGGGAATGTCGAACTGGAAGTCTGCCGGCACGATGCCGATGATCGTCACCGGTCTGCCGCCGAGCCGCGCCGGTTTGCCGACGATCGACAGGTCCGCGCCAAAGCGACTGCGCCACAACGCCTCACCCAACACGACGACGTTCGGCGAAGCCTCGTCGGCGGCGACGAACGTCCGGCCTGCGATCGCCCGCACACCGAGCACGTCGAAGAAGTGCGCCGACACCGCCTGCCCGGGAATCTCCTCAGCCACTCCGTCGGCGCCGACGATGGAGCTCGCACTCCCTGTCACGACAGACATCGCCGTGAAGGCGCGAGCGCGCTCGCGCCAGTCGAGGAAGTCGACGGGATTGACGGCACCACGTCGGACGCCCCGCACCTCGGACAACGTCACCAAGCGATTCGGTTCCGTAAATGGCAGCGGCCGCAACAGTGTTGCATCGGCGAGCGCGAACATCGCGCTGTTGGCGCCGATGCCGAGCGCGAGCGTGATGGCAGCAACCAGCGTGAACGCGGGTGCCTTCTTCAATTGTCGCAGCGTGAACTTCACATCGTCACGAAGCTCGCCAAGGAATTGCGTCATGCGCATTTCACGATCTCGCTTTCTGCCAAGGTCCACGCACGTGCGCTTCAGACGACTGACATCGCCCACTCGTGCTAGTACGATCTCGCGCGCTGTCTGCCGATCCACGCCGCGCTCGACGAGCTCGCGCGTGCGCATCTCGATGTGGAAGGCGATCTCTTCGTCCACCTCTCGATCGATCGGCACGCGCCATAACCACGAACGCAACGATCGCTTCATCTCGACACGCCTTCCGCGCCGGGTCTGAAGACCCGGCCTACACCGCCACTCACTCCGATCGAAAAGCCTGGACCGGATCGGCGCGCATCGCGCGAATGGCGGGCGCGGCCACCGCGATCGCGGCAGTGACGACCAGCACGAGCGGGACCGCCGCAAACGTCACCGGATCGAGCGGGGCAAGCGGATAAACCAACGTGGTCATCCACCGACCGATGAGCGCGGCCGCGATCAGTCCGATCGCGAGACCGATCGCCGTCAGCCGGGCGGCGCTGCCGAACACGAGACGCGCGACATCGCGCGCGCCGGCGCCGAGCGCGATGCGAACGCCGAACTCGCGCATGCGCGCCTGCACCGAATACGCGAGTACACCGAACACACTGACCATCGCGAGGATCAGAGCGAGCGCGGCAAACGTGCCGACCAGCACCGCCCGGAACCGCGGTCGTGCGGTCGCCTCAGAGGCGACGACGTCGATTGTCCTCACTCGCGCGACGGCCTGCTCGTTGTCCACGCGGGCGATCGCCGCGCGCACCGTCGGCAGCAGTGCGGCTGCCTGTCCGCTCGCGGGCCGGACGATGATCGTTGCCGTGTAAAAGGAGTTCTGTGCGATCGGGACGTAGAGCTGCGGCACCGGTGCGGGCTCGTTCGGAACCACCTTCACCTGCCGCGCGATGCCGACGATCTCCCGCACCGGCGGTGCGTTCACACGCGACGGATCGCCGGCGAACTGAATGCGCGGAACCACCAGCCGCATGCCGATCGGATCGCGGCCTCCGAGATAGCGCCGCACGAACTCTTCGCTGACGATGCACACCTGGACGCCGTCGCTGGTATCGGTGTCGGCAAATGCGCGGCCTTTGACGATGGGGATGTCCAGCGTCGCGAAGTACGACGGGCTCACCATCTGATAGACGGCACCGTCACGCGTCGACGGCGGCTTCGGGGGATCGCCGACGATGTCGAATGCCTGACCAAACCAGGCACCGTCAAGCGGCAGCGAGCCGCCGATCGCGACGCGGCGCACACCCGGCTCGCGACTTACTTCTTCCTGGACCGCGTCGTAGAAGCGCTGCAGCGACTCTGGTGTGGCGTAACGACTCTGGCCGTTCGGGCCCGGCATCGGCAGATTGACCAGCATCGTCAGGGCGTCCTGGGCGCGATAACCGGCATCCATGTGCTGCAAGGCGACCAGCGTTCGCAGCAGCAGCACCGCTCCGCTCAAGACCAGCACCGCCGCAGCCACTTCGGCAACGACGAGCACATGCCTGAATCGTCCGCCGCGTGTCGTCGTCCGGCTGTCCGTAGCGATGGCCTGCGTCATCGACGAACCCGTCGACTGCCACGCCGGTGCGAGACCGAACACCAGTCCAATCGCCAACGCCGTGCCGGCGCAGAACGCCATCACGCGCCCGTCGAATGACAGCACGACTGAGCCAGGCAGGACGCCGGGTGGGACAACAGCGGGTGCAGCCTGAAGAATGGCCCAGCCAACCGCCAGCGACAGGACGCCCCCGAGCATCGAGAGCACCAGGCTCTCCGTCAGCAGCTGCGCGAGGATTCGACGGCGCGTGGCCCCCAGCGCCGCACGCACTGCCATCTCGCGAGCGCGCGCCGCCGTACGCGCCAGCAGCAGGTTCGCGACGTTGGCGCAGCACATCAGCAGCACGAAGCCGACGACGCCGAGGAGCAGGATCGAGGTGAGCCGCATTTCAGAGCCGATGAGCGCCTCGCGCATCGGCTGAATCGTCGGGTCGTGACCTTTGTTGGTATCGGGGAACAGCTGCGCGTTTCTGTTGCCGATCGCGGTCATGTCCCGCTGCGCGGCCGCCAGCGAGATCCCAGGCTTGATGCGACCGATCACGCGCAGGATGTGTGAGCGCCGCATCCCCGCTCCCGCCTGCGGGTTTTCGTAGAACATCCAGAGGCTGGATGGTGTGGTTGACGAGTTGAGCGCCGGAAGAACCTGAAACTCGCTCGGAACGATGCCGATCACCGTGTGCGGCTGTCCGCCGATGACGATCGATCGTCCGACGATCGTCCGATCGGCGCCAAATCGTCGTCGCCACAACCCTTCGCTCAGGACGAGCACGTTTGGCGTGGCGGCATCGGATGGCAGAAACGTACGACCCGCGATCGGCGTCACGCCGAGCACGTCGAAGAACCGTACGGTGACCGCCTGCGCCGTGATCTGCTCGGGCGCGCTGTCGGGATCGTTCAGCGTCACCAGCGCGCCGCTGAAGGCGGCCATGGCATCGAACGTCTGGTTCTGATCCGCCCAGTCGTTGTAGTCGAGCGGGGTGACTGGGGAGAGATATCCGTTCGGATATCGCTCCCAGATCATCGCGAGCCGATCCTGCGGCTGCGCAAATGGCAGCGGCCGAAGAAACGTCGCATCGGCGAGCGCGAAGATCGCACTGTTGGCACCGATGCCGAGTGCGAGCGTCAGCGCGGCCACGAACGTGAATCCTGGTGACGCGCGCATCTGACGCAACGCACCGGCCGCATCGTCTCGGATCTCTTCGAGCCACCGTGTCATGCCCATCTCGCGTTCTCGCTTTCTACCAAGGTCGATGCACGTACGCTTCAGCCGAGTGACGTCGCCCACGCGCGCGAGCACGATCTCGCGAGCGTGCTTCGGATCGACGCCGCGCTCGACGAGCTCGCGGATCCGCATGTCGATGTGCAGGGCGATCTCTTCGTCGACTTCCTGCTCGATCGGCACGCGCCACAACCAGGATCGGAGCGAGCGTTTCATTGCGCGAGCAGAATCTTGGAGACGCCGGCGACGAATTGCAGCCACGCCGTGGTTTCGGCGGTGAGTTGCTTGCGTCCTTGCGGCGTGAGGCGATACAGCTTGGCGCGGCGTCCCAACTCCGACTCACCCCACTCCGCCTCGAGCCAGCCGCGCCGTTCCATGCGGTAGAGCGCCGGGTAGAGCGAGCCTTCTTCGACGATGACCGTCTCGCCCGATGCGTCTTCGATGAACTTGGCAATGGCGTAGCCGTGCCGGGGTCCGGAAGCGAGCGTTTTGAGAATCAATGCGTCGAGCGTGCCGTGCAGCAGAGCATTTGGCGTCTTTGAAGCCATGTGTCCTCTGGCAACAACGTCGCGTCCGGCTCGGGCCGGACCGATTACCAAGAGAGTCTTGGTAACGATGCCTTAGACGACACAACTAGCGTCCGGGTTGGGCGCCCTGTTTGTCTGGGTATTTCGTGGAAGGAAATGGCGCGTCGGAAGACGCGCCTCTCTGAGCGTGCTTGACTAGCCTGGTGTGCCGTCGTCGTCGGCGCCGAGAATGTACTCGGTCTTTACGACCTCGTCCGCCGGCGCATGCACAACATCTTCTGTAATCGCGACGGCCTCGATCACCTGACCGTCGTCGGTGAGGCCGCGACTGCCCCAGGTATCGAACTCGGCTTCGACTGCGCCCTTCCTGAAGTCCTCATCAAAGGAGCGATTCGTCCGCCACGGCATCGGGTGCCTTCCTTTCTACAACTCCCACGAAAGCGACGAGCGGCGTGAGCCGAAGGGCGTGCCCGAGCGAGCAACGTGGTCGAACGACTCGCGCTGATCGAGCAACGCGAGCCGAGGGGCCGCCACGCAGATGACGCGAGGATACACCTCGCGATTGAGAAGTCAATCCGGTGTTTGATTCCTGACTGAGCCGGCGGTCGCGATCAAATCACGAAAACGCACGGCAGGATCCTCGACCTCGGGTCGTGGTATTGTCCGCGCGACTCATTCGCCTTAATCCGCGTTTCGCAGAGGGGGAGCACAGATGGAGACCACTCGAGAGCCGATGCCCGCCGAGGCCATCGAGGCTTACAACCTGTACATTCACGGCGAAATCGACCGTCGATCCTTCATGGATCGCATCAACAAGATCGCGGCGTCGACTGTGGCCGCCGCGGCAATGGTCGATGCGCTGATGCCGAACTACGCCGCGGCGCAGCAGGTGTCACCCACCGATGCGCGGCTGAAGACCGAATACGCGACCGTGCAATCGCCGCAAGGCAACGGCAGCATCAAAGGCTATCTGGCCCGACCGGCCAAAGCCGGCAACACGAAGCTGCCCAGCATTCTCGTCGTGCACGAGAACCGCGGGCTCAACCCACACATCGAGGACATCGCTCGCCGCCTCGCGGTCGAGAACTTCATGGCGTTCGCGCCCGATGGTCTCACTTCGGTCGGCGGCTATCCCGGTGACGATGACAAGGGCGGACAACTGTTTGGCAAAGTCGATCGCATGAAGATGGCCGAGGATCTCTATGCGGCGACCGTGTGGTTGAAATCGCGTCCCGATAGCACGGGCAAACTGGGGGTGACCGGCTTCTGCTTCGGCGGCGGGATCGCCAATCAGCTTGCTGTGCGCATGGGCGCGGATCTCGCGGCAGCCGTTCCGTTCTACGGCGGCGCGCCACCCGCCGCTGATGTGCCGAAGATCAAGGCCGCGGTGCTCGTCCATCACGGCGCCGAAGACACGCGATTGGTGATGGCGTGGCCCGAGTACGAAGCCGCTCTGAAGGCGGCCGGGGTGAAGTACGAAGGGCACATCTATCCGGGCGCGGTGCACGGTTTCAACAACGACGCGACGCCGCAGCGCTATAACAAGGCTGCGGCCGACGCTGCGTGGAAGCGAACCATCGAGTGGTTCAACCAGTACGTGCGCGGTAGTAACACGTAGAATCGACGCGCGACCACATCCGTAGGGGCGGGTCTTCATACCCGCCTCTACGATCGCCAATCGTCTTCTGGAGTAGGAGCATGTTGCGCGTACATCGATACCTGCTCGCTCTCGCGTCGTTCACGTTCATCACGTCGATGAGCATCGCGCTTGTCGATGCCCAAGCCCCGACGGGGCCGACGGTTTGGGACGGCGCTTACACCGATGCTCAAGCCGAACGCGCGACCGCAGCGTTCAGCGCGAACTGCTCGCGGTGCCACACGCTCACCGCGGATGGGAGCGGCAATCGACCACTGACGGGCGAGAAGTTCTGGGAGGGCTACACGCAGAAGACCGTCGGCGATCTGCTCAAATTCGTCAGCACCAACATGCCGAACGGCGCGGCTGCGGGTTCGCTCTCGGCATCGACCTACAACGATCTCGTGGCGCTCATCCTCAAGTCCAACGGATTCCCGGCTGGGAAAACCGAGGTCGCGCCCGACACGGTCGCCAACATCCAGATCATCCCGAAGGGCGGTGCCGGTGAGCTGCCGTCGAACACGCTGGTGCGGATGGTGGGGTGCCTTGGTCCCAAGTCAGGAACCGACTGGACGCTCGTGAACGCCACCGATCCAGTACGGATCGATAAGACCGGCGCCACCGCCGAGGATGCGACGCGTCCGCTCGGCACCCGCACAATCACCCTGAAATTCGTGCTCACCAAGCTCGACGCCTACGCCGGTCAGCGGATGTCAGTGAGCGGGATTCTCATCGGCGCGGGAGGGGCAAACGGCCTCAACGTCTCGACTGTGAACCGCGTCGCCGAGGCCTGCCCGTAGACCTGGTCGAGGCCTGCCCCCGGCCTGCCCCCGGCCTGCCCCGGGCCTGCCCCCGCACAGGGCCGTCCCCGGGCGCCAAAAATTCCGGCAAATTGACGAAGCGGGTGGTGAGCGCGCCCGTTTTTCGTGCGTTCTGGTTATAGGCTTACCGCATAGGTACACCGGCCGCGATGAGGCGTCCCGGGTGTAAAATTGACAACAACTTAACGTCGGTTTCTCTGTCGCCGTTCGTGTGACTTGATGCGAAAGGGCGGGGCCAAGATGCACACCGCACGGAATCTCGCGCTCTTCCTCTCCTTGCTGGCGCTCGTTGCCTTCTTCCCGGGTAGTGTCGGACGCGCCGCAGGCGATAACGCCATTGTCGAAGCCGCCAGGCACGACGACGTTGCCGCTGTTCGTGCGCTGATCGCCAAACGCGAGAACGTGAACGACGTCTCGCGCGACGGATCGACGGCGCTGCTATGGGCCGCGTACCACTCCGACGTCGCGATGACGCGCGCACTCATCGCCGCGGGAGCGAAGGTGAACACGCCGAACAAGTACGGCGTGACGCCATTGCTGCAGGCGAGCCGGGTCGGCGCCGATCAGGTCGTGCAGGCGCTGTTACGCGCCGGCGCGGATCCCTCGCTCGCGCATCCCGATGGTGAAACGCCGCTGATGGGGGCGTCGCACGCCGGCAGCGTGGCGACGGTCAAGCTGCTGATCGAAGCCGGCGCCAACGTGAACGCCGCCGACACCTATCAGCAGCAGACCGCGTTGATGTGGGCCGCCGACGAGGGTCACACCGCAGTCGTGCAGGCGCTGCTCGACGCCAAAGCCGATCCGAACAAGAAAGCGCATGTCACCGGACTCGAAGAGCGCAAGCACGCCGATCACGCCAGTGGCGGCTTCACCGCGTTGATGTTTGCCGCACGCAACGGACACGAGGATGCCGTCAAGGCGCTCGTCAAGGGCGGCGCCGATCCGAAGATCACCAACGGCGATGGCGTCACGGCGACGATGATCGCGATCGTCAACGATCGGTTCGATCTCGCGAAGACACTGATCGATCTCGGCGCCGATCCGAACGACGGCTCGCTCTACTTTGCCGTCGACATGCACGACGCCACTACCGACATGCGCGCCAAGGACGGCTCGCGGCTGCGCGCCGATCATGCGAACACGATGACGGCGATCGATCTCGTGAAGCTGCTGCTCGATCGCGGCGCCGATCCGAACAAGTCGTTCATCGGCACGCTGCACAGCACGACGCTGTGCTGCCCCGACGACATCAACTCATCGCCGTTCTATCGCGCCGCGACAGCGGCCGACGTCGAAGCGATCAAGCTGATGCTCGCCCACGGCGCGCAGGTCGAGTGGAGCCCGACCGAGGTCAAGAAAGAGGGCAAGGGCGCGCGCGCCGGCGGTGGTGGTGGTCGCGGCAACGGCAACGTCGGCAAGACGCCGATGATGGCGGCGATGAACGGTGGGCGCGGTGCGGCATTCAACGCCGGACCGGGATTCGATCGCCTCGGTCCGCCGCCGTTCCGTGAATCGTCGGATCGCGAGCCGATCAGCGCCATCAAGGCACTGCTCGCCGCGGGCGCAAATCCGAACGCGAAGGCGCCCGATGGATCGTACCTGCTTCATCAGGCGGTGCAGGCACGGCAGATCCCGATCATCAAAGCGCTCGTCGACGCCGGCGCGAAGCTCGACGTCGTCAACAAGGACAACCTCACGCCGCTGCTGCTCGCTGAAAAGCCCGAGCCGCCGCCACCGCCCGGCAACAACACCGATTCGCGCACCTACCGTCCGCGCCGAGATTCGCGCGAAGAGGTGATCGCGGCGCTGCGCACGATGATGGGACTCGGCCCGAACGATCCGGCTCCGCAGCCTCCGCCGCTTCCCGCGTCCGCGAAGGGCGATGACAAGAAGGGCGACGGCGACGAAGCCGAGACGCCGAAGACGGACGACAAGAAGGACGAGAAGAAGACCGACGAGAAGAAGGTCGTGGAAGGCACGGCGGGGAATACGAAATGAAGAAGTTGCTGGTTGTGAGCGCAGGTCTCGTGTGGGTCTGTGCGACGGTTCTTGTAGCGCAGTCCGGCACGGGTACGACCTCGCGCGCGCAATCAGCGCCGGCGCCCTCGAAAGCGGCGGCGCCGGCGGCGCCCGTCCGGCTAAAGCCGGACACTACGGGTGCAACGACAGCTCCGTCGCCCGATGACGCACCGAAGTATCAAGCGTGGGTGAAGGAGTACTGTGTCGGCTGTCACAACAGCCGGTCAGCATCACCCGCCAACAATCCGGTCAATCTGGAGACCGCAAGCCTCACCGATCCACTGCCAAGCGCCGCCACCTGGGAGCGTGTGCTTCGCAAGCTCGCCGTGCGTGCGATGCCACCGCAGGGGGCCAAGCATCCGGCTGAACCCGAGTACGCCGCGTTCACCACCTGGCTTGCCGGCACGCTCGATCACGCGTGGCAGGGCAAGGCCACACCGGGTCGCTACGTCGTGCATCGGCTCAATCGCGCCGAATACCGCAACGCGATCCGCGATCTGTTTGCGCTCGACGTCGACGTCTCGTCGTTGCTGCCCAACGACGGCGGCGATTTCGGATTCGACAACATCGCGACGGCGCTCACCACCTCACCGCTGCTGCTCGACGGCTACGTCACCGCTGCGCAGCGCATCAGCACGCTGACTGTGGGCGATGCGAAAGCCAGCGCAACGACGACCGAGTACTCGATCAATCGCGACTTCAGTCAGAACGGCTACATCGAGGGACTGCCGCTGGGTACTCGCGGCGGCAAAATCGTTCGCCACGTCTTCCCCGCCGATGGCGAGTACAAACTCTTCGGCCGGCTCGTGCGCGGCATCGAGGAAGGCTACGCCGGCGTCGAGGGGAACGAGTTCCCGTACACGTTCGTGATCACGCTCGATGGCGATGAGGTGTATTCAGCCGAGATCGGCGGCCTCAAGGATCACGCGGTACAGGTCAAGGACATGAACGAGGCGCGCGCCATCGTCGACGCGCGCATGACCGCGAAGATAAAAGTGACCGCGGGCCCGCACGAGATCGGCTACACCTTCCGCGATCGGCCGTCGCGGCTGCAGGACGTGTGGCAGCCCTCGCAGCGCGACAGCCAGGAGATCCACTTCATCGGTGGTCTGCCGAAGCTGAAGACCGTCGGCGTCGAGGGTCCGTACAACGCATCAGGTGTCGGCGCGACACCGAGCCGCGAACGACTGTTCGTGTGCAAGCCGAAGACGGCGAGCGACGAGCCGACCTGCGCGACGCGGATTCTCACGGGGCTCGCGCAGCGCGCGTTCCGCCGCCCCGTATCCGCGCCGGACGTCGAGCCCGCGCTCGCGTTCTATAGCCGCACTCGCACCGAAGGCGGCTCGTTCGACGAAGGCATCCGCGCCGGCATCGCACGCATCCTCGTGAGCCCGGCGTTCCTCTATCGCATGGAGCGCGATCCCGCCGGTCTGAGCCCGGGCGCTGCGCATCCGGTGAGCGACATCGAGCTTGCATCGCGGTTGTCGTTCTTCCTATGGAGCAGCATTCCCGACGAGCAGCTGCTCACCGCCGCAAAGACGGGACGACTGCGCGAGCCGGCGGTGTTGACCGCGCAGGTGAAGCGCATGCTGAGCGATAGCCGCTCCGATGCGCTCGTCAGCAATTTCGTCGGCCAGTGGCTGCAGCTGCGCAACCTCGAGTCGAAGGTGCGGCCCGATATCCTGCAGTTCCCCGACTTCGATGACAACATCCGCGAGTCGTTCCGCCGCGAAACCGAAATGCTCTTCGCGTACATCCTGCGCGAGAACCGCGGCGTCCTCGAGCTGATGAACGCCGACTATACGTTCGTCAACGAAAAGCTCGCCAGGCACTACGGCATCCCGGGTGTCTACGGCACGCGGTTCCGCCAGGTGAAGGTTACCGATCCGAATCGACGCGGTCTGCTCGGGCACGGCAGCATCCTCGCCCTCACATCGGTCGCGACGCGCACATCGCCGGTGTTCCGCGGCAAGTACGTGCTCACCACGTTCCTCAACACGCCGCCGCCGCCGCCGCTTCCGAACGTGCCTGCACTCGAAGACGCCGGCAAGGGAACGGCCAACGCGCCGAAGACCGTGCGCGAGCAGCTCGACCTCCATCGCGCCAACGCGGTGTGCGCGTCGTGCCATCGCGTGATCGATCCGGTCGGGTTCGCACTCGAGAATTTCAATCCGGTTGGACAGTGGCGCGAAAGCGATGTCGACGGCAAGCCGCTCGATACGGCGGGTGTGCTCGCGGACGGCTCGAAGGTGAACGGCCCGGTCGCGCTGCGCAACGTCATCCTGAGCCGGCCGGACGCGTTCGCGACCACGCTGACCGAACGAGTGATGACCTACGCCCTCGGACGCGGCACGGAGCCCTCCGACATGCCGGTCATCCGCGCCATCGTCAAGAAGGCGGCGCAAAACAATTACGCCTTCCAGGCGATTATTATGGGTATCGTCGAGAGCGCGCCGTTTCAGATGCGGACCAGACTGGAAACAGCCGAAAAGCCGACTAGAGTTGCAGACGCGAGGTAGATGAATGTAGTGTCCGTCTCGCCGTAGCGCGTGTCGCGCGAAGGCGGACCGGACCTTGGAGCGACCATGATCATCACGAAGAAGCACCTGTCACGTCGGACATTCCTGCGCGGGACCTTTGGCGCGACGATGGCCCTGCCCTTCCTCGACGCGATGGTGCCGGCGCTCACGGCTCAAGGCCGTACTGCCGCCGCCGCGCCGTTCCGGTTTGGTGTGGTCTATATGCCGTGTGGCGTGTATCCCGACACCTGGCACCCGGCGCAGATCGGCAGCGACTTCGAATTCAAGCCGGTGATGCAGCCGCTGGAGCCGTTCCGCAATCAGCTGGTCACGATCAGCAAGATGAAAGCGCCGTGGGGCGAGTCGGTGCACGTGGGCGCCAGCTCGGCGTTCCTCAACGGCACCGGACCCGTGGTAGCACGCGGCGGCACCGGTGATGCCTTCGGCCAGATCGCGTCGAAGAAGACGGTCGATCAGTACATCGCCGACAAGAATGCCGGCGACACACCGCTCCACTCGATCGAAGTCGGGACCGAAGACATGGGCACCGCCGCCGGCGCCTGCGACGGCTTCCCATGCACGATCTTCGACACGCTGGCGTGGCGCGAAGACACGCGTCCGCTGCCGGTGTCGATCAACCCGCGCGTGACGTTCGAGCGCATGTTCGGCGAGACCGGAACGCCCGAGCATCGCAAGGCGCGGCTCAAGGAGAAGCAGAGCCTGCTCGACTCGGTGACGGATGAAACGTCGAAGCTGCGCGGCACGCTGGGCGCGCAGGATCGCGCGATCCTCGACGAGTACATGAGCAACATCCGCCAGGTCGAGGAACAGCTCGATCGCATGGAGAAGCGGCTCGGCACGCTCACCGGCAATCCCGAATCGCCGATCGGACTGCCGGAAGCGTTCGACGATCACATGACGGTGACCTACGACCTGATGCACCTGGCGCTGCAGGGCGACATCAGCCGCGTGTTCACGTTCATGATCGGCCACGAGCCGACCGATCGCAGCTACGCGCACATCGGCGTGCCCGAGACGCATCACAGCATCTCGCACCACGGCAACGATGCCGAGAAGCTGGCGAAGTACGCCAAGATCGGCACGTATCAGATCGTGAAGTTCGCCGAGTTCCTCGAGAAGGTGCGCAACACCAAGGATGGCGACGGCAACCTGCTCGATCACTCGATGTTCTATTGGGGCAGCGGCATGAGCAACGGCAACGCGCACGATCGCAGCAACCCGCCGGCAGTAGTCGTCGGCGGCGCGCACGGCCGGCTCAAGGGCAACCGGCACATCGAAGCCAAAGAACAGCCGACGGCGAACTTGCTTCTCGCGCTCGCGCACATCGGCGGCGTCGAGGTCGAGAAGTTCGGCGCCAGCACGGGACGGATGGAGTTATAGCGAACGTTCGAGTTTGGGGACCCGCGCGATCGGCGGGTTCGAAGAACAGGGCCCGCCCTACACTACAGTCGTAGGGCGGGTCTTGCTGTTTAGACCCGCCGTCGCCGTGGATCGGAAACCAGCATGTTGACTCTTAGAAGATCGAAAGACCGCGGCCACACCGATCTCGGGTGGCTGAACAGCTACCACACGTTCTCGTTCGGTGGGTATCACGACCCGCAGCACATGGGCTTCCGTGCGCTGCGCGTGCTCAACGACGATCGCGTCGCGCCGGGCAAGGGGTTCGGCGCGCACGGCCATCGCGACATGGAGATCATCTCCTACGTGATGGAGGGCAAGCTCGCGCACCAGGACAGTCTGGGCGATCCGCGAGAGATCGGGCCGAACGAAGTGCAGGCGATGAGCGCAGGCTCCGGCGTCATTCACAGCGAGTTCAACGCCTCGGCCACCGAGCCGACGCACTTCCTGCAGATTTGGATCATGCCCGATCGCGACGACATCGCGCCCTCGTATCAGCAGTTCGCGTACGCGCCGGCCGAGAAGCACAACGTGCTCCGGTTGATGGCCGGTCCGGACACGAACCATGTCGCCGCGGCGCGCATTCATCAGGACGCGCAGATGTACGCCGCCGTGCTCGATCGCGACAAGGATATCGACTACGAGATTCGAGGTGGCCGCCATGTGTGGCTGCATTGCGTGTCCGGTCACGTGCTGGTAAACGGCATGCCGCTCGAAGAGGGCGATGGCGTGGCTGTCAGCGACGAACGGGCAATCGCGTTACGCGGCGCCGGCGAGCATGGCGCCGAGCTGCTGCTGTTCGATTTGGCGTAGTGGACGCGAACGCTGAAGCGTCCGCTCTACGTACCATGCAATGAATCGTAGAGCGGAGGCTTGAGCCTCCGCGACATATCTATGTCTGACGTCAACGTTCTGGTCGTCTTCTATTCGAAGCACGGCACCACCGAGAAGCTGGCGCTGGCGGCGGGCCTTGGCGCCATTCAGGCGCGCGCCAACATCCGTCTGCGCCGCGTCGCTGATCTCGTCGATCGTCGAACGATCGAGGCGAGCCCGGAGTGGCGAGACAACGTCGATCGCATGAATCGCGATTACGTGGCGCCGCGTCCTGCCGATCCGCTGTGGGCCGATGTCATCGTGCTGGCGACGCCGCAGCCGTCGGGCGCGGAGATTGAGGGGTATTGCTCGGTGCTGGCAGACGCCGACGGCATGGCCGGCAAAATTGCGGCACCGCTGATCGCCAATGGTGATATCTCGGCGCTGCGGCCAGTGTATGCAGCAGCGGCCTGCGCGGGACTGATCGTCGCACCCGCGCCGCGCGCATCCGGCGATCCGCTGGCCGCGGCGCGTGGGTTCGGGCAGCGCGTCACGCAGATGGCACGCGCGCTGAAAGCGAGTCGTACGTAGGGGCCGCCTTCGGGCGGCCCGAAGATAGCCGCAACGAACTCGATCACTCCTGCCGCAACGCGCGCACCGGATCGACGCGCGTGGCTGCTCGTGCCGGTAGGACGCACGCGATCAGCGCCACCGACGCGAGCAACGCAAACACGCCGATGTAGGTCTGCGCGTCGGTTGGCGTGACCCCAAACAGGAGCCCACGCCCAGCCAGGGCGGCGCCGAGACTGAGCACGAGGCCGCAGAGCAGCCCCGCCGACGTCAGCCACACGCCCTCGCCGAGCACAGACGACAAGACCTGCGACGTGGAGGCGCCGAGCGCGATGCGGACGCCAAATTCCCGAATGCGCCGCCGCATGTTGAAGGCGACGACGGCATATTGGCCGATCGCCGCAATCACCAGCGAGACAATCGCAAAGATGGCGAGCAGTCGTGCAATGAGGCGAGCGGTGAGCGTCATGCCGTCGAGCTGCGCCTCCATCGTTCGCATCGTGACGATCGCGACCCGCGGATCGATTTCGCGCAACGCCGGCGCAATCGCGGCGCTGACCGCCTCGAGCGCGGCGCGTTCGTGGCGAAGATAGAAGGTCACGTCGCCAGGAAATGGAGAGTCATCGCGATCGCCTGAAGTGAGCGACGGCTGCTCGGCAACGAAGACGAACGAGGGATGAGCATCTGGACGCTCGGGATTGAAACCGGTCACGTACGCGTTCCGCACTACGCCCACGACTTCGACTGACTGCTGGCCCGCGCCAAAAGTCATGACGTGGCCGACCGCTGGCTGTGCCGGCCAGAGGCCGTTGGCGAGGTTCTCGTTGATCATCGCCACGCCATTCACACGATCGCGATCGGCAGCGATCAACGACCGCCCCGCGATCAGCGGGACGCCGAGGGTCCGCAGGTAGTCGGGCCCGACGACGTGCATGGTCACGACTTGCGGCTGCGTACCTGCCTGCACCCGCTGAGGGCCGAAGAACGGGCGCCGATAGGATACCGATCGAACCTGCGGGAGGTGCGACAGCCGGTCGTGAATCCGGTCGACGAGGGCGATGTTGACTTGTCGACTCATCGTGCTGCCGCTCGTCCGAACCGTGGCCACCAGCAAATCGTTGGTGTCGAATCCGAGATCGACCGTCATCATCGACGCCGACCGTGTGGCCAGCCCGGCGCTCGTCAGCAAGAGCACGGAGAACGCGAGCTGGACGACAACCAGTGCATTCGACAGACGCGAGCGACCGTGCGCGACGCTGTGCTCGCCGGCTTTCAACCACGGCAGCGGATCCTGGCGCCACGCACGAATCGCGGGCGCGAGCGTGAAGACCACCGTGCCCAGCCCCGCGAGTGCCATCGCGTAGGCCAGGACTCGCCAACTCGGCGTGAAGTCGAGTCCGGATTCGGCGAACGGGGTGTCCGGCATTAGCGACGGCAACACTCGCGACGCCCACACCGCCATCACGATGGCTGCCACCCACGCAACGACCGAGATCGAAAACCCTTCGGCGAGCAGCAAACGCACAATCCGAGAGCGCGAGGCCCCGATCGACAGTCGCACCGCGGTTTCGCGCTGGCGCGCGGCGCCGCGAGCGAGCATCAGATTGGCCACGTTGGCAGAGACGACGAGCACGGTGAGCAACGTGACGATCGAGAAGACCGCCAGAAACCGTGGCGCTGCAGCCGGGATGACGCCACCCGCGGTGGCCGTATACCGAACGACTTCGATGGAAGCGCCGTTGACGCGCGGATACGCCGACTCCAGCCGCCGCTGAATCGTCGACAGCTCCGACTGCACCGCCGAGACGCTCGCGTCAGGAGCCAGTCGTCCGATCATGTCGATTGGGGATTCCGATCGATCAGTCATCCATCGACGCAACGCGATCGGATCCAGCATCCGCCAGAAGCCGAGAAGCGGCAGCCAGACGTCCGCGCGCTCTGTCAGCATGGCACCGTGAAACGACGGAGGGGCTACCCCGATGACGATCGCCGGCTGCCCGTTGACCGAAATCTGGCGCCCGATCACGTCTGCTCCGCCGCCGAAGTACTCCTGCCACGCGCGATGGCTCAGAATCGCTGGCATCTCTGAGGCATCGACGGTGCGTCCCTCACCGCCCGTGAATGCCCGGCCCAGCACAGGCCGAACGCCGATCGTGTCGAAGTAGTTGGCCTCGACGGCGGCGGCCCACACGGCATAGCTGCCGCGATCCGACGCCAGCGTGATACGTCCGTTGGTAAACGCGGTGAGTGACTGGAGTGTTGTCGACTGCGCCCTGTAATCGAGGTAGTCGGGATAGCTGAAGTACGGAATGCCAGGGCGATTGGCGGCCGCGATCCGCACAAGGTCGGTGCGCTCGATTCCTGGAGCCGGTCTCGTCACGAGGGTGTTCACCACTGAAAAGATCATCGTGTTGATGCCGACGACGAGCGCAATGAGCGTCGCCGCGGTGGCGCTCACCGCCGGTGCGTTGATCAGGATTCGCGCACCGACCCGAAGGTCCTGCCACGCGCCATCGACCCATCTCCAGGCCCACACCGCGCGGGTGTCTTCCTCTACCAAAGTCACGTTGCCAAATCTGATGAGCGCCTGACGCCTCGCTTCGTCGGGCGACATGCCTCGCGCGATGTTCAGCTCGATCTCGTGCTCGAGATGATGGCGGATCTCGTCCTCGAGACCTTCCAACGCTCGTTTGCCGGGGTTGCCGAACAGACCTCTTCCGCGCAGCATGACTACTCCTGCCCGGCGGGGCGAAGAATGCGGGCGATCCCGCGTGACAGCGTCTCCCAGCGGCTGGTTTCGATCTCGAGCTGCTTGCGTCCTTTGGCGGTCAGCCGATAGAACTTCGCGCGGCGATTGTTCTCGGAGGTCCCTTCGTCGAACGTGATCCAGCCACGCTGAATCAATCGATGGAGCGCCGGATACAGCGACCCCTGCTCGATCAGGAGCACGTCGCCAGAGCCGCTCTCGATCGCCCTGACGATCTCGTGGCCGTGCGCCGGCCCGAGCCGGAGCGTGCGCAGAATCAGCAGATCGAGCGTCCCACGCAGGAGTTCGTTGTGACCCTCTCTTCGACTAGGCATTCTAGGTGAGAGACGCTACGCCCTCTCGCCTAGAATGTCAAGGTGAACGTGGCCGAGCCCAGGTATGATTCAACGCCAGAGGACGTGACATGAAGCACATCATCGTTCCGGCCGCGCTCGTCTTGGCGGCCATCACAGTATCGGGTTCACATCTCGCTGCGCAGCGCGGGTCGTGCGCTCCGGCGGGCGGGCTCACATTCATCTGCGGTGTCGAGAACCCAGAGGATCTGGTTCTCGTACCGAACTCGCGCTGGATGCTGGCCAGCGGCATGGCGCCCGGCAGCGGCCTGCACATCGTCGACACCAACGCGAAGATTGTGTCGAGCATCTATTCGGCGAGCACCGCGAGCGCGCGGGCCGACAAGACCAAGTTCGCGAACTGCCCTGGCCCCCTCGATGCAAAACAGGCCGTGCTGCACGGCTTGAGTCTCAGGCCGGGCGGCAACAATCGTTACACGGTGTATGCGACCAACCACGGCGGGCGCGAATCGATCGAGGTGTTCGACCTCGATGCGAGCAGTGCCACGCCGACAGCGACGTGGGTGGGATGCATTCTGATGCCGATGACCATGGCGGCCAACAGCGTCGCGGCGTTCCGTGACGGCACGGTACTGGCCACTGTTCTCATTCTGCCGGGCAAGACCTTCGAGGATGCGTTCGCGCAGAGGAACACCGGTGCGGTGTTTCAGTGGAAGCCTGGCGAGAAGACCTTCACCATGATTCCTGGTACGGAGCTCTCGGCCAACAACGGCATCGAAACCTCACCGGATGACCGCGAGTTCTTCGTCGCCTCGACGACGACCAAGCGCATCATCGCGTTTTCGCGCGAGAAACCAGGCGTGCAGCTGCGTACGGCTCAACTCAAGGAATTCGGACCCGACAACGTGCGCTGGACGGCCGACAACAAACTGATTACGGCTGGACTGATCGACAACGAGCCGGCGTGCGGCGGACCGCCGAAGACAGAGGCGGGCATTCGTTGTCCACGTGGCTACGTGGTGGCCACCATCGATCCGAAGACGATGGCGGTCACGGAGATCGCGCGCGGGCCGGCAACCCCGGCATTCACTGGCACGGCCATCGCCATGCGCACGGGCAGCGAATTGTGGTTGGGGTCGTTCTTTGCGGACCGACTCGCCTATCGAACGCTGAAATAGGAATCAGGGGGGAGCCCTGATTCCTCGTTAGAATCGCGTCGTGGCCGCCGGCCGACCCTGGAATTCATCACGCGAGAGGACGCCGTCCTTGTTGATGTCCTGATCGTCGAACGCGCGATGGGTCCACGGCCACTCGTTCAGTGTGATGCGGCCATCGCTGTTCGCATCGAGCATCGCGAAGTTGTTCGACGAGCGACCGACCGCGTCCCACTCGATTCGAGTCAACCGATTATCGCGATTCGCGTCGAGGCGGTCGAACACATAGCGTCCACCGTCCCACTCGTTGCGATCGATGAAGCCGTTGCCGTTGACATCGAGGTAGTCGAACCGATCCGCGTTCTCGACCTCATCGTTTCGAGCGTTGCCGCTGCGCTCGCCGTTGACGCTCACCTCGTCACCCGACAGCACGCCGTCGCTGTTCCAGTCGTAATTCTGGAACGAACGGGCGTTGCCGCGCCATTCGTCGCGGGTGATCTTGCCGTCATTGTTGGCGTCCATGCGCCGGAATCGCATGCTTCTGATCTGCGAGACCTGGTTCTGGTTATTGCGCTGGTTCGGAGCACAGTAGCGGACACCGCTCGCTCCAGGCACACCCCAGTCGCCGTACATTTGCTGGTATTGAGGCGAACCCACGATCTCGTCGACTGCTGCGGGCATGCCATTCCGCGAGATTAGGTCGCCCGTCGACCTCACTTTGTTCGGGTCCGGCACGTTGTTCAGGATATGCCGATACAGGGTTCGCGCGACCTGATCGCGCGACTCATTGCCCCACCGCTGCATGTGTTCGGGAGATTTCGCGATCTCACGGACCACGTCGCGAACGGTCGATCCATTGTTCAGGCGATCAACCCATCCGCTGCTGTCGCGATCCGGCGCCCGCTCGAGCATGTGACGATAGATCTCGTCAACGACGCGGCGCGCATCGCTCGTGCACGGCTGCTGCGCGGATGCAACCGCCGGAACGACGATGAGCGCGCCGATACAAAGAGCTGCACGCAACATGACATCCTCCCTTGACAAGTCTCGTTGGCGACGACCGGCGAGACTCGACTTGCGCCACGACATTTCGGTGCAAGCACGATGCCTCTCCCATTTGCGCCATATCAGTCGGATCGCGACTCAACATTGAGTACGGTTGAGGCTTGCGGCGTTACTCAAGTGTTGCTAGTCTTCAGCACACACCCCTCTATAGCTCTCCAATGGACTCGACATTCGGTGCACGCCTCAGGTCTCAGCGTGAGCAGCAGAAGATTCCCCTGACCACTATTTCGGAGCGCACGAAGATCAAGCTCTCGCTGCTGGAAGCGCTCGAGCGGGACGATCTCACGCACTGGCCGCACGGGATTTTCGGACGCTCGTACATCCGCGCGTATGCGCAAGCCATCGGTCTCGATCCCGATGCCACGCTACGTGAGTTCGCCGAGCGTCACCTGCTCGAGCCCCAGGCGCCGATCGCCGAACTGCGCGACAAGACGGCGGAGCGATCGACACGCCGGCCGCCCACGCGGCTCCAATTCCTGATCGACTCGGCCATCGACGCGTTCCACACCAAGCGGGCCGAGCTCAATCACAAGTCGGCGCCGTCCCGGCCGCCCTCGGCGCCTGCGGCGCCGATCGCGGCGGACGTCGAACCGCCGATGTCGCCGCCGATCGAGCGAGCGCCAACGGTCGACTTCCTGGGTCTGGCGCGGCTCTGCTCGAAGCTGGCCTGCGCGCAACACGTGCACGAGTTGACGTCGGTGCTAGAGGACGCGAGCGGCGTCCTCGACTCGGTGGGTCTGATCCTCTGGATTCCCGATGGCGTCGGTGTCGCTTTGATACCGGCATTCGCCTACGGCTATCCGGACGAGATGATCGCGCAGCTGCCCGGCGTCGCGATGGACGCCCCCAATGCGATCGCCGAGGCGTTTGGTACTCGCTCGACCTGCATCGTCAATGGCACCGAGACCGAGAGCGGCGCGTTGGTCGCGCCACTACTCACTCCGACAGGGTGTGGGGGGGTGCTCTCACTCGAGTTCCGCGACCGTGCCGAGCAGCACGACGACGTGCGCGCCGGCGTGATGTTGCTGGCGGCGCAGGTGTCGACGCTCGTCGGCTACACCGTGCTCGCCCAGACCAGAAGCGCGTAGATCTATTCTTTCTGCGCGCGGCTCTGTCTGAGATAGTGCGGACTGTAGCTGAGACCGTAGGCAGTCTTCTGCGTCGCTTCGGCCTTGTGCTTGTTGAACTCCTGACGTGACTGCTCGATCGCTTTGATCTCTTCGGAGGTGCATTGCCGCATCGTGATCGCCTCGCGCGGCACGAAGAACACCTGGCCGATGGGAATGCTCTGCTCCATCGTGATCCCCTCGCCGGGCTGCAGCACGTAGCGGAACTCGGTTTCGTGCGCGTACCAATCGGTCTCCACGCGCACAGCGAGCATCGGCGCCATCGGCCGCTCGATCATGTTCAAGATCGGCGAGTACACCGTGTCCCACCCGGATGGCGTCTGGAAATTCGTGGCACCGCGCAGGGCGAGCGCCCCCGATGGCGTACCCATATCTTCGGGCACGATAAACGCGCGCATCACCGCCAACGCAGCCTCGCGCGTCAGCATCGGCGGTCCCACGAATGTCACGTCTTCTTTCATCATCCCCACCGCGCCCAGCGACATCGTCATCGTCACCTGGTAGATCGGCGTGCGCTTGCCGTCCTGGGTCTGCAGGTAGTAGACGAACCGATAGCGTCCTTCGCCTTCGAACTCGACGTAGACCGATTCCTTCGGCTCGAGCGGCGCATACACCATGAAGCCAAGCGCACTTCCCGCTTCGAGCACTGGGCAGTGGCGCGCATGCTGCGGCAGCAGCGGCCGCGAGCTCTCACGCTTCGGCGCGAGCCCGACGCCCGGCCGCCGAAAGTTGGGGAACAGACGGACTTCCATGCAGCCGTAATGCTATCAACTCGTCTTGATGGCGTGAAACACGGCGCGGTCCTGATGGAATGCGCCCGACAGGCTGTTCTGTCCACGCGCCCGGTGCAGCACGGCGCGCGCGGCCCGATAGATCGCTGAGCGCCGCGGCGTCAGGGTGCGGACGCTGGTGAAGCCGCACGACTGCAGCATGCCTTCAACGGCAGGAATGTTCGGACCCCACCAGTTCGTCGGATCGCCATTCAACTCGCGGCCAGGATAGAACGCGACGGCCGGTCTGCCGATTCCGATCATGTCCACCACGGTCTCGAGCACCAAGAGCCGGCGCGTCACCGACGCCAGGCGCTCGAGCGCGAGCAACGGATGCGGCAAGTGATACAGCACGCCGAGGAACAGCACGACGTCGAAGACACCGACGCGCTCGGGCGAGATGTCCATTACGTCGATCTCCATGTCCTCGACTCGCGATCCCAGCGCCGCGCGCGCGAGCTCGAATCCGGCCTTCGTACTCCACGTCGGTCCGCGCCAGGCAAACAAATCGGTGGCTAACACTCTGGCGGCGCCGCGGCGTTCAGCGTCGAACGAGAAGAAGCCATCCCACGCACCGACGTCGAGGACGCTCAGTCCGGCGAACGACACGGGCAGATCGAGACGTGCCAATCGAATGGGTGTGTCGTCGACACCAGGCGTGATCAGGCCGTGTCCGAGGTCGATCGAGTGGTACCAGCGAATCGCGTCGACACGAGCACGGAGATCCGTGACGGTCATCCGCACATTGTAGGGCTCGGGCCTCAGGACTCAGCGCTGGGCCAGGGTTACGTTCTTGTGTCTCACGGGCGAGACATGCTTCGGTTTTGCCGGCCTCCGTCTGTGGCCTGCACCAGCCCTGGGACCTGAGGCCTTGGCCTTGACGACTTCGATCGCGGCGGGCCGTTCAGCCCGAACGATGAAGCGCTTCGGCGCGGGACCGATGTACTGGAACGGATAGCAGGTGATCAACGTCAGCGTCGACGTTTTGGTCGGCGCGAGCACCTGCACATCGGTCGGCTCGACGATCTGCGTATCGCGGACGCGGTATTCCAGCTCGGTGTCAGCAGTCTTGAAGCGGATTACGTCGTTCGGCCGAATGCCGCCAAGTCCACGGAAGAACGTATCGCGATGCGCGGCAAACACGCTGTTGCCGCCACGCCACGGCAGCGGCGTATCAGATAGATGGCCGACGCCCAGCAACAAGGCGGCAGTCTCGTCGCCTTCGAGCACGACCGACGACAACCCGAGCCGCGGGATCTCGATCACGCCGATTGGGTTGCCGGGCGCTGGCGCCCCGACGACCGGCGCCTGCGTCTTGCTCGCCGGCGTGTTGATGCGCGGAAGCTCAGTGCGGTAATCCTGCTGCAGTGATTCAGGCGTCCACAGCAGGATTCCCGTGACGAGTGCGGCGGCGAGACCAACGACAACGAGAACGACACCGATGAGTCGCAAGAAGATCATCGCGACTCGCTTCCTTCCGCTGTCGTCGCACCCGCCGCGGGGATGTAGCCAGTGCGCGTCCGCACATTCAGCTTGCCGCCGGTCGGACCCTGCACCGTCACATGAATGCGGCGCAGGCGGCCATCGCCATTCGATTCAGGCGGCGCGTATGCGAGGGTGTAGCGGCTCCTGATGTCCGCGGCGATGGTTCCGAGCACGCCGCCCACAGCGGACACGCGCGCCGGTTCGAATGCCAGGCCACCAGTGGCTTCAGCCAGACGCCGCAGCGCCTTCGGATTCTGGTCGCGACTCAACGGATCGAGGAGCGCCACCGAATAGATGACGACGTTCGCTGCCTGAACCTGGTGCAAGACCTCGTCGAAGCTACGACGGCTCGCATTGTCGCCGCCGTCGCTCAAGATGATGAGCGCCCGTCGTTCGTGAGTCCCGTGCGAGAGCTGCTCGAGCGCCACGGCCAGCGCATCGTGAAATGCGGTCCGACCATAGGCACTGAGGTTGCGCGTCAGAGAGGTGCGCAGTTCGCCCGCATCGCTGGTGAAACGGCGATCGGGGGGCAGCACGGCCGCCACGCGCTCGTTGAAGGCAAGCGGCAGGAACTCGTCTTCTGGATGACTGGCGAGCGCAAACGTCTCGATTCCGGCAATCACGCGGCTGCGGTTCTCAGCCATGCTGCCGCTGCTGTCGATCAACAGCCCGATTGTCGCGGGTGCATCCTGCTCGGCGAAGAAGCTGACGTCCTGCGGCCGCCCTTCTTCGAAGACATGGAACGATTGCTGTGGAAGCCCACCGACGAACCCGCCGCGTCCGTCCGTCACCGCGACGTCTAGCACGACGAGATCGG